>Ga0114931_10010471_pt1 | contig 11032 bp, 6 predicted proteins | sample 2SBtaG_FD_89579 | JGI IMG/M metagenome (GOLD analysis project Ga0114931, IMG submission 89579) | Deep subsurface microbial communities from Kolumbo volcano to uncover new lineages of life (NeLLi) - 2SBTROV14_V59a metaG | ecosystem: Environmental > Aquatic > Marine > Volcanic | place: Kolumbo...
CGAGCCCAGCACCCACAATTAGGCTTATACACGTTTTGGGATTACCAAGCCGGATGCTGGAATAAAGATCAGGGATTACGCATTGATCACTTGCTTCTCTCACCTCAAGCCGCGGATCGGCTCGTCGCCTCAGGAGTCGATAAAGGTCCACGTGGGGAAGAGAAACCATCGGATCACACACCTGTATGGTGTGAGCTAGCGGACACATAGCAGCATAAAATCCTCCTCTAGTATTTTAACTTTTCAATAAAACGCATAAAGATTACCCTTTTGCCAAATGGGAGAGGTCCTACGTTGCATTTTTTGGTAATCGCACGATATCATCGTGCCCTCTTCTAACATGGTCATGGGTCGGAAAATCCTAAAAAAGAGGCGGCATGAGATGCCGCAGCTACAAATTTCCTATAACCTCCAAAGCCCAGGACTCGTCCGTGTACAAAAATGGAGTGTATGAACGAAAAGTTAAATTACTATATCTTCCTTATCTCAATATCAGCCCAAGTTGGTATCTCTCCCTAGCAAATAGGGTTCCGCCCTTTTCCCGAGACTCGTTTCTATTCATTCTCCTAGCCGTAAATCCTCTCAATTCCAAAAACTGTACAAATCTCAGGCGGTTGGCTACCATGGCTGCAAGATTCCAAACGTATCTCCAAGTTTCAGGACCCCGATAATATTCAAATTTAATAATGCCTCAAACCGTGCCCCCAATCATTCAGGAACTCGTCGAACGGTTTCACCGAAACGTCGAGTCATACCGAACCCAAGGCTATAACGAAACCCAACTCCGTCGTGAATTTCTCGATCCCTTCTTCGAAGCTCTCGGATGGGATGTCTCCAATAAAGATGGACATGCTGAAGCCTACAAAGATGTGATCCATGAGGATGCCATAAAAATTGGCGGGTTCACCAAAGCCCCGGATTACTGCTTCAGGATTGGCGGAACGCGCAAATTTTTTCTGGAAGCCAAAAAACCAGCCATCAATCTCAAGGAGGATATCAACCCCGCTTACCAGCTTCGCCGCTATGCCTGGTCTGCCAAGCTCCCTCTATCCATCTTGACCGATTTTGAAGAATTCGCGGTGTACGACTCACGGACCAAACCCAAACCGAATGACAAAGCCAGCACCGGTAGAATTCTGTATCTCACCTATCAAGAATATCTTGATCGATGGGATGAGATTGCCTCGGTCTTTTCCAAAGACGCGATCCTTAAAGGCTCCTTCGACAAATACGCCGTGGCCAAACGCAACCGAGGGACTGCCACCGTCGATAAAGAATTCCTGGCGGAAATTGAAAGCTGGCGAGACACATTGGCTCGGCATCTGGCCCTTCGGAATTCAGCGCTGACCGTGCATGATCTGAATTTCGGTGTGCAGCGAACGATCGACCGGCTCATCTTTCTCCGCATCTGTGAAGACCGCGGAGTCGAACATTACGGCCAATTACAGGCCCTACTCAATGGCCCCAACACCTATGCACGACTGTGTGCCCTCTATAACCAAGCGGATGACCGATACAACTCCGGCCTCTTTCATTTCCAAAAAGAAAAAGGCCGTGCGGAAGAGCCTGACACCCTCACCCCCAACCTCGCCATTGATGACAAAGTGCTCAAAGACATCCTTCGGCGGTTGTATTACCCTGAGAGCCCCTATGAGTTTTCCGTTTTTCCCGCCGAAATTCTTGGCCAAGTGTATGAGCAGTTTCTCGGCAAGGTCATCCGGCTCACACCTGGACATCAAGCCAAGATTGAAGAAAAGCCTGAAGTCAAAAAAGCCGGAGGAGTCTATTACACTCCCGCCTACATCGTGGACTACATCGTCAAGCAGACGGTCGGCAAACTCTGCGAAGCCAAAACACCCAAGCAAATCGCCAAACTTCGCATCCTCGATCCAGCTTGCGGATCGGGCTCCTTTTTAATCGGCGCGTTTAACTACCTGATTACCTACCATCGCGATTGGTACGAACAAGACGGCCCGGCCAAACACCGGAAGGAATTATTCCAAAGCCTAGGGGGCGAATGGCGGCTCACGACAAAAGAAAAAAAGCGGATTTTGCTGAACAACATTTATGGGGTGGATATTGACAGCCAAGCCGTGGAAGTCACCAAACTGAGTTTGCTCCTCAAGGTCCTGGAAGGGGAAAGCGAGGAAACGCTCAAACGGCAACTCTCCTTCATTGGTGAACGAGCATTGCCGGACTTGGGGCACAATATCAAATGTGGCAATAGCCTCATCGGACCTGACTACTTCACGGGAAACCTCTTGCCCGATGAAGAAGAAATGCGCCGGGTAAATCCGTTCGATTGGCATTCGGAGTTCCCTGAGATCACGAAGAACGGTGGCTTCGATGCCGTGATTGGCAATCCACCATATGTCCGCATTCAAACCATGAAAGAATGGGCCCCTCTTGAAGTTGAAGCCTATAAAAAATTATTTCACTCGGCCTCAAAAGGAAACTACGATATCTATGTGGTTTTCGTTGAAAAAGGGCTTAGTCTCCTAAACAACAACGGGTACCTTGGATTCATCCTTCCTCACAAATTCTTTCAGGCCCAATATGGCGAGGCTCTTCGAGGTTTAATCGCTGAAGGTAGACACCTAGCTGAAGTCGTTCATTTCGGCGACCAGCAAGTATTTGAAAGTGCAACTACATATACTTGCCTTCTATTCTTAGAGAAAAGCGGAAGTAAATCCTGTCAAATTAAAAAGGTTTCAGATTTATCTGCTTGGCGATCCTTCGGAAAATCATATGATGGAAATATCTCTCAGCAAAGGATTACAAGTAAGGAATGGAATTTCTCTTTTGGATCGGCGTCAGATTTAATTGAGAAACTTCGTAATATGCCTGTTAGCTTGAGAGATATTGCTCATATATTTGTAGGCCTTCAAACGGATGCAGACGATGTCTTCATATTGAATGAAATGCGTAGAGAAGGAGCAAAAGTATTATGCACTTCTAAGGCTACAGGCATGGAACATTGGTTTGAAGACGCACACCTTAAGCCTTTTTTAAAAGGCTCCTTAAACATCTGCCGGTATATCCTTAAAGATGTAACAAAACGGCTTATTTTTCCTTACGAATTGATCCATGGCACATCAAATCTAATTGATGTTAGTACATACAAAAGACGATATCCACTAACGTGGGAGTACCTTGAAATGAATAAAGATCGCCTCACCAGAAGAAACAAAGGGAGGATGGGAGAAACTTGGTATGGATATGTTTACAAAAAAAACCATACCCGCTTTGTTGGCCCAAAAATTCTTGTTCCATCTATTGCAAAAGGTAGCTGTTTTGCATTTGACTCTATTGGTAATTTTTATTTTGTAGGGAGTGGAGGTGGGGGAGGAGGGGGCTATGGGATCACTCTACACGAAAATGTAAAAATTTCCATTCCTTATGTTCTTGGCCTATTAAACTCTCGTATTCTTAGCCACTATTTGACATTAAGCAGCACCCCGTTCAGAGGCGGATATTTTGCCTTTAACAGACAATACATTCAGCTACTCCCAATTCGTCCCATCAACTTTACTGACCCTGCAGACAAAGCACGGCACGACCAGATGGTGACACTAGTCCAACAAATGTTGGACCTTCATAAACGCCTGGCCGAAACGAGTAACCCTAACGACAAAACCCGGATTCAACGGCAAATTGATGCCACAGATCATGAGATCGATCGGCTTGTCTATGACCTCTACGAATTAACCGAGGAAGAGATCGCCATCGTGGAAGGGTCGTCAGTTGCCTCTTCTGAGAAGGCATGCGAAAATAGTGAGCATGAAATCGACATCGCTTCCACCGATCAACCTCGACGCCCTCGCCGAAAAACTGACCCAGTGGCAACAGAAGCACGACACGCCACAGAAAGTGGTGGCGGCGCATCGGCAAGTGATTCTGGAACGAGTGATCCAGTCCATGGCGTTCGAGAATCAACCGGTGACTATGGATCGACTTCAGACCCTTCTGAAGAATCAACCCACCAGTTAAGCTCGACTCGCTATTTCTCCACTGCCGAAGGCACGCTATCCTACTCCCAGGTTTCGGAACGTATCGCGGTCAATTTGGCCGCTATTCTTGAAGCGCTTCTTCAGGCTTCTCCCAACCATTTGACCTTTTCGCCAGAATGGATTTGCACTCAACATAAAGCGTTAGCCGGAGAACTCTTTCCTGACTGGGCAGGACGCTACCGAGATGTCAGCCTTCAAGTCGGCGCACATACTCCGCCACCCTTTTATGAAGTGCCGACATTCATGCGATTGTTTTGCGATGACTTGGCTGAACGCCTGCGCCACATCTCAGGCACTCAGGCCACTCCCCTTGAATTGGCGGCATTGCTGGCTTGGGTCGATTGGCGTTTTCAATGGATTCACCCCTTCCAAGACTTCAACGGCCGGATTGGGCGTGTTCTGCTCGCAGCTCTTCTCTACAAACTGACCCTTCCCCACGTCGAAACTGCCTCCCTCGACCCTGAGATTCGTCATACCTATCTCGAAGCACTACGAACGGCCGATCGTGGAGATCTTGAGCCATTAACCGACCTATGGCTGCACCGCATGGACAGTGCGTTATAGGCTTGGCTTCAAGGAATCTGAGACTCCCCTTGATGTATGAACCTCGTAATGAATACCCTATCTTTAGAGAAAGGTAGGGGTTTCACTTGAAGATTTTTTTAGGGTTTAGGAATGCCTGACACTTCTCAACATCTGCATTCAGATCGTGACGCACGGCTGGCCAAGTTTACGATTGAGCGGGCATCGGACCCTATTTTTTGGGTCGATGCCCATGGTCGATTTTATAGGGTCAATGAAGCAGCTTGCCGACTGTATGGCTATTCCCGTGAGGAATTTCTCACTCTCCGGGTGTTTGATGTGAATCCGGGGTTGTCACTTGAGGAATGGCCTTCGTTATGGGACGACATTCGCAGGCAAAAATCCTTTACCTTCGAATCCGAACATCGCCGAAAAAATGGGGATCTATTTCCGATAGAAATATCCATAAATTTTGTCGAATTTGAAGGAGAATCCTACCACTGCAGTTTTATTCGAGATATCACCGAACGCAAGCAGACTCAAGAAGAAATCGCGAGTCTCTCCAAATTTCCCGATGAAAATCCCAATCCAATTTTTCGTCTTTCTCAAGACGGCACTATTCTCTATCACAATAAAGCCAGCGCTCCTTTATTAAACCTTTGGGACTGCAATACCGGCGAATCGTTTTCCGGTCCCTGGTGCCCCATTGTTCATCAAGCCTTTCAATTTGGAGAGCCACAACAGACGGAGGTCACGGTTGGTGAACGGATATATTCCTTGAACCTCGCACCAGTCACAGATTCCGGGTACCTCAATGTCTACGCCCTGGATATCACCGAACCGAAGAATATCGAGGCCGAACAAAAACGCGCACGGGATCGGACGATTCAACATCAAGCCGCCTTACTCAGCCTGGTTCGTGGGACCTTTCAGACACGAGAAGCAGCTTGTCGGCGAGTCACTCAGCTTGTTGCCGACACGTTAGAAGTCGAACGGGCCAGCATCTGGATGTTGAATAAGGCTAAAACCCTCCTCACCTGTCTTGATATCTACAAGTGCAGCAAGGGCACTCATGATCAGGGAGCTGAACTCTCTATAGAACAATACCCACGCTATTTTTCAGCACTGAGCGAGAACCTCACCATTGCCGCCCATGATGCCCGTACTGACCCACGAACGAGCGAATTTGCTGTGGGCTATCTGGATACCCTGGGGATTACGTCCATGATGGATTCTCCCATCTTTGAGCAAGGCCAAACGATTGGTGTGCTCTGTCATGAACATATTGGATCGGCTCGCGGTTGGAGTTTAGATGAACAACAATTTGGAAGCTCCATTGCCGATTGGATATCTCATACATTTGAATCAATCGAACGGCAGCGCATCCAAGAAGAAGCGTATGGGCTCATGCAAGATTTAGGAAGCCGCGTTCAGGAACTCACCGCTCTGCATCATACGGCCCGACTCGTTCAAGATCCCGTGGCTACGCCTCATGAGGTGGTGCGGGAACTCCTTCCCCTCCTGAGCGGAGCTTGGCAATACCCAGACATTACGGAAGCTCGCATCTCTTATGCTGACCTCGACATGGCTACCCCAAACTTTCGGCACACCGACTGGATGCAGCGTGCTGAGTTTACAACCGATGACGGCGCAGTGGGGCTGTTGGAAATCTGTTATGTGGAAGAACGCCCACAGGCCAAAGAAGGGCCATTTACGAAAGAAGAACGCAACCTCATTAATTCGTTATCCGAAATGCTGCGAACCTTTTTTGAGCGCAAACGCGTCCAGGCGGCTCTTGAGGAACGTCTCCAGTTTGAAGATCTCATCGCCACGATCTCCACCAAACTTATCAATCTTCCCATCGCCGAAATTGATCGCCACATTATCGAAGCGTTGAAGACCATTGGCCTGTTTGTGGGCATTGAGCGAAGCTTTGTTTTTTTGATTTCGAAAGATGGGACGACCATTAACGCCACGCATGAATGGGAGGCGGAGGGTTATCAGCCACTGGGAGAGGAATTCCAAAAGATTCCGGTGGACTCGGTCCCATGGGGAATCGGCCAGTTACAAAAACTCGAACCCGTTCATCTTCCCCGCATTAGCGATTTGCCACCGGAAGCCAAAGTTGAACGCGAATTATTTTTGAAGATTGATCCGGTTCAATCCGCCATTCTTATTCCATTAGTGTCTCAAGGAGCGTTAATCGGATTTCTGGGGCTCGATTCCATTAAAGAAGAAAAGCCATGGGATAAGGATATCGTGGACCTGCTTCGCATTGTTGGAGAAATTTTCGCGAATGCGTTTGAGCGAAAGGCCGGAGAGGAAGCCCTGCATCAAGCGCAAAGCCAGCTAGAACAACGTGTCCAAGATCGAACCGCTGAACTGTCTACTACCAACGCACGACTACAAGACGAAATCACAGAACGACAACGAGGAGAAGAAGCCTTGCATCAGGCCAAAGAAGCTGCTGAAACAGCTAACCGCGCCAAAAGCGAATTCTTAGCAAACATTAGTCATGAACTGCGCACGCCTCTTAATGGAATATTGGGGTACGCCCAAATCCTGAAAGGAGATGTGGGCATTTCCGAAAACCAACGGTCCGGACTTGATGTGATCCATCGCAGCGGCGAACATTTGTTGACGCTCATCAATGACATCCTTGACCTTTCAAAAATCGAGGCTCAAAAACTTGAACTGCTCCCGACGGCATTTCACTTTCCGGAATTTTTGAAAACGATTGTCGAGATTATCAAAGTTCGCGCGGACCAGGCCGGGCTCACCTTTCACTATGAATATCCTGACGCCCTTCCGTTAGAGGTCGAAGGGGATGAAAAGCGGTTACGTCAGGTGTTATTAAACTTGTTGGGCAATGCCGTAAAATTTACGGATAATGGTCAAGTGACCTTCACGATTACCGCTGATAAGAACTCTGGGATCCCTCATGTCTTGCGATTTGACATTGAAGACACGGGCATCGGAATTGCTCCGCAGCACCTCAAAGACATTTTTCTCCCCTTTCAACAAATCACTGACCCACAACGACAAGTAGAAGGGACAGGGTTGGGGCTGACCATCACGAATAAGTTGGTCGCATTGATGGGCGGGATATTAAAAGTACAAAGCACCCCTGGGACGGGAACCATTTTTGAGTTTTCAATTTCGCTTCCACCTATTGCGAAACGTTCGCTTCCAAAGGCACAGGATCTTCGACGCATCATCGGTATCCAACACGGACCCAAACGGGTTTTGGTCATCGATGACAAATGGGAGAATCGGTCGGTTCTCGCGAAGTTGCTCCAACACAAGGGCTTTACTATTTTCGAAGCCTCCAATGGCCAAGAAGGCATAGAGATGGCTAAGAGTCACCGCCCGGACATCATTTTTATGGACTTGGTCATGCCCGTCATGGATGGGTTTGCTGCTATTAAAGCCTTGCGAAAAATACCTGAATTTATAGACACTATTATCATTGCCCTATCTGCCAGCGTGTTTGACCATAGCCGTCACGAAAGTTTGAAAGCCGGATGTAACGAATTCATTTCGAAGCCCGTTCGAGAGCCTGAGTTAATTCTGGCTCTTGAAACCCACGGTGGGATTGAATGGGAATATGATCGTGAAGCCCAGAAAGAGAATCCCTCGGTTGAATCACTTTCGGTGCCTCCATTGAAAGTCCTGCAACCTCTGTATGAACTCGCCAAAAAGGGACAGATCCTGGAAGTCCGGAAGCAGGTAGACGCCATTGAACAGATGGACCCAAAATATTCACTTTTCATGAAAAAACTAAAGGGCTTTGCCCAAGCGTTTAATATGAAACAGCTTAGCGAATTCTTGAAACCCTATCTTGGTAAGAAGACATGAGGCCCTCACCATCTTCCAAACCTTCCATTCTCTTAGTTGACGACACGCCAACTAATCTCGAAATCTTGGTTCAGGTGTTCGACAAACAAGGCTATGAAGTCTTTGTGGCCACGGATGGAGAAAGTGCTCTCGAACAAGTTCCCTCCACACGGCCTGACCTCATTCTATTAGACGTCATGATGCCTGGGCTCGATGGTTTTGAAACCTGCAAACGGCTAAAAGGCAACCCTGATACTGCCGACATTCCTGTGATTTTCATGACGGCGCTCACCGAAACCAATGATAAGGTAAAAGGATTACAAGCGGGAGCCGTTGATTTTGTGACCAAGCCAATTCAACACGAAGAAGTGTTGGCGCGAGTCAAAACACACCTCAAACTCCGTTCGCTGCAACAGCATCTCGAACAGCGCGTCACCGAGCGCACGGCAGAACTCCAAAAAGCTCTTGAGGAAGTCGAACAGTTAAAAGCACAACTCCAAGCAGAAAACACATACCTCCGAGAAGAGATTCAACTCGAACACAATTTTGATGACATTATTAGCCGCGGAACAATTCTGAAAACCATTCTGACCCAAGTCGAGCAGGTCGCACCGACCGATGCCTCGGTCCTCATTCTGGGTGAGTCCGGAACCGGCAAAGAACTGCTAGCCCGAGCGGTGCACAATCGAGGCAAACGAAGTCATCGGCCCTTGGTCAAAGTGAATTGCGCGTCCTTGCCAAGCAATCTCATTGAAAGCGAACTCTTTGGTCATGAGAAGGGTGCATTTACAGGAGCCTTGGCCAAAAAAATTGGACGTTTTGAACTGGCTGATAAAGGAACCATTTTTTTAGATGAAATTGGCGAGATGCCCCTTGACCTGCAAGCCAAATTGCTCAGGGTGTTACAGGAGGGAGAATTTGAACGCTTAGGAAATCCGCACACGACTAAAGTCGATGTGCGAGTCATCGCCGCGACCAATCGAGAATTAGAGCAAGCCGTGAAAGCCGGAGTTTTCAGAGAAGACTTGTATTACCGTCTGAATGTGTTTCCGATTACCAGCCCGCCCCTTCGAGACCGAAAAGAAGATATTGGAGTGTTGGTCATGCATTTCTTAAAAAAGTTTTCAGGGAAAATGGGAAAGACCATTGAACAGGTATCCCAAGAAGCCATGACTGCCCTTGAAGCCTATCACTGGCCAGGCAATGTCCGGGAACTCGAAAACACTATCGAGCGAGCCGTGATTCTGGCTCAGAATTCAGCCCTCACCCTGAACGACCTTCCTGAGCTCCGCGCCCTTTCCTCAGACAAGTCGAGACCCCATGATGTTTCTTTCCAGACACTTCAAACCCTTGAGGAAACTGAGCGGACTCATATCCAGAATGTGCTCAAAGAAACCAAATGGGTAGTCGAAGGTGCACACGGCGCGGCATCGATCTTAGGCCTTAACCCCAGCACCCTTCGCTCTCGTATGCAGAAACTGAAAATCAAAAAATCAACTCCAACTCTGTAGTTACAATTTTCCATCGTTCCTTTCATTTTCTATTCTTCTCTGTAGCTGTGCGATCTTATCGTGCCTCTTCACGCCCATAATCACCACCGCCCGAAAAGGGCAGCACCTGGCTCCGCCGAGCCTCCTTCGCCGAAGAAGCTACGAAGGCTGAAAGCGGCTTCGCCTTTACGCGCTGAAGCGCTTCAACGCGTAAGCGCGCAGGCGAGTGAGATGCTGCGGCTACCACAAATGCAATCAGATCTGCCACGATATCCCACGGGCCGCGAAGTATCACGGTGGCCACAAAACGTTTCCAACCAAACCCTTGGTCGGTCAAATTCCACAACATGTTGTTTTTAAATCAGAAAATTAAAAAACTTTACCTTAATTCATTTTGGCATTTGGCTTGCTTTATATCCAGGTATGAAACGTAACCTGAATCTCAAACCGAGGAGCAACGCCATGAAACATACCACTAAATACATCGCTGGGTTGATCATCACCGCTACGATTCTCTTGAGTGCCTCAACCGTCATGGCGCAAGAGTGGCAGGTGTTCCTCGGACAGAGTTTGTTCCAAACCGATCAACTCTTCAAGGCCGTGGATAAAACGTCGATTGAAAAGAATGATTGGCTGGCTACCCAGGCACCCTTAGTAAAAAACACACCCATCAAAAGTGTTGAACACAGTGCAAACCCATTCAATGTGATCACCTTCGATTCAGAATATTCACAATTGGATTCCTGGGCACCCCTTCAAACCAACAAGGGAAATGAAAGTTTCATACTGTTTTCCTTTTGATATGGATTGAAACGAAGGACTGGCCGTTGATATCACCAAAACCAAGGAAGGGTTATTCATGAGCGAGAATGCAAGAAAGACGAATGAAGAGACCTCAACCCCTTGTGTGCATTTAGCGGCTCGTGAACTGTGTAGAAAAGCCAAAGAAACTTTAGAAAAAGCCAACAAACTTTTGGCCGATTCTGAGAAACATCCCGACCCGGTCAAACAAAATAAGGAGGCAAAAAACTCATGAACACCATGTCTTTAAAAAATACCAGCCATAACAATTCCGTCGCATCCATGCTTACGGTATTGGCGGTGACCTTGGGACTGTTCATGGCTTCGCCGGTTCCGGCATCAGCACAAGAACTCTTTGCTCTGTCAACGGAG
>Ga0114931_10010472_pt1 | contig 11032 bp, 7 predicted proteins | sample 2SBtaG_FD_89579 | JGI IMG/M metagenome (GOLD analysis project Ga0114931, IMG submission 89579) | Deep subsurface microbial communities from Kolumbo volcano to uncover new lineages of life (NeLLi) - 2SBTROV14_V59a metaG | ecosystem: Environmental > Aquatic > Marine > Volcanic | place: Kolumbo...
AGGAAAGGGGTCAGGTCTTGCCTTTTGCCTGCTGTGGTAGTAGCTTGATGCGATGGCAAGGCCGCTGAGACTTGAATTTGCTGGAGGCTTATATCATGTCACTTCCCGAGGTGATGGTCAGGAAGATATCTATCTGGATGATGCCGATCGAAGTACGTTTCTGGAAGTATTAGCTGAAGTAACTCGGCGCTTCAATTGGACGTGACATGCCTACTGCCTGATGACAAATCACTACCATCTGCTGGTAGAGACTCCGGATGCCAATCTATCCCAAGGCATGCGCCAATTAAACGGCGTTTATACTCAACGATTCAATCGCCACCATCATCGGGTAGGACATGTATTCCAAGGTCGGTACAAGGGGGTCATCGTCCAGAAAGACGCTCACCTGCTGGAGTTGGCACGCTACATTGTTCTCAATCCTGTCCGAGCCCATAGGGTGCGCAGCGCCAACGAATGGCCTTGGAGCAACTATCGCGCTACAACAGGCTTTCGTGATGCACCGCCTTGGCTGGCAACGGATCCGACTCTATCGTCCTTCGCTGTACGTCGGGCGGAAGCCCGGAAGCGGTATCAAGAATTTGTCGCCCAAGGCAAGGGTCAGCCCTCGCCTTGGGAACAGCTTAAGAACCAAATTTATCTTGGTAGCGATGCCTTCGTCGAACGGCTACAGAAAAATATTGCAGCGGATGCTGACTTGAGCGAAATTCCGAGGTCTCATCGACGGCCAATACCAAATCTTTGGATTATTACACCCGCCGCTATTCAGGCCGCAACAAGGCGATTGCAATGGCTTATGCCAGTGGCGGCCATAGTTTGAAAGCGATTGGTGATTACTTCGGGCTACCCTATTCGAGGGTTAGCCGGATTGTTACGCGGGCTGATATGGCAAAAGGCAAGACCTGACCCCTGACCCGGTAGCTCTGAGGCAAAACCCGGGGCAGAGAGCATTTTCTGCTAATATTCCAGCTTGCTAATACGAGAGTAGCCCGATGAATTCGGGCTCTACCACCGCATGTTCACAAGGAGGTGAACCATGCCGCGTAAACCGCGCTTCAATCTGCCGGGCGTGTCACTATCCGTCTGATAGAGGTGTATTCTAAGCGTGATCGATAAACAACTAGCCAAAGCATTAGCATCAAGAATAAAGGACCAAAATTGCCTCCGCCCCCACCGCTATTGCTACCAACACTAGTATTCCCACCTGCACCGTTGCCGTTGTTGTTAGTTCCACTATTATTGCTGCCATTATTAGTACTTCCGTTACTATTGCTCCCACCTGTCTCGATGGCGGCTGGCAGCACTGGGCCACCGGGATCTATAATGACTCCGTTTACGACCCCATCAGCATCACCGTCACCCCCATCTGTCAAAGTGACTAGAGCTTCGTTCCCATTAAATTCTACGTTATTGGTGTAATCACTCATGACGTTATTAACGGAATCGTACTTGTACCATTTCGCATCTGCAGGCATGGAGCTAGGGAAATAGAAGGTGATTTTCGTAGACGCTGGATTGGCTGCATCCACTGGAAGGCCATCGATACGGAAATTAAATAAGCCGTATGGCATTGATCCCGTTGGTAGCTCATTAGTCGGGATGCTGGATGTCGGAAGACTAGTTAGACCTCCGATTGCACCGCTATCCGCACCAACCCCAATTGTCATCGAGTTATCTTCCGCATCATTTAGCGCAATGATGCCTTCTGTTTTATCTACAATGCCATCGTTATTAATGTCGGTATTTCCAGATATTTGGTACCGGTCATCGACACCATTATTGTCCTGATCGTTGGGATCCACTGACTGCGTGATAAAGGTAGCTGTGTCCGACCATGCAGACCACAGCCCTACCTTGTCCTCGTGGCGAGCGCGAACCCAATAAGCAGTCGCTTTTATAAGAACCCCATCTGGGACTTTAAGTTGGCGATAATCCACCTCACTAGTTGATGATCCCTTCAAAAGCGACTTATCGTAAATAATGTTACCGGCACTGAAATCCTTGCTCACGCTGATTTGCCATTCCGACGCCATCAGGTAATCGCTTGGTTGATCTGGGTCTGAAAACACTGCCACGTCAAAAGCTTGCCCATGCAATGACGCGCCCCCTTCTATTGGATTGATGACGGGTTTATAGGGTCGATGGCTATCTAATGTATCAGTAATTAGAAGTGGGTTGGTGCCATATAAGATTTCTTCACCATCCGTAACACCATCCCCGTCGCTATCTTGCTGATTAGGATTAGTACCATATTTGTATTCATCCTTGTCGAGAAGTCCGTCACCATCGGTGTCAGTTGAGTTGTCAGCGGTCGTCAGGTTCCGAGGTTCGCTATTTCCCACTCATCGGGTATACCATCACCGTCCGTATCTACAAGCTGTGGAGCCGGTGGCTGCGATTCAGTCGTAAATGTCCAGACTGGACCTGAGGCGCTGGCCTTGCCGTCAGACACCACTACTTGCCAGTAATATTTGGTCGAATAAAGTAATGCTCCCAAAGCAATGTAATTATTCGATGTCGTGGCAAACAAGGATGGATTGGGATCTGTACCCAACAGGATCTGATAGGTCAAGGCGTCTCCATCGGCATCTCCACTTTGCCATTGAAGAGCAGGTGAATTGATCGGCACATTGGCATTATCCGTCAATGGATAAGGCGTGCTTTGGGTAAACGGCACTATATTGGCACGCTCGATAACCAAAGGCTGTGTCGAAGTCGCCACCGCTGTATACCCCGCCGCGTCGTGCGCAATGACACGAATAAGCAACGCAGAGGTCAGCGTATCAGGTACTACCCATGCATATGAGCTAGTGTCGCTAAGGCCACTGGTTATAGTTTGCCAGCTTGCGCCACTATCGACCGAAGAACTTAGGTCAATCGCTGTAACCGCGACGTTATCGGATGCAACCCAATTCACGTTTATCGTACTGCCGGCATCCAAAGGGGCTGCTGAAGTTGGCGCAGTTAATGAAATTACGGGAGGCATCGAATCAGAAGTGGTAGCAGTCGAGGAATATCCCACTCCTATATTGCTAGCCGCATCATGGGCAGTTACTCGGATTTGAAATTTTGCATCCAGGAATGACCATACTATATGTACCGGTATTGGGCTGATTCTTAGCGATCAATACCCATGTGACACCATTATCCGTCGAATAATGCAAGTCAACGCCGCTAATACCAATATTATCAACCGCATCCCATCTAATATTGTATGATGATCCCACGGATAGGTTTTCGTTTGCGGTAGGCGCAATAATAGATACCGTCGGCGCGAAAGTATCGATGGTTGAACCGACGTTAGCTTGGTTTTCTAGAATTGTATTGACACCATTAATTTGGGATACCCAAGCGACATACATCTCATTATCGGACATCGACAACGCTGAATCATTTGTATTATCAACAACAATTTGGCTGTCGTAATGTAATTGAATGGGCGTCGACCATTGGTCTCCGCTTCTGTAGCTGTAAAATAATTTTTGAGGATAGCTAAGCTCTTCCCAGGTCACATGCGGACGATCATGGGAATCAACGCTAACTGCGGCTTGCCTTATGCTAACTGTCGATGTAATCAGATCTTTAGCTGACCATGTTGTTCCATCAAAATAACTATAGAAAAGCTGCGCGTTGTTTACCGGCGCATTGTTATCCCAATTGCTCCATATTACATGCAGATGATCGTTATTATCTGAAACTATCCTTACATTACCAATATCGTCACCACTTGAAATCACAGCGGGAGATGTCCAGCCTGATCCACTATTGCTGGTATATGACACTACCGGTGAGCCTGAAACATTTCCCCGAAATACCAGTTCCAATGTGCCGTTGCTATTAATGGATAGATCCGGATCATCTCTGCTAATGTCGCTTATTTTTATCGTTGATCCCCATACTCCCGTCGAGGCCATCTCTTTATAGTAAATATTTTGTTGGCCAGTCGTTGTAAAATCCGCATTCCAGTGCAAGCCATCCGCCCATACAATATGCACGTTGTCAGCGGAATCAACTTTAATTCTTGGTGACATGGATTCCGTTGTCGTACCTACAGAGCCGGGAAGATCTTCAGAAACATTAAATGGCGCACTCCAATTTCCTCCATCTATGTAAGTCATATAAATGTCGTCTTTGTTATTTTCAGTGATATCGCTATTGTTATAACCCCTTTCCCAGGCAATGTAAGGGATGCCCGCATTACTCACAGCCAACTGCAAATCACCGATGCCATAGTATCCGGTCAAATTAAAATCAGTTGTCTGCGCTATTGAATAAGCACTTTGGTCTGCAGACCAAACACCTCCCGATAGCTTTCTATAATGAACCGTCTGCGTAATAATTCGTGGATCCGATAAGTCATCACTATAGGTCAAATAAGCCATGTGGAGATCGCCGCTAGCATCGGTGGCTAATTGAACACTCATAATCGTTTGTGATGCTGGCACGGTAATGATCGGCTGTGGCGTTACCCATGGCGCAGGCGGGGGTGCTGATGTATCGTGAACCGAGAATACCCCGTCACTGAAATCCTCCGCATAGTTTCCGTTGGCGTCCTGGACACTTATTCTGACTTTCCCAGATGTTGTTGAAAAATTGTTATGCAACGTCCACGAAAACGACCCATCTCCAGGGCCATTTATATTGTCAATATATTCATTGGTTCCGTCATGAAAGAAATCCAAAGTTGTTGAGACAATGGGATTTGCTGCGGTTGCAGTCCATTGGATTGTCTGAGTGGAACCCATTGACCAAGTCTCACCACCGCTGGGCGAAACAACCGTTACTATTGGTGCAGTACCATCGTGTACCGTATATGGGCCTGCAATGAATTCACCTGCATTACCATAGGCGTCCCTCGCTACTACCCTGATTTTCAGGTTGCTTATGATTGGCAAGTATTTAGGCACATTCCACAAGTAAGTCGCGCCATATTTTGGAGGGCTTGTTGATACATACCCTTCCTGAATGGGCAACCAGTTTGCTCCATCGTCCTCCGAATAGTAAAAGTCTACAGTACGAATACCCGTATCATCGGTAGCCGTGTAGTAGATCAAATCAGAAATGCCGGTCTTTACAAAACTATCTTGTAGGCCCGCGTTAGTGATTAATGGCGCCTGACCATCCAAATAATTAATGGGAATGCTACGCAGATTATTGTCAGAATTCGCCTCAACTTGCCCTCCTTGCGTCGAATCGAGCCAGACATCCAAATAGCTTGTGCCCGACTGTAGCCCAGTCAAAGTCACAGGGATACTAAATGTCTGAGTATCCCCGGGTTGCAATACAGGAACGTTGCCTGGAACTTTCGGCGTAAGGCCTACACTCTTTGTCCCTGCCGTTGATGACAAATATGCTCTAACGTAAGTGGTACCGTACGTTGGGAAATTTCCAATATTTTTGACCGTGACATTCAATGTCAGATTAGCGCCCGGTATAACATTGCCCTCCAGCTCCATGCTGGAAACAATAAGGTCAGGCATGGCATATTCAGTTGAGAAACTCCAAACTGGACCGGTCGTTGTTGCCCCCGATCCATCACGCGCCGCTACTTCCCAGTAGTATGTCTTTCCGGCTTCAAGAGTTTGCATACAACTTACTGAACTGCCTGCGGTAACACCGAAACCAATATCGCATTGATTATGATCATTAGGGTCAGGGTTGTCGCTCATCATAAAGTGATAACTTACCCCGCCCACTGGACCGCCTCCTGTCCACGAAAAGGTTGGATTTACGCGAGATATATCAACTGCACCATTGGCAGGATACGGATTACTAGGGGTATAAGGCGGCACATTAACAACGGCGAGAGGAAAACTCTCAGTTCTTTGGCTAACTTGTCCAGCCCCCACAATAACAGGATGGCTTTGTGGTGCTATGTAGTAACCAACGCCTTCAAAATCGACCTGGGCTACGCCAGCGGGAACATTTAGCTCAGTTTCTCCGCTAAGATGCCAAGCCCCACCATTCAATCGCCATTTTGCTCCAGCTGCGGCCGCTTCAGCAGGAGAAACTGTAATCTCTACGGAGCCGCTGTTTGTCGCATCCGATTTTCTTATTGTTACTTTGCGGCTTGTCGAGTTACCCGCCGAGTCAATTGCGGTCACTTCAATAACGTTAATTCCACTATAAAGGGATATAGCTGGAGTAGTCCAGCTACCTGATAAGCCCGGATTAATAAGCGCGTCACCCGTATCTACTGAATCGTTATTCCAAGTAACTTGGGTAACACCACTTAGCTCATCATTGAAAGTGCCAGATAACTTAATTGACTCCTGCGTAGTATCGGCTTCAACTTGCGATGTGATATCAATATCTGGAGGCGCCACATCCACACCTAGCCTAATCGTTGCTCGGTTTAAGTAATCATGCTGACCCGCGCCATTCTCTAACCATACATGCACATCTTGTTGTCCCGCTGTAATTGGGAGCGATATCTGTAAAGGTTTGGCATAAGAGATCGGTGCGACATTACCATCCGAATCTGAAATTGGCGCATTGCCAATCTTCCACCACACTTTACTTATTCCAGTTGAACTTTGTGGATTAACCCAATTTAGAGCAACATGATTTCGGTGCGACCAGGCTCCTGAAAACGAAGCAAGTCCGATGGGCGCTGGGGGGGCGGTTGATGTCGAAGCACCAGATGTAGCAAACACATTAAACTCGACTTGGTTTGAAAGTAACCCATTATTATCGACTGCGATAGCCCATTTCCCTGGCGTTGACCCTACAGCGATATCATATTTCAATTCTGATTGACTAATAAACCTTGGCTGACTAAGCGGTTCAACATCAACCGGCCCACCTCCAGATAAATCATCAAACGTAAAATTAACAGTATATGCTCGGGTAAATCCAAGACCTAATATTGTGATTGTCTGCACTCCTACGGATTTTTCTTGAAGCAAATCTGGATTGACCCTAAAGATAACTGGCTTGTTAACTACAGGAGAACCATTTCCACCCACGAGGTTTCTGTCAACGTATGAAATTGTAGTATCGTAAGCTATTCCGTTTAGCCCATCCTGAATGGTAAGCGCAAAAGTAAATGCCTCTGCCTCCCAAGCTGGCCACTTTAGCAAACCCATCATCTCTGAGGCTGACTTAGACAATACTAATTTTGCAAATTTTGCAAATGGTGTACCGCTTGCTATTTTTGTCGTATCTAACAATGGCAAAGTATTCTTCACAAGCTCCAAAGTGAATTTCGCAATATCTGATAAAGTTAACTGCTTCTTTAGAAATTTATCTATATAAATATCAAATAATGCAAGGTTATCCTTTGCAAGCATAAGACGAAATAGTTCTTTAGATGTATTAGCATCCATGCCATCTAATAAATTACCTAGAAGGTCTAAACCAGTTGTCAAAATGTTATATCTAACAGCCCATTTATTATTTTTAGTTAGCTTAAATGATCCTCCTCGAGGCACATTAATCTCAACCTCCGTCCTTTGACTATTTGCAACGCTACGAGTATCCCATGGCAATACACCGCTAAACGAATCAGCCGCCAACTGTACCTCTGTAATAGGAGTCGATAAAATCTTCATTACGCTATTGTATGGTCTAAGCCCAGAAATAAGGGTAGGTATATTAACTCTTTCTCCGCTCGCATTAAGGACGTTTATAATGGCATCTGCTTGCCCTGCATTGTAGACCTTTGCATATATCGTAGTTGAACCATTCAGATTACCTTTGACACCAATAACATCAATGATCAAATTGTTACTTGTTGCTGTTCCAGTATCTAAGTTCAATGATTCTCCTGCGATAGCTTGAGCAGAAAGAACAACCCCATAGCAGAGCAGCCACCCTGTTAACATCAAAATTTCAATTACAGCTTTAGCAATTAGGTGACGCCACATTCTTGGTAGCCTTTTGGAGAGTCCCAAAGGGAACAGATTTATTTGAAGTACTTGCCTGGATCAAAGAATCACTGCAGAGTAGTTTTATCAATTAGGCTTTTACTGCGCTGCTATGCCTTTCCCTATCAGCACGCTTATTTTCTTCCTTATTCTGTCGAATGCCGAAGGCAAGCAGCAAAATGCATAATAAGCTTATGCTCTACTTTTTTGAGACATTCAATGGGTCAATAGATCAGATTTCAAGCTCGTCTCATATTGAGTACGAATGTGAATTCTAGCGGCTATTCGCATTAGCAACTTTGTCACAAGCATGTCACATGATCCGACATAGCCAAATACGATGCTTGCGGAAATAATTTCCTTCTAATATTCGAGCAAACTAATACGAAATAGGTCCTCGATAAGACTCGAAAGCCCTGGAAAACCCGGGTCAGAGACTGAGGTTTCCCCACAAATAAATATTGAGCAACAGCAAGTTACTTGATATTGTTCGCGGAAAAACGGCGCATGCATGGCAGGTTTATTTTCCTTTCGTAGCGACCAAGCTGCGAAGGAGAGCCTACCATGCATGCATTAACCATGTTACACCGGATTCTTGCGGGGAGTTATCCGGAGATACACCTGAAGCGTTTAACCAGCCTGCTGGCAGCCTTTGAGGCGGTGGTATCGGGCAGCCGTGTGGCGCTGAGCGATCTTGGCCGGGGCTTACGTGGCCGTGTCGCCGTGAAGCACAACATCAAACGCGTCGATCGTTTGCTCGGTAATTGTGCGCTGCATGCCGAAGCGCCGGGACTGTATGAGGTGTTGGTACGGCAGTGCTTGGCGGGGGTAGCCACGCCGCTGATCCTCGTCGATTGGTCAGACATCAGCCCGGATCGGCGTTGGCAGCTGTTGCGCGCATCCCAGATGCTATGATCGGGTCGGACCCACACAACCAATTGATTAAGAGAAATTTTGGCTCTAAATATGGTATCAAATAGAGCTTAGAAGCCCCTTTTCAGCGATGAAATGAGCGCTTTAAGGAATAATCGGGGTCAGATCGCTCTGAACCCGAGTTAAATTACCCCCGGCAAAGCCGGGGGCTTATAAGGTGAGCGCCTCAAAGGCGCCGTTAAAACCATGAGCCGCCCATCAGCGAGAAACCAACAAATGGGGTCGGTGACAAATGATTATTATTCCAGAATAATCGGATCACAATTTCCTGTAATATTAGCAAGAACTGTGATCTGACCCGATTTATATAGACAAAACCCCGGAATTCCGCCTAACACATTGTCTATCGGTCAATAATAATTTAAGGCATTAGATGCCTGCTTCACACCCTTATTCCCCTGTAAGGATTCCAGCACTTTCACGACTACCCTCATACCGAAGATTATTTTATTGGAAGGAGGGTATTTTCATGAATCACCGTATCGCCAAAGGTATATTGGCCGGTTTCGTCGCCACGGTTGCGCTGTCGGCAATGATGGTTTTGAAAGCAAAGATGGGCATGTTGCCGCAAATGAACGCCATTAAAATGCTTTCTACTATGGCCCATGGTTTTATGGGCACACCGCTGACGCCTGTCGTGGGCTGGATGCTGCATTTCATAATCGGCAGCGTCATATGGGGCGCCTTGTTCGCGCTACTGTTTGATCGTATGCCTTCTCAAATACCTGCCATTAAGGGTTTGCTGTTCGGGACGGCAGCATGGGTTTTGATGATGATCATAGTGATGCCAATGGCCGGCGCCGGTTTCTTTGGACTCCATTTGGGTATCGGAGCGCCTATTGCGACACTGGTGCTGCACTGGGTGTTTGGCGCGGTACTTGGTATCACGTTTGATAAATTAACGTCCTCACATTTAGTCGCGACTCATACGCACACCTAATCATAATCAGTAACGGCAACAAAAGGACCAAAAGGATCGGACAAGTCCTTTTGGTCCTTTAAACAACAAATCAAACAACAAATGGGGTCGCCCTTTAGACGTTGAATGTCGTTTAACCGTATGTCCGGGATTGTGGGGGCGCCTCAGTGTTTTTACTCTGACCCCAAACTGTGAGAACTGTGCTTTGACACCGATTTATGGGCAGGCTATGTGCTCTCATTAAACTGCTTCTGAATACGCTCAACCTCTTCGCGGTTGGCGATTAGGGCTTCGACGCAGTCCTTATCAAGCTTTTCGCCGGCCAGTTTCAACAAGTAAGCAGCGGCGCGGTCATTCGTCCAGGCCTCTTTATATGAGCGGCGGCTGGTAAGCGCATCGAATACATCGGCGACGGCTACAATACGGGCCTCCAGCGGAATCTCATCCTTGACTCTTCCTTCCGGATAACCGCTGCCGTTGACGGCTTCATGATGGAATTCGGCAATATTACGCAACAGCTCCATATGCTCAATATTCTCCAGCCCGAAATTCTGGACAAGATTATCAATCATTTTTCTGCCCTTGAGGGTATGCGTCTTCATGACTTCCATTTCCGCCTCGTCGAGCTGACCCGGTTTAAGCAGAATGCTGTCGGCGATACCTATTTTCCCTATGTCGTGCAACGGAGAAAACATGAAGATATGTTCAATATAGTTGTCATCAAGATCATATTTTTCGGACAGGGCGTTGGCGATAAGCCGGCAATAGCGCGACATGCGGTCCAAGTGGCTGCCCGTTTCCGGGTCGCGGAAGTGGGTGATATTCCCCGTGGTCTTGATGGCGGCGGAGAGCGTCTGGGTAAAAGACAACTCGTTAATAATCACCAGCGCAATCAAGTGTCCATAGATATCGATTTGACGCAGGACATTCTCGGTAAAGACATCCCTTTCGAAGGAATTGAAAAATATAAAGCCGATAAACACACCCTCATTAAAAATCGGCATCGTGTAGCTGGCGGCATATCCGGAGCGCCCGATTCTTTTGGTGTGTTCATGCCGTCCGTCTTCAAAGGTCAGCATGTTATTAACAACGCGCGGCAGACCTTTTTCCAGGATCTGCTTGAGAGATGGCGCATCATCCAGTAGCGCCTGATAATGTTCGAGCGGGTTGTCGTCTCCGCTGCTGTGTACGAAAGTTTTGAGCACCTTCGTTTCAGGATCGTAGATCGCGATTGCAATACGCGCAACAAAGGGGAATATTTCAGCAATGGACTGATGTGCCACGACAATCTTTTCCTGCAGTGGCAGGTGCC
>Ga0114931_10010473_pt1 | contig 11032 bp, 9 predicted proteins | sample 2SBtaG_FD_89579 | JGI IMG/M metagenome (GOLD analysis project Ga0114931, IMG submission 89579) | Deep subsurface microbial communities from Kolumbo volcano to uncover new lineages of life (NeLLi) - 2SBTROV14_V59a metaG | ecosystem: Environmental > Aquatic > Marine > Volcanic | place: Kolumbo...
CATGCACGGCCATCGATTGGGCCGCCGCCTCGGCGACGCCCTCGGGGTCGCTTTCCTGGCGCGCCTCCCAGTCTTCCAGGGTCCAGCCAAGCGGCAGATAGCCGTGGACCGGGTCGTGGGCGCTGGTCTGATCGGTGACCAGGTCGGGCTTGAGCCCGCGCCGGGCGATCTCGGGCACGATCTCGGCGGCGTTGCCGAGCAGTCCGATCGAGACCGCCTCGCCGCGCGCGCGGGCCGCGTCGATCGCCGCCAGGGCCTGGTCGAGGTCGTCGATACGACGGTCGAGATAGCCGCTGGCGATGCGGCGGTCGATGCGGCTGGCGCGACATTCGACCGCCAATAGCGAGGCCCCGGCCATGGTCGCCGCCAAGGGCTGGGCGCCGCCCATGCCGCCGAGGCCGGCGGTCAGGATCCAGCGTCCGGAAAGATCGCCGCCGTAGTGCTGGCGGCCGGCCTCGACGAAGGTCTCGTAAGTGCCCTGAACGATGCCCTGGCTGCCGATATAGATCCACGACCCGGCGGTCATCTGGCCGTACATCATCAGCCCCTTGCGGTCGAGCTCGTTGAAATGCTCCCAGGTCGCCCAATGCGGCACCAGGTTGGAGTTGGCGATCAGCACCCGGGGCGCATCGATTTGGGTGCGAAAGACGCCGACAGGCTTGCCCGACTGCACCAGCAGGGTCTCGTCGTCCTCGAGCTCGCGCAAGACCTCGACGATGCGGTCGAAGCAGCGCCAGTTCCGCGCCGCGCGGCCGATGCCGCCATAGACAACCAGTTCCTCGGGGCGCTCGGCGACCTCGGGGTCGAGGTTGTTCATCAGCATCCTGAGCGGCGCCTCGGTGAGCCAGCTCTTGGCGCTGATCTCGGGCCCGCGTGGGGCGCGCACGGTGCGAACATTGGCGGGTCGGTCGGCGGACATTACGCAAGCTCCCCAAATTTCAGTCTTGTTACGAGCGGAGTATGATCCCGCCGTGGACGAATGCAAACCGGTCAGTCGCGGACGATGACCACTTCGGAACCGAGGTCGCTGACCCAGGCGAACAGCGCCAGTTGCGGCTCGGCGTCGGTCCGCATGGCGTGGCGAACGCCGCCCTCGTGCAGCATGATCGCCCCCGGCCCGCGCCGGTTCCACGCCCCGCCGCCGCGCTGCCAATCGGCGCTCCCGGCGACGATCCGGTAAACCTCGACCGCCTTGTGGACGTGGGACGGATAAAAGGTTTGCGGGGCCTGCAGGGTGAACCCGACATAGGCCGTATCGCAGGGCAGGATGGCATTGGGGCCGACGACGACGCAATAGGCGTAGCGCTGGCGGAAGGCGTCGATATCGGGCTCGCCGGCGTAATCATCGTAAGAGCGGCGCCAGGTCAGCGCCGGCGCGGCGGCGGCGAGGGCGCGGGCGAGGTCGGCCTCGGACCCGTCCTCCGGGGCCAAGGCCAGGGCGGCGGTCAAGTGGCGCGTCACCGCCGGCGTGACGGCCGGCACCGGCGTCGCGGTCGGCGCCGCCCAGGGCACGCTCTCGCGCAGCATGGCGAACTGCGCGCGGGCCGCGCCGGTCAGCGCCGGATGGTCGACGCAGGCATGGCGCAGGGCCGCGATCAGGCCGGCGATCATGATCGCGACACGGCGAGAAAGGCGTCGAAAACCTCGGGCCGCCAACAGGACGGATGATCGTCGATATCGCGCGCGGGCGCGCCGGGGCCGCCCGCGTCGGCGAGTTTCCGGGCCAGGATGTCGCGCATCGTTCCGGGGGTGATTTCGGGATGCGCCTGGATGCCCCAGACCGGCCGTCCTGGCAGGCGATAGGCGGCGATCGGGCAGCGCTCGGTGGTGGCGAGCAGGTCGAGGCCGAGCGCCGCCGGCGCGCGCTCGGGCACCACTTCGTCCATATGGAGATGGTAGAGGCGGCGATTATCGGCCGGCAGCGCCGCCATCAGCGGATCGGCGGCGGCCGAGGCCGTGGGGACCAGCGGCGCGATGCCGTATTCGGGCAACGGGGCGCGCCGGACCATGTCGGCCCCGCCCAGCGCCTGAGCGATGAACTGGTGGCCGAAACAGATGCCGAGCACCGGCAGGCCGGCCTCGATCACCCGCCGGACCTCGGCGCAAGCGGCATCGAACCAATCCTCGTCGCGCGGCCTGTCGATGTCGCTGCCCGACAGGATGACGTGGCTGGCGCGGGCCAGCGCGGTCTCGGCCCAGGGCCGGTCGTTGGTGCCGCGCAGGAGTTTGATTTCGGCACCGTCGGGCAGGGCCGAGACGATCATCCGCCCGCAAGGCACGGCGCGCGCGTCGGAGGCGTAATCGACCACCAGGACGCGAAGGGGCGGATTCGTGCTCATGGTCGGCTGGGAAGAAGGCCGGCGGGCACCGCGTCGAGGAAGCGGACCGTCGTCACCATATCCTTGGCGGCGGCGATGTCGGGCGCGAAATAGCGGTCCTCGTCGTAGGCCGGCACCCGCTCGCGGATGGTCGCGATCACCGCCTCCAGCGCGTCCGACGAACGCAAGGGGCGGTGGAAGCCGATCCCCTGGGCCGCCGCCAGAAGCTCGATGGCGATGATCGCGGCGGCGTTCTCGGCCATCGGCGCCAAACGGCGGGCGGCGTGGGCGGCCATCGAGACGTGATCTTCCTGGTTGGCCGAGGTCGGCAGGCTGTCGATGCTCGACGGATGAGCCAGGGCCTTGTTCTCGGCCGCCAGCGCCGCCGCCGTCACCTGGGCCACCATGAAACCCGAGTTGAGCCCGCCGTCGGCGACTAGGTAGGCCGGCAGGCCGCTCATATGGGCATCGACGAGCAAGGCGATGCGGCGCTCGGCCAAGGAGCCGATCTCGGCCAGCGCCAAGGCGATCACGTCGGCGGCCATGGCCACCGGCTCGGCGTGGAAATTACCGCCCGACAGCACGTCCCCGGTCTTGGCGAAGACCAGCGGGTTGTCGGTCACGGCGTTGGCCTCGCGCTCGATGATCGCGGCGGCGAAGCGCAGATGGTCGAGACAGGCGCCCATCACCTGCGGCTGGCAGCGCAGCGAATAGGGGTCCTGCACGCGGTCGCAATCGACGTGCGAGCGGCGGATCGCGCTGCCGGCGAGAAGGTCGCGATAGACGGCGGCGACATCGATCTGGCCGATCTGGCCACGCGCGGCGGCGATGCGCGGATCGAAGGGCGCGTCGCTGCCCTTGACCGCATCGACGCTGAGCGCGCCGGCGACCAGGGCGGCGGCGAACACGGCCTCGGTCGCGAACAGCCCGTCGAGCGCCAGGGCGGCGGAGACCTGGGTGCCGTTCAACAGCGCCAAGCCTTCCTTGGCGGCGAGATCGAAGGGCGCCAGCCCGGCCCGAGCGAGGCCGTCGACGGCGGGCATGATATCGCCCCCGACCCGGGTCTCGCCAACCCCGATGAAGACCGCCGCCAGATGGGCGAGCGGCGCCAGATCGCCCGAGGCGCCGACCGAGCCCTGGGACGGGATCAGCGGATAGACCTCGGCGTTATGCAGCGCGAGAAGGGCCTCGATCACCTTGGGGCGCACGCCCGAGAGCCCGCGCGCCAGCGACGCGGCCTTGAGCAACAGCACCCGGCGCACGGTGGCGCCGGCCAAGGGCGACCCAGTGCCGGCGCTGTGCGACAAGACCAGCCGGCGCTGGAGATCGGCCAGGCGGTCGTCGGCGATGGCCTGGCGCGCCAGGCTGCCGAAGCCGGTGTTGACGCCATAGACGCGCCGCCCCTCGGCCAGCACGTCGGCGACCGCCCGGGCGGCGTCGTCGATTGGCCCACGACAAGCGTCGTCGAGCGCCACCGCGATCGGCGTCGCGCCCAGCCGACGCAGATCGGCGAGCGCGAGGTCGCCGGGATGCAATACGAAGTGATCGCTCATTGCTCATCTTTCATGGTCATTGCCTTACCGCCTCTCCGGTGATCGATCGGCTCCTCATGGGGCCTGACGCTGCCTCCCTAGCGCGACACTAAGGGCAAGCAAACCACCCCGCAAGTCCGGGGCCAACAGACCAGCCGATGGCCTTGGGGCACCGGACGCGCCCTCGACAAAGCCAGGGTTTTGACTCTATCATGACCACCGGGCGGAAAACTTCGATCCGGGCGGATCGGGGGCGCCCCACGGGTGTCGATCAAGGCACCCCGCGTTTCAATCAACGAGGGAGGAGACCGTGATGCGTCGCGTGTTGTCATTCGTTGGCCTGATGGCCATGGCGATGGTCGTGGCGACGGCCGCGCCGGCCACGGCGAAAACGTTCAGGTTTGCGTTCCAAGGCGATGTCGCCTCGATGGACCCCTACGCGCTGGCCGAGAATTTTTCATCGGCGTTCGAAAACAATATGTACGAGCCGCTGGTCCGCTACAACTCGAAGATGGAGCTCGAGCCGGCGCTGGCGACGAGTTGGGAACTGGTCAATCCGACGACCTGGCGCTTCCATCTGCGCAAGGGCGTCAAGTTCCATGACGGCTCGGCCTTCAACGCCGACGACGTCGTGTTCTCGCTCAAGCGGGCGCAGAGCGATGGATCGGACATGGGCAGCTATGTCGGCGGCATCGTCGAAGCGCGCAAGATCGACGACTACACGGTCGATCTGGTGACCGAGGAGCCCAACCCGATCATCGCCAACACCATCGCCCTCTGGTACATGATGGACAAGGAGTGGGCGGAGGCCCACGGCGCCGTCGAGCCGGTCGACCTCGGCAAGGACCGCGAGAACTACGCCACGCTCCACGCCAACGGCACCGGCCCGTTCAAGCTCAAGAGCCGCGAGCCCGGCGTGCGCACGGTGCTGGAAATCAACAACGACTGGTGGGACAAGGGCAACCAGACCTTCAACGTCACCGAGGTCGTCTTCACCCCGATCGCCTCGGACGCCACCCGCACCGCGGCGCTTCTCTCGGGCGAGCTTGACCTGATGTATCCGGCGCCGGTCCAGGACGTGAAGCGGATCAACGCCTCGGGCATCGCCACGGTGCTCCAGGGGCCCGAGCTGCGGACCATCTTCCTGGGCATGGATCAGGAGCGCGACGAGCTTCTCTACTCCTCGGTCAAGGGCAAGAACCCGCTGAAGGACAAGCGCGTCCGCCAGGCATTCTATCAGGCCATCGACATCAATGCGATCAAGACCAAGGTGATGCGCGGCGCCTCGACGCCGACCGGTCTCCTGATCGCGCCGGGGATCAACGGCTTCGATCCGGCGCTTAACGGCCGCCTGCCCTACGACCCCGAGAAGTCGAAGACGCTCTTGGCCGAGGCCGGCTATCCGAACGGCTTCGACATTCAGCTCGATTGCCCCAACGACCGCTACGTCAACGACGAGCAAATCTGCGAAGCGGTGGCGGCGATGCTGGCCCGGGTGGGGGTCAACGTGAACCTGCTCGCCCAGACCAAGAGCAAGTTTTTCCAGAAGCTCAAGAAGCATGACGTGAGCTTCTATCTGCTCGGCTGGATTCCCGACGACCAGGACGCCGGCAGCGTCATCTCCAATCTGATGGTGCCGCCCCAAGACGGCGGGCTGGCCTGGAACGGCGGCAGCTACGGCAATCCCCGGATCACCGCGCTGTCGCGCAAGATCGGCAGCGAGATCGACGCCAAGAAGCGCCAGTCGATGATCTCGGAATCCTTCAAGATCATGAAGGACGACGTCGGCTACATCCCGCTGCACCAGCAGGCTCTCTCGTGGGGCGTGCGTAAAGGCGTCACGGTCGCGCAGCGGTCCGACAACGCCCTGAACTACTGGTACATCACGATCAAGTAGCCGTTTCGGCGCGATCACGAGCCCGGGTCTCATGACCCGGGCTCCGCTCACCCTCGCATCGAGGCCGTGATGCTCGCCTTCATTTTTCGACGCATCCTTCAATCCATCGTCGTCATGCTCGGTGTCGCCCTGGTGTCGTTCTCGCTGTTCACCTATGTCGGCGATCCGATCACCAATCTGGTCGGCATCCAGTCGTCGGACGAGCAACGGGCGCAATTGCGCGAATCGCTCGGGCTCGACGACCCGGTGCTGGTTCAGTTCGCCCGCTTCGTCGGCCGCGCCGCCCGGCTGGAATTCGGCATTTCCTATCAGCAGAAGCGCAAGGTCGTGGACATCATCGCCGAGCGTCTGCCGGCGACCCTGGAACTCAGCATGCTGTCGGCCCTGTTGGCCCTGACCCTGGGCGTGCCGATGGGCATCTACACCGCCCTTCACCGCGATTCCTGGTTCTCCCACCTGCTCCTGTCGCTGTCATTGATCGGCGTGTCGCTACCGACCTTCCTGATCGGCATCACCCTGATCTACATCTTCGCCGTGCAACTCAACATGCTGCCGTCGTTTGGCCGCGGCGAGGTCGTGCATCTGGGGTTCTGGAGCACCGGGCTCTTGACCGCGAGCGGGCTCAAGGCGACCATCATGCCGGCCATCACCTTGGCGCTCTTTCAGATGACCCTGATCATGCGCCTGGTGCGGGCCGAGATGCTGGAAGTGCTGCGCACCGATTACATCAAGTTCGCGCGCGCCCGTGGCCTCACCAACCGGTCGATCCGCTTCGGCCATGCCTTGAAGAACACCCTGGTGCCGGTGATCACCATCACCGGCCTGCAACTGGGCTCGATCATGGCCTTCGCCATCATCACCGAAACGGTCTTTCAGTGGCCGGGGCTCGGCCTGATGTTCATTCAAGCGATCAACGAGGTCGATATCCCGGTGATGTCGGCCTATCTGCTGCTGATCGCCTGCTTTTTCGTGATTATCAACCTGATCGTCGATCTCCTTTATTTCGCCGTCGATCCCCGGCTCAGGGTCGGTCGCGAGGCGGCGGCCGGAAGGTCCCCGACGTGACCGCCGTGACCCGGGAGAACGGCGTCGGCGGCGCCTTCAGGCGCGGTTGGGACAGCGATCTCGCTTACAGCTTCCGGCGCTCCAAGGTGACCATGCTGGCCGGCGCCATCACCTTTCTGTTCATTAGCGCGGCGCTGTTCGCGCCCTGGGTGGCGCCGCACAATCCCTATGACATGGCCAATGTCAGCCTGCTCGACGCCTTCACGCCGCCGGCCTGGGAAGACGGCGGCGACGCGCGCTTCCTGCTCGGCACCGACGATCTCGGCCGCGACGTGCTATCGACCATCATCTACGGCTCGCGCATTTCGCTCGGGGTCGGCTTCGCTAGCGTCCTGATCGCCGCCACCCTGGGTATCTCCCTGGGGTTGATTTCGGGCTATGTCGGCGGCAAGACCGACGCCATCATCATGCGCATCGCCGAGGTCCAGCTTAGCTTTCCCGACATCCTGATCGCCCTTCTCATCGACGGCACCCTACGCAGTTTCATCGGCCCGGGCACGCACGGAAACATCGCCTTCGTGGTGGTGATCTCGGCCATCAGCCTGGCGTATTGGGTGCAATACGCCCGCACCGTGCGCGGCGCCACCATGGTCGAGAAGAACAAGGAATATATCCAGGCGGCGCGGGTGATCGGTCGCAGCTCTATCTACATCATGCTGCGCCACCTGCTGCCCAACGTGATGGGGCCGGTGCTGGTGATCGCCACCATCAGCCTGGCGCTGGCCATCGTCACCGAGGCGACGCTCTCGTTCCTGGGCGTCGGCGTGCCGCCGACGCAGCCGTCGCTGGGCACCCTGATCCGGGTCGGCAACGACTTTCTCTTTTCCGGGGAATGGTGGATCACGATCTTTCCCGGCGCCGCCCTGGCGATCATGGGCCTGTCGGTCAATCTGCTCGGCGATTGGCTCCGCGACGCTCTCAATCCCAAGCTGCGATAGATGACCGAACGGCCGCTGCTGGAGGTGCGCAACCTGCGGGTCGAGTTCCCGACCCGCTGGGGCACGCTGGTGGCGGTCGACGATCTGTCGCTGACCATCGAGCGCGGCGAGGTGCTGGGCGTGGTCGGCGAATCGGGCGCCGGCAAGTCGATGACCGGGACCGCGATCATCGGCCTCCTGGAACCGCCGGGCCGGATCGCCAAGGGCGAGATCCTGCTTGACGGCCGGCGCATCGACAACCTCCCCTACGAGGACATGCGCAAGATCCGGGGACGCCAGATCGGCGCCATCTTCCAGGACCCGCTGACCAGTCTCAATCCCCTCTACACCGTCGGCCGGCAACTGGTCGAGACCATCCTCACCCATTTGCCGCTGACCCCGGCCCAGGCCCGCAAGCGCGCGGTCGAGCTTCTGGGCGAGGTCGGCATCCCCAATCCGGCCGAGCGCTTCGATCACTACCCGCATCAGTTCTCGGGCGGCATGCGCCAGCGGGTGGTGATCGCCCTGGCGCTCTGCGCCGAGCCCCGGTTGATCATCGCCGACGAGCCGACCACCGCGCTCGACGTCTCGATCCAGGCGCAGATCATCACGCTTCTCAAACATCTCTGCGCCGATTACGGCACCTCGGTCATGCTCATCACCCACGACATGGGAGTGATCGCCGAAACCGCCGACCGGGTGGCGGTGATGTATGCCGGGCGCATCGGCGAGATCGGCCTCGTGGCCGACGTCATCCACCGGCCGCGCTTTCCCTATACGGTCGGCCTGATGGGCTCGATCCCGACCATCGGCGAGGAGGTCGAGCGCCTTGCCCAGATCGACGGCTCGATGCCGCGCCTGAATGAAATACCGACCGGCTGCGGCTACCATCCGCGCTGCCAACTGGCCTTCGACCGCTGCGCCGTGGCGCGACCGGAATTGACGCCGGCGGGATCGTCACGGGTCGCCTGCTGGCTCTATCACGGCGACGATCACGACCACTCGCCGGCGGCGCTGGCGAGCCTGATACATCGGCAATCGGCGACCCCGGCCGTGGCCCGCGCCGAGGCGGGGACGGCCGAACCGCTGGTCGAGGTGGCCGGGCTCAGGCGCTATTTCGATGTCTCGCCACCCTGGCTCAACCGGGTTCTGGAGCGGACCGGTCGGCGGATCGTCCACGCCGTCGACGGCGTCGATTTCTCCATCAATCGGGGCGAGACCTTCGGCCTGGTCGGCGAATCGGGTTGCGGCAAGTCGACCATCGCGCGGCAGATCGTCGGCCTCTACGGCCTTACCGCCGGCAGCATCACCTATCAGGGCGTCTCGTTGAGCAGCCGCCGCGAGCGAGCCCACGACCGGTCCCGCCAAGAAAAGATGCAGATGATCTTCCAGGACCCGCACGCCTCGCTCAACCCGCGCTGGCGGGTCGCCGACATCGTCGCCGAACCGATGCTGGCGCGCGGCTTGGCGACATCGGGCGACGAGGTCCGCGAACGGGTTGGCGCGCTGTTGCGACAAGTCGGGCTGTCGCCGGCCGACGGGCGCAAGTTCCCACACGAGTTCTCCGGCGGGCAGCGGCAACGCATTTCCATCGCCCGGGCGCTCGGCGGCGAGCCCGAGTTCCTGGTCTGCGACGAGCCGACCTCGGCCCTCGACGTTTCGGTCCAGGCGCAGATCCTCAACCTGATGGTCGATCTGCAACGGCGGCTGGGGCTGACCTATCTGTTCATCAGCCACGATCTCGCGGTGGTTCATCACATCTCGGCCACCGTCGGCGTGATGTATCTCGGCCGGCTGGTCGAATGGGCCGAGACCCGGCGGCTGTTCAACCGGCCGCGCCATCCCTATACGCGCATGCTGCTCGACGCGGTGCCCGATCTCTCGATGACCGGCAAGCGGCGCACGCCGGTCGCCGGCGAGGTGCCGAGCCCGATCAACCCACCGCCCGGCTGCGCCTTTCACCCGCGCTGTCCGTTCGTGACCGAGCGCTGCCGGAGCGAGATCCCGGTCGCGATCGAGATCGCGGGCAGCCGCGTCGCCTGCCACGCGGTCGAGGAAACCCGCCTGCCCGACTGGCACGCCGCCTGACCGAAACACGCTGCCCGACCACGGATGGAGGAACAAGAATGCGTATCGCGGATATGAACTGGATGGCGGTCGAGGCTTACCTCAAGGGCGACGACCGCTGCGTCCTCCCCATCGGCTCGACCGAGCAACACGCCCAACTCAGCCTTTCGGTCGACAGCATCCTGTCGGAGAAGATCGCCATCGACGCCGCCGAGCCGCTCGGCGTGCCGGTGTTCCCGCGCTTCAACTACGGCCACACGCCCTATTTCACCGCCTACCCGGGCACCGTGACCCTGCGCATCGAGACCCTTCTCGCGCTGGTCCGCGACGTACTCGATTCGCTGCGCAACGCGGGCTTTCGCCGTGTCCTGATCGTCAACGGCCACGGCGGCAACAACCCGGTCGGCGCCCTGGTGCTCGAATGGATGGCCGCCAACACCGACACCCGGGTCAAGTTCCACAACTGGTGGATGGCGCCCAAGACCTGGGCCAAGGTGAAGGAAATCGACCCGGTCGCCAGCCATGCCTCGTGGATGGAGAGCTTTCCCTGGACCCGGGTCGGCGACGGCGCGGCGCCGGAGGCGCAAAAGCCGATGGTCGACTTCGCCCATCTGCGCGCCCTCTTTCCCGACGAGGTGCGGCGCTATATCGGCGACGGCAACTACGGCGGCGTCTACCGCAAGCCCGACGAAACCATGCTGGCGCTGTGGGCGGTGGCGGTCGCGGAGACCCGGGAATTGATCGCGGACGGCTGGGGGTGAGCGCCGGGCCGATCCTGATCTGGGGCGCGGGCGCCATCGGCGGCACCGTCGGCGCCTATCTGGTCCGGGCGGGGTAGGCGAGTACGAGCAGCCACCAAAATTGGTTCACAAGGAGACGAACGCTATGAAAATGGCAGAGTCAATTGGTTGGATTTCCAAATACAAGAGGGAACATCCGACTTCGCTCAGAGAGGAATTGAAGACGGCTTTCGCGAAGGCGTCCGGCGCACAATTACAGAGATCCGTTTTTGCTGGTGATAATTATGCAATACATTTTTCAGAAGCGAATACAGGTTCATTTCCAAATGTTATTATTTCACTTTCTAAACTCAAGAAATATGATTCTAACCCTATGGAGAGCTTCGCGTAACGGAACGGGTGTGGTGGCGGCCGGTTATCTGGCCTTTTGAGCGCGGTCACGAGGTGCTCGCCGCCGTCTGACGGCATGTTTCGAGGTTACGCCATGGCGATCTCC
>Ga0114931_10010474_pt1 | contig 11031 bp, 9 predicted proteins | sample 2SBtaG_FD_89579 | JGI IMG/M metagenome (GOLD analysis project Ga0114931, IMG submission 89579) | Deep subsurface microbial communities from Kolumbo volcano to uncover new lineages of life (NeLLi) - 2SBTROV14_V59a metaG | ecosystem: Environmental > Aquatic > Marine > Volcanic | place: Kolumbo...
ATTGTCTAATCTCCACGAAAAAATGACACCGAATGTCCATAAAGACATTATGGCGTCATTTATTCAAAGTCAAGTGAAAATCGAAAACTCGGATTTTTTTTTGGGTGTGGGCAGCATGGTTGACGGCTTAGGGCCCGCGCTTTGACAGCCACCTACCCCAACCGGTAACGCAAACCGCCTTGACGCTATCTGTATGGGGGGCCGTGTTACCGTTACCGCGTTACCGCGTCATTCATTCGCCGATGCGACCAAGCTCAGGATCGCCCTTCGGATCGTTTCGGGAAGTGTCGGCCACGCCTCGGCCAAACGTCGGAATTGCGCGTCATCCGCGAGCAAAAGCGCCCCGTGGAGCGCCCCGCGGCAATTATCGTTTTCGTAAGTCTTTACGTCGTCGTCACTTACGTTTGAGTCCTTGCAGCCTTCCAAGCTGAATGTTGACGGTTCGAGTCCGTTCGCCCGCTGTTTGTTAATCATTTCAGGGAAACGAGTTACGGCAAGCGTGAGGTGGTTCTCTATGTTGGGCCTTTGGTACCCATTACCGTTTTGGCAACTATTCACATAGCATTCCGGGCAAGGGGGTCGGATCGGATCGCGCCTGAGGCGGCTGGAACGCGGGCGAAACGACTAACATTCAGCTTTCGTGGCTTGCTTGTCGCCGTGCCCGACCCGCAAGACGGCCCACACATTCATTTACTCCAAAACGGAAAGCTCAATACGCGACGGGTGAGCTCCTGAATGGTGAACGGCGTTGCGCGCAACAACCGGCGTGCTTTCGTTGTAGTTCGGTCCGCCGGAGTTGAGGTTTCGTGCTACCCTTGGGAAGTTGCTGCTCGTCACTTCAAGCCGAATCCGATGTCCTGGGAGGAAGACATTACTGGTTGTCATCGGACTGATCTTGAGTTCATAGATCTCGCCGGGTTTCATGAAGACCTCCTTGTCGTATCCCCGGCGATAACGCACACGTTGCATGGAGTCGTCAACGTTATAGGCCCGCCCATCGGGATAAACATCGATGAGTTTGACCATGAAGTCCGTGTCCTTTGCGTCGGAACTGACGTATAGTGTTACGCGCACCGGGCCGGTCACGTTGATGGCCTCGGTTAGTGGTTCGGAGGTGTAGACCAAAACGTCGGCCCGCGCTTCGACGGGACGCTGATCAAACGATCCTCCGTCGACGAGATTGCCGATGCAGCACACGCCACCGCCGAGCGTTGGTACGGGAACGGTGGGATCATATACGAATCGATCCGCCGAATCATCGACGGCAGTTTTCTTGCGAACCAACCGTCCTTCACCGAACAAGCTGTTGGCTTTCCCATCGCTATCTAGGTACAAGGTCATCGTTGCGGCAGCTTTCGGTGGCCACTGGTCAGCGGAGCGCCATTCGTTCACACCCATCGTGAAGTACTGCACCTTCGGCGTATCACGCTCGAAGCCGTTGTCTTCCGGTTTGAGCCAGCGGTCAAAGAATCGCAAAATCGCTCCAGCATAATCGAATGAAGCGTTGCCCATCGATCGTTTGCCGACGACAAGGTCGTACGCGGGAAGCATAAATCGGCAGTGCAACGATGGAGCGACAATGACATACTGATTCTCACGCGCCTCCGCATCGGTTGAATTGGCTCGAATGTGGTTGAAAAGGGCCATGTTTGGGCCGATGGAAACGTCGTACCACGAGTTCAACCAAAGGGATGGGACACCCCAGTCCTCGTTGTCGTGATAAAGACCACCTGAATACCATTGGGGGTCGTTGGGCTTGCGAGACATCAACTCAGCGAAGATTCCCTTGGGACCATCAACTTCGCTCATGATATCCACAAATGGCAGATGCCAGATCTTTTCTTCCCAATCCGGCTTGGGCATGTTTGGCGCGAGATCAAAGTATTTGGACAATCGCACCAGATCTTTCTCGGAAGTGTCAGGACTGAGTCGCGGTCGTTGCGTGTTCTGCACGCCATAAAGCCAAGTTAAGAACAAGGTCTGCATTGTACCGCCGCGGTACCAGTTTCCTTGCTCAAAGAATTCGCCCACGCGACCAATGCCTGCGCCCGCCGCCATGGGAACCATCGCAGCGTGCGCTGGATGATTCATAGCGGCAAGCGCAAGCTGCCACTCTGCGGGCGACGAACACCCAAGAGTGCCCACGCGGCCATTGGACCAAGATTGTTTGGCGATCCACGACAGCGAGTCATAACCGTCTGTCCTGGGAAACCCAAGAATCTCCCACTCACCTTCAGAAAAGAACTTTCCTCTTTCGTTTTGGACCACGAATGCATAACCACGTTCGACAAGTAACGCAGCAAATCGAAGCCTTTCCCCGGTTAGGTGAAGTTCGTTGTACGGCGTTCTCCAAAGGACGGTAGGCACCTGTCCGTCGAAGTCTTTGGGTCGGTAGATGGTTGTGGCAAGTCGAACGCCGTCTCGCATTGGGACCATCACAAGCTCGTCGTGGTGGGCGATGGCACCCAGTTTGGCCCGCCGCACCTGATCGTCAAAGGAATCTTCAGCCAATGATGGCAAGGCCGGCAACATACCGGCGGCGAAAGTCGTCAGCAAACAAAACAGTCTGAGCATGCGATCATCTCCACGATAGGACCAAGAGCGTAGCTACCCGACATCTCGACGCGGCCGGTCTCTCGGCACGTCTCATTAGCCAATCGAAACCAACACTCGTGTGGGCGTCAGATTATGCAAATGATGCAGGTGACCGCAAATTGAGACTCAGCGCCACCGACCCTACCGGTCTACTGTTTTGCGCGTGCGAATACCGCGAAAACATGCGTCAAAACGCGTTAGATTGCGACGTATTGCGAATCGCGGGAATCACGCTAAACTGCTGCGAGAAAAGGACTTCTGCGGTTTCGGCATAGAAAACGAAGCTGTTCTTCCAAGCTGAATGTTGACGGTTCGAGTCCGTTCGCCCGCTTTGAAGATAACTTGTTTGCCGAACGCTACTTAGCGTGCCTGCCCTCGCCGGGTAGTGCGGCCCAGAAGTCTGTAACAAAGCCGTATATAGGGTTTCGTATGGAAGAAGGAGCCGCACGATGCCCAAACTTCACAACAAACCGCCGTCCTACTTCCGCCACAAGTCCTCCGGTCAAGCTGTCGTCTCGATTATCCGCGATGCTTCGCTCCCAGTTGAGCAGGTAGTCATTTTCTCCTTGAAGGCTGGAGAATCGCTTGCCCTTCAAAGCGTTCTCCTGAACGTAGGAAACACCCCGCTCGACCTTGCCCTTGTTACGGGGCGTTTAGGACTTGGTGGGCAAGATGCCGATGCCACTCACACAAGCAAGCATTTTTCTACTGGCTGTTAAGGATGTTGGGGCCGTGACAGTTGGGGCGGCCCTTTCATGCCCGAGCTTTCCTACCAAACCCGTCACACTCCAACCTGCCATGCTCCAACTATCATGCTGAGCGCAGCGAAACATCCCACCTGCAGCATCGCAACGTGCTTGGAACGATGTGAGATTCTTTTCTCGGCGTCGAGAGATTCTTCGCCCCCTGCGAGGACCCGGTTGCCCCCCTGTATCCCCCCTTGCAAAAGGGGGACGTAGCGAGCCGAGGACTTCAGTCCGCACGGTGGCTGGTTTAGAATGACACCCAAGGACGACACGAGCGTTAGGGCGAGACCACCGATTTTGTCACGGCCCCAAGGGCGTTTTCCAGGGTGGCTGCCGGTCTCAGATGGCTTTGTGGGCAAGGGTGTGCCATCTTTCGCCGCGTCGTGGGGGTGGCACCCGACTACAATCACTCAGGAAACTCATCCGATCAAATGTTTGCGCCTTGCGGTTTCGCAGTCGTAAAGGAGTGAGACTTCCACCACTCGATCGTTCGTACAAGGCCCGTTTCAAGACCGACCCCGGCTGACCAAGCAAGGAGTTTTTTCGCCTGCAAGGTGTCGAGTTGGCGGCGTGGCTGACCGTCCGGACGCGAATGATCCCACGCAATGCGACCGGTGAAACCGCAATGCGTCGCGATCATCCTCGCAAGCTCGGCAATTCGGATTTCCTCGCCCGTCCCGAGGTTCACCGGTGTGCTGGTTTCAAGAAGCATCGTACCGGCCAGAATTCCGTCGGCGGCATCTTCGACATAGAGAAACTCTCGACTCACCTCCCCCGTGCCCCAGCATGTCACTTCATCGCGCTCTTCCACCACAGCCGAGCAAAACTGGCGAACCAAAGCCGGAATCACGTGCGACGTTTCAGGGTCAAAGCTGTCGCCGGGGCCGTACAAATTAACGGGAATAACGAACACGCCGTTGAACCCATACTCGCGCCGGTACGCGTCGAGCATCACGGCGAGCGTTCGTTTCGCAATGCCGTAGGGGGCGTTGGTTTCTTCCGGAAAACCGTTCCAAAGATCGTCCTCACGAAAGGGAACCGGACAAAACTTCGGATAAGCGCAAACCGTTCCAACCTGAACGAACTTCTCCACACCCCGCCGCCGACCTTCCTCGATCAGATGCAGTCCCATGGCCATGTTTGCGTAAAAAAACCGCCCCGGATGCCTTTGATTTGCTCCGATCCCACCGACCTGGGCAGCCAAATGAATAACGACATCTGGACGAGCGTCCTCGTACATCCGCGCCACGGCACGCGCATCGGTCAGATCGTAATCGCGCGATCGCGGAACAAAGATTTCGCGCACGCCACGGGCAAGAAGTTTTTCGCATAGAACTCGTCCGAGAAAACCCGCCCCCCCGGTCACGCATATTCGCTTGTTGGCAAGCTCAACCGACATAACCGTACTATCGGACGACCGGCATGAGGGTTCCAGAAAAAACCGAGAAGGCGCGACGCGAACGACAATACGGCCTGCGTCGACCCGCATGGACGTCAGTCCCTCCCGGCGACGATTCGCCCTTTTTTCAGCACGGCGCGCACGCAGTTTCGACCCGGTTCATACACCATCCGCTCGACATTCTCCACGTCGAGGATCACCAAATCCGCCTGCATCCCAACTGCAACCGCCCCGATTCGATCCGACCGATTGAGCGCCGCCGCCGCGTTCGCCGTCACGGCAACCAAAACCTCGCAAGGGGTCATGTTCATCTGAGTTGCCGCAATGTTCATCACCAAAGGAAGCGATTCGATCATGGACGAACCCGGATTGTAATCGGTGGCGATCGCAACCGGCAGATTCGCGTCAAGAATCCTTCGCGCAGGAGCCTGGCTGACTCCGAGAAAATATGAACACCCCGGAAGCAGAACGGCGACGCAGCCGGCCTGTCCCATCGCCGCCATCCCCGCATCGTCGATCGTCTCAAGGTGGTCGGCTGAAACCGCTCCCACCTCACCCGCCAGAACCGTCGCCCCGATCTGAGTAATCTGATCCGCGTGGAGCTTCGGCGTTAGACCGAACTTCCTGGCGGCAAGCAAAGCCCGGCGTGATTGTCCAACGTTGAATGCCGTAGTCTCACAAAACACATCACAGAAATCGGCAAGTTTCTCATCCCGGATCCGTGCGAGAAGTTTTTCATCCAAAATCGTGTCGAGGTACGCTTCAGCACGACCGTCGAACTCGCGCGGAACCGTGTGGGCCGCGAGATACGTCCCCACAATCTCGACGGGCTGCAACGATCCAAGACGCTTGATCGCTTTCAGCATTTTCAGCTCATCATCGACCGTCAGTCCATATCCGCTCTTGATCTCGACCGTCGTCACGCCGTTGTGAAGCATCCGGTCGAGGCGAGGCAGCGCCAACGTAACAAGCTCCTCGCACGTGGCTGCACGAACCGCGTCGACCGTCACGCGAATTCCACCCCCGGACCGCGCGATCTGCTCGTAACTTCGGCCTTCGATCCGCTGTACGAATTCATGCTCGCGCGTACCGGCAAAGACCGTATGCGTGTGGCAGTCGATCAAACCTGGAATGACGCAACCACCCCCGGCGTCAATCGACTCGCAGCCCCCCGGGGCATCAAGTCGTGACTGCGGACCGAACCACTGAATCTCCTCCCCGTCGAGAAGCATCGCGGCGGACTCGACGCGTTCAACACGCCCCATCGACCTACCGCCAATCGGTCCGCGAGAAACTACCGCAAGTTGCCCGATGTTTCGTATTGCCAGCATATTCCTACCGCCTACCGCAGATTCGGATAAAGACACCGATGATCCGAATAGGCTATAATAGCACAACCCCGCGGAGTACGCCCGCCGACCGTTGTGAGTAGCGGAAGCGATAGGCGTTGCCGCTCGAGCGAAAGAATGAACCTCACCCAAACAACGACAACTGACGCACCCTCTCCGGCGGAGCAGGCGGCTGTTTTTCCCCAAGAAGCGACCGACCACGCGGAGGAGGTCACAGAACCGAAGCAGATTTCACTGCCCCGCGCGCTTCTGCTTGCACCGTTTCGACCGGCCTGGGTCGCCGAGCGTACGACCCATCTGCCTTTGAAGCGTGCATGGTTGGGACATTGGTTCTCCGCTGTTTCCACGTTTGTTGTCATCGGCCTGCTCTTGCTGTGGGCCAATTGGCCGACACTGGGGCCGAACCACATTACAAAAGCCGTACAAGCGACACAAAGAGAACTTGCACTGCTCATAAGCCAACTCGCCCGATTTCCGATTGAAAGCACTCTTGCCGTAATTGGAGTCATCGCTCTGGTAGAGGTTGGACATCTTGCGCTTGCACTCAACCTGATGTCATGGGGTGCCCGCGACGAACCACTGCGCAATACGTTCGGGTTCGCCCTCCGACAGACCTGGTTGTCGGGGGCTCGGATCTCCATTGCAATTATGATCATCGGTGGACCGCTGGCAGCCATCGAATATGAAAACCAGACATGGAGCGCCGCCTATACCGGCCCGAAACCGCCCGAGGACTTGGTGTTGCCCGCCCGACCGGTGATTTCGAGGAACGATCCCGGTTTTGCCAAAGCCATGGCCGACCACAAGGCAGCCGTTGATGCCTACTTTCGGATATACGAACCAGTCGTAACAGCTCGGCGCGAGTGGAGCGCAAGGCGTCCCTGGTTGTTGAAGGTACCGTACGCGATAGGCGTCCCCTTGGGGTTCATGACCAGCCTGTGGTTTCTCTGGGCGTTGGTTCGTTCTATGGGGGCGACACGAAATGTTCCGCCGATCGCGCACGAACGTCGCTGTATCGAATGCGGGTACAACCTTCATACCATTGCGATGGAAAGTCGCTGCCCCGAATGTGGAAAGCCCGTTGTCGAATCGCTTGGACCGAAAGTGCACCCAGGAACGCCCTGGCAACATCATCCGCCTGGTGGCGTGCTTAGGACATGGTGGCAATGTGCCGTTGATGTCGTGCGCGGGCCCGGTGCTTTTGGCCGAACCTTGCGCGTCCGCGAGTCTACAACCGCCCATCGCCGCTTTTTCGCAATCGCTCTTGTCGCAATATCGCTTGTTGCGGAAACCGCGCTGCTTTTGACCGTCGGTCTGCTCTCTTTCCCCCGGGAAGCCTTGCGCGACCCTGAGCTTCTTGCGATCGTTCCGTGCGCCACAGGTTGTCTGTGCGTGGGGGGGGCTGTCCTTTTCGCATGCGCAGCGGCAACGCTGGTCGGATTGACTCAGTCGTTTACCTACGGACGCAACCTGCTTCCGACGGCAATGCAGACCGCCTGTTACCTGGGTGGGTTTCTTGTGTTGTGGTCGATCATTGGAGCCGCCCTGATAATCGGTCTGGTGTGGTTGGGTGAATCGAACAGCCTCGACGCGGTCGCGCAGAGGATCGGTATCCCGGCTGACATGCTCGGGCTGTTGTACTTTGGAACCCCCAACTTAATCTGCGCCGGATTTTTCATACATCGACTCGCCGTCGCCACAGGTGCTACACGTTACGCGAACAAATAGATCAGATTCGACGCGAAAGCGATCGGACACACGCCACGCAATCAGCGGCGGTCGTGCAGAATCGTCCGGGAATCGAATGCTGACATCGCGGGGCGTGGTCGATCGTATCGTCTGCGGCGCACGGACGTGGCGCTACAACTGGCGATCAAGCCGGCGGTAGTGGATAGCCTCCAGCACGTCATCCGGGCTTATGTCCTCTCGCCCGGCTAGATCAGCGATCGTTCGGCTTACGCGAAGAATCTTGTCGTGGGCACGCGCGGAAAGCCCCAGCTCTGTCAATGCCTGACGCAGGATCGATTCGGAAGCGTCATCTAGCTGACAGAATCGGCGTATGCTCTTGCTGCTCATACGACCGTTAGCCTTCGTTGTATCATCGGCAAACCGTTTTTGCTGACGATCGGTCGCCACCATCACTTGGTCGCGCATGACGGCGGATGAAGTGCCGTCGCGCGGGCTTCGCAACTCGGAGAACGAAACGGCGGGTACTTCGACATGGATGTCGATTCGATCCACCAGCGGTCCGCTGATCCGTGCTAGATACTTGTCGATTTGCGGCGGCGAGCACTTGCAAGGTTTCCGAGCGTCGCCGAAGTAGCCACAAGGACACGGGTTCATAGCAGCCAGCATCAAAACTGATGCAGGATACGTGATCGTGGTGTGCGCTCGCGCGATCGTGATCTCGCCATCCTCAAGTGGTTGTCGCAGTGCTTCCAGCGTGGTGCGAGAGAACTCCGGAAACTCGTCGAGAAACAAAACGCCATGATGGGCAAGCGAGACTTCGCCGGCTTTCGGGACCGTGCCGCCACCAACGAGCGCCGGCGTGCTGGCCGAGTGGTGCGGTGATCGAACCGGTCGCGTCGCGAGCAGAGCCACGCGCGGTCGAAGTTCACCGGCAACAGAGTGAATCCGCGTCGTCTCCAGGGATTCTGCTAGCGTCAACGGTGGGAGAACGCTCGGAAACCGTTTGGCCAACATGGTCTTTCCAGACCCCGTAGGTCCGATGAGAAGCACATTGTGTTTCCCCGCGGCAGCAATCGTCAGGGCACGCTTCACATGTTCTTGGCCGCGAACATCGGCGAAATCGCAATCATAGACGGACGAGGCTGCGAACACCGCCTCCAGATCAATGGTGGCGGGGTCAAGTGGAAGCTGACCGGAGAGAAAGCCGATTGCCTCGGTAAGGCAACTGACCGGGATAACATCGAGCCCCTCGACGACGGCGGCTTCGGGCGCATTTTCGACGGGCAGGATGATCCCGCGCATCGCACGATCCTTGGCAAGGATGGCTGCGGAGAGCGCACCTCGGATGGGTCGCACGCGTCCGTCAAGAGCCAACTCCCCGGCGACGAGGTATCCGCTTGTATCGTCGCCAACCACGTTGCCGTTGGCAAAGCCGATCCCAAGAGCGATTGGCAGATCAAAGATCGGACCCTCTTTGCGAAGGTCCGCCGGTGCCAAATTGATGACCGTCTTGGAACGGGGGAATTGGTAGCCAGAGTTTTGCATCGCGCTTCGGACACGCTCGATGCTTTCCTTGACCGCCGCATCGGGCAGACCAACGACGGTGGCTCCGGCGAAACCGCGCCGAGCGACATCGACTTCAACCTCGACGGCGACGGCTTGGATGCCGTTGAAAGCCACGCTGTGGAGCTGAGAAATCATCAGCGTGATTATACCCAGCCTGCGATTGACCGCGACCAGAGTAATCTACGGTACCTGGCGTTTCGCTCGTTCCTTGTGGTTGATTTGTTCCAGGGCGTATTCGGCGGTCTCTCGCACTCCCGCGGCATCATCGCCGCCCGCAGGTGCCGAATTCAAGATGTGATTCGTCGAACGCTCACGTTCTAGGTTCTCGAAAGAAAGTGCGTCTTTCCGTTCGATCTTGATCGAGCCACGTGAATGTCTGGCATCTTTGTTCGGCTCACGAATCCGACGGCTTCGCACACGTCTCCGCCGAATTGCATGTTGACACACAGATTCTTCGTTACTTCAAGGAGAGCAACCACCAGTTCCTGAGCGGCGAGGTTGGCCGCCTCCAACCCGTCGCATTAGGGCTCGGCTCGACGGGAGGGGAACGGGCGAATGGATGCAGAAAGGCGTTACTTTTTTTCACCGGCGGTTTTGTGGACTGCTCTTCGCACTACGATTGTTTCTATCTCGCGCTGTGTTTTTGTAAGGGTAATTCCGAGATGTTTTTTGGCGAGCTCTATGGTCTGCGCGGGAGTCGACTTCTCTTTGCTCCACGGATAGCAGTAGGTGTAGTAACCATCAACGTTCGTTTCGTCGATTACGGGAACACCCAGCGCCCAGGCATATCCGTCGGCTAGAATCTGGGTCTCGCCGACGCCGCAAAAAAACTCCTCACCTCGAATCATGCGATCGAGAATCGCCTGCGTCGGAGCGGTCTTTCCGGTTTTGCGATCGAATTTCATTGAAGCCCTCGCCGGTTCCCACATGGCGGCTCGCTTTGGATCAACCGTCATGAGATACACGTCGCTCAATCGTTTTTCTGTTGTTACCGTTATGTTGAAAGTCGCTTCAATGGCCTCCTGGAGGATTTGGAATCCGCGCGTCCAATCCCGTTTGCTCCATCGAAACATGACGTCGTACTTGTCTTCGGTCGGGATAAACTCAAAGGCCAACGCGCCTCCTCGAACCGGGTAGAACTCCTCGATAATCTGGCGAAGATCCACGTTTTGCGCCCGCCGCTCGCGACTCGTTTGGCCGAATGGGGAAGGCAAACCTGAGGTTGGGCGAATGAGTATTAGGCAGAGGGGTTTCGGCTGGTCGGTTTCGCCTGGATCAATCGCTTGAGTGACATCGGCGAACAGATCGGGCGATTGCACCCACGGTGACCTTGCGATCTCGACTTTTCTCCCTTTTAAGACGTTTTCCAGGATGGCAGATTGCTCAAAAAGCGTGTCCACGGTTGTCCAACCGACGATTAGGCCATTTTGGTCGATAACGACCGTGGCCGGAATCCCATTCACGCCATAAGTTTTGGATGTGGACCGGTCGGTATCCACGCCAATGATTCCGCGCATGGGTCTTTTTTGAAGAAGTTTGCGAACGGTCTTAGGATCTGGGTCTCCTGCGACCGCGAGGAATGTCACGGGGCGATCGGCGAATCGCTCGTTAAGCTTGTTCCACCAGGGAATCGACGTGATACACGGTCCGCAGGTCGTGGCCCAGAACTCGATCACAACGACGCGCC
>Ga0114931_10010475_pt1 | contig 11030 bp, 11 predicted proteins | sample 2SBtaG_FD_89579 | JGI IMG/M metagenome (GOLD analysis project Ga0114931, IMG submission 89579) | Deep subsurface microbial communities from Kolumbo volcano to uncover new lineages of life (NeLLi) - 2SBTROV14_V59a metaG | ecosystem: Environmental > Aquatic > Marine > Volcanic | place: Kolumbo...
CGGCGAGGGGCCAGTCGACGACCCGCTCGCGGTCGATGCCGATATGATCGAGCAGGCGCTTGAGGCCGTATTGCGGATGCGGCGGGTCGATCGCCTCCCAGGTGGCCGGGTCGCAGTCGCGGTCGAGCCCCGGCAGCACCACCTCGCCCTCGGGCAGCCGGGCGATCAGCGCCAGCAGGTCGGCGGTGGCCGGGATGCTGCCGGTCGAGCCGGCGGCGATCACCGGCCCGTCGGGCGGGGTGGCGGACCAGCGCGCGACCAGGGCGGCGAGCGCGCGGTCGCGCCGTTCGGCCGGGTCGACGCGGCCGATCTCGGCCAGCACCTCGGGCCAGGCCTCGGTCACCAGCTTGAGGAAATCGAGGGTCCGTTGCCAGTGGATGGCGTAAGCGTCGGGAACCAGTGTTTCGAGGGCGGCGAAGGAGAGCCGCTCGGTCTCGACCTGATCGAGCAGGCGGGCGAGCTCGGCGGCGAGGCGGATGGTGTGCTCGGGGCTATTCTCGGCGAGGTCGCGGCGGGCGCCGATTAGGCGCGCCAGCAGCAATCGCCGGCGGGTTTCGTTGATGGCCGGGGGGAGGTCGATCGAAGCGAAGCCCTCGGCCTCGACCGGCTCCAACTCGTCGAGATCGACGTCGCCCAGCGGCAGGATGCGCGGCAGCAGCAGCGCCCGGCCGCCGCTCCGGCGCAAAAAGGCGTCGCGCAGCGCCAGGCAGGCGCGCCGGGTCGGCAGCAGCAGGGTGACGCGCGGGAGCGCCAAGGGCTCGCCGCCGTGGCGGGACAGGACTTCGGCCGCGATGGCGTCGACGAACGGCACCCCGGGGGCGATGGTCGAGACCTTGGCCATGTCAGCCGCCGACCGCCGCCGCCAGCCACGCCTCGGCGGCGGCGAGCCCGGCCGGGTCGCCGACATGCATCCAGTCGCCGTCGTGGACGACGCCGCCGAGACGACCCCGGGCGATGGCTAAGTCATAGAGAATGTTGATCGAGAACGCGCCCTCGGGATGGTCGTCGAACAGGCGCGGGTGAAGCAGTTGGACGCCGGCGAAGACATAGGGCGCGTCGCCATCGGCCGGGCGCCGGCTCAGGCGGCCGTCGGCGGCGCGGTCGAAATCGCCGCGTCCTTGGTAGCCGCGCGCCGCCGCCAGCGGCACCAGCAGCAACAGCGCGTCCCAGCGCGCGTCGTCCCAGGCGGTGGCGAGGCGGGCGAGCGCCGGAACCGCGCGGTCGCGCCACAAGAGATCGCCATTGACGACGTAGAAGGGATCGGGGCCGAGAGCGCCGAGGGCCTTGGCGATGCCGCCGCCGGTCTCCAGCCGCCGCGCCTCGCGCGAAATCACGATCTCGGGGCGGGCGCGGCCGGCGAGGTGGCGCTCGATCATCGCGCCCTTGTAGGAGGCGTTGACCACCGCCCGCGCCACCCCGGCGGCGGCCAGGCGGTCGAGCGCGCGGTCGATCAGCGCCTTGCCGCCGACTTCGACCAGCGGCTTGGGGCGCGCGTCGGTGAACGGGCGCAGGCGTTCGCCGCGGCCGGCGGCGAGCACCATGGCGGCGCGCGGGATCATGCCGGCGCGCCCTCGGGACATTCTCGGGGTCGGCCGCGCCAAGCCGGGGATACGTGATCGTCGAACCAGCGCTTGACCGGGGCCAGCGCCGGGTGGGCGAGATCGGTCGCCAGATGGCCCCACACCCGGGGCAGATGGTCGAGGTAGCGGGCCTTGCCGTCGCGCCGCCACAGGCGGGTGAAGATGCCGATGATCTTGCAGTTGCGCTGGGCGCCGAGCACGGCGTAGGCGGCGGCGAAGGCGTCGCCGTCGAGCCCCGGGACGTGGCTGACGTAACGGTGGATCATCGCCGCCGCCACTAGCGGTTCGAGGTCGCGGCGCGCGTCCTCGATCAGCGATACCAGATCGTAGGCGATCGGGCCGATCACCGCGTCCTGGAAATCCAAGAGGCCGACCCGGGCCAGGCCCCGGCGCGCGGGCAGCCAGATCAGGTTTTCGGCGTGATAGTCGCGCAAAACGAGGGCGTTCGGCGGCGCCAGCGCGCGCGGCAGCACCGTGTCCCAGGCGGCGTCCCAGGCGGCGCGGACGGACACGGGCGGCGGCGCGCCGGCGGCGGCGGGCAGGAACCAGTCGACGAACAGATCGGCCTCGGCCTTGAAGAGCGCCGCGTCGTAGGGCGGCGGCGCGGGCTCGGGCGGCGGCCGGGTATGCAGGTCGAGCAGCAGATCGACCGCGGCCCCATAGAGCGTCGCCTCGTCGCCGCCCGCCGCCAGCACCCGGGTGTAAAGGTCATCGCCCAGGTCCTCGATCAGCGCCAGCCCGGTGGCCGGGTCGCTGGCCAGCACCCGGGGGGCGCTGTAGCCGTGGCCGCGCAAGATACCGGCGATGGCGATGAACGGGCGGATATCCTCGTGGGCGGGCGGGGCGTCCATCAGCACCGCCCGGCGTCCGTTAAGCGCCAATCGTTCGTAGCGCCGGAACGAGGCGTCGCCGGCGAGGTCGCGGCGGTAGGCGTCCACCCAGCCGGCGGCGGCGAGAAAGGCGGCGATGGCGGTCGCGCGGTCAGGCATCGGCGAGATCGGCGAGGCGCGCCGTCCAGCTCTCGCCGGCGCGGATATGGGCGACGCGGGCGCAGGGCCGCGCGCCCTGTTCCAGGGTGATCGCGAGATGATCCGGGGGTTCGAGCCAGCCCAGGCGGTCGGGCCATTCGACCAGCACGATGCCGTCGTCGAGCGCGTCCTCGAAGCCGATCTCGACCACCTCCTCGGGGGTCTCCAGGCGGTAGAGGTCGAAGTGCCAGATCGTCTCGCCGTCGATCTCGTAGGTCTGGACCAGGGTGAAGCTCGGGCTCGGCACCTCTTGCGCGGCGCCGGCGCGGGCGGCGATGAAATCGCGCGTCAGGGTCGTCTTGCCGGCCCCGAGCGCGCCGGCCAGGGTGATCACGTCGCCGGGCCGGGCGGCGGCGGCCAGACGCCGGGCCAGGCGCCGGGTGGCGTCGCGGTCGGGCAGATCGACGATCAGGCAGGGCGCGGCGGGCTCGGCGGCGGGCATGGGCCAAGGTGTATCGCGCCACGGCGGGCTCGCGCAACCGTCGCCGACGTCGCGCCGGACTTGCCCCGGCCGCGCCGTGCGGCCACAGTACGGCGCCCACCGCGACGGAGAGCCGATCGATGAACGACGCGAGCCCGCCAACCGACCCCTACCGCACCGACATCGTCGTCATCGGCGCCGGCCCGGTCGGCCTGTTCGCGGTGTTCGAGGCCGGGATGCTGGAAATGCGCTGCCACGTGGTCGACACGCTCGACGCCATCGGCGGCCAGTGCGGCGCGCTCTATCCCGAGAAGCCGATCTACGACATCCCCGGCTATCCCCGCATCGACGCCGGCGATCTGGTCGACCGGCTGGCCGAGCAGGCGGCGCCCTTCGCGCCGGTCCATCACCTCGGCCAACAGGTGACGACGCTGGCCGAGACCGCCGACGGCGGCTGGCGGGTGGTCACCGCCAAGGGGGTGACGATCGAGGCCCGGGCGGTGATCGTCGCCGCCGGCTGCGGCGCCTTCGGCCCCAACCGCCCGCCGCTGGCCGGGATCGAGGCCCATGAGGGACAAGGCGAGGGGCGCGGCGTCCACTACTTCGTCCGCCGGCGCGAGGACTTTCGCGACCGCCGGGTGGTGATCGCCGGCGGCGGCGATTCGGCGGTCGACTGGGCGCTGTCGCTGGCCGAGGTCGCGGCCCATGTCGCGGTCGTCCACCGCCGGCCCAAGTTTCGCGGCGCCCCGGAAACGGTCGCCCGGCTCCAGGCCCTGGCCGAGGCGGGCGGGGTCGAGCTGGTGATCCCCTTCCAGCTCGCCGGCCTGGAGAGCGACGGCGACCGGCTCGCGGCGGTGGTGGTCAAGAGCCTCGCCGGCGAGACCCGGCGGATCGCGGCCGACGCATTGCTGCCCTTCTTCGGCCTGGCGATGACGCTCGGGCCGATCGCCCATTGGGGACTGGCGCTCGATCGCGATCACATCGTCGTCGATCCGGCGACATGCGCGACCAGCGTCGGCGGCATCTTCGCCATCGGCGACATCGCCCGCTACCCGGGCAAGCTGAAATTGATCCTGACCGGCTTCGCCGAGGCCGCCATCGCCGCCCGCTCGGCCTTCGCCCGCGTCCACCCCGACCGCGCGCTCCACTTCGAATACTCCACCACCACCGGCCTGCCCGGCGCCGGCGGCGTGTAGGGGCGGCGGTGCGACGGTCGAATTGATTGGGACCGGTTCGATCATTGCCCATAAGATGGCGATCGCCATGAACACGCTGATGACGATTGGGTACGAAGGCGCGTTGATCGATGATTTCATCGCGACGTTGAAGCGCGTCGATGTCGAGGTGCTCATCGACATTCGCGATGTGCCTATCTCCCGCAAACGTGGCTTCTCCAAGAAATCCCTCGCCACGGCCCTCGAAGGCGCTGGGCTGGACTATATCCACCTCCGTGATCTCGGCGATCCCAAGCCCGGGCGCGACGCGGCCAGGCGCGGGGATATCGAGGGCTTCGAGCGTATCTTTCGGGCTCATCTGGCGCGCGACGTTTCGCAAGTTGCCTTGGCGCGAGCGGTCGATATCGCGAGCCGAGCACGCGCGACCCTGCTGTGCTTCGAGAGAGACCCCGCCTGCTGCCACCGGACCATCGTCGCGGCGGCGATGGCCGATCGGGCACCCTTCGAGGTTCGCCACCTGGGCGTCCGACGCGGCCTCGCCAGCGAAGGGGATTCCGTCCATGTCGGGCAAGATGCCGCCCACCATGGATGATCTCGCGACCGCTATGATCGCGGCGATGGAGCGGGCCGGGATTTCGGGGCTGTGCCGGGAGGGGCGGTTGGAGATCGCGGTACAGGAAGGGCGCGCGCTGCGGCCGGATTTGAGCGACGCGGCGCTATTCGCCTTGGCCGAGGACTTGTGCGACTGAGCGCCGATCCGGCCGGATATCGAAATCTTCAGGCCGGCTTGACGTAGCTGGCGATGACTTTTTTGTCGCCGGCCTTGTCGAAGGCGACGTCGAGCTTGTCGCCGTCGATGGCGGCGACGCGGCCGTAGCCGAACTTCTGGTGGAAGACGCGGTCGCCGACGGTGAAGGTGCCGTCGGGGTGGTCGATGACCTCGTAGGCGAGTTCGCGGGTGCGCTGGTGGCGCCGGGCGCGCTGGCGCAAGACGCCGGAGCCGGCCCAGGCGGCGCGGTTCTCGTCGAAGCCGCCGTAGAGGCCCTCGTCGGGGGCCATGTCGATGAACTCGGCCGGGAGTTCTTCCAGGAATCGCGACGGCGGGCTCGACTGCCACTGGCTGTAGACCCGGCGATTGGCGGCGAACAGGATCTGCACCCGCTTGCGCGCGCGGGTCAGGCCGACATAGGCGAGGCGGCGCTCCTCCTCCAGGCCCTTGGCGCCGTTCTCGTCGAGGGCGAGCTGGTGGGGGAACAGCCCGTCCTCCCAGCCGGGCAGGAAGACGGTGTCGAATTCGAGCCCCTTGGCGCCGTGCAGCGTCATCAGGTTGACCATGTCGCCGCCCTGGCCCTCGCCGGCGTCCATCACCAGGGCGACGTGGTCGAGGAAGGCGCGCAGGCTCTCGAACTCGCCGATCGCGCGGACCAGTTCCTTGAGGTTCTCCACCCGTCCCGGCGCGGTCGGCGAGCGGTCGTCGCGCCACTTCCCGGCGTAGCCCGATTCGTCGAGCACGGTTTCGACCACGTCCGCATGGGGCAGGGTTTCCAGGCTCTCGCGCCAGCGGTCGAAACCATTGATCAGCGTGGTCAGCGCGGCCCGGGGTTTGGCCCGCATCTCGTCGCTGGCGACGACCGCGCGGGCGGCGTCCAACAGCGAGCAGCGCCGCGATCGCGCCAGCGTATACATCGGCCGCAGGCTGGCCTCGCCCAGGCCCCGGCGCGGCAGGTTGACGATGCGCTCGAAGGCGAGGTCGTCGCCGGGGTTGGCGATCACCCGCAGATAGGCCACCGCGTCGCGGATTTCCTGGCGTTCGTAGAAGCGCAGGCCGCCGATCACCCGGTAGGGCATGCCGGTGGCCATGAAGCGCTCCTCGAAGGCGCGGGTCTGGAATCCGGCGCGCACCAGCACCGCGACCTCGGCGAGCGCGTGACCCTGGGCGTGGAGGGCCTCGATCCGTTCGCCGACGACGCGGGCCTCGACATCGCCGTCCCAGACTCCGCGCACGGTCACCTTGTCGCCGCCCGGCGCGTCGGTCCACAGCGTCTTGCCGAGGCGGTCGGCGTTGTGGGCGATCAGCCCCGAGGCGGCCGAGAGGATCGGCTGGGTCGAGCGGTAGTTGCGCTCCAGCCGGATCACCCGGGCGCCGGGGAAGTCGCGCTCGAAGCGCAGGATGTTGCCGACCTCGGCCCCGCGCCAGCCGTAGATCGACTGATCGTCGTCGCCGACGCAGCAGATGTTGCGCCGGCCCTGGGCGAGCAAGCGCAGCCACAGGTATTGGGCGACGTTGGTGTCCTGGTACTCGTCGACCAGGATGTAGTGGAAGCGGCGTTGCCAGTCGGCCAGCACGTCGGGGTTGTTGGTGAACAGCGTCAAGCAGTGGTTGAGCAGGTCGCCGAAATCGGCGGCGTTGAGCTCGGCGAGGCGGGCCTGATAGGCGGCATAGAGCATCCTTGCTCGGCCGCCGGCGAACTCGCTGGCGTCGTCGCCTCCGCCACCGTCACCGACGCGGTCGGGGACGAGGCCGCGATCCTTCCAGCGCTCGATCACCGTCAACAGCGCCCGCGCCGGCCAGCGCTTGTCGTCGATGTCGTGGGCGCTCAGCACCTGGCGAAGCAAGCGGAGCTGGTCGTCGGTGTCGATGATGGTGAAGTCGGATTTGAGCCCGACCAGCTCGGCGTGGCGGCGCAGGATGCGGGCGGCGATCGAATGGAAGGTGCCGAACCATAATCCGGCGGTGTCGCGCCCGATCAGGCGCTCGACCCGGCCGACCATCTCGCGCGCGGCCTTGTTGGTGAAGGTCACCGCAAGCACCTGGCCGGGGTAGGTGCGCCCGGTCACCAACAGATGGGCGATGCGGCTGGTCAGCACCCGAGTCTTGCCGGTGCCGGCCCCGGCGAGCACCAGAACCGGCCCCTCGGTGGCCTCGACGGCGGCGCGCTGGGCCTCGTTGAGACCGCCGAGATGGGCCTCGGGCGGGGCCGCGCCGGCGGTGTTATCGGCGGTGGATTCGGGTGTCGCCGGGGCGAGTGTCGAGAGATCGAAGGGGTCGGAGGTCATGGCCCCGAGACTAATCCATTTTCCGATCGTCGGGAACGGAAGCCGTTCACCAACCCGGCGCGCGCCGGCGCTCAATCGAGATAGGTGCTGAAGCCGGCGACCACCGTGCTGCCAATAGCGTGTTTCGATATCACGCCGACAACGTCGTCGGCGCGGGGTACACCCCGACCCTTAATGACGAGCGCGTTTTCCGCATGATGGCGCGACAGGCGTTTCAACGTATCGAACACCGTATCTTTCTGGCGCGAAAGAATGAAATCGCGATCGCCGAGCGCCCCCAATATGGCCCGCGTGCGCATGTTTTCGAGCTCGTAAAGGCTTGGGTCGAGCCGCAGAACCGCCGTGATTCGTCCATCATGGGTGACGACGACATGCCGGGTCTTCTTGTCGCGCAGGCTCTCGATCGCATCGACCAGTTTGGTTTCCGCCGGCATGACCGCGAATTTGACGTCCATGATCTCCCGGGCCTGTCGCACTAGGAACATGTTGCTGTGGCGATCCTTGGGAATTCTCACGCCGCGCCGCGCCAGCTTGATCGTGTAGATGTTCTCGAAGGATAGAACGCGGCGCAGCCCGAGCGCGATTGCGACCGTGATCACCATCGGCACCATGATGGAGTAATCCCGCGTCATCTCGAAGATCATCAGCGCCGCCGTCAACGCCGCGCCGGTGGCGCCGCTCACCATTCCGGCCATGCCGATCATGGCGAACTCGGCGGTACCGAACCCGGCCCCGGGAACGAGCAGCGCGACGAACGAGCCCCAGGCGGCGCCAAGCGTCGCGCCGAGCATGAGCGAGGGAGAAAAGACCCCGCCAGAGGACCCTGAACCCAGGCTCGTCGTGGTGGCGAAGAGCTTGGCGACGAAGATCAGCGCGAGCAAGGCGATATCCGTGATGTGGTTTTGCAGAATGGCCTGGATCGTCGCGTAGCCCACACCCTCGATGAAATAATGGCCACGAGTGCGCATCAGCGCGTACATGACCGCGCCGACGAGTCCCATGCCGATGGCGTGGCGCGTATAGTCGTTGCCCGGTATGCGGGCGAAAGCATCCTCCATGAAGTTCAAGAGCCGGACGAAAGCCCAGGCGCCGACGCCGCAAAGCAACCCCAGCCCCACCGCCGCGAGCAAGACCACCGGCCCGACCGATTCAAAGCTCGCCGATCCCGCCATCGGCACCAGGAAGGCCGGTTGAATGCCGAGAAAAAGGCGTCCGACATAGGTAGCCGCCGCAGTTGCGATCACCACGGGAACGAAGGTCCGCGGACTGACTTCCGGCAACATCAACTCGATCGCGAACATCACGCCGCCCAACGGCGTGTTGAAGGTCGCGGCGATGCCGGCGCCCGCTCCGGCGGCCACCAGCGTGATGCGTTGCCACTGCGCCAGCCGGAGCATCTGCCCGATGGCCGAAGCCCCCGACGAGCCGATCTGGATGATCGGGCCCTCGCGGCCCACCGCGGCGCCGCTGCCGATAGCCAGCGCCGAGGCTATCGCTTTGACGAATGCGACGATCGGACGAATGCGTCCTGCCCGATAATAGATTGCGTAGATGACTTCGGGGACACCGTGGCCACGCGCCTCGGGAGCGAAAGTGCGGACCAGATACACCACACCCAACCCCCCGATCACTGGCGCAAGAATGATCCAGGGACCCCACGGCCCTTCGGGCGTAAACGTATTGGAGTTATAGAAAATAGAGAAATTTCCAAGGAAAAATATATTATGAAATATGGATATAAGCATTCTAAATAAAAATGCTCCGAATCCTGTAATAACTCCAACTATTAAAGATATTATTGAGAATAAAAACAAACCCGTATGGCGAGTTGTTTTCCTATCAATCACATTTTGTTCTAATGCAGAATCAGCAATAGGCATCTTCTCATCTCTCCCGACAAGAACCTGTTTCACTTATTCCCTTGCCGCGCCGCACCCCGAACCGCCACTCTCGACCCGAATGACCGAACGACACAGGCCTCAAGGCGAAGCTTCCGCACCCACGCGCCAGGAACGGCGCGCCCGCGCGAGGACGAGGATATGAATATCGTAGAGACCTTGGCGCATGCGCTTCGCGGATCACGCACGTCCGGACACGTATGTCAACATCTTCGTCGCCTATGGCGCAATCGCCCACCATGCCTGACCGTGCGGAGAAAGAAGTACACGCCCTTGGCATCGAAAGGAAGACGCGATGCGAGGTCCTCCACGCCGATGTTTGCCACGTGGCGCGCGGTCCCGAGAACCCGGCGATACGCCGGCGACGCCGCAGCCGAGCAGCGTGCGCGTGGCCGAGCGGTCGAGCCCTAGGCGTTCGGCGAGGGTGGCGCCGATGACCGCGCCCAAGTGAACCACCGGCCCCTCGCGTCCGACCGAGGCGCCGACGCCGGTCGACGCGGCCGAGGTCAGGGCCGCGCCGAGGCCGGCGCGCCAGCTCATCCGGCCGCCGTGCAAGGCGCCGGCCTCGATAACCTCGGGCAACCCCGTGCGGGCGTCGGCCGGGCATCACGAAATGGATCAGAGGCCGACCGCCAGGCCGCCGGCGGTGGGAACCAGAACGATCCGCCACCACGGCAACGTCTGGGCCAGGCTCAACAACAAGTCGGTACCCGAGCCGAAGCCGAAATGCTGCACCAGGGCGATGCCGTAGCGAAAGCCGATGCCGCCATGGCCGCCGCCTTGAACGCGGATGACGGCTACGGCCCCGGCGCCTTCGACGCCGACGCCTTCCGCCGCGACGGTTTCGGTCGCGACCCCGCCTTTTCGGCGCTCGTCGCCAAGGTCGAGGGCGCGATCGTCGGCTACGCCATGACCTATCCGGGATATGGCTCGATCAGCGCCAGCCGGGGCCTGCACCTGGCCGATCTGTTCGTCGATCCGGGCGCGCGCGGCCGAGGCGTCGGGCGCGCCCTGATGGCCGCCGTGGCGCGGGTGTGCCGCGATGGCGGCGGCGGCTGGGTATCGTGGACGGTACTGGCCGGCAATATCCGTTCGCGCGCCTTCTACGAACGGATCGGCGCGACGGTCGATCGGCCGGAACTCGCCTGCTACTCCCTCGAGGGCCCGGCCCTGGGCAAGCTGGCCGGGGGATAGCCCGTCATTTTCGGACCCGCTTTTTCAGGCCGATGACCCGGCCGACCTCGGGTGGGACACCGAGGCCGGCGTGAGCCTCGCGGATGCGGTCCAGAAGCGCGACCGCGCGCTCGGGCAACGGCGCCGCGCGCCGCGCCGCCATATCGACGTGAATATCGATCCATTCACTGGTCGCCGCTAACTCGCCGTCGTCGTCGCGGATCATGCGATGGAAGAAATGAAGCCGCTTGGCGTCGGCGTCGAGAAGCTGGGTGGTGATGTGGAAATCGTCGCCCAGCCGCAGTTCGCGCTGATAGGTGACATGGGACTCGAGCGCGAACAGCGAGCGGTTCTCGTGGTCGATATAGCGCCGCCCGAGATCGAGGTATTCAAACAGGGCGTCGGTCGCGTGATCGAAGGCGAGCACGTAATAGGCGACGTTCATGTGGTCGTTGACGTCGAGCCATTCGGGCCGGACGGTCGCGCGATGAAGGGCGAGGGGGGCGGCGATTTCCATGGCCGCGATCATAGCGGCGGCCGGCCGCGCCGACCAGCCCGGGCGCGGCCGCCTCAGGCGGCGAGCAGCTTGTCGACCTCGTCGACCAGGACGCGCAGGTGGAAGGGCTTGGACAGCACCTTGGCGCTCGGCGCGACGACGCTTTGGGCCTGGATCGCGACCGCCGCGAAGCCGGTGATCA
>Ga0114931_10010476_pt1 | contig 11029 bp, 12 predicted proteins | sample 2SBtaG_FD_89579 | JGI IMG/M metagenome (GOLD analysis project Ga0114931, IMG submission 89579) | Deep subsurface microbial communities from Kolumbo volcano to uncover new lineages of life (NeLLi) - 2SBTROV14_V59a metaG | ecosystem: Environmental > Aquatic > Marine > Volcanic | place: Kolumbo...
AGGCTTCGGCGTAGGGGGGGGCGCACCTGCTGCGGACGATCGGCAAGCCTTGTGTAGCAATAAGTACACGGCGTCTTGCCGCTTGTCCATATCAGGCCCCCCCTATGAGTTATTACGGCGTTTGTTGTAGGTGGACCTTGTGAGGCTTTGAGCGTAGGAGTGGCGGGCGCACCTGTTGGGGACGATCGGCACGCATTATGTATATGATGGGAAAAAAATGGAAACAAAAATCCCTAAAGGTTTCAGCGCCAACGCGGTCCGTTCCCGGATTCGGGGCAGGGACCGCCTTGATCTTGGCCTGATCGTTAGCGATATCCCGGCCGCGGCGGCCGGGGTCTTTACCCGCAGTCTGGTCAAGGCCGCCCCGGTCCTCTACGATCGGGAGATCGTTGCGAATGGCCGGGCCCGGGCCATCCTGGTCAACTCCGGTATTGCTAACGCCTGTACCGGCGAGGAAGGGATGCGCAAGGCCAAAGCCACCGCCGGTATGGCCGCCGATGCCCTTGGTATCGCTCGTGAAGAGGTTCTGGTTGCCTCTACCGGGGTGATCGGCATGGAGCTTGATCTCTCCTGTTTCGCAAACCATATGGCGGAACTGGCGACAGGGCTTTCCCCTGAAGGGTTCGAGCCGGTCTCTCGGGCGATGATGACCACCGACACCGTGCCCAAGGTCAGCTATCGCAGCCTTGAGATCGGCGGTGAGAAGATCCGGATCTTCGGCCTGGCCAAGGGGGCGGGGATGATCCATCCTGACATGGCCACCATGCTCGCCTTTATCGTCACCGACGCCCATATCGACGCCGCCATCTTGCAAAAAATCCTCCGGCGCCGGGTCGATACCAGTTTCAATCGGATCACCATCGACGGCGACACCTCAACCAACGACAGCGTCCTGGTCCTGGCCAACGGCCGGGCCGGCAATCCGCTCCTGGCCGACGAGGAAGCTGCGGCCGCCTTTTCCAATTCAATGGGTGAAGTCATGGAAGACCTGGCCCTGAAGATCGTTGCCGACGGTGAAGGGGCGAGCAAATTGATTCACGTCCGGGTAAAGGGTGCCCCCGACGACCACGCCGCGGCTCAAGCCGCGATGACCGTGGCCACCTCCAGTCTGGTCAAGACCGCCTTTTTTGGCTGTGACGCGAATTGGGGCCGTATCCTCGCCGCCCTCGGCCGAAGCGGGGTCGCTTTCGACCCCGGGGCGGTGGCGATATCCTTCGGCGGGGTCATCCTGGTAAAAGAGGGCATGGCCCTGGGCGGCGACTCCGAGGCCCGGGCCACTGAGGTCCTCAAGGGCCGGGAGATCGATCTCGATATCGACCTCGGCGCCGGAGGTGGCGCGGCGGTATATCACACCTCCGACCTCTCCATCGACTACGTCAAGATCAACGCCGATTACCGCACCTGATGCGCTGGCGGTCATAAGCGGTCACAGGGCTCCGAATTCAGCCTCGACCACGGCGTCCGGTATACCCAAGTATAGCCCGCTTCCCTGTAACCGCTTGCAGGTTTGGGGTGGTGCGTTTAACCCCGCGGATTCGGGGAGTTTTCATTTATTATGCAACAGGCCAAGGAGAGAGTTTTGGACAGCATCTATGTAACCTTATTAAGGTTTATTAATCGTATTGGACAAGCCCTTCCCAAGAGAATTCAGCGCGGCATAGCGGATTTTCCCGGCGTTCTTGAACTTTTGCAGAAGTTATCGAATGATGAATTGATGGAAATTCGTACTCCAGAAGGGTGCAGATTAGTAATTAATCCGTTATTTCATTCAAATTTGATGCATTCCGGGAGCTTGGTTGATTATGAGCCTGACCTTAGAAAGGTGATTATGAAATTTACAAAACCTAACATGGTCGCTTACGATATAGGAGCAAATGTTGGCATATTTTCTTTTCTGTTTGCATCGCTTGTAGGAGATGGAGGAATTGTTTATGCGTTTGAGCCGGAAAGTAATAATTATACTTGTTTAAGTAAGTCTTTGACTATAAATAAGTATAAGAATATTATACTTGACAATAGGGCTGTTGGAAAATCTAAAAGTAAAGGGAAGTTTGATAGGCGCGGAGGGGCATTTTCTGGCCGGCTCATAGGAGACGCTATATATAATACTACTGAAAACATTGAAATAGTTGAAACAGTTAATATTGATTACCTTGTTGATGAGGGTGGGTATCGCGTTCCTGATATATTGAAAATAGATGTTGAAGGAAATGAGGGGATGGTTTTGGAGGGAATGAAAACCGTCTTGAATTCCTATAGCCCCATAATAATCTGTGAATTGCACACTCACCTTGGAGAATCAAGCGATAAAGTGATAAATTTACTCTCTTCCTATGGGTATACGATTTCCAATCTTATAGATGTGATAAATGAAAATGACTTGAATTCAACAAATTCAAATATATTGACAGAAAGACATATCGTTGCATTCAAGAATATGTAAAAATGGATAGCAAGCCACTCAAGCGGACTGGAATATCGCAGAGTCACACCCTGGCCGCTCGTTTTGTTTTATCTTCCTTGGTTCGTCTCCTTTCCCAGAGATCTTCCCTCGAAATAGACGGCTTCGAGATAGGCGAGTTTTCGTGGTAATTGTTTCAGGGTGCCCCTGACCACCAGAAAGGTGGCCCTTTCCCCGGGGGCGATGAGGCCCGTGGCCTCCGGGTTGAAGAAGCCGGCCCCGCTTGTGCTGGCGGCGCGGACCGCCTCTTCTATCGAAAAGCTTGCCCGGAGGAAGAGTTTTATCTCTTCCGAGACCGATTCTCCGTGGATGATGCCGGGGTTACCGGCCCCTGTGCCCACCGCCGTTATTACCCCGAGCCTTCTTGCCAGCTCAAGTTGGGCGAGCTGATCGGTCAGGAGTTTTTTCCACTGGGTCTCGGTCTCGGGTTGTGATTTCCCCGGTGCCGCATAGCGCATTGAGAAGCGGCAGCAGACCGAGCCGCCGCAGGCCGAAGAGTCGAGGCCGTTCTTGGCCCGGATCAGGCAGGGGATCCAGATGATCTTTTTTGCCGCCATCTCCCGAAGGTTGTCTTTCCCCATCCGGTAACCCTGCTCGATGGCCTCTGCCCCGGCCAGGATGGCCTCTTCCACCGCCTCGCGGCCGTTGGCGACCACCACCGCCTTTCTTTCTCCCTTGTCCCGGATGATTCGTTTCAGTTCCGCATGGCTGACTTTATGGGGAGACTCTTCCCCTTCTTCGATGTCGCTAGTGTAGATGATCTTGATAAAGTCGCGTCCGTTCAGGCGGAGCCTCATGGCTGGGAAGGTGGTTTCGGCAGGGATTGGTGGGCGGTCGTTTACGGCAAGGCCCAGGACTCCGTGATCGCGTAAGTAGCCAAGGTGGCGCCTGCCCAGGTCGTGATTTGCCGCCGGCTGGCCTTTGCCGTCGGAGAGGGAAGGTGACGAGGCGAGCAGGACACTGCAATCGAAAAGCGGCGGCAGGATGAGGCAATGCGAGAGGTCGGTGGTTGATTTTGCCGCATTCCCGGGCAGGTCCGTGGCCGGTCCGATTGCCTGGATCACTCCGCCCCTGATCTCTAAAAATACCCGGTGCCGGGCCCGGCCGCCGCTGCCGTCGAGGAGGCCCCCGGCGAGTATGTAATGTGTCCGGTCCATAAAGATTTAATGAGCTATCCCGGCCGATATTTCAAGCCGGCTTTTTATGACCCTCGCTTGCCTCCCCCCTGGAAGTTTCACTGAACAATTGGTACTCTGCAAGCAAGATGGCATAAATAAAAGCGCTCTTTTGTGGAGGCAACATGGCTATTACCAGATTATCCGTCCCCGTTCTCTCTCTGCTTGCCTGTCTGTTTCTCTCTTCCTGCCTGCCTCCGCCGCTGCCGAGCCCCAGGTGGGTGGCGCGGGAGATCTATCGTTATCAATACTTTCCCTCCGCCCATGTCTATTATAATCCCGGCCGGAGGCTCTATTTCTATCTCGACCATGATGAATGGGTTTCGGCCCCGGTTCTGCCCCCGCGGATTCGGATCAACCTCAATAACCACGTTGATATAGACATCCACGGCCCCAGGCCGTACCTTGGATACCGTGATCATCGCCGCCGTTATCCCCCGGGATATTTTAAGGAAAAACACCGCGAAAAAAGGGAATTGCACCGCGAGCACCGCGAGTTGAAAAGGGAGCGGCGAGAGTTGCACAGGGACCGGGCCGAAGAGGGGCGCGAAAGGAAAAGGGAGGATCGCCGTGATTTGAGGAAGCATCGCCGCGAACGGCACGAAGACGCCCGTTCTGACCGTCTGCGCGACCGGGATGAAGACCGGCGGGAGATGAAGAAAGATCGTCGTGACCGTCGCCACTCCCGGGATTACGACGACGATGACCGCGGCAAGGGCCGTGGGCGAGGCCTGAAAAATCATCACCGTTCCGGAGGCGGATGGGCTGACGATGAACACGGCCGCCGGGGCCGGGGCAGTAAGAAGGGGGGGCGCTGGTAGAGCGCTCAGGCCTTTTTGATCAACAATTGCCAGTGGCCGTCATCAAGGCAGCTCTGGCCGATGATATCGTGGCCTTCCTTGATCACTGATTTGGGCACGTTGTTGATCGGCGCCCCGTCGTCGAGGATTACTTCCAGGACCTGTCCGCTTACCAGGCGGGAGAGCTCGACCTTGGTGTAGACCAGGTTCATGGGGCAGCCTACGCCCCGACAATTTCGGCTTGCGTCGATACGGTTTCCGATGGTTGCCTTCATGGAATCACCTCCTCACTTATCTTTATATCCTGAAGACTCACTTCTCCGCCCCTGATCTTGAAGGATTTTATTATCGGGGTCTTTTCTGCCAGCGAAACAATCACATAGCTTATCCGGGGGTCAAAGGCCAAGCGGATATCCTCCTTGGAGGGCCGGGCCGGGGTCTCGGGGTGGCTGTGGTACACCGCCAGCGGCCGCAGGCCCAGGCTGCGCATCTCTTTAACCGCGGCAAATTGTTCAGACGGGTCCATGCTGAAGTGTTCGCCGGATGCGTCGGTATTGGTCAGGGGATAATGACGACAGACGGTGTCGCCGGTGCCGGCCAGGTAGCCGCAGACCTCTTCCGGCAGGCCCTTTTTCGCCTGTTCGATGATCGCGCTTGCGACCTTTTCGGGTAATATCAGCATGCCTCTTTCACTCCGCTGTTGTGCAGGCCGCAGGGGCCCTGTTCATAGTCGATAAGCTCGGTGATGGTTGGGTTTTCTCCGCATACCGGGCAGTCCTCCTGGCAGTGGAGCCGGGTCTTTCGGAAGTCCATGGTTCTGGCGTTGAAGGAGAGCAGGGTGTCGGTCAAAAGCTCGCCCGCGCCGGTGATGAATTTGAGGGCCTCCGCGGCCTGGATGGTCCCTAACATCCCGGCGATGGCCCCCAGAACCCCGGCCTGGGAACAGCTTGGCACCGCGTCGGGCGGGGGCGGGGAGCGGAAGACGCAGCGGTAGCAGGCCGATTTCCCCGGCAGCACGGTCATGGCCTGGCCGTCGAAACGGAGGATGCCGCCGTGGGAGAAGGGGACCTTTTCCATCACGCAGGCGTCGTTGACCAGGAACTTGGTCGGGAAATTGTCGGTCCCCTCGACTACGAAATCGTAGTCGCGGATGATCTCGCGGATATTGTCGGCCCTTAAGTATTCATAATAGGTCCTGACCGTGATCTCCGGGTTGATCGCCAGCATCTTCTCCCTGGCCGAATCGACCTTGGCGTCACCGATATTGTGGTAAAAATGGCTGACCTGGCGCTGGAGGTTTGAGATCTCCACACAATCGGCGTCAACGATGCCGATGGTTCCGACCCCGGCCGCGGCCAGGTACAGGGCCACCGGGGCCCCGAGGCCGCCGGCTCCAACGATCAGGACCTTGGCCTCGGCAAGTCTCATCTGTCCCTCGACTCCGACATCGGCCAGAAGGATGTGGCGGCTGTAACGCTGTAATTGTTCTTCGCTGAAATCGATCATAATGATTTGATCCCCCTTTTCAGGTCGTTGATGATGTCGTTCGGTTCTTCGATGCCGGTGGCAAGCCTGACCATTCCCGCTCCTACGCCCATCTGGGTGAGTTCATCCTCGTTGTATTCGTTGAAGATGGTCGAGGCCGGATGGATTATCAGGCTTTTATTGTCGTTGATGTTGGTGGCCCGGCGGATGAGCTTGAGCGAGTCGATGAATCTGAAACATCTTTTCTCGTCGCCCAGATCAAAGGTCAGGATGCCGCCGAAGCGGTTTTTGAATTGTTCCTTGGCGATTGGGTGATAGGGGTTGTCGGCCAGGCCCGGGTAATTGACCGAGCCTATCTGCTTTTCGCTGGCCAGGAAGCGGGCCACGGCCAGGGCGTTGGCCGAGCTCTTTTCGATCCGCAGATCGAGGGTCTCAAGGCCGAGGGTCTGCAGCCAGGCGTTGTGCGGGGCAAGACATGCCCCGAGGTTGCGAAAGACCTCGTGCCGCAGGCGATGAAGCAGGGCGGCCTCGCCGTATTGGTCGGCCGTGTCGGCCAGGGCCGGGGCGTGGCTCCAGTCGAAGTTGCGGTGGTCGATGATCAGCCCCCCCACCGAGGTCGCCCCGCCCGAGATGTACTTGGTCGAGGAAACCAGTTCGATGTTGATCCCCGCCTTGCCCGCTTCGAAGAGGTAGGGAGTCATTACCGTATTGTCGCAGACCAGGGGGACTCTTTTGGCCTGGCATATCCCGGCCAGGAGCCGGGCATCGGCCACCTCGAGCCCCGGGTTGGTCATGGATTCAAAAAACACCATCCTGGTCCCGGAATCCACCGCCCGTTCAACTTCTTCAGGATTTGTCATGTCCACGCAACGGGTTTCAAGGCCCCAGGGGTGTAGGGTCTTTGAAAAGAGGCTTAAGCTGTTGCCGAACAGTCTTGGGCTTGTGACAATATTGGAACCGGCTCCGCCAAGGGCCAGGATGGTGTTGCTGATTGATGCCATGCCGGATGATACGGCGATGACAAAGGCGCCGTGGCACAGAGACGATACCCGGTCCTCAAGTTCGCTTACCGTGGGGTTGCTGATCCGGCTGTAGGCGTGGGCCGCCTTTTTGCCGGCAAAGGTCATTTCCATCGAGCGGGCGTCGGGGTGCTCGAAGGCGACCGAGTCGTAGACCGGCTGCCGCAATGCCCCATGCTGGTCGTGACCGCTTACCGTCCCGTGGATTGCGGTGGTGGAGAATGAGCTCATCTCCCTCCACCCATGAAGTAGAGGAAATCCACCTCGTCACCGTTACGCAGTACGTGTTTTTCGTAATCGGTCCGGTTGACCACCCGGCCGTTCACCTGGACCGAGACCATCTCCGGGGCCTCGACCTTTTCAGCCTCAAGGAGGTTCAGGATGGAAAGTTCTTCACTGTTTAATTGTCTTTCTTCGCCGTTGATTGAAATCTGCATTGCTGCACCCCTTTTTAATTCTGACTAAGTTGATCAAGTAAATAAAGTTTAAGACGGGGGTGCAAAAAAGTCAAAGGGTTTTTTCAAAGGTCTGGATAAAGAAAGGAGGATGAGGATGGTGCTGGTCCCGGCAGGAAATGCGGTTAGCGGCGCATGGACGGGTCGGCCGGAATTATTGTCTTCGAAAAAGGCTGTAATTCAGGGAGGTTGGCTGAAAAAAGTTTTGGGCAACCGTTGGTTGAAAAAACCATGGAGGTTTTTTTCAACGGTCTGTTAGATGGTGCCTGTCCATAAATGGTCTTTTCACCCGATCTCGGCGTTATCCGAAAAAAATAATGCTCGGAATATCAATTATATGCCTGTGCTTATTTTTTTCGGATGCCTTGACCTCGAACGAAAATCTTCATTTATGGACAGACACTAGATGGTGAAGTTGATTATCGCCCGTTTTCGGCGGCTCATCTCGGCCAGCTCGGCGAGACTCATGGAAAAGACCTCGGTCAGGGCCTCTTCCGCCCGGCCGAGGAGTTCGTTGATCACGTCGGCCGGGTCGTTGTCCTCGCCGGCGAGCTCGATGGCCCCTTCCAGGGCGGCGATGATCTCGCTCACCTTGAGGTCGGCGGGGGGACGGGCCAGCTGGTAGCCGCCGAATTTGCCCCGGACGCTTTTGATTATCCCGGCCCTGGTCAGCCGGTTAAAGATCTGTTCCAGATATTGGCGGGGAATGTTGCGACGGCCGGCAATCTCGCGAATGGAAAGGCGTCCCTGCTGGTGATACTCGGCGAGAAGCAGGGTTGCCCTGAGGCCGTAGATGCTCTTGGCGCTTAATGAAAGCATGGGGGAGATTCGTAGTTGTGGTTTGGGTGGTTACAACCCTGAAACGGTAAACCGCGAAGAGGAAACCGTCAACCACCGTATTGAATCCTTGAACCAGAGGCCGCAAAAAGTATATCATGCCCCATGGGCACAGACAGGGTTCATATGGCTGGGGGCAGGTTCTGGCTCCTTATTCTGATGGTGCTGCTGGTCGGTCTCCTCCATACCTTTACCCCGTCATCTTACTGGTTCTGGCACACCATCTACCGGCGGCTCAGCTATCTGCCCATCGTCATCGGCGCGGTATGGTTCGGCCTGAGGGGCGGGGTGACCTTTTCCCTCCTGGCCTGCCTTGCCTTCATCCCCCACCTCTGGCATTTCTCCGGCCGCGGCTCCACCATCTTCCTGGCCGAGGCCATGGAGATCCCTCTTTACCTCGGGGCCGGACTCCTGGTCGGTTATATCGCCGACCAGGAAAGCCGCCTGCGTCGTCGTTACCAGCAGATCAGCGAACGGCTTAAGGAATCCTACGCGAGATTGCACAGGGAAAGCGCTCTTTTGATCAAGTTAGAGGAGCAGCTCGCGGCAAGTCGGAAGATGAGCGCCCTGGGTGAGCTTTCCGCCTCCATCGCCCACGAGATCAAAAACCCGCTTGCCGCCATCCGTGGGGCGGTGGAGATCATTGCCGACGGGATAGGACAGGAAGACCCGAAGGGTAAATTCGCCGCGATCCTGATCAAGGAGACCGAACGTCTCGCCGGGGCGGTCAATAACGTCCTGGCCTATTCCAGAAAGGAGGAGGTCGGCGGCGGGGATGAACGGCGCGAAGCCTTGGAGCCTCTGCTTTCACGCACCATCTCCCTTGCGGTCGGGGAGATGAAGCGGAAGAGGATCGAGCTTGAGACCTTTATATCAAGCGACAGCGCCGGTCTTGTTGTCCCGGCCGATCGTTTCAGCCAGGTGATACTCAACCTCCTCCTCAATGCCTGCGAGGCGGTGGGAGATGGTGGTATGATCAGGGTGAGGAGCTGGATTGCGGATCGGGGGCTAAGGCTCGAGGTGGCCGATAACGGCCCCGGGGTGCCGGAGGAGATGCGTGAGCAGATCTTTCAGCCCTTTTACAGCGGCAAGAGTGAGGGCACCGGCCTCGGGCTTGCCATCACCAGCCGCCTGGTCGCGGCCTGCGGCGGCGGGATATCGGTTAAGGAGAGTGACCTCGGCGGGGCCGCTTTTATCATTGCCATGGGGCCGGGCGGCTGCCGGGAGCGGGAAAATTCGCAAGGAGAAGAGGCAAGAGAGTGAAGGCGAGCGTCCTTTTAATAGATGACGACGAGAACCTGCGAACTGTCACTATCCATAACCTCGAGACCGGCGGCTTCGCGGTCAGCGGGGCCGGGTCGGGGGGGGAGGGGTTGGCCCTGTTTAAAAGGGAGCTGCCCGATGTGGTGATCACCGATGTTCGCCTCGGCGATATGGACGGCCTCGATCTTCTGGCAAAGATCAAGGATGAGTCGCCGGATACCCCGGTGATCGTGATCACCGCCTTCGGTTCCATCGACATGGCGGTGGAGGCCATGCGACGGGGCGCCTTCAATTTTCTCGCCAAGCCTTTTGACCGCGAGGCCCTGCGGGTCGCCTGCGCCAAGGCGGTTGAGGTTTCGACCCTCAAGGCGAAAAACCGTCAGCTCGATTATGAGATAGGAAAAATTACCGGCAGCGGCGATATGGTCACCGCCAGCCCGGCCATGCGTACGATGATCGACACCGCGGCCAGGGTGGCGGCGAGCGAGGCCACGGTCCTTATAACCGGCGAATCAGGGACCGGCAAGGAGGTGATGGCCCGCTATATTCACCAGGCCAGTCCCCGAGCCGAGGGTCCCCTTGTGGCGGTCAATTGCGCGGCCATCCCTCCGGGGCTCATGGAGTCGGAGCTTTTTGGCCACAAGAGGGGGGCCTTTACCGGGGCGGTAAAAGACCGGCGCGGCCGTTTTCAATTGGCCCGGCACGGGACGATATTTTTGGATGAGATCGGCGAACTCGATCCCGCCCTCCAGGCCAAGATGCTTCGGGTGGTGCAGGAACGCGAGGTGGAGCCGGTGGGCGGCGAGGGCAGCGAGGCGGTGGATGTGCGGATCATCTGCGCGACCAACCGTGATATCAAGGCGATGACCGCGGCCGGAGAGTTCCGCGAAGACCTCTATTATCGGCTGGCGGTGGTCAACCTTCATCTCCCCTCCCTGCGGGAACGGGCCGCCGACATCCCCCTGTTGATCGAGTCCTTTCTGCGCCGCTTCAATGCCCCTTCCGGGGTGCGTTTTTCCCAGACCGCCCTTGATCGCCTCGCTGACCACGATTGGCCCGGCAATATCCGCGAGCTGCAGAACGTGGTCGAACGTGCCCTGATCCTCCGTCATGGCGAGATCATCGAGCCTGGCGACCTGAATTTGCTGACCGGCCAGTCCCCGGGCGCTTTTGTCCTGCCCGAGATCCCGGATGAGGGGATAAGCTTAGATGCGGTTGAGGAGGAACTGGTCCGCATGGCCTTGGCCCGCGCCGGGGGCAACCGGGCCGCGGCCGCACGGATGCTGGGGATCGAGCGGCACAAGCTCCTTTACCGGATGGAAAAATTCGCCATCAATTAGAGCAAAAAAGGGTCAGGTCGAAAGCGCCGGTAAAAGTCGGCAAAGAGTATGGGGTGAAAGTCCCCCGCATAGTAGAGGGACAAAGAACTACAATTTACCAATTTGTTGCATCACATGGACATCGAGCGGTTGCATGATGCCTATCGAGCACTGAACCATAAGGCGGCTGTCGGAGTTGATGGTGTAACATGGCG
>Ga0114931_10010477_pt1 | contig 11029 bp, 8 predicted proteins | sample 2SBtaG_FD_89579 | JGI IMG/M metagenome (GOLD analysis project Ga0114931, IMG submission 89579) | Deep subsurface microbial communities from Kolumbo volcano to uncover new lineages of life (NeLLi) - 2SBTROV14_V59a metaG | ecosystem: Environmental > Aquatic > Marine > Volcanic | place: Kolumbo...
ACATGTCATCGCGAGGAGCGGAGCGACGAAGCGATCCTTAGAAAACTGCAACTTATGGCCGACATCCAGATTGCTTCGCTTCGCTCGCAATGACATTTGGGGACTTTTTACGAGCAACTCTTAAATAAATCCCATTATTTCAATATTTACGCAATAACTCCAACATTTGTCTGTCCACTTTATGTCCTTTGAAACTTTCATATTTAATATCAATTCGGTTACCATCGAGAATACCAAACCCATGGACGTCCCGAAAATTCCATAGCGCCCAACCCCAGCCGGCTTGCTTAAACAAATCAAGACTGTCACGCATCCATCTTATAGCAATTTCATGTGGCACGGTATTTAAAATCCCCCAGGCGCTAATTTGTACGCCAACGCCCAGTTTCTCTAATTCCTGCCAGGGATGAATTCTTTGTTGATAAAGCCATTGTTTGTCCAAAACTTGTCCATTATCCGGAAACGGCCAGGCAGGCTCAGGTTGATTTTTTAACGATCTTTTACTTAACCAGGGCGCATTGTAAAAAACTAACTCTTTGGGATCGAACCAGTGTGTGCTTTGAGCAATTTTTAATTCGACCAACCCAGGTACAGGCTCAAGCGACCATTTCAAGCCATCTGTAATAATTAACCGGTGGGAATCTTTTGCCCTAATCGCTTTGACCGTTTCTCCGATAACCCTTAAATACATTTCAGCATTAACTTGTAATTGGGGCCTGGTTTCCGGCAGCACTTTTCCGGGTTCATTGATGAGATGAAAACTGATGTCTTTTGAAGAAACCCCTTTATACCGTTCTGCAAAATGTGACCAGTAATAAGAAAAAAGTTTCTCCTGATTTTCATCCAGCCATAAACTTGGGGTTAACTCCTGCCCTATCCTGTAGCCCGGTGCTACATACATGTTCAAGGATATATGAATATTATATTGTTTACCCCACTCCACAGCCTGATCTATCTGCTTGAGCGTTTTTTCATCTAAATGATATGGGTCGTTTGCGCCTGCCCAGCACCTGTAGTCCAGCGGCAAGCGGATAAGATTAAAACCCCACTCTGCCATTAATTCAAAATCCTGCTCCTGATAAGCGGCATATTTTCCCCATTTTTTGATATCTTGCTTTTCCATAAGATTAAAACCCCGCCATCGCGGTAGCTTCTCATACAGCATAAAATCTTCGTCCAGAGAATTTGCCCCAAGACCTCGACCAGACAATAACAGTGTTGATCCGGCAAGAGTCGATTTTATAATAAAATCGCGTCTATCCATTATTTATCCTACTATTGAGACATCATTTCACTAACTGCCATTACCAACAGATTTTTTGAAGGCAGGTTGCTTGGCGGTTCCAGATACGGTGAGTAGCCTGGTGCGCAATAGCGATGGGAAATTCTTCACAAAACCGGGAATAATTTCCGGTTCACATCATGCCGGATATATGGCTGTCGTGGAAAAAACCGCAATGGTTCCAACTATGCAATACATAAAAATTCGTTTCAGAACAATTCCTTGATGTACCAGTATCAGTTCTTTCATGCACCGTTAAAGCGCAGTAACTTCACCCGATCACTTTCTCTTCCTCCAATTATGGCTGATCACACGGCAGCACTTTCAACGCTTGAGTGGACAACCCTTCCACATTCTCAACGAACATGCCGTCTTTGGATTGGACCGTGACGTTCTCAAAGGAGACCTGCCGGATGGGAGATTCCGCAAGCCCGCACAAATAGATGCCCCAGCCGGTTGTATTGACAATATGAATATTACGGAAGTGAATGTCTCTGAATTGCGGTGTTTGAGGCGTCAACGGCTTCGCGATGGCAGGGTCATCATTGTCGGTTTTATAATAAAACTCATCGATGGTGATCGGTCCCCGGTTCCGATAACCGCTTGGTTTGCGATGGCTGACGAAGGTGATATTTTCAATCCGGACGTCATCCACGTAACTGTAAGGCTGTTGCCGGGGTTTTGTTTTGATATAGGCCAGGCTGATGGCATCGATAAAAATGCAATTTTTCATGCGAACGTGCCGTGCTTTGGGATAACTGCCCATAGCGAACCCCAACGGACGGGAGCCGGTAGCAGCATGACCATCAAAGACACAGTCCCGGATAGTAATGTATTCACTCATCGCCTTTGGTCTGCCCTTGATGGCGATGCTGTCATCCTGATTGCCGAACAGACATCCCACGATCAGGATATTCCGCGAGTTTGAAGGGTTCAATCCATCTCCGTTCCGTCCCCGCACGGTTGATACTTTCAGAAATTTGACATCGGAATAGATCGCATTGTCAACTGTTGACAGAATGTTATTATGAAACGGGGGATCCTGCATGGTAATGCCCTGCACAAGGATATTGGAGCTTCGGCTGAACAATACCGTATAAGGGCGTCTCACACCGTTGACTTCTTCCGTCGGAGGCCTGAAATGCGGCCACCAGGTATCGCCGTTGGCATCGATGACGCCGTCTCCCGTCAATGTACAGTTATGTACTTCGTATCCGGAAATCAGAGCACGTGTCCGGTGATGGCTTTGGTTGTTAGTTGCTGCAACACCGGATCCTTCCGGAGGGTAAGGTTTCTCCGCTTCATAGGGAACAAGCCGCAGAATTGCATCTTTCTGCAGTTGCAGCGTCATGTCACTTTTCAATTGCAGGGGAGCAACAAGATATACCCCGGCCGGCACCAGTACGGTGCCTCCCTTGCTGCAGGCATTGATCGTCTTTTGAATGGCTTCAGTATCCGGGGTTTTTCCATCGCCGGCGGCCCCGTAATCCCGGACATTGAAAACTTTTCCTGCGGCTTTTGTAGTGACATGGATTACCTCAAGAGCGGAAAGATCAACATGGTCCATATTGCAGCTGACGGCAAAAGCATACGTTTGCCCCGCCTCCAGGCTCTTTACTGTATAGGTCCGTCTGTGGGTGCTGCCGACTTTAACACCATCCTGATAAATATCATACCGCCACATGGTCAGTGAAGCGTCTTCCTGCTGCAGGTCGGGTTCGACAAAATCATCCCACAACAGGATCGCACTGGATGACGTAATACCCAGAGTGGGCGCAGACAGGTTTTTCACGAAATTGGGAGGATCTACCTGACTACCGTACAAGGAGAACGTGCATACTGAATACAACAATGTACAATACTGAATTATTAAAACAGGACCTGGTAATTTCATAGTGATTCTCTCCCGCAGGTGTGGTGTCTACTGACTGATAGGAATTTTGATTTTTCAAGGGATCAAAAAAATCGATGACATCATCCTCTGTCCTATAGCCATTTTTAATTTTCAGAGCGCCATGCCATATCCAGCATCTTCATAGCCTCTGACCTGCCGAACCGGACAGCAATCCAAGCATAGAAGGACTATTTATATGCAGACGCAGTCAAAGGTGCCCTAGTCGTAATAAGGCTCTGGTTCTGCAACTGTGCTTTTCACTGGCGGCGGCCGCGATTCCGCTTTTTCCCACAATCCACAGTGCCGCAGTATCTTTTCAACCACTTCCGGTTGACATTTATCGATAAAACTGACGATCTTCATCGTTCCGCCACAAGCCGGACAACGCAATGGGGCGATCTCGTACACCTTTTTGATCAATGCCGCCCAGTTCATGCGTCGCTGCTTCAGAAAGCCATTGCCGTCCTCGGGCTCAATGTCCTGCTTTCCTTCAGCCGCAGCTTTTTTCTTTTTGCGTACTCTCCGTTTCTTATTCGAATACCAGCCAAAATAGCGGATCACATGCTGCCCTTTATTCGGTATGTGCTGCGTCACCTCTGCCAGAAACTCCATCGCATCAAACACCTGGAAATTGCGTGACGCCCCTTGCCTGAGCCGCTCATCTCCGGGATTCGGAAACCGCACACACCCGCTTTTTACTGACCGGTAGATCACCTGTCCTGTTTCCGTAACCTAGATCATTCGCGCCAATGAATAGGGACAGCGCGAAATATACGAAACCAGACGCTGCATGCCTTCTGTATCGTCTGCTGTAATCTGCACCGAGTTATCGATGCTGAATTCCGAGTGCGGCCAGGCACGCATGGATCGCACCACATTCTCATCGATCTTTTCCTCTCGCAGCAAAAGATCAAACACCCGTTCCCGCCAAGCTGCCGTACACCGCTCCATATAAACTTTGACAACCCGAATAAAAAATCCGTCCCGCATGAACAGCCCCTCACTTAAGGATCGTATTTCAAATTCCAGGAGTGCAACACCTTTATTCGTTGCGCATTGCAGCCATAAAAGGCCTGCACTCCTCCACTCAAGAGTAGGGTGATTCACAATAAGAAAGAGCACGTTACTCCAGCGAATGCCGGAGTCTCCTTGAAATACGATGGCTTGGAGAGACCAGCATGCACCGGAAAAACTCGTGCGGGCGGTTTTAATCAAGCGTAATGATTTACCACGCCCGGAGTCTGTGTTTCACTTGCTTTATTATCTTTATGTATTGAATGGAAGAACTTTTGGTTTTTCTTGCATTATGATAATCTTCGTGGCCGATTAAAATTGTTTATTTCGAGAGCGGGGAGAATATTGGAAGGATAGAACCGGGTTGGAAGCAGTCACTTAGAATGCTTCCAACCCGCTGTGTCAAATTATTCTTATTTTAATAGCGTCATCTTTCTGGTCATTGTGTGATTTTCGGTTTGCAAAACGTAGGAATAAACTCCGCTTGATTTATCGAGCGCATTCCATTGTAGGGAATAATCTCCTGCCTGCAACTTTTGGTTTACCAGTTCAGCAACTTGTTCTCCACGAGTGTTGAAAACTTTCAGTGTCACTCTTTCATTCCCAGCAATAGAAAATTTAATTTCGGTCGAGGGGTTGAACGGGTTCGGAAAGTTCTGGGCCAGGCGATATATGAATGGAATACTGTTTCCGTCTTCCACCCTACCGGGGCGGGTTTGGTTGTGGTTTATTGATTTAGAACTGGTGGTTACCCTTGAGTCGTCAAAAAGTATATAGTCAATTTCGGAACTTCCCCATACATTGTCCGGTGCCAGCCGAATTCTCACCTTTTTAATTGTTCCATTCCATTGGGCATGCCCTGATAAATAAACGCTGTATTTTGAAAAAACAGAATCACTTTCATTAACAGGTAATTCAGCGGAACGGGCACTGGAAAAATCAGTGTCTGCCGTACTTTGCCACTGTATTATTATTCGTTTTGCCAAACTGTTGTTGCGCATGCGTATCACAAAAGTAGTAGCTGCGGCCGAATTCAAATTAATATTGTCAGGGCTTTTTATCATGGGGTCTTGACCGTAATAAAAGACATGAGCCCGGTTATCACTTACAGTGAAGTTGAAAATGCTGTTTTCTTTCACCCACCCTTGCGCATCAGTGCCATTGAAATTAACGGCATAATTTGCCGACTGCGCTATTGCCGGTAGCGTAAGATCCCAGGGAATTTCCGCCGGCGGGTTTTTTAATCCCCAGGGAGTTTCTGTTCTGTCTATTATTGTGGGGTGCTCAAAGTAGGCCTTAACGTTTTTTTGATCCACAATATTCATATAATGACCCTTGGTATTCCACCACTGGGCTCCTCCCACAGCTTTTGGGTTGTTTTCAAATGTTTTAACAACATTCAGCATATCAAATGTGTTGGCAGTTTCAAAATTTTTTATATTTGCCTGGCCGACAAGAACAGGTTTATTAGAATTCGCGGTTATAAATTTATGGGCAGGGAACTCATCTGCCGGGGCATTTGCAAACCAGCGAAATTTAAGCCCTGGAATGTCTACGAAATTTTCATCATATAAAGCCATAGCACTTGTTGTTGCCGTTTCATTAGATTCTGTCATAAACAAAACATTATGTACATCATTTACATTTACAATTTCTTTCCAGATTACCTGAAACAATCCTTTTAGCTGATCAAATGTTATCATACTACCCTTATATTTTCCCGATTCATACGGTTTGGGCTGAAACCACCATCCGGAATTCGAATTGTATTCACCAAAAACTCTAATAATAACCGGTATGCCCGATTTTTCAAGTCTTTTCAGAGTATGTGCAAGAAGCCCAATGTCCTCGCGAAAGGCCCGGTATGGCAGGCTGTCCGGCTTAAGTAATTCATCAGGTGACCTGCCTGCTGGTATTTGTGTTTTTGTGCCTGCTCCGGTAAAAGGATTGTTGGGATTATAGAGCAACATACATACTCCACCCCTTTTGTAATGATTGTAAAAAAGCGGGTATATCCAGGCCCCGCTGTTATGATGTATAAGTTTTGAACGGTCTGTCCAATAATAGTACAGTTGACTCTGTAATATTGCAGGATAATAACCATAAGTATCAAAAGTTCTTTTGAATTGGGAATCGTAACTTGCTATCGAATTATCAATCGATTGTCCGCTCAGCACGCGATTGACGCTTTTTGATTTTAAGCCATCGAGATATTGCAGTAATTCCCTTGACTGGGGTATGGCATTTGGGTCCGTGGGTTCGAGAGCCATAGCGGATTGGATCAAAAAAATGAATGCGATAATTGTACATTTCAGCAACCATTGCTTATTGTTGGTAATTCTTGAATGGTGTAAATAATGTTTCATTTTTTCTCCTTACATTGTATTTTTCATCATTCTTGCTCATCCCTTTTGTACCGGTCAGCGCGTATAAGGAAATCAATTATGAGTCCAGTCTAAAAAATACTTAAGATTCCAGTCGGAAGTCAAAGGAATATTTATTATTTTTATGGTATAAATCCAGTCAATAATTGATGAGCAATATTTACCATAGGATAACCAATGTTTAAAGAGAATACCCAACCTATAGCGAATTCCGTTTTGCACATATGTGAACTTTACTGATAGGAATTTTGATTTTTCAAGGGATAAAAAAAAACGATGACATCATCCTCTGTCCTACAGCCATTTCTAATTTTCAGAGCGCCATGCCATATCCAGCATCGTCATAGCGTCTGACCTGCCGCAAAATTAGCTAACATAAACCTGAGAATCAAGCAAAATATCAAAAAAGAATGTAACCAGGCAGTGTCGCTGCCGAACCAGACAGCAATCCAATCATGGAAGGACTATTTGTATGCAGACGCGGTCAAAGGTGCCATAAGTCGTAATAAGGCTCTGGTTCTGCAACTGTGCTTTTCACTGGCGGCGGCCGCGTTTCCGCTGTTTTCCACAATCCACAGTGCCGCCGTATCTTTTCAACCACCTGCGGTTGACATTTATCGATAAAACTGATCCCGCCCCGGCGGGATCGCTCCGTCACAAGCCGGACAACGCAATGGATCGACCTCGTACACCTTTTTGATCAATGCCGCCTAGCAGAGCTTGCCAGGTAAGCGGCGGTCGTTACGGAAAAATAGGCGCAACCGCTTCGGCATGGTCAAAATCCATTGCCGGTGGCCAACCGGAGCAAAGACCTCCTCCGTCAGCCGCATACCCAGCAACAGCGCCCGCTTTTGATCACAGGACGGGCAGTCCCGCAGTGCGGGACTTGCACGAAAACGCCACGAAAAATTCTTTACCACAATCAGGGCAGCGCACCCGCGCAAATCCCTCCCGCAAATCCCCGCATTTGAGAAACTTGTTGATGGTGGTGCGGATAACCGGCCGCCAATTAGTCCTATTGCGGCTGAAACTGCTCATCGTAAAGGCGCTCGAACTCGTCGAAACGGTCACGTACCAGCCTGAAAAAAGGCGAAGCCTCAGGATTGCGCGGCCGATACAGTTTTGCCGCAGGAGCACACACGCCAGACCTTGACTGTTTAAAAACTGAGAGACTATGGATATAGCCTATGCTACAAAATTATGGCAAACTCGTCAAAGGTCAAAATCGCCATTGGCAAGTAAGTCATTGGAGATATTTCATCCCACAAGGAACATACCCATTATGAATTAGGAACAATTATAAACCAATCGGGGGGTGTATGTGCAAAAGCATAAAGCACCCAACTTAAATAAGTAACAAACATCATAGCAAACATCGAGAGTGAAAGCCCTTCTGTGGATTACAGGAAAGATTATACGTGACGATGAATCCGTCATATTCCAGTACCGCCTGCAGGGTATCCGCCGTTTCTCCGTTATCCTGTAAATGGTAACGTCCGCCGAGCGCAACCACTGAATCCGGAAATTTGACATTCATCGCAGGCTGCACGATGTCCAGCCAATGCGTGAACCAGTCGGTGACGTATCCGCCGGCGTAATCCCAGAAATACCGGAACCTGCCCCAGTCTTCCTCATTATCCCAGTAGTTTTTGTGGCTCTTCTGGGTTTTTGGTGGAAAGATTAAGAAACTTTCACGTGTTTGAGTTTCAGCCAATACTGAGAGATCATCCCAGTCCCTATCACTCAAGGAGATCCAAAGCCACGCTCAGAGCACGATCACTGGAGACATTGTGCCGATCAAGTTATTGTTAATATAGAAATAACAAGCGCACGTACGTAAGTTCAGGTTCATGCCGATTGCTCCATATCTTACACATCTATCTTTAAAGGTGACTCGGATGAACGTGGCTCCGAACTGATTGGACGGCATTTAAAAAGGTTCTTTTCAGTAAATATAACCTTGAGGATTAGACGTTCCACCATAAATCCGGAAGAACCGTTTTTGTTATGCGGCTTCCAGGACGCAGGTCCCAGCCAGAAATTCCAGTCCAGGCCGGGAGGCAGCGGCGCATCGGGAGGATTGCCGATACCTTTGGGGTACTGGTTGTACGTGTTCATACAGCGCACCTGACTGACCACGCCGAGATGCCCGTCACGCACAAGCGCCATCGCTTTCTGAAAATGTTTGCCCGATCGTTGCTGCGTGCCGACCTGGACCACCCGGTTGTATTTCCGGGCGGCTTTGACCATCTGCTGACCTTCATAAATATTGTGCGAGATCGGTTTTTCAACCTAAACGTCCTTTCCCAGCTGGCACGCTTCAATCGTCGGCAGCGCATGCCAGTGGTCCGGCGTACTGTTCACAATGATATCGATATCTTTCCGTTCGAGCAGCTTCCGATAATCGTGATAGGTCTGAACATTGGTACAGCCGCAGTCACTCGCAGTTTTCATCCGTCGGTTCAAGTTCGGCTCGTACACGTCGCACATGGCGACAATCTCGACATTTGGCTGTACAGAGAATTCTTTGACGTGCCGGTTCGAGACGCGCCCACACCCGACAAATCCCACACGCAACAGGTCATTGGCGCCCAAAACTTTCCCCGGGATTGTGCTGAATGCAGCGGCAGCCGCGCCGTGTTTCAAGAATGTCCTTCGTTCCATTCCAGCCTCCTTATGAAGATCCACAACCTGTGTTCCATTGTACGAAAAAAACTGTCCATATAAAAGGGCGTTGCGAATCATAACCACATCGCCCTCTGATACGCGGTTTTTTCAATACCATATTGTTTTATTCACGGAATTTCTGTCGTGGACCATACACGGGGACCGGCTGTCCCAGTTCATACGCCCCGAGATCCGGCGCTTTGCCGGTATAATCATCGTTCACGTTGGGTATGACAACCCCGGCATCAACCGCCTGAGAACCTGGTTTCAAACGCAGATCGACCGGCGCCACACCCGGGAAAAGTCCCATCGGTATGGCTACAGGCATTCTAAAAATTCCGGGATCCACCTGTACACCATGATGTTCCATGGCCAGGTTTCGCAGTTCCTGTTCGTTATTGAAGATTTGTCCGTCGAGATCACCACGAAACGATCCCCCGGCGACGCCGTACCCGTTGTAGTCATACGTACAATAGGCCCTGCTGTTTCCCCAGGTTCTCACGGCCTGGGCGGTTCTACCGCCGGCCATAAAGATATTATTCTCCACAACCGCATGCATGTGGGATTCCACCGTGACGCCGTTCCCGCTTTTGACCGATGTATTATGCAGGGCCACATACCCGGAACCCATGCGCCCAAGCTGCCAGATATGTTCCGTATTATACAGGACATTGCGGATCAGATACGCCGGTCCGCCCAGCGCCGGTGCGACGGCAATGCCGCGCATACAGTTGGTAATACGGTTCCGCATGATCCGGCAATTATCAAAAAGATAATCCACTTCTATACCGTCATCAGCCCCGGTATATATATCATTATTGTAAATATCGACACAGCGCTGATCCCAGGCAAACCGCCCTTCCATGAGGCTGATGCAATCCCGGAAACCAATGACTTTGTTGTGGCAAATGACGTTCCCCGGCCCGGAAAACTGAATTCCCTCCCCCAGATTCTTGCCATTGGCATGGATGGCGTTATGACGCCATGGCGTTGCCCCAATGATTTCGTTATCTGCGATATAGCAATTTTTCATGTACGGTGGAACAGCCTTGCGGGGAGTCTCCCTCTCTGAATACAACCGGTCATTCGGCGGTGGCTGCATCCGGCCGTACACTTCCGGCTCCCATTTCCCAAGTCCCTGCTCGGATGAGATAATCCCCCAGATGCCCTGCACAACGCACCCGATGACGGCGCAGGATTCCGCGTTAAACAGGTCGACAGTATTGCGCGATAAAATCCCTTCGACATGAACGTATTTACGGTTCTGCAGCGAGACGCCGTTAAACAGGACAAACGTGTGATGGCCGCGTCGACTACCCGGTTGTAAATCCCGTTCACGGGCATCGAAAGGATCTGCACGAAAAACGATGGGTTTGCCGGGTTCACCGTCCCGCGTTGCGGCAAAATACCCGTAATTGCCGGGCGCCAGTAAAAAAACGTCTCCGGGTTGCGCTGCAGCGGCTTCACGGGCAAAGGATGCCGGAGTCACCCGTTTGATCGGTGCGTTCGGCATATCCGACGGAACCGGCCTGGTGCGCGCCTGTACCACACGTTCGGCGGCTCCGCCGTCAGGATCGGCCAGTTGCAGCCGGATCTCATAGCTCGTCCCGGGCTGCAAATCCAGAATACTGCCCGTCAGTTTGTTGGCCCACCGGAACAGATTGCCTTCTTCTCCGGAATCATACACCATGGCCGGCACCCGTCGCAACGGCATGGCTTCTTTCCATTCAGAGGTACCGGCTTCACGAAACTGCATGGTGACAACGCAATTCAAATTATCGTCACCGT
>Ga0114931_10010478_pt1 | contig 11029 bp, 9 predicted proteins | sample 2SBtaG_FD_89579 | JGI IMG/M metagenome (GOLD analysis project Ga0114931, IMG submission 89579) | Deep subsurface microbial communities from Kolumbo volcano to uncover new lineages of life (NeLLi) - 2SBTROV14_V59a metaG | ecosystem: Environmental > Aquatic > Marine > Volcanic | place: Kolumbo...
AGCGGGCCGTGATCGAGGCGGCTGCGCTCGAGAACGAGAATGTGCGTCGGTTTCTGGAGGGCCAGACCGTGCGCAAGCTCGTGGTCGTACCGGGCCGGCTGGTCAATATCGTGGTGGGGCCATGAATGTCCGCCCACGGCGCAGAACGGCGCTCGGCGGGGGGGGCATGGTCGGGGCCCTCGTCCTGTGCCTCACGTTCCTGAGCGGCTGCGGATTCACGCTCAGGGGCGAGGTCTCCCTGCCCAGGGCATTGGACCGGACCTATGTGCTCAGCGCCAGCGAGGAGGATGAGCTGGGGGCCGAGCTGCGCAGGCGCCTGCGGGGCTATGGCGTCGAGCTGGTGGACCGGCCGGAGGAGGCCTCGGCCACCTTGCGTGTGGGGGCGGAGAGGCGGGCCAGGGAGGTGCTGGCGGTGAACGAGCAGGGGAAGGCCCTGGAGTATACGCTCTCCCTCGCGACCAATCTGGAGGTCCTGGGCAAAGCGGGCAAGGTCCTGCTGCCGAACAAGACGGTGAGTGTCAGCCGTGACTTCATATTCGACCAGAACCAGGTGCTGGGCAGCGTGGCGGAGGCCGAGGTGGCCTACGCGGAGATGCGCAAGGACCTGGTGCGAATCATCATGTACCGGCTCCAGGCCATCCACTGAGCGGCTCAGGCCATCTGTTGGCGGTCCTGTGCCTCACGGATCGAGTTGATGACCTGGGTCAGGGCGTGATCGAAACGATTGTCGTCGTCGATCAGCTTGCTGCGACCCTCCCGCAGATCGGTCAGAAACTGGGCCAGGTCCAGTTCCAGCGCATTGAAGCCGCTGCGGTCCGCGAACAGGACCTGGCCGGACTCGTCGAGAATGGCCGAGAGCTTCAGCCGCCGTTTTGCCCGCTCATCGCCTCGATAGATCTCGAACCACTTGCCGGGTTTGACCTCGTCCGGAATGGAGTCGAGCAGGGTCGTCAGGATGTCGTGTTCATGCCCCTCTTCTTTGGCCACCTCGGCCCGAAGCTCCTCCTGGGAGGGTGCGCTGGGCGGGGCGGTGTCCTCGTCAGGTGCCGTGCGGACGGTCGGCAGGTGGCCCAGGAAGGCCTTGAGCCAGTCCCGGGTCGTGGCGATGATCCCCTCCTGCTCCTCTTGTATGCAAGTGGACTCGGCCAGCTGCTGGGTGATCTGGGCAAAGAACTGGTCGGCCGAACCGATGAGCTGCTCCACCTCGGATAGGGATCGGTCCGGGCGCGCGGCCTCGACGATCTGACGCAGGGCATAGACCGCCTGACCCCACTTCTCTGATTGCATCCCATCCTGGAGGTAGATCATGCCCATATAGGGGGCCCAGCACTTGAGGATGAAGCGCATGGCCTCGTCCGGCAGGCTGCTGTGGCGCAGATGGCGGTTCAGGGTTGAGACCACCGTTCGCTTGGCCGCGGAGCGCTGGGCCCGGTTTCTCGCCTCCTCCTGCAGCTCTGCCTCGTTGCTCCGGGCCTGCTCGGACTCCAGGTAGGCGATACGTCTCAGTCTTGCCAGTGCCTTCTCGAAGGGCGCGGTATCGGTGTCGAATTCCTCGACGATGGTGTCGACCAGCTTCTGCAACTTGACGAACAGCGGTTCCCCTTTGTCGTCGATCCGGGCGCCGAGGGTCACCAGCTGGTTCAACAGCCGCCGGGCCGGATGCTGGGCCAGCTGGAAGAAGGCGAAGTCGATCAGGGCCAGCTTGATCACCGGGATCTGGAGTTTCGACAGCAGCGCCTTCACCGCATCCGTGAGCGCCTCATCGTCAAAGACCGAGATGAAGATCTGGTTGACAAAGTCGATGATGCGTTCTTCGCTCTCGCTGATCTCCCAGGGCGGATCGCCGGTCTCCCCGCTGTCCAGCCGCTGTCTGACGGCCTCCTTGATGGAGGAGGAGTCGAGCAGCTCACTGTCCGTCGCCCTGCATTGCTGGACCTGGACGTTGGTCAGGGCATGAACCACCTGAGGGCTCGCCTGAGCGGCGGGCCGCAGGCCGGCCATCTCAGGGGCCGGTGACGAGCCTCCGGCTGTGGCGGTGCACAGGTGGTTGGCGAGTGCCGACAGGGAGGCGGGGTCCGGTTGATGGGGGCTGGTGGTGACGTAACCGGTCTGAGGGGTGGACCGGCCCGACGATGGGGGGGCGAGGGCTTCACTGGGACCGGCAGGGTCCGCCGCCGGATCAGGCGGTTCGCCGGAACCGCCCGGTACGGGCCAGTTCTGTGCCGCCTCGTCCGGGAGGGTCCCACGGGCCAGGACGGCCCGCTGCAGGTCCGCCTCGGTGGGCAGGAGCCCGGCCTGCGCCAGGGCCCTGTTGAGCATGCCATAGAGTGCATCCAGGGTTCCGCGCAACTGCTCGGCGTAGAGGTCGAGCAGGAGGAGCTTACCCTCGGTCTCCAGGTCGAGCGTGGCCAGGGCCTTCTCAAAGGGCCGGAGCAGGGCCTCCGGGTGGAGTCCGTGCGGGTCGACCCGTCGTTCACTCAGGAGGTCGAGCTCTTCGAGGCGCAGCTCGAGGTGCAGGAGTGCATCCTGGTGTTCGGCCTCGGCACGCTGGACGTGGCGTGTCCTGGCGATATTGAGCTCCAGGGAGGTACTGTCCAGCAGCTCGAGTTGCGCGAAGTCCGCTGAGGGCACGGCATCGCCTGCACGGTGCGTCGGCAGATGGACTCCCGCCACGATCTCCCGGGTGCAGGCCGCCCTCAGCCCTTCCAGGGCCCCGGTAAAGGCGTCCAGGGCATCGTAGCGCAGATAGGGGTTAGGCGCCGCGGGGTCGGCGCGGAACTCCGGATCACGGGCCTTTGATGCGATCTCGCTCAGGACCGTCTCCACGGTGGTGGCGACGCGACTGGCCAGGACGTCCAGGTTGCGGTCGGGATCGTCGTGGCCTACTCCAAGTGCGGATTCTGTCATAATGCACTCCTTTCCTGGTGTGCCGGGTCGTTCCCTGGCGTGACCCGGGCCGGGAGATGTGACATTCCCGAACACCTGGACACGACGGGTATAATGGCTGGACCATGTCCCCGATTGCCAATTCTAGGGCATACAGGCCCCTATGGGACCTGATTTCTGGCAGGCGGTGAGACCATAGGGCAAGGCGTTTGAGGCCATTCGTCAAGAACGGGCTGTCTGTGAGGGCGCTGGATGCCCGTGCAACGGGCGTCTCGGAGCCGTGTGAGGTCGCATGAGACTGAAGTTTCACCAACTGGCCACCCGCTTGAAGCAGGGCCTGTCTGCGGTCTACGTGATTGCAGGAGAGGAGGCCCTCCAACGGGGCGAGGCGGTCGACCGGGTGCGTGCCGCAGCCAGGGAGGGTGGATATAGCGAGCGGCTGCGCCTCGACGTGGGGCCCGGCTTCGATTGGGATGCCCTGCGCGACGCCACCGCCAATCTGTCCCTGTTCGCTCAGAGGCGGCTGATCGAGGTGCACCTGGGTGAAAACAAACCCGGGGTCAGCGGCTCGAAGGCCCTCACGGGCTATGCGCAGCATCCCCCTCCGGATACCGTCCTGGTGGTGGTGGTGAACAAGGCCGACCGCTCGGTGACCGGCGGTGCCTGGTTCAAGGCCCTGGACCGGACCGGTGTGGTGGTTCAGGTCTGGCCGCTGTCGGAGAGCGAGGTTGAGGGGTGGATCGCGTCCCGACTGAAGGGGATGGGGATCTCCGCCGAGCGGGAGGCCGTGCGGCTCCTGGCCTCGCGGGTGGAGGGCAACCTGCTCGCCGCCCACCAGGAGATCGAAAAGTTGAGCCTCTCCTTCGGCCGGGGGCATCTCGATGTGGCGGTGCTGCGCGATGCGGTGGCAGAGAGTGCCCGCTTCACCGTCTTCGATCTGGGGGACGCGGTACTCGAGGGCGACACCGCCCGGACGGTAAGGATTCTGGAGACCCTGCGCGAAGAGGGAGTGGCCAGTCTGCTGGTGCTGTGGTCCCTGACCGAGCAGATTCGTACCCTGGCGGGGATGACCCACCAGCTTGCACGGGGTGCCTCACCCCAGGCGCTCACCCAGGGTGTGTGGGCCAGGCGCCGGACCCTGGTGGCCCGGGCCCTGCGGCGACATCCGGTGGCCACCTGGAACAGGCTGCTGAGCCGTTGTGCGGCCATCGATCGGGTGATCAAGGGGGCAGAGCAGGGCAACGAGTGGGAGGCGCTGCTAGAATTGGCCGTTGCAAGCAGCGGTGCAGACCGGGCGTGGCTCATCCACTCGAGGTCGTGATCTCGATGGACGGGCGGTGAGCGCCTCGTCATTCAGTCCGCCGCGACTTATGAACCCTGTTGTACAGATCAGGACTAGGAGCTGGCTATGGCGGTAACCTCAATCAGACCCGATGTGGATGTCCCCGCGTATATGCGCGGACTCGGAGAACGCGCCCGCAGGTCAGCCACGGCGCTCGCGGCGGCCGGTACGGAGACCAAGAACCTCGCGCTGGCTGCCATGGCCGATCTCCTCGAAGCGGAGCGGGATCAGCTCAGGGCAGAGAATGGGCGAGACCTGGACGCCGGGCGTGCGCGGGGCCTCGACGCGGCCCTGTTGGATCGGCTCACCCTGAGCGATGCGCGCATCGACGCCATGGCCGAGGGCCTGCGCCAGATTGCCGAACTGCCCGATCCGGTGGGCGAGATCACGGGTCTGGCCAGCCGTCCTTCCGGGATCCAGGTCGGACGGATGCGAGTGCCGTTGGGGGTGATCGGTATCATCTATGAGTCTCGCCCCAATGTGACGGCGGACGCGGCCGGTCTGTGTATAAAGTCGGGCAACGCGGTGATCCTGCGCGGCGGATCGGAGGCCCTGCACTCGAATCGGGCCATCGCGCGCTGTATCCAGGCCGGGCTCACCCGGGTCGGTCTGCCCGCACACTCCGTGCAGCTCGTGGAGACGACGGATCGGGCAGCGGTGGGTGAGCTGCTACGCCTGCAGGCCTTCGTGGACGTCATCGTCCCCCGGGGCGGAAAGGGCCTGATCGAGCGCGTCAGCCGCGAATCGCGCATCCCCGTGATCAAACACCTGGATGGGATCTGCCATGTCTACATAGACGGTCGGGCGGACCACGACAAGGCCGTTCGCGTGACGCTCAACGCCAAGACCCAACGCTATGGGGTGTGCAATGCCATGGAGACCCTGCTCGTGGCGGAGTCGATTGCCGCACAACTGCTCCCGAAGCTCGGGCAGCTGTTCGAGGAGCGCAACGTCGAGCTGCGCGGTTGCGAACGGACCCGGGAGATCCTGCCCGACATCGTCGCGGCCACCGAACAGGACTGGCGGACGGAGTATCTGGGTCCCATATTGTCGATCCGGGTCGTGCCCGGGATCGACGAGGCCATCGATCACATCAACACCTACGGGTCCCACCACACCGACAGCATCCTCACCGAAGACTACACCCGGGCCCGTCGTTTTCTGCGTGATGTGGATTCGAGCTCTGTCATGGTCAACGCCTCCACGCGTTTCGCGGACGGCTTCGAGTATGGGCTCGGGGCGGAGATCGGGATCAGCACCGACAAGCTTCATGCCCGGGGCCCGGTAGGTCTCGAGGGTCTGACCAGCCAGAAGTACGTGGTGCTCGGGGACGGCAATATTCGTGAATAGTCCGGAGCCGGCAGAACCGGCTCGTCTCCTTGCACCCGGGGGTTGGGTCTCCAGGTCCCGCCTGTGCGGGCGCAGGGCAGCGTTGGAGCTGCGTGTCACAAGGGACGTGCCCGCCTGTTGCGGCCGGGTCCTGCGCCCAGGTGTACGCACCCCCAGGGCCGAGGGCTCACCTGAACCAGGGATATCGAGACACCGGGGATGATTGGCGTACTGGGAGGTACCTTCGACCCGATCCACTTCGGGCACATCAAGCCGGCGCTTGCCCTGTTGCGGGAGCTGCCGTTTACCGAGATCCACCTGATACCAGCGCGCCACCCGCCCCACCGCCCGCCCCCGATCGCCGATGCGGCACAGCGCTGGTATATGCTGCGCACCGTGGTGGAGCGGATCCCCGGCCTGGTGGCCGATGACCGGGAACTGCGGCGGGAGGGGCCCTCCTATACCGTGGACACCCTGCTGGAGCTGCGCTCCGAGGTGGGCGACGCCGTGGGGATCGGACTGATCCTCGGGACCGACGCCTTTGCCGGGCTCCCGAGCTGGCACCGTTGGCGCCAGATCCTGGAGCTATGCCATATCGTGGTGGCACAGCGTCCCGGTTTCCCCTTGCCGCAGCAGGAGGAGCTGGCGGAGCTGCTGGCGGCCTGTGCGGTGGGCGAGCCGGAGGCATTGGAGGGCCGGACCCACGGGGCCATCCTGCCCTGGCGTGTCCCGCAGCTGGACATCTCGGCCAGTGCAGTCCGCGCCTGCATAGCGGCCGGTGAGCAGCCGCGTTACCTGGTCCCCGGCACCGTGTGGTCCTATATCTGCCGGATCGGGCTCTATGGCGCCCACGCGCTCACCGGCTGCCCCTGAGGTGGCCCCGCGGCGCCCCCAGCTGCGAACCGGCTCTGTGTCCTCAGCAGCCGACCACCCTGGCGCGCACCCCCGGTCCGTTGATGGCCTGGAGGATGGCCGTGGTCCGTATCATGTCCGGGTCGTAGTCCACGACCAGGAGATACGGATGTCGCCTGGAGAGTCTGGTGGCGCGTACGCCCTGGTGGCTGTCGATGTCTCGAAGGATCCGCCCGGCCTGGGTTTCGCTCTCTACGCCCTGGACCCAGATGATGGCGAAACAGGCCGATTCTGTGCGCGCAGCACCTGCGCGCGATGAGGTGTCGATTAGGGTTTGCATCTTGGCGCCTCCTGATGGGCTCGTTGGGGTGTTGGTGGTCTACATACATGAGTCTAGTCCATGGCGGGCCTTGCGCAATGTGAATTATTCACATGCGGCTGGTATATACCCCTCGCACCCGGATGATCGGCCTCCAGGTCCCGCATCTGCGGGCGCATGACGGCGGTGGAGATACTTGCCATATGAGTGATATGCCTGCCGTGTCCGCCTTGTCCTGCACCCGGATCCACGCACCCTGAAGACCGAAAACCCAGATGCGAGGGGTATAACATCGCCCGTCCGGGGCTGGCGACCGGGGCGCCCTGATGTATTCCGGGTTGAGCGGATGATGGGGCGCAGTCGTTCAGATCAAGGGACGAATCGCCGCCTGTGGCCGCCAATCGGGGTCAGGCCTCGTCACGCAGGGTCGGGCGATCGCGACCGCCGGCAGCCGATCCACGGACAGATCAGGGCCTCCTTGGGGCGCGGTCCGGCCCGGGGCGGGTGCGGCCACGCCGCCCTCGCGGTTGTCTGGTTTGTCTGGCCCTGAGTACCGGTAGCCCCTTTAGGGCTTGGCTGCCGGGGTCTATAGCGACAGCTTTACGCCCATCGCACCTGATGAACCCCCGATCTACTCGCGTCGAGCCGACGGACAGGCGTGGTTGCGGATGACGTGGCACCCGGAGGCCGACACCGAGTGCGGCAGATATAGATACGAATCCAGCAGCGAGCGGCTCCTACGTGTCAGGCAAGCGAGTTTCGGCGACCAAGAGGGACATTCTGCGGCAGGTCTATCACTCGAACAGCGATCGACCTGCACTGGAGCCTGTGCGCAGGGACCCAGATCCCCCGCGCCAGCGTGGCGGGCGGATGCGTTATCTGGGCGTCCTGGTGGCCTTGCCGCTGATGGTGGTGTGGGCTCACGGCCTCGACGGGGTCCCGACGGGACACCCGCGGGACCCCGGTCAGGAGTGGGCCGGCCTGCTCGCGGAGGGCGTGGCGGAGCTGGTCGATTCCCTCCGTGGGGAACCCGGAATGGTGCAGCACCCCGCTGGCACGGGGGCGGCCTCCCACGAGCCCATGGGCCTGCCTGATCCCCAGGCCCTCACCCACGACGGGTCCGGGATGAGTTACCTGGAGCTGGCCCGGTCAGCCCCGCTGCCCCTGGCGGAGCTGTTCGGGCTGGACGTGCACACCATCGTCATCGATCCGGGACATGGCGGGCGTGATCCGGGGGCCAGTGGCCCGAGTGGTCTGGCGGAGAAGGAGGTCACCCTGGATATCGCCCTCCGGCTGCGCGACCGCCTGCGCCAGTCCGGCGGGTACCGGGTGCTCCTGACCCGCGACCAGGACGAGTCCGTCCCCCTGCGCAAGCGGGTCGACTTCGCCAACGACAATGGCGCCGATCTGTTTGTGTCGCTGCACCTGAATGCCCTGCCGGTCGAGGAGCCGACCGTCATCGAGACCTACTATTTCGGGGCCCACTCCGATGAGACGGCCCTCAAGCTGGCCCGGGCCGAAAATCGTGGCTCCGAATATGGGCTGGGGGAATTCCGAGCCATGATCGAGAAGCTGGGCGACTCACTGAAATATCAGGAATCGAGGCGTCTGGCCCGCCTGATCCAGAGACGCCTCTATCGACGGCTCAAGACGGAGAATCGCGAGATCGTCAGCTGGGGGGTCAAATCGGACCCCTTCGTAGTCCTGCTCGGAGTGGATATGCCCAGCGTACTGGCCGAGATCACTACTCTGAGCAATCCGCGCGAAGAGCAACGCTTGAAGCGTGGTACCTATCGGGAGAAGATCGCAGCCGTCTTGGCGGCGAGCATCACCGATTACCTGAACCAGGTCCCCGTAGCGCGGGGTCCATTGACTGGAGCGCATCACAATGGCAACGAGAGCGGGAAGAAGGTCAAAACCGAAATCGAGACCCCAGCCCAGGAAGGCTGAGGTCCTGTGCGTGGGGATCGATCTGGGGACCTCACGCTCCGCGATCTGTGCGAGCAACGGACGCCGCGAGGTCGTGGACAGCTATGTCGGATGGCCCAGGGACTTCGTGGCGCGCAAGGCCCTGGGCAAAGAGATCATGTTCGGTGCCGAGGCCCTGCAGCACCGACTCTCCCTCGATCTGGTGCGTCCCCTGGAGGGCGGCGTGATCAAGGCGGGCACAGAGAAGGTCGAGGAGGCGGTCACTGAGCTGGTTGGGCACCTGATCGGTCTGATGGCCCCGGCCTCGGGCCAGCAACTGAATGCCGCCGTCGGTGTGCCCGCCGAGGCCCACAAGACCAATCGGGAGGCCATAAAAGAGACCATCTCCCAGTTCGCCGAAAAGCTGATCGTCGTCTCCGAACCCTTCTCGGTGGCCTACGGGCTCGGCGCACTCGACAACAGCATGGTGGTCGATATCGGGGCGGGCACCGTGGACTTCTGTATCATGCATGGCACCCTGCCCAGGGACGAGGATCAGCGCAGCCTGTTTACCGCGGGTGACTATGTGGACCGCAAGTTACTGGAGATGCTCGGTGAGGCCTACCCGAAGACCGACTTTACCCTCAACATGGTCAGGGGCTTCAAGGAACAGTACGGATTTGTCGGCAACGCCCGCAAGAAGGTCATGGTAGAGGCCCCTGTGGAGGGCCGGATGGTGAGCCACGACGTGACCGAACCGCTGCGTCGCGCCTGCGAGAGCATCTTTCCCCCCATAGTCGAGACCATCATGGACATGATCGCCAAGTTCGACCCCGAGTATCAGGAGCGGGTGCGCCAGCACATCGTCCTCGCCGGCGGTGGCAGCCAGATACAAGGCATCGATACCTTTCTGGAGCACGCCCTCAAGGATTTCGGGGTATGCCGCTTCCAGCGCGTGGAAGACCCGATCTACTGCGGGGCCGAGGGGGCACTGGAGCTGGCCCGGGACATGCCGCCGGAATACTGGGCGGAGCTGTAGGCGCCTGTCGGGTTCGGGCGATCGTAGAGAGTGATCTAGCACGCGGGCCCCGCAGGCGTGAGTCCCAGGGAGGGGACAAGCAGATAGCGGGGATATCTGGACCACTTCTCCCGCCGGCGCAGTAGATTGGCCCTGAACCCGGCAGGCTCCTGGTACATCGCGGCCTGGGTGACGGTCCAGTGGCCGGTTCTGCCTGTGCTTCGCCCGTCCGGGCTGCTCGACGTCCGGCCGGCCGTCCCCGTGTGTAGCCCTCGCCCGCTCCAAGGCCCGAAAAGTCAGGAGGCGATGGTATACAATAGCCCCTCGTTCACGGGTGCGGCCGGCCAGCCAGCGGGCCATCGGCACCCCATGGCCTTCACCCCGCTCCAGGATCTCTGTGGATCATCGTCTTAGTTTCCTCCTACTGGCTCTTTGGGTGTGCCGGGCAGCGCTCGAGCCCCGGGCGTGATGAGATGGACCGGAAAGATAGTCGGCCTCCTGGTGGGCTATCTGGCTGCCGGGCCCTTTGGTGCCGCCCTGGGTGGCGTGGTGGGCCACGTCTTTGACCGCGGGCTGACGCTGGCGAACCCGAGTGCGGATCTCGCCGCACGGGTGCAGGAGACCTTCTTCAAGACCACCTTTCTGGTCATGGGCCAGGTCTGCAAGTCAGACGGGCGCGTGACCCAGGCCGAGATCCGCGCCGCGGAGCGGGCGATGGCCCAGATGGCGCTCTCCTCCGAGCAGCGGCGGCGGGCGATCGAGTATTTCAAACAGGGGAAGCGCCCGGAGTTTGAACTGGATCCGGTCCTGGACGAATTCCGCGCGCTGTGCCAGTGGCAGCCGAACCTGTATCGTTTCTTTCTGGAGGTCCAGATCCAGGCCGCACTGGCCGACGGGCTCGTGGACGAGAACAAGCGCCAGCTGCTGCTCCATATCGCAAAGCGGCTGGGCCTGTCCAGGCAGGATTACTTCCGGCTGGAGTTGCTCCTCAAGGGGGAGCGGCAGCGGGGGGGGGCTGCTCCTCCGGCGCGGGTCTCTCTGGAATCCTCCTATGAGTTGCTCGGTGTAGCGCCGGATGCCGCCGATGGGGATATCAAGCGGGCCTACCGGCGTCTGATGAGTCAGCATCACCCCGACAAGCTGGTGGCGAAGGGACTGCCCAAGGAGATGATGGACCTGGCGAAACAGAAGACCCAGGACATACGCGCCGCCTATGAGTTGATCCGGGAGGCGCGCGGTATCCGCTAGGAGCGTGTCGGATTTAGGCGATCGTAGCGAGCAAGGTGGGAGAAGGAGGCAAAATATTCACGATTTCGAGGCGCATAGTGGGACTACGCAACGAGAAATCGGGGATATTTGGGCCCTTCTCCCACCG
>Ga0114931_10010479_pt1 | contig 11028 bp, 8 predicted proteins | sample 2SBtaG_FD_89579 | JGI IMG/M metagenome (GOLD analysis project Ga0114931, IMG submission 89579) | Deep subsurface microbial communities from Kolumbo volcano to uncover new lineages of life (NeLLi) - 2SBTROV14_V59a metaG | ecosystem: Environmental > Aquatic > Marine > Volcanic | place: Kolumbo...
CAGCTAACCAAAAACCGGATATATGGAAAGCAATGGGCTTATTAGAGCCTTACAACTACCCGGCAACACAGTATTTGTTTTTCGGTTCAAAACCACAAAAACCGGTAAGGAATAAAAAAGGTAAATATAGTTGGATGGAAGATGAACTATTACCGCATAATGTAACAGTATCGGTAGCAGTAACAGCAAGTGCGGGCAAATTAACCTTAACAAATGTGAATGTAGATTTAGTTGATGCTTTTACAGTAAACGATTTAGTATATATCGAAGATAACGATGAAATGGGTATAGTTGAATCAACAGCCACTAACCAAGCGGTATTATCAGCACCGGATGGGACAAACTTGTCAAGTATCACCGGTACTGGCGGTATAATCAAAATCTTAGCATCAATGTTCACAGAAGGCTCGGCAGCACCGATTTCAAAGACTACCGAAGAAGTAGAAGTAAGTAATTATCTTACTATTATGAAAGCGACAGTTTCGAGTACGGGCAGAGACCAAGCTGGTGAATCGTTCACAGATGGGACATCACAGGCAGAGCAAGTATCTAAAAAAATGAAAGAAATGAAATTTCAGTTTGAAAGACTTGCATTTTTATCAATGTCCTCCGGTAACGCATCAAGTGCCGGTGCATTAGTGCAGACTTGGGGGAAGGTGCTTTTGGGTATGTTAACAAGCAATATCCAAACTACTGCAACCTTATCAGAGTCAACTTTTGACACTTGGCTACAACTTATCGGGCAGAAAGGTTCGCCTAATAAGCTAATCTATGCCGGTTCGGCTCGTTATTATGAAATTCAGGACATCATCAAAGCTAAACTTAATGGCTTGACTGGTAACACAGTAATAACGAAATATGGTGTTGACGTAACCAAATATAAATATGGGCATTTGAACATTGACTTAGTATTCGACCCAGTCTTAGACGGCAAGTTCACTAATTGGGCTTTTGGAGTCGATAAAGGTAAGTTTATGGGACGATTTATGGCGAATGACAAGAAAGGAAGTCGTAAACTCCGTATTGAAAGGGGCGTAGAAGCTCCTGGTACTGATGGGACGACAGATTAATCCTTTCGGATATTGGTGCTCAATATATGAATGAAGAAACTGGTGGCATCTTGAAGGCATGATAGATTAACGGGGAGTGAAGAAGCGGGGCTTTGCCTTAGCCCCGTCCCCTTTTTTTTATAATTATTTGGAGATTAACAAAATGAAGTTTTATTCAAAGTCAAAACATCTGGTTTTATCAATCGGAGACGAAATATTAAAATTCAGAGATATGGGTGGCGTTGGAGTTTTTGAAACAGAAGATAAAGAACTGATTGGAAAACTTAAAGAGCACCCGGACAACAAAATCAAAGGAGTTGGTTCGTTTTTCGCTTCGCCTATAAGTGGCTCTGGTAAGAAAAGCCATATTATAGAAGGGGCAAGAGGTTCACGTACAGAAGAAGTTACCGACCTAAAAGCATTATTCAAGAAATACGATGCTTTGAAAGGCGAAATAGTTAAAGTTGATGGTGGCTTCAGAGCCGATGCAACAGAAGAGCAAAAAGTAGAATACGCAAAATTAAAAGCTGAAATAGGGCTGTAATGAATAATACAGAAATGTTGGCTAATTTACGGATAAAGTTAGATGAGGCAAGTGCCGATTTCTTTACTGATGTAGAATGTTACCAAGCCTTATCGAACGCACAAATTATATTGATGGGGATATTGCCTATTGATGTCCTCGCTAAAAATGTGGCTTCAACTACTACATCAACTGGGACTTTAAGTGGTACTACGTGGTCTGTAACGAGACCGAATATGGTAAGGATGTTATCCGCCATTTTCAATGATTATCCTTGTAGGAGGCTTCAAAATGATAATACGAGGATTAGAGCATCGCTGAATACGTATCTTTTGGGACAGTTAACAGACCCAATAGTATATGAGCAAGATGATAAGGTAGTATTTGAACCAAAGAACCCGGTGTCTAATACCGCTACTATCACATATATACCAACTCCAAGCGATATAGATGCTTCAACTTCGAGTGTATTGGTTGAGACTACACACCCGGCTATTGTGCAATATGCTTTAGCCGAACTATTGAAGAAACAAAAACTTTATCCGCAAAGTGCGAATGAGTATGGACTATTTATACAAATGTTAAAGGTAATAAGATGACACTAAAAGAAATGTGAGACCAAGTAAAACTTGACGGGGATGTTTTGTCAGCACCGGAGTTCCCTGATGCAAGATTAAACAATATTATTAACCAAGCACAGAAGTTTGTACAGATTGAGCTTAATGGTTTCGGCATGAAGAAATGGGAGGCAGTGGATGTCGTCACACCTACAACTGGCACATTCGCTGGTATAAATGTGAAAATATCCCCTGTACCTACTGATATGTTAGAAAGCCCAAAATCAATAGCTCAAATCGAGGTAAGCGATGGTATAAATAATGGGCTTGCTAAAGAAGTTGGGCAAACAAATTTGTATGATGTATTAGGTAATACTTTCTTGACACCTACGTTAACGCAATCGATTTTCGCAAGAATAAACAATAAGATTTATTTTGCACCAAGTAGCATATCTGCAGCCGATATCCACTATTATAAAAGGAACAGATTTATCTGTCGATTCTGATGTTTCAGAAATACCAGAAGAATTTACAGAATATATTGTTAGACGTTCTGTTTCCCAAGTTGAGAAGGCATTAGGCAAAACACAAGAGTCTCTTGCAAAAGAAAATGATTTAAGAAATGATATTGCCGGTGCTTATGAGAAGTTCGTTGGTAGGATGAACACAGAAGGAAATACCAAGAGGTTAGAATGACGTATAAAGAGTTAAAAGACTCTATTATATCCCGGTACAAAATGGACGCCACCACAAGAGGTGTGCCTTATGTTAAGCTGCAAGACGCTTGGATATACCAGCTAATTACACAAGCAGAATCCGATATACAACGTAGGATATTACCTTTGACCATTAGTATCACGGCAGATATTGGGACAGATTTCGCAGCCCCATTGCCGAACAATGGCGGGGTTGGGGTCGCAGAGCAATATTGGGTACTATACCCGATAAACTCTATCACACAAGCTATCAATGGTATAGGGAACGCAAGACCCGGATATGATGCTATGCTATATGGTTTACCTTTGGATTGTGGCAAAATACGGCAAATATCTACGTCAGAACAAGACGAGTTAATCTATAAGACGCCCGAAGAATTTAATGTAATCGAAGCAAATAATGCCGAAGGTATGTACTACACGACTTATAGAGACGGGACTTCAAATGTGCTTAAATTGTACCCGATACCAGAGAACACTACAATGACATTATTGTATTATAAAGCAATAATACCATTTATAGACAATTCTTTGACTGAAAATAGCGATTTACAGCTTGCACCGGAGTATTACACAGCGATTGAGTATAAAGTAATGAGCAATATTTTCAGGGATTACATAGATTTGTACGAAATGGATATGCAAAGATTAAAAGAATACCATAATATTTCTACTGTATCAGAAATTGAGGGCAATTTAGGTGGCTATTAAACGTCTAAAAGGGATAAAAAGGCTTAACCAAACAGCAGACCCTGAATTATTGGGTAATGATGAGGTACAAGTCCTTGAAAATATGACTTTGGATGCTGAATATGGCAAAGCAAAGAAAAGAGGTGCTATCGTTATGAACGACATTGCAAAGGACGATTTAGGCAGTACAGCAGAACCGACCACGATATTTGGTGCAACGGTAGATAATGTTGATTATATTGTCGCTAAAAGTGGTGTACAGCTTAAAAAACGGTCAACCGGGTCATTTAGCGTGATAGGTTCGCCTTTCGGTAGCCCTACTACGAAAGCCGATTACGCACAATACAGAGGCAGCATATTCATTGCAGAAGAAGGCACAACGCCTTTTGAAACGGATTTAACTACAATTAATACTTTGGGGATAGAGAAACCGGATATAACGAGTATAGTTATTTTGGCACAGTCGGATTCATCCAGCGGGCTAACCAATAATTCACAATATAAATATAGGTTAACTTATGTTACCGAAAACGGAGATGAATCAAGACCATCAGAACCAATGACATATCATACCTCCAGCACGAATATGGATTCAGTTACTACTGGTGAGCATTTGTATGTTGGTTATGGCGTGACAATGCCCGTTAGCACTGACCCAAGAGTAAAATCAATCAACATCTACCGCACAAAAGCGGACTCTGATGTATATTATCTTTTGGCTACATTAGATAACTCAAATGTTGGCTATATTGACAAAATGGCAGACACAGATTTAAGTTCAACACAATTCGAATATCAAAATTTACCAATAGAAGCCAAATATTTAACAAGGCAAAAAGATAGATTGTTTTTAGCAAATGTCAAAATAAAGTCTGACAATCTGATTTCAACGGCTTGGGCAAAAGGGGCAAATAAATTTTGGGGGCTTCCAAGCACAGCTGGTACAAATACTTACAAATATAAAGTAGTCTTTGAATCCGCTGATGGGGCACAGAGTATATCGCAAGGATGTACAGTCAATAATGCCTATGAACCCGGCGGTGCTAACGATATTACCCTAAAATTAGTCCCGACATTACAAAATACAGAGATATTCGGGATAAAACGAAGAATTTATAGAACCAAAACGGGGGCATCGACTGGCGATTATTATGAAGTAAAAGGAGCACAAAATATAACTGGGGATAGTGTCTTAGATGTAACGTCAGATTCGGGTTTAGGAGATATATACAACCCTGTACAACCGACTTTAACATATAATTCGGCAGTAGTATTCAGTGAAATAGCGAAACCAAATACAATACCAGCATTAAATATTATAAATGTTTACCCTGATGATGGAGATATTATCACTGGGATAAAAGATGATATTGACGGGGTCTTAGTTTTCAAAGAGCGTTCAATTTGCAAGATTTACACACAAGGCAACCCACTTAATTGGCGAGTAGTTAAAATAGTAGATAATATTGGATGTGATACGCCATTCTCGATACAAAGAGCGGGACGGGACTATTACTTTCTATCCAATAATAAAATTTATAAATACCCGGATATTTTAGCAAGTGCAATGATAAATATTGACAGCAATTACACTTTCAAAGGCAGTGCATATTTTAATAATTGGCTTATTTATTTGTATAATGACAGTTCAACAAACCCGGTATCAAGTGTTTTATATGTTTATGATGAATTAGTACAAAGCTGGTATGTGTTCAAAGATGCGAAAGCACAATTAACCACAATAGGGAAGATAAAAGATACATTAATGTTTGCTAACTTAGGGATTCTCTCACACTCTATGCTATTAACTTATGATGGGAATGGAATATTCGACTATGGCGATTTCGAAGGGAGCAATGTGTCCTCCATCCCTACAAAAATAAAGTTTAAGAGATTCAGACCCGAATTAGAGAAAAACAGATTGAGAATGTTAAGATTTTATTCAAGTTATAAAAAAGACGGGACTAATTCTGTAACACATTCAATAAATACATCACAATACGTTGATACAGTTTCAACTGGGGAGAAAAACATTGAAATAGGTATAGGGCAATGCTCAAACAAATTTGCCTATGCCAAGACAATAGAATACACAATAGAGGGCGACGCCTTAGGAGAGTTTACAGTAGCAGATTTAGAATTTAACGAAGCAAGACAATGACAGAAGAAGAATTTAATAATTTAGTTGAAAGATTAAAAACAATATTTCAGCCAAGAACTGAATTAGCGAAGAAGCTCCCGAATATCAAAGAAGTAGAAGATATGACGGAAGTAGCTTATGAGAAAAATGGTAAGAAAATCATTGCTAAGGCAGTAAATGGCAAATGGATAGAAACATATACAGAGGGTAACAGCACGTCAGGGATAGGGGATATGCTCAAATCTGTATATGATACCAATGACAACGGAGTGGTTGACAACTCTAAAAAATTAAATGGGCATTCATCATCGGCAACGCCAGTAGCGAACGCTATCCCGGTGGCTGATGGTACAGGGAAGTTAGACTCTTGGGTAACTGGGGGCGGTGGTAGTGGTGATATGCTTAAATCCACATATGACACAAATAACAATGGCATGGTTGATAATTCTGAAAAATTAGGTGGATATTCAGTGGCAACAACACCATCAGCTAACAAAGTCCCTATTTCAAATGGTTTGGGTTCATTAAACGCTTGGGTGGATGGAACATCTATAACTAATATCACATATAGTGCAGCAAGTTCGGCAATATCCGGTTCAACTTTAGTAGTAGGGCAACTATACAAGATAACGGATAGGAATATTATTTTATTAGCAATTTCAAATAATCAATTCAGTACAAGTGGAGTTTATTTGTATAGTGGTGGTATCAAAGCAAGGGCAAGTGTTGAACTCGCTGTTACGCCAGGTGGCAGTGGTACAGTAAGCAATTTGGCAGTCGGTGGGGTTACTATTGCATCATTGCCAATATCCATACCACAAACATTTTACACCACAACACGAAACACAAACGTACCTCCAAAAGCAACTATTAGCTATGAGGACACGAATTATACGGGCACTCAAATTATTGCCAACGCCATTAACTCTTACGGTTTATATAAAGCCTACGCTATGGGGGCAAATGTTGGTATAATAAAAAAGGCGAATGGTTCTGACAGTAGCAGTGTAATTATGTCCGGGGCTAATATAACATCTGTCAGCGGTTCTTTAAGCGGGGGGTCTAATAACCCAACAAAACCGCTAATATATAGATGTTTTTATGATTTTGCATATGATATGCTATTGGAACTATTTGACCCGCTTTACAACAACGTAGTGAGGCAAAGTAAGGTTTTCCAAAATGCCAATGGGAACACTATACTTGATTTTGACTGGAACAATCCATCAGTTTATAACAATGTGATTGAGGACTCAATCGTAGAGCCAAACTTTATATATGGTACGGGGATTTATGCGAACAATCAAGTAAGAGGTAGCAAGTTTGGGGCTAACCACATTTCATCGGGTGAAATCAAAGGTAACATTCTCATTGACTCCGAAATGACCGGCAACTATATATCAAGTGGTTATTTAAATTATAATAAACTGGTTCGTGGCGGTGGTGGGTACGTGTACCAAGATTATCCATCCCAGATGAACTACAACACTATAAACTCATCGGGTAATGTCCAAAGCAACAGATTAGTTGGTGGTGCTTGGTTTAACAACAACACAGTCGTAAATCACAGTACATTTCACTCCAATAATATGTTTTTTTACTCAACATTTATATTCAATAGTCAGAGTGGGAATAATGCGAGAATGTTTGACAATGAGATACACGGCAGATACCACATTTCGGGGAATAACTTTGACAATACACTATTTTACGATACAGATATTAAAGATGATGGTCTAATAATTGATTGCTATTATTACAACTGTTTACTTGGTGATGGTGCAATAGTAAGTTGTAATTGGTTGAATATGGACTTAAAATATGTTGGTATGCTGACATCTTCACATTATAGTGATTGGATAGATGGATGGAAATTTTATGGTAAAAATCCAAGTAGAAGTTGGCTTTATCTTTCAAGTGCACCACTCGCAAATTCAACTAAAATAAATTTTATAATGGAGATGGATGGGTCTGCAGTAGATTCAGGTGCTATTGGGACATCAGAAATAACACAGTTGAGAGCGAAAACATATGTATATGAAATTCGTATCACTGCTCTTGGTTTAACTGCTAACGCTGCTTGTAAAATTAGTATCGGTTGGGATGGCGTTGATGATGCTTTAATGCCTGCTACTCTTGTAACTGATTTGAAAACAAACCCTGAATATTTAGTGCAAATTGCTTCTGCGAATGTTCTTATCGCAAGTGCAGAAAAAACGCCATTAACATTGTCTATAACGGGCGGAGCAGCAACAAGCGGTGAATTAAGAATAATGTTTAGGACAAACGGATAAAAACATATAGAGAGGTATAAAATGGCGGGAAGTGGAATAGGTTCATCAATTTATTCAGGCGGAGTTCAATTATCTGCCGGTGGCAATGACCCATTAAAATATTTAAGTTTATTAAGCCAACAGCAAGCACAGAACGGTTTATCACCGCAAAATGAAGCGGCTATGAGAAGTTCTTTACTTGGGGGCATAGACCAAAGATTTAATGAATTGCAAAGGGCTAATACACAAAACTTATCAAGTGCGGGGTTAACTTCATCCGGTTTAAGTGCGATTTCCGGTTCAAAATTAGCTGGTAAAGAAGCAAATGCAATAACAGATGCTAATGCTCGTATAGCTAATTTAGATTATCAGGCGAAGCAGCAAGGTTTAGCTAATCTATTCAAAGTGTTCGGTGGTGAACAACAAATATTGAATAGGCGAGAAGGTGCAAGACAGTTCGACCAAAGGCTTGCTGCACAAAAAGACCAATTCAATCGGCAACTTGCATTTCAAAAAGACCAAGCAAAATACAACTGGGGGGATTTCTTTGGTGATATATTTGGTGCAGCGGGGCAAATTGGTGCTGGATATGCAGCGCACTCAGACAGACGGCTCAAAGAAAACATTAAGAAAGTTGACGAAGTTGACGGCATAAATGTTTACGAGTTTACTTATATCGGGCAGCCTGATAAGAAATACACCGGAGTAATTGCACAAGAAATAAAAGACAATTACCCAGACGCAGTATTTCTCAAAGATGGATATTACGCAGTAGATTACAGTCAAATACCGGTAGATATGAAAGAGGTCGCATAATGAGTTTCGGGAGTCATTTCGGCAGAAGATTTTCAAAGTGGTTGCCTTCAATAACCAATACTTTCGTAAAAGGTTTTGAAGAAAAGCAGAGAAAGCAAGACAAGGCGGACAATTTAGCCAAATACAGAGAAACAACTAAAAATATAATTGATAATTACGGCACTATGCCCGAAGACGAGAGGATAGCAAAAATAGCTACATTGCCAAGTGATTATCAGTTACAAATAAGAAATTTTGAGAAACAGCAACAGACCAAAGCCGACAACGAAAGGAATGCCAAAACTTTTAATGATGTTATAAGTGGTAGAGTAACCGGAGTAAAAAGAGCAATAGAACTATCTACATTGCCAACAAGACAGCAATATGCAGCGAAAAACTATGCACAAAAATTAGCAAACGAGAAAAAAGCTAAGGATAATGCAGAAAAGCTAAAAAAGAGAAATGATTTATTAAGAAAGAGAAATGAACTATCAAACAAGTCATTTGAAACGCTTATCGCTAATCCGGGTTTACCAAAGGCTCAAAAAGCCAGATTGTTAGCTAATTTAAATAAAGGGCAGAAAAGTGCATACGAACATTTTTACAAGTCAGTAGCGGACAAAAACGCTCCCGATTATCATAAAAATCTTACAAAAGCATCCGAAACAGTAGGGCAAAATTATGAATTGTCCCAAGATTATAAAAGGCAATTACAAAGCATGGGCAACGTACCTATACCGAGTAAACCAGACCCGCAACATTATGATGATGTGCAATATGAAACAGAATATCCGACAGATTTAGCTAATTACCAGCAAAACTTAGCCAAATACAAAGAATATCAAAGAGTAAAAGGGTTATATAATAAATATGATGAAGCACACAGAAAATCTTTATCAGCTTTTAACCAAATAATGATACAGAACTCCGAAAACCCAGTTGCTATGTCTAAAATTCTTGACGCAAGTGATAAATTTGACAACCCAGAAGCAAAAGCAAGATTTTTATTCAATACAATGGTAAAAACGGGCAATGTCAAAGATATGAAAGTTTTAGGGCAACTAATAAGAGCGAATACGGGGTATTATATTGATAGGTTGCCAGAATATAAAGCATTAATACAGAAAATTGTAAACGAGGCTAAATAATATGCCAACTATTGATGAAATTATAGCCAATGAATCCGCAAAAATAGACTCCGAATATGCCGATAACCCGATGTTCCAGTACAGACCTTCGCCTATTGATAGCACCATTGCGAATGAAAGCCAAAGGATAGATGCTTTGACAACACCACCACCTCTGAAAAGAGAACCGGTAAAAGGGACTACTCTGTCAATAATGGGCGATGTTATAGAAAAATTAGGCGAAAGTATAAAACAAAAGGTTAATGCTTATCAATTAGCAGCTGGGGCAGCAAAAAGTGGATTAGTCAGAGGGTTAACACCAGAAAAAATCCAATCTTTGTTCCCGACAGCCGAAATTAGCCAATATAAGCAATTAAGAGACCAATATAACGGTTTAATAGCCAAACAAAACGATGCAGCCCTCAACACTCACGGATTACCAGAGGGAGTTTCGACCTATCTTAGCAAAATGGACTTGCCACAACCGGAGCAAACCGGTATTAATGATGCGTACACAAACAGAGACACATTTAACAATAGCGAATATGACCGACAATTCGTTGAGCCGTCAAGACGAGTCGTAGAGAACATTAAAAATTTCACAGATAACCCAATAGCGAACACGATAGGGCTAGGCACAAATATTGCAAGCCAAATGTTCAACATAGGGATGATGCCTATTTTAGTACCTTTGGCAGCGATAAGAAAAGTCCCATCAATAAAAATTGGGGATTTCTCAATTGGGGGTAAAGAAGTTGCAGATGCATTAGAACTACCATTCAAACTGTTATCCGAAGCACCAAAAGTATTAGGCAGAGCATCAGAAAAGCCATTAGAGAGCTTGGGACTACCAACAGACCAAGATATTGCAGATTATCTTAATACAGATATAAGCAAAGTCCACGAAGTTGTTAAAAGTGTAAGCGATTTGAACTCGTTAGCATTCACATTGTTGGGCTTAAAATTGGCACACGGTGCTATAAAAGGCAAAAAAGGTGAAAACTATAAGCAAGAAGATTTAGCAGAGTCAATGCGAGTAGGTCAAAAAGCATTAGACAGACTTAGCAAAAACAAACCAATTAGAGACCATATAAACGCCGAATTATCAAGATTTTACAAACCAAATTTAACAGATACAAAAGACCTTGAAGTTGGTGG
>Ga0114931_10010480_pt1 | contig 11027 bp, 10 predicted proteins | sample 2SBtaG_FD_89579 | JGI IMG/M metagenome (GOLD analysis project Ga0114931, IMG submission 89579) | Deep subsurface microbial communities from Kolumbo volcano to uncover new lineages of life (NeLLi) - 2SBTROV14_V59a metaG | ecosystem: Environmental > Aquatic > Marine > Volcanic | place: Kolumbo...
CCTACTGGTCGTTCGATGGCTCGGAGCTGGTCTACCAGGCGTCGGGCGGCGACGTCGCCTGCGACCAGATCTTCCGCCTCGACCCGGATCAGCCCGGCGAACGGACCCGGGTCTCGACCGGCCGGCGATGACGCACCTCCCGGCATGCCGTCGATCGTGCTGGCTGCTGGTGGCGGCCGCCCTGGGGCTGGCCGCGCTGCCGGCTCGGTCCCAGGCGGCACCCGTGCGGGTGCTCGATGCCGATTCTGGCCGGCCGGTAGCCGACGCACGGGCGGCGTGGGTCAGGCGAGCGGATGCGCCGCCAGGATCGTGGATCCGGGCTGACGGTGAGGGCGTGCTACGGCTCGAGCCAGCGCGCGATGCGACCGTGCTGGTGGTGCAGGCGGAGGGTTATGTCGCTGGCACGGTTGTGCTCGACACGGCTGCCCTCGGAACTGGTGCGCTCGGATCCCTCCGTACCCACGGTTCTCGCTCTGCGCCCTGCGACCCGGCTGGTGGGACGCGCGGTGGACGAGGCGGGCCGCGGCCGAGCTGGCGCGCGGGTCACGCTCTTCGTGCTGCCGAGGAGGAGTGAGCGCGAGGAACGGACGGCGACGGCCACGACGGAGCCGGACGGGCGTCTCAGCCTGTGGCTGGACCCCGCGCACAAGGCCTTTCGTGTGCGGGTCGAGGCGGATGGCGCGGTGCCCGGGCGCTGGTGGCTGCCGCAGGGGACCTTGGGGCGCCCCGGTATGGCATGATCGTCTACGACCAAGGTCGCAACCTGGCCACCGCCGCCGCCGAGGGCCGCTTCCGCTTCGATCGCCTGCCCCCCGCAACCGTGCGTTTCGATGTCCGAGCGTACGGCCGTGCGGATCCCGATCCACCGGTGATCATGATCCTGGCCGCGGGCGCGCGGATCGAAGATGTCGAGCTGGTGGTCGAGCCCTATGCGACCGCGTCCAGGTCTCTGGCCGCGTGGCCCTCCAAAACGGGCTGTTGGCCAACGCCGGGGTGTTCCTGAGTCGTCTCGACGAGCACGGCGAGGGGTGGCTCACCCGCACCGAAACCGATGGTGGCTTCCGTTTCGCGCATGTACCACCCGGCGCCTACCATCTGTCGGTTTCGTGCGGAGCGATCGGCACGATCCACAAGCAAGACCTCGCCATCGAGGGTGACACGCATCTCGATCTCTCGCTCGGGGCCGCCTGGGCCCGCGGCCGTCTGGTCGACGCGGTCACGGATCAGCCCCTCGCGGGCATCGGGGTCCGCCTCTCGCCAACCGCGGATCAGCACGGGCACAATCCGGACGGTTCGATCACCGTGAGCTCGCACGAACTCGCTGGCGGCACCACGACCGACGCCGACGGCCGGTTCGCCCTCGGTCCGCTGCAGCCGGGACGCTGGAAGCTCGGGGCGACCCCGGAGGGCTACGTGCCCGCGGAGCGCACGATCCGCATCGAGAACGGCGCCGATGCCCTGGTCGAGCTCGCCCTGCTGCCGACCCCCGGCCTCGACCTCGACGTCACCACCCGCTTCGGCGCGGTGCCCGAGAAGGTGACGCTGCTGCTGCGCTCGCCCGGCGACCCCTGTGGCGATCCCGCGGCCGAGCTGTTGAGCCACCGCCCGCGGGGCGAGCGCACCATCCACTGGCCCGAGGCACCGCCCGGCTCCTGGGTGCTCACCGTCCGGACGCCCTACGGCGCCGTGGCGAGCGAGCGAATCACGATTCCCGGGCCGCGAGCACAGATCGTTTTGCCCGCCGGCGGCCGAGTCGTCGTCATGGTGCGGGCGCTCGAAGCGGAGAACGCACTCTCCGGCACCCTGCGCCCTGCTCGGCCGCGGCGGCGAGCCGGTCCCTATCCTCGGGGTCGGCCGGGAGCGTCAACAAGCCATCGCCCCGTGGAAACCAGGTAGCTTCGCCGCCCGGGGCGTCGCGCCAGGGACCTACCGCGTCGAGGTGACCACTGACGGCGGCCGCACCTTCGGTGGCCTGGTCACGGTCGAAGACGAGAAGACCGTGCGCAGGAGCTTGTAGATCTTACGCTGAGCCCAGCTCCTCTTCGCGTTCCGGCAGGTGGCGCTCGACGAAGCGCATGATCGATCGATCGTCCGGGGTGTCGATCTGCGTGCGATCGTAGAGCGGCACGCCGAGAGTCTCGAGATTGCTCCGCAGCTCGTCGTCGGTGCGCACCGAGAGCGCTGCGATCGGCAGCTCGGCTTCCGAGATCCGCAGGGTCTCGCGGGCGTAGCGGCAGAGGCGGAGCCCGGTGTCGACGGACGGCTCGAAGACCTTGCTCTCGAGGTCGACGGAATCCTCCATCGCGAGCAGCGTGTCAAAGTCCACCGTCGCCACCATGACATCGAAGATCGCGGCCGCAAAGGCGCTGGGCCGGGCCGCGATCTCTTGCAGCATCCGCTCTGCCTCGCGCTCGTTGGTGGCCAAGACCACGTCATAGCCGCGCTTCTTGATGCGGCGGATCAACGATCGGATCTCGCCGGCTTGGTCGTCGACGATGAAGACTTTCTTGTGCGCGCTCATCGAGGCCTCCTGCCGCGATGCGGCTCGGGATGGGGAAAGAGCACCCGGAAGCGTGTTCGGCGCCGGCCGCGCTCTGTGACTTCATCGCAGGTGATGGTGGCGTCGTGGGCCTCGAGGATCAGCCGTGCCAACCACAGACCGAGGCCGGTACCTTGGGGGACCCAGGTGCGGGCGCGGTCGGTGCGAAAGCCCCGCTCGAAGACCCTGGCCCGCAGCTCGGAGGGGATGGGCAAGCCCTGGTTGCTGATCTCGAGCAGCCGGCCCCGCGGCCAGGTCGCGCCATGGATCGCGATCGTCGACTGCTTGCGGGAGTACTTGATCGCGTTGTCGACCAGATTGACCACCACCTGGCGCAGAAGATCTATGTGGCCGTGCACCGTCAAGTGGGTGTCGAGGCTTCGGTCGTTGATGTTCAGGCGTAGGTGCTTGTCGTCGAGAAGATGCTGAAAGTCGATCTTGGTCTCGATGCAGATCTTGGCCATGGGCACCTCGCTCGTGGCGAAGGGCTCTTGGCGCAGGATCTTGTCCATGTAGGAGAGATTGCGCACCATGCGCATGCACTGCTTGGCCTGGCCGACGATCCACTTCAGACTGTCATCGATCTCGACCGTGTCTCGGAGCAGCCCGGAGTGCAGGTCGTCGAGATTGCCGACCAAGGAGGCGAGGAGGGTCAGGAGCTGGTGGCCGATGCCGGAGAGGTAGTCGTGCTGGCGCTGCTCATGCTGCTTGAGCTTCTCGAACAGCACGTCGTCGGACGGGCATCGTCGCGGTCGAAGTGGCTGCTACGGCTTCTCGCGCCATCAAGGAATCCGCGTCAGGGACATCGGGCTCGCATTGTCCAGGAGACGATACGGAGGCAGCGGCACGCGGTTGTACGGATCACGTAAGCGGTTGTACGGATCACGTAAACTGGCAACAGATTCTCCACCCATTGACCTGCTCGCGCGCCTCAAAGGATCGAAGCCAGACCCCTGCCCAGAGGCGCGCGCGGCCTGATGGTATCCCACGGCCGCGCGGTCGCGCAGCCCGCCACCAGGCCGCGGGCAGCGATGGGGTCGCGAGCACCGTCGATCGGGCTCAGCACGCGGGGCTGGGGTCGGCCCTCAACCATCCCCGAGCATGGCGGCGAGCAGGATGTGCCGTCCTGCTGAGCGCGGTAATGGTAGGATCCCTCCGACAACAAGAAGTCGTGAAGCGTTGAAGACAGGTCTTGACTGGAAGGCCTCTCCGCCGAGGTGGGTCTCTTATGGGATGTGGAACGTTCTTGGTCGTATTCCTGACAGCTGGATTCATTGTTGCCGTGGTGCTCGTTCTTGTTGCCGCGGCTGATGCGGCCGCCAAGTCAAGCGAGCGCTCCCCGAAGCCGGAGTCGACCCACTCCTTGCGCCAGCAACATGCTGGGAGCTCCCGAATCCTCTTCTCGCCCGCATCGCCCTCTTCAGCCCAGCCTATACGCCCGTCTTCGACACCCGAGCAATGCTGGCGACGGCAGGGGCAAGAGGTGATCGTCGCGGGCTACCGCTTCGGGGATGGCATGGTGTACGTAGGCCGTGATCTGCCCGCGGTTCGCGAAACTTGGTCCCGCGCGATCGAGCCGGCACTGATCCAGCCCCATCTACCGATCGACACGTCGAATCCTGACCGGGACGGCTCGACGATGGAGTACTGGCCGTCCTATCAGGAGCTTTCCCCCTGGGCTCGGGCTGGCTACCTCGAGTGGCTGGCCGGTGGCCGCCGAGCCGCGGATGCTTACATCGGTTTCGTGTTCCTGTTTTTCTACGGGATCGAACGCCGGGTCCTTGGCGATGCGGACCGGTCAGAAGCCGCGCGTACCGAGGTCGACGGGTTGCTCTCAGAGGTCGAGGAGCTGCTCGGCGTCTACGGCAACAACGCTTCCTTCCACGGTTATGCGCGGCGCTTCCTCGAGGCCGCGCGGCTGCTGCATTGCCCAGTGCCCCTGGCTGATCTGGAGCCACCCGCCGAGGGCGGTGGCAAATGGTGTGAGGTTCCGCTTACTACCCGACTCGCTCTCGGCGCCTGCGCAGACCAGGGCAAACCGATCCCGGCGAGGTGGGCGCTGTCGTGGGTGCTCGATTCACAATCGTTTCGGATGCGTACCGCCGCGTTCCGCTGCTCCCAGGAATTCCAGCACCTGTTCAAATTGCGCTATCCCGAAGCCTTCCGGAAGGGCGGCCTCAAGATCCGGCCGAACAAGACTCGGTTGGCGGCCAACTACCGTCCCGCCAGCTCCTCATTCGCCTACGGGACGATCAAGCTCACAGTGCCGAATCTCCCCGACGTCACGATCTTGGCCGGCCCTGTGAGGAAACTGCAGGAGCTGGTCGACAAGGTTACCGACGAGCTCGATGCCTACAGTCGATGGGTTGGGCGCAAGGACGATCGAGACAGTCCGGCAGCGCTGGCTCTGCTGCCGCCGGAGCTGGCGACCCAAATGGACACCCCGCAAACCAAAGAATTCCTCGATGCACTGCGAGGTTTCCTCAGCGACAACGGGGCGGGAGTCGTCCCCGCGGCTCGACTGATTTCCTTCTGGCCATCGAGCAACCCGGCAAAGCTCACCAAGCTTGAAGCCATTGCACTGGCGCGGTTCCTCAGCCATCGAGGCATCGGTCTGGAGCCCGATTGCCGATACGGTGGACCGCCGTTGGGAAAGGCCGAAAAAGCCGTTGTCTTTGAGCTCGGGAACACGACCCAGAAGCGAAGCTCCGAAACGGTGGAGTCCTCCGACGGCTACCGGGCTGCGACCCTGCTGCTCCATCTGGCGGTGGCGGTCGCAGCAGCTGATGGGGAAATCGCGCGGGACGAAGAGCGGCAGCTGGAAGAGCATCTGGAAACGGGCCTGGAGCTTCCCCCCGCCGAACGCCACCGGCTTCGTCACCACCTGCGTTGGTTGCTCGAAGAGCCGCCAGGAATGGCCGGGATGAAACGCCGGATCGAACCTCTGGACGAGGAGCAACGCCAAACGCTCGGCCGCTTCGTCATCGCGGTCGCGGGCGCAGACGGGCGGATCGATCCCGAGGAGATCAAGATTCTTCGCAAGATCTATCCCCTGCTCGGCCTCGAAGCTGACGTGGTGTTCTCCAATATCCACGCGTTGATCGCCGGCGCTGGGGCAGACCAAGGTCCGGTCACCGTGGTGTCCGGCAGGTCGCGTGAAGGACACCCGATTCCCAGTCCGAAACCCGCGAAGCCAGAGACAGAGAAGAGACTCGTGCTCGACGCCGAGAAGATCCGCGCGACGCGTCAGGCCAGTGAGAGGATTGCCGGCGTTCTGGCGGAGATTTTCGAAGATGAGGATCCCGCCGAAAGGGTACCCGGGCCCGAGCCGCAGGATGATGGGCTCTGCATCGGTGGTTTGGATGCCCCTCATTCCACCTTCTTGAGGCATCTCGCCGAACGCCCGAGCTGGAAACGCGACGAGATCGAGCAGCTCGCCGAGCGATTCGGGGTGATGCCGGACGGAGCCCTCGAGCTGATCAACGACGCGGCGATCGAAAGCTGCGGCGATCCACTTCTCGAAGGCCACGAAGTCATTGAGATCGATCAGGAGATCGCAAAGGAGATGACGAGATGAGTCAGCAAGCCGACCGAGGTCGCACCATCAGAGCCCGTGACCGGGATGCCATTGTGCAGTCACTGCGTGCCGGAGTGGTTCCGCGACGGGGCTTTCATCACGTCCAGGTCGGCCGAGCCGACGAAGTTGAGGCTGTAATCCGGGACTTGGATCGGATTGACGACGGAGGCTCGGCGATCCGTTTCGTGATTGGCGAATACGGATCCGGCAAGACGTTCTTCCTTTTCCTGGTCCGTTCCATCGCTCTCGAGAAGGGCCTGGTCACCGCCCACGCGGACCTGGCGCCGGATCGACGTCTGCACGCCACGGGAGGCCAGGCCAGGTTGCTCTATGCCGAGCTGATGGCCAACCTCGCCACCCGCACACGGCCAGCCGGAGGCGCCATGTCGAGCGTGGTCGAGCGCTTTGTCACCTCGACGTTGAAAGAAGCTCGACAGTTCGGCTCGCCGGTCGAAGAGATCGTTCACCAACGGCTGGACGATCTTTCGAGCCTGCCGGGTGGCTACGACTTCGCCGAAGTGGTCGCCGCCTACTGGCGGGGTCACGAGACCGGCGACGACCCGCTGCAGTCTGATGCCATCCGCTGGCTGCGTGGCGAATTCACCACCAAAACCGAGGCGCGCAAGGCGCTCGGGGTGCGCACCATCGTCGACGACGACAATGTCTACGACCGGCTGAAGTTATTCGCTCGCTTCGTGCGGCTGGCCGGATACCAGGGCTTCCTGGTCGCGCTCGACGAGCTTGTCAACCTCTACAAGCTGGGCAGCGGCGTCGCTCGCCGCAACAACTACGAGCAACTGCTGCGGCTGGTCAACGATAGCCTGCAAGGATCAAGCGTCGGGCTTGGATTCCTCTTGGGCGGTACGCCGGAGATGTTGATGGATCCCCGCAAGGGCCTCTATAGTTATGAAGCCCTGCGTTCTCGCCTCGAGCAGAATCGCTTCGCCGGTGAAGGACTCAAGGACCTGACCGGTCCGGTCATCCACCTCGCCAGCCTGTCCCAGGAAGAGCTCTATCTGCTATTGGAAAAGCTTCGTCACGTCTTCGCCGCTGGCGATCGACAAACAATCTTGGTACCAGACGAAGCGTTGCGGGCATTCATGCGACACTGTTCCGAGCGGATTGGCGATGCCTATTTTCGAACACCGAGGAACACGATCAAGGCATTTCTTGATCTGCTGGCTATTCTCGATCAGAACCCTACTGCCTCTTGGCAGCAGCTGGTAGGACAGATCGACCTAGCGGCCGAAGAGAACCCGGACCTGCAACCCCTTGACAACGACATCGATGACGCGGGCGACGTGTTGGAGCAAGGGCCTGCAACGGACCTTGAAAAAAAGGCGGGACGAGACTCAGAAGACGATCTCGCCTCGTTTACTCTGTGAGTCATTCGCCGCCGGCATTCGAGCGTCTGCATCCAAAGCTCCAGCGCTGGATCTACCAGCAGGGTTGGCCCTCTCTACGACCGATCCAGGAGTTAGCTACCGAGCCGATTCTTCGGGCAGAGCAAGATGTCATTCTGGCCGCGGCCACGGCCGGAGGAAAGACCGAGGCGGCATTCCTACCGATCTTCACGTCGCTCACCAAGGATCGTGTTCATCGTTCGGTGGCGGTTCTCTGCGTGAGCCCGCTGAAGGCACTGATCAACGACCAGTTCGATCGATTGGAGGAACTTGGAAGCGCCGTGGCGGTTGCTGTGCATCGCTGGCACGGTGACGTTTCCAGCGGGAGAAAAAGAAAGCTACTGAAGGAGCCAGCCGGGGTTCTGCTGATCACCCCAGAGTCCTTGGAAGCCTTGTTCTGTCGCCATGGACCGCGGCTGCGGAGCTTCTTCACAGAGCTGCGCTACGTGGTCGTCGACGAGCTCCACGCTTTCATTGGTTCTGAGCGAGGTCGGCAGCTGCAGTCACTGCTGCACCGCTTGGAGCTGGCGGTGCGGCACCGGATTCCGCGGATCGCCTTGAGCGCGACATTGGGAGATCTTGGCTTGGCGGCCGAGTTCTTACGCCCTGGCCGAGGCGACGAAGTCGAGCTGATCGAGGATCGGGAGACGGGCCAGGAGATCAAGCTCCAGATTCGCGGATACCGGCAGCGGGCGATCGAGCGCGGTGATGCTAAACCGACCACCGACCGAGCGGGGCAAGGTGACATGGCGGGCGATACGCTCGCGGTCGCTCACGATCTGTTCGGCTGGCTCCGTGGCGGACACCACCTGGTGTTCGCCAACCGACGGGCCAACGTCGAGCAATATGCCGATCTGCTACGCAAGCTGTGTGAGAACCTCGGTGTTCCGAATGAGTTCTGGCCACACCACGGCAGCTTGTCCAGGGAGCTTCGTGAAGACGCGGAGCGGGCGATCAACGACCGGGGGCGGCCAACCACCCTGATCGCCACCACCACACTCGAGCTCGGCATCGACGTGGGCGCGATCGAGAGCATCGTTCAGATCGGTGCTCCGCCGTCGGTATCCGCTCTACGGCAGCGGCTCGGGCGGTCGGGTCGTCACGGCGATGCGGCTGTGCTGCGGATCGTCGTCCAGGAGCCGGAGCTAACTCCCAAGGCCGGGGCGCCGACCTTGCTCCGCCCGCGCTTGATCCAGGCGATCGCGATGGTGGAGCTGCTGGTCGACGGCTGGGTCGAGCCACCGCCGGCCGCCGCGCTGCATCTTTCAACGCTGGTCCAGCAGACCCTCTCCCTGCTCGCCCAGAGCGGCGGAGCCGATGCCCAGACCGTCTGGCGAGCACTCTGCGGATCCGGCCCCTTCAAGAATGTCGACACCCGCCTGTTCACCGAGTTTCTGCGCGGCCTGGGCGCCGCCGATCTGATCATCCAGCTTGCCACCGGAGAGTTGATTCTCGGCTTGCAGGGCGAGCGTCTGGTCGACCATTACTCCTTCTACGCTGCCTTCAGGTCTCCCGAAGAGTACCGTCTGGTGAACGCCGGCAGGACCCTCGGTCAGCTGCCGATCGGGCATCCTTTGTTCGTTGGTTTGCTGCTGATTTTCGGCGGGCGTCGGTGGCGCGTGCTGGCGGTTGACGAAGAACACAAAGTGGTCGACTTGGCACCAGCTGCTGGCGGTAGAATACCGAGCTTTCTCGGCACAGGCGGTCCGCTCGTTCACGATCGAGTGCGCCAGGAGATGCTGACCCTGTACGAGTCCGAAAGTGTTCCTCGCTACATCGACCCCGCCGCCCGCGATCTTCTCGCCGAGGCTCGCTACTGGTTCGAGCGGCTCGGCCTGCGCCGTCGCTCGGTGCTCCCCGAAGGCAGCTCGACAGTGCTCTTCCCATGGTCCGGGGATCGCGTCGTCGGCACCTTGGCCCTGCTTCTCGGTCAAGCCGGGCTGCAAATCTTGGTGGCCGGCTACGTGCTCGAAATCGAACATGCAACGCCTGACGACGTGATCCAAGTCCTCCGCCGGCTGGTTGCTGAACCATGGCCGGAAGCGACTGCGCTGGCCCGATCGGCGAGTCAGCGCAGGAGCGAGAAGTTCCATCCCTTCCTTGCGGATAATCTCCTGAGCGAGGACTACGCTGCGAGCTGTCTCGATCTACCGGCAGCGAAGCAGGCCTTGGAGCGCATCCTGAATAAATCGTCGGACGGGGGATCCGCAGGGTGGCGCTGACCCGGTTTGGTGGACACTCGCCCTTTGAGGAAACGGAGCCCACGATGGCCAAGACACGCGTCCCCCAAGATCAGGTGCCCGAGCTCAGGTGCCATCCGATGTCAGGTGCTCCCCGGGAGGATGCCGCCGGGGACGGATCTCCGGATAGAACGGGTATCGGGAGACCAAGGATTGGCCGTCTTCACCGACGGCGGAGCCCTGGTCAGCATCCTGGCCGGATCGGGTGTACGCTGACGCCACGCAAGGGCAAGGTGTCGAGCGCCCGTCGCTCTTGCCGGCCTCTCCTGTGGTGCGGCTTCCATGGCGCATGCGGATAGACCGGCGAACGTGCATGGCGGAGAAAATAGCGTGAAGCAATCGATCGTTCACATAGCTTTGGTCGTTCGAGACTACGATGAGGCTATCGAATTTTACACGAAGAAGCTCCGTTTCACCCTGATTGAGGACACGTATCAATCGAAGCAAGACAAACGTTGGGTGGTGGTTTCTCCCCCAGGATCGGCCGGTATGACCTTGTTATTGGCCAGAGCTTCAAAACCTGAACAAGAATCTTTCATCGGCAATCAGTCCGGCGGGAGAGTCTTTCTGTTCCTCAACACGGATGACTTCTGGAGAGACTACAATGACATGATTTCCAGGGGTATTCACTTTGTGAGAAATCCCAAGAAGGAGCCGTACGGCATGGTAGCTGTTTTTGAGGATCTGTATGGTAACAAGTGGGATTTGTTGGAGCTGAACGATGACCATCCGGTCTTCCAACGAACAGCATGACGAATGGCTCCACCTGCAGATACCCGTCGCTGCGCTCCTTCTGCGTTCTGTGACCACTTTTCCCTGCCGAGTCGTCGTCCTGCTCGCGCTGGTTCTCGCAGCCGTTGCGGGAGCGGAACCTGGCACGCCTGCCCAGGGGCGCCTCATGGCGGTGAGCATCGACGATCTGCCAGCCGCCCCGCCCACGATGCACACGACCTCGGAACAGGCCTCGATCACCGAGGATCTGCTTGCCGCGCTGAAGCGCCACCGGTTGCCCGCCATCGGTTTCGTCAACGAAAACAAGCTAGAGGTCGCGGGCGAGGTGGAGCCGGGCTCAGGTGCCAATCGAATGACAGCATGGCACGTTGTGAGAGGCGTCACGGAAATCGATGGGGTTGTGGTCACGGAAGTCGATGGCGGTCGGCGACAGGTTCGGCGTGGCCGTCGGCGAGTCGGTCCTCGATGTGGCGTAGGTAGCCGGGATCGATGGGTTGGCGTTGGATTTCGTCGATGACTGGGAGGAAGTAGTGGAG
>Ga0114931_10010481_pt1 | contig 11025 bp, 8 predicted proteins | sample 2SBtaG_FD_89579 | JGI IMG/M metagenome (GOLD analysis project Ga0114931, IMG submission 89579) | Deep subsurface microbial communities from Kolumbo volcano to uncover new lineages of life (NeLLi) - 2SBTROV14_V59a metaG | ecosystem: Environmental > Aquatic > Marine > Volcanic | place: Kolumbo...
ACGTCGAGCACGCGCGCCACCGAGTCGACGACTTTGCGGATGACCTGGTTGCGGTTGATGCTGGACGAGACCGCGCGCCCGGCGTCGTGCAGCGCGACGATCTCGCGCATGCGCGCGGCCAGCCGGGCCTGGTTCTCCTTGAGCGCTTCGGTCATGTGCGAGAATGCCTGGGCCAGGTCGCCGATCTCGTCCCCTTCGGGCAAGCTGATCCGCTGGTCGAGATCGCCGCGGGCGATCGCCACCGCGCCGGTGTGCAGCCGCGCGATCGGCTTGGTGATCCGCCGAGACAACAGGCTGGCCAGGCCCAGGGCGAACAGGAACGCGCCGGCGGCGCCCAGCGCCAGCGAGCGGGTGGCCGCCCTCTTGGCGCCGACCAGCGCCTCGCGGTCGACGGCGACGGCGAACACCCCCAGCGGTTCGCCCGACAGGTTGGTCAGTGGGGTGTAGCCGAGGGAGTACTCGCGCCCGAGGATGGTCTGCTTGGCGACCACGCTCTCGCCACCGACCACCCGCGCGGCCACCTTGGCGTTGACCTCGACCTCTCGCCGGGTGCCCATGGCGTCGAGGAACGTGGTGCTGGCCGGCTGCGCGCCGGAGCCGTCACCGAAGGACAGCAGCACGTCGGCGCCCAGCGCGCCCTTGACGCCGTCGGCGAACTCGCCGTCGAGCGGCACGGTGATGACCACGACCCCTTCGAGCATGTACGAGGCGTCGACCACCGGCGCCACCGCGCGCACGACCAGCCGATCGTCGACCCTGACCAGGGTGACGCGGCGCTCGAACGACAGCCCCGCCTGCACTGACGGCGACTGCGGGCCCACGCGCAGTCCCTCGAACCGCTCCTCGACGCCACCGATGACGCGCTCGCTGAGCATGTTGCCGCGCTCGTCGCCGACCTGCACCAGCGAGGACGGCAGGTGCGGGCTCTCGCGGGCGAGGAAGTTGTCGATCGCCTCCGGCCCGTTGTTCATCGCCCGCTGCAGATCACCGGCGCTCGACAGGCGCACGGCCTCGTGACCGAGGCGCTCGACGTTGCGCAACAGCAGGTTGAGGCCGACGTCGAGCTGCCGGCGGGTCTCCTCCTGCAGGCCGCCGTCCAGGTTGCGCAGGACCACGCTGACCGCCACCGTGGCGACGACCAGGACCGGCAGCAGCGCCGCCACCGACATGATGATCGCCAGGCGCGTGCGCAAGCGCATGTGCGCGAAGATTCGCCAGCGCGGTTTGCGCTCCGACGTGTCCGCCATCAGCGTTCGATCCGGTACGCCAGTCGGTAGTAGACGTGGCTCTGTGGGCTGACCACGACGCCACCGACGTCGGCGCGCGTGGCCACGGTGATCTTCGAGTGCGCCAGGGGCACCCACGGCGCCGCCTCGGCGATCAGGTCGAGCGCCTTGGCGTACTTCTGCTCGCGCTCCTCGCGCGAGTCCGACTCCTGCGCCTGCACCAACAACCCGTGGACGTACGGGTCACGGAAGAAGGCCACGTTGCGGGCCACCCCTTTGACCGTGTTGTCCTGGTCGAGCAGCGTGTACAGGAAGTTGTCCGGATCGCCGTTGTCGCCGACCCAACCGTGCAGGCACAGGTCGTGCTCGCCCTTCTGCACCGACGCCAGGTGGGCGCGGAAGTGCTGGACCACCACCCGGGTCTTGATGCCGACGTCGGCCAGGTTGGTCTGCAGCACCCGCCCGATCCGCTCCGGCTCGGGTAGGTACGGACGGGGCGTGCCGGGGACGTACATCAGATAGGTGCGGTCGGGATCGAAGTTGCCGTCGGCCTGCGACTGGGCCAGCAGCTCGCGCGCCTTGGCCGGGTCGTAGTCGTAGGTCTTGGCCGGCTTGTGATAGCCCCACTGCCCCGGCGGCAGCGGGCCGTAGGCCGGGTCGGCCAGCCCCTGGTAGACCAGCTTGACGATCGGCTCCTTGTTGATGGCGTAGTTCACCGCCTGGCGCACGCGCACGTCGTCGAACGGCGCGTGCTCGTTGTTCATCGCCAGGTAGGCGACGTTGTTGGCCGGCACTTTGTACAGGCGCAGGCCCGGGTGCAGCTCGACGAACTGCAGCTCCTCGGGGAGGATCGCGTAGGCGATGTCGATGGCGCCCGACTCGAGCGCGATCAACCGCTGGCGTGGATCGGGGATGACCTGGAACACCAGCCGAGCGATCTTGGGCGAGCCACCCCAGTAGTCGGGGTTGCGCTCGAGCACGATCCGCTGCCCCTTGTCCCACGACTGGAACTTGAACGGGCCGGTGCCGACCGGGTGGTTGTCGAAGTCGTCACCGAAAGCGCGCACCGCGGTGGGCGAGACGATCGACACCGGGAACATGGCCAGGTTGGCTTCGAACGGCGCGTAGCTGCGCTCGATGGTGATGCGCACGTGGAAGTCGTCGAGCTTCTCGACCTTCTCGACGTTGCGGTAGACGTTCTGCCAGTAGGTGAACTTGCCCGGGCGGTACTGCGGGTGGAACGGATCGCGTTGGCGTTCGAAGGAGAAGACCACCGCGTCGGCGTTGAACGGCGTGCCGTCGTGGAACTTGACCCCGCGGCGGAGCGCGAAGGTCCAGACCCGGCCGTTGTCGGTGACCTTCCAGCTGGTCGCCAGCCCCGGCTCGATGGTGTTGGAGCCGGGCTGGTACTCGAGCAGCTTGTCGTAGACCTGTTCGATGACCTCGACCGATTCGTTGTCCGAGGGCCGCGCCGGGTCCAGGTAGATGGAGTCGGTCGGCCGGCCGACGATCAGCGTGTCGGGGTCGCGCTGCAGCCCGCGACCGCCCAGGGTGCTCGTGATCTCGGTATCCTGGCCGCCCAGAATGGAGTCGGGGTCGCAAGCCGACAGCGCCCCGCTGAGGGTCAGAGCCACGGTCAGGGCGGCCCCCGTCCAGCGCCGCGTGATCACGGGGCCAAGGATACCTCGACGGCCCGACTGACGACGGGGCCATCCCGTGGATTGACACGGAGTTCAGCTGTCTCTTAGCCTGTCTGGCGCTCTTGTCAGCCTAAGCGCTGAATTTTTTTTGATTACAAACCGTCAAGAGGGAGACCGGGGGACATGTTCCGACCCATCACCGTTTGCGCGATAGCGCTCCCCAGCCTGCTCACGGCCAGCTGCATCGACACGGGCCACCTCGCCACCAAGACCACGGCGAAGGTGCTGGCCAAGGCGCAGCCGTCGCTCAACGAGGAATCCGACTACGAGCACGCGGGACGAGCCATCCCCGGCGCGCTCAAGACGATCGAGGGCTTCCACGTCGCCTACCCCGACATCACCGACCTCACCAAGATCCTCGCCCAGGGCTACTGCCAGTACGGCACCGGCTTCGTCGAGGACGAGTGGGAGGTGGCGGAGTTCGAGCAGAAGGACTTCGAGAAAGCCGACTACGAGGCCGGGCGGGCGACCAAGATGTACATCCGCTGCATGAACTACGGCCTCGAGCTGCTGGGCAAGAAGTGGGCGACCGCCTACACCGGCGACGCCGACGAGTGGAAAACGATGGCCCGCAGCGCGGGCGGCGGCAAGCGCATCCCGCTGATGTGGGCGGCCATCGGCCTGGGCTCGGCCATCAACATGAACAAGGACGACGTCGGCATGATCTCCATGCTGCCGGTCGCCGAGTGGACGCTGAAGCGCGTCATCGTCATGGACGGCGACGGCGCCCTGATCAAGCCCAAGGACATGGACCAGGTCACCTTCGACAAGGAGTTCGGCAAGGCGGTCGGCAGCGCGCCCAAGGACCCGGTCCTGCGCGCCCTGCCCCACGTGGCGCTGGGCCTGCTCTACACCTCGCGGGGCAAGGCCCTCGGCGGCAACCCCGCGATGGGCAAGAGCGAGTTCGAGCGGGCAATCGAGCTGACCGGCGGGAAGTTCCTGCTGGCCAAGGTCCTCTATGCGAGAAATTACGGGCGGATCCAGACTGACCGTGAATTCTTCCGCAAGACGCTCGTCGAGGTATTGCAGACGGATCCCGCGGTCTATCCCGAGCAGCGTCTGGCCAACGAGATCGCGCAACGGCGCGCGCGCCGATACCTAAAGATGGAGAAGGAGTGGTTCTAATGGCGAAGCGTAGGTTCACGCAGGTGGGGTTGCTCCTGGCGGCCGCGGGCCTGCTGGTCGCGAGCGGTCGGGATGCAGGCGCGCAGGAGCGGCGAATCGCCACTCTGGCCCCTCCGGGCTCGTCCTGGATGAAGGTGCTCAACCGCGGCAGCGCGGCGATCGAGAAGGCGACCGACGGGCGGGTCAAGACCAAGTACTACGCCGGCGGATCGCAGGGTGACGAGCGCGACGTCGTGCGCAAGATGCGCCTCGGCGGCATCGATGGCGCCGCGCTGACCTCGGTCGGCCTGTCGATGATCTACTCGGGCATCCGCGTGCTCGAGCTGCCGCGGATGTTCGACAACACCGAAGAGATGGACTACGTCCGCCGCAAGATGTGGCCCTACTTCCAGAAGAAGTTCGAGCAGAAGGGCTACATACTGGGCGAGCCCGGCGACGTCGGCTTCATCTACTTCTTGAGCAAGGCGCCGGTCTCGAGCATGTCCGACCTGAAGAAGGTCAAGGTGTGGATGTGGACCGACGACGAGCTGGTGCGCGCCATGTTCAAGAAGCTCGGCGTCTCCGGCGTGCCCCTGGGCGTGCCCGACGTCCTGCCGGCCCTGTCGACCGGCCGTATCACCGGCTGCTACGGCTCGCCGCTGGTCGCCATCGCCCTGCAGTGGGCGAGCAAGGTCCGCTACATGACCTCCATGCCGATGAGCTACGCCATCGGTGGCAGCGTCGTCCGCAAGGCGGTGTGGGACAAGTCCACCGCCGCCGACCAGAAGATCCAGGAGACCGTGGCCAAGAACCTGGGCAAGGTGATGCGCCGCACCGTCCGCCGGGACAACAAGGACGCGCAGAAGCAGATGACCCGCAAGGGCGTCAAGATCGTCGAGACCTCCGCCGCCATGGTCGCCGAGTTCGACAAGGCATCCCAGGAGGTCTGGAACGAGATGGCCGGCAAGGTCTACACCAAGTGGGAGCTGAAGACGGTCCTCCGCCTGCGCGACGAGTACCGCAAGAAGCACCCCAACAAGTAGGTCACACCGATATTGGCTGCGAAAGCCCGGCGCCGGTCGCCGGGCTTTCGTTCTTTCGGGGCCCAGCCGTTGCTCGCGCGGAGAGAGCCGGGCTAGGATGGTCCCGCAACGTGGCCGACAGCGACGGAAAGAAGCCGGAACCGGCCGAGCACGTGCACGACGCCGTCGACGATCTGGCCGCGGCGATGGGCGAGGTTCACCCGCCGGAAAACGAGCCCGGCCCGGCGCGCGCGCTGCGCCGCGTCGACGATACCCTGGGCCTCGTCGAGCAGGCCGCGGTCGGCCTCTTCCTGGCCACGCTGATCGTCGTATCGGTCTACAAGTTCGCCGCCGGCTTCATCTTCGACCACAACCCGCCGTGGCCGAAGACGTTCATCCAGTGGTCGGTCTTCCTGGTCGCCACCAGCGCGGCCACGCTAAGCGCCAAGACCGGGCAGATGATCTCGATGGACTTCGTCACCCGCAAGCTCACGGGCAAGCAGCGCGCGGCGCTGCGCGTGGTGGTGGCGCTGTTCACCATCTGTGTCTGCGTGCTGTTCGCGCACGGCGCCATGATCGCGCGCGATACCATTCGCGCCACACCGGACGTCCTCGACGAGCGCCTGGTCGCGACCGCCCTGCCGATCGCGCTCGGCACGATCGCGGTCCACGTCTTGCTGCACGGAATCATCGACGCCATCTATCTGATCCGCGGCCAGACCCCACCCGAACCGGAGGAGCCGTCGGCGCACTGAGCCATGGAACTCATCGCCCTCGTTCTCATCCTGTTCTTCTTCTTCATCAGCGGCGCGCCGCTGTTCGGAGTGATCCTCGGCGTCGCCATGGTCGGCGACCACCTGGGCGGCAGCGATCGTCCGTTCTTCTCCGAGGTCGGCACCAACGTCCTCGACATCTTCAGCATGGGCATGCGCGACAAGGCGTCGATGCTCACGCCGATCCCGCTGTTCATCCTGACCGGCTACATCCTGGCCGAGGCCAAGACCGCAGAGCGCATGGTGCGGGCCGCGCGGGCCGCGCTCGGCTGGCTGCCCGGCGGCCTGGCGGTGGTCACGATCTTCGCCTGCGCCATCTTCACCACCTTTACCGGAGCATCGGGCGTCACCATCGTCGCCCTGGGCGGTCTGATCCTGCCGGCGCTGGTCAAGGAGCAGTACCCGGAGCGCTTCTCGCTGGGTCTGGTCGCCGGCACCGGCTCGGTGGGCCTGCTGTTCCCGCCCGCCGTGCCGCTGATCGTCTACTCGATCGTCTACGGCCTGGCCTACCAGGGGGTGCACAAAGAGGACCCGACCGCCATCGCCGTCGACCTCGAACGCTTCCTGTTCGCCGGCATCGTGCCCGGCCTGGTGCTGCTGGCCATCCTGTGCATCTTCGTCGTCATCGTCGCCAAGCGCCGAAAGGTGCCCCGACACGCGTTCGACGCCAAGGAGCTGGGCCGGGCGATGGGGGCGTCGATCCCGGAGCTCATCTTCCCGTTCGTCATCATCGCCGGCCTGGTAAAGGGCATCGACCTCGCCGAGATCTCGGCCCTGGCGGTGGTCTACATCCTCATCGTCGAGGTCGTCTACTACCGCGACATACGACTGAGAGACCTGTTCAAGATATCGCGCGAATCGATGGCGCTGGTCGGGGCCATCTTCATCATCATCTTCGCCGCCACTGCGCTGGCCAACTACTTCGTCACCGCGCAGATCCCCAACAAGCTGGTCAGCTTGTTCACCTCCAACATCGCCACCGATCAGTGGTGGCTGTTCTTGCTGGCGGTCAACGTGATCCTGCTGATGGCCGGCATGGTGATGGACATCTTCAGCGCCATCGTCATCATCGTGCCGCTGCTCGCCATCCCGGCCAACAAGTACGGCATCAACCCGTACCACCTGGGCATCATCTTCCTGCTCAACCTGGAGATTGGCTACATCACGCCGCCGGTCGGGCTCAACCTGTTCGTCACCAGCTTCAAGTTCCGCAAGCCGATGGTCGACGTGACCCGCGCGACCATGCCGTTCCTCTTCTGCATGGTGCTGGCGCTGGCGCTCGTCACCTACATTCCCGCGCTGACGATCGTCCCCCCGGAGAAGCCGAATGGCTCCGCGCAAATTCTGGTGGACATGGTCCACAAGAAACACGAAACCCTCGGCGCGGTCGAACAACTGACCATGCCCGACGGCAAGGTCAAAAAGCTGTCTGACTGCGAGGCGATGAAGGATCCGCTGAACAAGGATCGGTGCGAGGGCCTGTTCCTCGAGGTCACCGCCTGCCGCAAGAAGACCGGCCCGGAAGCCAAGGAATGCGAGGCCGAGGCGTTCAAGAGCTTCCTCAAGAGCGCCAGCACGGACATCGACGACATGGACCTCCTCGCCAACCCCGACCAGGGTGGCGACGACGGTGGCAGCGGCGACCTGATGGGCCCCGGCGGCGACGACGACGATGGCGACGGTGAGCTCCTCGAGCCGCCCCCCGGTGAGGACCAGGTACTCGAGCCGCCCCCGGGCGAGGACCAGCCGCCGTCGGACGACGAACCCTGACCCGACCGATGGGCAAGGCGCGCGCCATCCTGAGCACGCTGCGACCGCAGCAGTGGGTCAAGAACTTCTTCGTCGTCGCGCCCCTGGTCTTCTCCAAGCACTTGTTCGACACCGACTACGCGCTGCGCACCGCGGCGGCGGCGTTGATCTTCTGTGCCCTGTCCGGCGCGGTCTACGCGCTCAACGACCTGCGCGACGCCAACGAGGACCGGCTCCACCCGCTCAAAAAGCACCGGCCGGTCGCCTCCGGCGCGCTGAGTGAGCGGGCCGCCGCCTGGACCGCCGGCATCCTGGCGCTGGCCGCCCTCGGCAGCGGCATGGTTCTGTCGCCCGCCTTCACCGGTGCGGCGGCCGCCTACGTGTCGATCAACGTCGCCTACAGTGCCGGCCTCAAGCGAGTCGCCTTCGTCGACGTCCTGCTCATTGCCGGCGGCTTCCTCCTGCGCGTGGCCGGCGGCGCCCTGGCGATCGACGTGATCATCTCGCCGTGGCTGCTGATCTGCACCGGCCTCCTCGCCGCCATGCTCGGTCTCGGCAAGCGCGCCCACGAGCTGCTCCTGTCCCACCGCGACGGCCGCGACCCACGCGATACCCGCCACTCCCTGGGCGGCTACAGCTTCTCCGTGCTGCGCGTCGTGATGATCGCGCTGGCCCTGGCCACCTGCGCCGCCTACGCCCTGTACACGCGCGACCACCGCACCGTCGTCTCCTTCGGCACCCGGCGCCTCTTGTGGACCCTGCCGTTCGCCGTCCTCGGCATCGGCCGCTTCCTGCAGCTGTCCCTGCGCGCCCACTCGCTGTCCAGCCCGACCGACGCCATCCTCCGCGACGCGCCGTTCCTGCTCAACATTGCCGCCTGGGGCGCCGCCGTCCTGGCCATCATCTACGGCGCCCGCTAGGAGTCTGGTGTCAAACGTCTCGTCGCCGCGCTTCCGATGCATCACCGCCAGCCGCGCTACTCGTCAGGCGTGGGCTACAGCCCACTTCCTCCTCGTGCCTTGCTGGCGGCGCGCCTCGAAACCGCCGCTCGGTCCCGTTCAACACCAGCCTCCTCGAGTGGCGATCGGTTTGCGGCGCGAAGCGAAATCACGTAGATGCGAGCAGGACAAGGAGCGAAGAAGGAGTTGCGCGGGGCCCAGCGACTGATGAGCGACGCCGCCATGCGACGCAGGTATACGATTTGGCGAGCGTTCGTAACCCGATCGCCGCTCAGGCGGCGATCCCGCGGACCAGGAACACCGTCGCGATCGCGACCACCAGGCGCGTCGACCACCGCCGGAAGCCCGCCTCCGGCAACCGCTTCAGCACCCGGTGCCCCAGCCGCGTGCCGATCACGGCGACGATGACCACCGCCGGATAGGCCCACAGCGGCAACATCCGCGCGCCGGATCCGACCAGCACGCCGTAGTAGACGATCTTCAACGCGTGGCCGACGCTCTGGAACGCGGCCTTGGTCGCCACCACCTGATACCGATTGAGCCCGGCGTTGACGAAGAAGACGTCGAGCAACGGACCCGACGCCCCGGCCAGGAGCTGCGTCGAGATCACCACCGCCCCGCACGCGACCGCCACGGCCGGCGACGACACACTGGGCATCCACCGCCGCGGCAACAGTGCCACCACCAGCGGCACCGCCCCCAGCACCACAAGCACCGTCGCCCGATCGGCCCGCACCGCCAGCCCGATCATCGCCGCCGCGCCCGCCGCCGCGCCCAGTGCAAGCCAGCCCAGCACCCGCCCGCACGCGTGCCGGCGCAGGAACAGCGCCCGCGACCCATTGGCCGCCAGCTGGGTCGTGCCGTGCAGAATCATCGCCGCATCGACCGGCAAGAGCCCCGCCATCACGCCCATCAACAACATCCCCCCGCCCATCCCGAAGATCCCCGACAGGATCGACGTAGCCAGCACCGAAGGAATCACTGCGAGAAGGGCGAGCTGCACGCCCCCACCATCGGCCCTCCCAACCAAAGAAAAAAGCGATTTGTTTTCCTGTGATATATTCCATCTAGGCATCCATGCTCGCCAACCTCGAAGCCCTCGCCGCCCTCGCCGACGCCGGCACCATGACCCGCGCCGCCACCGGACTGCGCGTCACCCAGTCGGCCGTGTCCAAACGCATCGCCGCGTTGCAGGACGAGCTCGGCGTCACCCTGCTCGAGCGCGACGGCCGCCGCGTGCGTCTGACCGCCGCCGCCCACCGCATCCTCGAGCGCTCCACGCCGCTCCTGTCCGAGCTGCGCCACGCCCTCGCCGACGAGCGCGCCGTCGGCGGCGGCTCCCTGGCCATCGGCGTGTCCGAGTCGATCCTCACCAGCTGGGGCCCTGCCGCCCTGGCCCGCGCCACCCGCGCCCTCCCCGGCCTCGAGCTGTCGATCGGCGCCCACCGCAGCCCGGTCGCCGTCGACCGCGTCCGCGCCGGCGAGTACATCGTCGCCCTGTGCGCCGGCGCCCCCGAGCTGGGCGGCGACCTCACCGGCGTGCCGATCACCGACGAACAGCTCGTCCTCGTCCCCAGCGCCCTCGGGCCCCTTCGCCCCCGCGCCGGCAGCCGCATCGACGTCGTGACCATCGAGCGCGGCTCGGCCACCTGGCGTTCCCTCGAACCCGCCCTCGCCACCCTCCGCCGCGAGCGCCGCATCGATCTCCGCGTCGCCCGCACGGTGCAATCGTTCGCCTGCGTGGTTCAGCTCGCCCGCGCCGGCTTCGGCCACGGCCTCGTCCCCCGCCCGCTGGCCCGCGCCCTGGGCGTGCCGTCCCGCGCCCTCGTCGCCCTGCCCGGCCCGGGCATCACGCGGCCGATCATCGCCGTCGCCCGCCCGCGCACCCTGGCGCGGCCACTGGTCTCGGCGTTCGTCGCCCAGCTCGCCGCCGCCGCACCGGCCTAGGACCTAGGAGGCTGGTGTGAAATGGGACCGAGCGGCGGTTTCGAGGCGCGCCGCCAGCAAGGCACGGGGAGGAAGTGGGCTGTCGCCCACGCCTGAAGAGTAACGCTGCTGGCGGTGATGCATCGCAAGCGCGGCGACGGGACGTTTGACACCAGCCTCCTAGCGTCGCCGCCGCCGCCGGCCCGGCAGCTCGTCGACCGCCAAGCAACCAAACTTCCGCCAGCCCTTGGTGAGCAGCCACGTCGTCGACGGCGCCACACACGGCGGCCCCACCGGCGGCGCCAACCCGCGGCGCCAGCCCTCGTCCTGCCAGCCATCGAAGTGCCACGCCGACGAAAAGAGGTCGGGCACCGAGCCGCGCAGCACCTCCCCGTGCTTGTGCGCATTGTTGAGCACGTACGCCAGCGCATTCCGCACCTGATTCGGCGAACGCAAAATCTCGGCGTGATACCGGTCGTCGAACACCGACCCCCGGCGTCCGCTGAGCGCGTTCAACCGCCGCGCCGCACTCACCTCGAACCCCTGGACGCCCCGCGCCAGCGCCT
>Ga0114931_10010482_pt1 | contig 11025 bp, 7 predicted proteins | sample 2SBtaG_FD_89579 | JGI IMG/M metagenome (GOLD analysis project Ga0114931, IMG submission 89579) | Deep subsurface microbial communities from Kolumbo volcano to uncover new lineages of life (NeLLi) - 2SBTROV14_V59a metaG | ecosystem: Environmental > Aquatic > Marine > Volcanic | place: Kolumbo...
GCGTCCCGTAATTTCTGTTTCAAATTCGCAAACAGGGCTCCATATCTCACCATAGTTTTCAATAACTACCGCCAAAAAAGCTTCTAAAACATTCAGTTCTAAATCTGTGGCTGCCCTTGTTTCTTTAAGTTCTTCTCCGTTACCGCCGAGCAATCGGTCAATGATTGGGAAAGCGATTGATGAGTTCATTTCAATCACGAATATACCTTTGAGCGACTCGACGGCAACGGTGAAAATTGTTGTTGGATCAGATAAACCCTTTAGATATTCTCCGAAGGATTGTTGTTCTACTGAAATTAAATCTATATCCGCCGCCGCGCGTAAAAAGAGCGGGAGGCTCGAGGATAGATTATGTGCAAATAAATCGTGCAGCAGATATATGGACCGCACCTGCTCCTTTGATAAACGATCAGGACGCCGAAAATTATAGGGGATGACTTGCCCTTTGTTTTTAATCGGACTCGACTCGCCGACGTTTTTCTTCGGCGGGTTAAGTGCTGACATTTCTTCATTTGAAAGTGTTTCTTTTGAATTCATATTTATTTAGAAATGCTATTTCGAAGTCTCATAATTGCTTGTGTTCTTAACTGCGAAACTCTTGATTCGGTTATTTCTAGAATTGCGCCGATTTCTTTCATTGTCAGTTCTTCGGTGTAATAAAGAGCGATAACTTTTTTTTCGCGCTCGGGTAATCTTCCAATTGCTCTAGCGACCAGGTTTTGTTTCTCTGACTTTTCAAATTCCTCGAGAGGAGTCGCCTTAGAATCGCTAATTCGATCCATAAGGCTCAATCCCGTTTCCTCTTCGCGATCATCTAGATTACTGAGTGTAAGACCCCGTACTTCCTGTAGGATCTTGCGGAGATCGCTAATTGGGATTTCCATATGTGCAGCAACTTCTTCTTCTGTTGCTGCCCTTCCTTTTTCTTGCTCAACATAAGAGAAGGCGGTCTGAACATCGCGCGCGCGTTTGCGAATTGATCTTGACGCCCAATCCATCGCTCTGAGGCTATCGAGAATAGCACCGCGAATGCGAGTTTCTGCAAAAGTAGTAAAAGCAATACCCCTTGATTTGTCATATCGCTTGGCGGCATCGATCAAACCGAGCACACCGGCTCCGTACAGATCATCCTTTTCGATCGAAGGCGGTAATTTCATTGCCATACGATCAGCCAGATACTTCACTTTGGATAGATGAGAGGTAATCAATGTCTCTTCATCTTTGCTTCTGGTTTCCTGTTTCGAAAACCTTTTGGACTTTCGATAAGTTGTGGTAGGAGAATATTGGAGCATTATTTGGAAGATCGGAAAAAGTAGGGTAAAAAAGGTTATTGAGCGATCATTGCGTCCCAGAAAGATTGGGCTTCATCAAGAGGCGGTGGAGTATTCCGTTTTTGTGTGTGGAGTTGTTTCGCGATTAATCGAACCGCCCTGCTTGCGGGTGTGTCAGGGGCGAATTGCGTAATCGGCGTTTGCTCTCGAACTGCTTCGACCAGTTGCGAATCGTTGGGGATCATCCCGAGAAAATCTACATTTCGATCAAGAAACCGATTGACAGCATGGTTTAGTTGGCGAAAGACTTTTTCTGCATCTCCGACACCTATAACATTGTTAACAACGACGGAAATTTGTTTTTCCGGAGAATACCGTTGGACGGCTTTAATCGTTGCGTAAGCATCGACAATGGAAGTCGGTTCAGGCGTCGTAACGATAATGATCTCGTTTGAAGACACTAAAACACCGGTAACGTTTTCTGCCAAACCCGCAGCTGTATCGATCAACATGAAATCCGTATAACTTTCCATTTCTTGCAATTCACCTAGTATTTTTGAATGAGAAGCAAGGGAAAAATTTGCGAGTTCTTCTATTCCGCTTCCGCTGGGGAGTAAGCGGACGGATGATGAAAGCATAATTAGGATTTCATCCAAATCTTTAACGCCCGCTATTACATGTCCAAGGTGATGTTTTGGCGAAACGCCGCAAAGTAAATCTGCATTGGCTAAGCCGAAATCTGCATCAAGCAAAGTCACTTGGTTGCCAAGTTTTCCTAATTCCAGTGAAAGATTGACGGCGAGGTTAGTTTTCCCCACACCGCCTTTTCCGCCGGAAATAGCGAGAGTTCGAGTCGGCAAGGTGCTTTCCTTTTTTGCAGGCTCGGATTCCAAAGTACTGTCGCCAGTGACAATGGGAGAGTTGTTAGTAGCGATTAATCGCAATGTTGATGCCTGATCGTTTATAGTGTTTTCCATATGATTTATAGAAATTCGTAGTGTTTATCGCGTTATGCGTTTGCGTAAGATACTGATATTGGTTCTCGTACGATTTGAGAAAGCATCGATTCGGGAGTTGCGCTGCGTAAATCTTCCGGCACACGCTGCCCCATACATAAATAAGCAAGAGGTAAAGCGGCTTCATTTAATGTTTCTATCAAAGCAGCCGGTCTAGTCGTTTCGTCCAATTTGGTTAGGGCAACACAATCCGTTCCGAACATTTCAAATTTTTTCATGGCAGCGATGCCGTCCAGCGGATGAATATCCGCTTGAACCGCCAAACATTTGCGTATGTCCTTTCTTTTTCGCATATATTCTGAAACTTCATACTGATCTGCCAAGTCGTGAGGGTTTTTTCCTGTTGTATCGATCAAAACGGTCGAATCTTTTGGTATTCGCGTTAAGACCGCGTCGAGTTCAAACACGGAACGAACGACGTGGCAACGTGCTCCTATTATTTCAGCATAGGTTTTGAGTTGTTCCACAGCGGCAATTCGGTAGGTATCAAGAGTGACGAGATCGACTCTTCGACATTCTCGAAGTGCTACTTTTGCCGCAAGTTTCGCTATCGTCGTGGTTTTACCAACGCCGGTCGCGCCGATGACTGCCAAAATAGCGGAAGCTTCAATATTTAGCGGATCGCTTTCAAAGGTTAGCTTTGATGTGAAGATATTTAACAGGGCAGTCGAAAGGATTTTGTCCGGCGCGATTAGTTCTTCCTTGAAAATTGGAATTATCTCAGCTAATTGTCTTCGCGCTAATTCAGGTTTGATTCCGGCAGCACATAATTCAAGATACGAATCGTAAAAAGGGGAGTCAAAAACCTCAGCGTAGTCTTCCATATTGAAATCGCCGTGTGCAGGATGGAGGTTTTGCCGAGAAGCAAAAGCACCAATAGAGTATTTTACTTCTCTAATTTCAGCCCGCAATAATTCAAGTTCGCGGCTGGAAACGACCGGCTTAGATTTTGCGGGTATAGGAGAAAATGAAGAATCTTCGTCTTCAACTTTCTTTTTTGAAGCTTCTGCTTTTTGATGAACCAGTTTCGGTTTTTTCGAGCTTATTTCGACTGGTTCAATAATATTTTGCTTGGACGGTGAATCGAACTGCAAAGCCTGAGGAGTAGATTGCTCTACCTCCTCGACTTTGTCATGGGCTGAGGAATGTGAGCGTAAGTTTAAGATCGAATCGTTTCGGCTAATCTTTGAAGGCTTGGGTGAATTTGGCTCAGCAATTGTTTCTTCGGTTAAGTTGAGTTTATTCTTTTTCGGGTTATCGGTTTCGGGCGGCATAGTTGCACTTACCTCAATTTGTTTTTCTGATCCAAATCCTAGAAAGCCTTTTGTATTAATCTGTTTGGTTTCCAAAACAAAAGCGTCTTCTCCAAGGTCTTGCTTGATTTTTTCAAGTGCCTCACGGGTTGTGGATGCTCTATATTTTTTTATGTTCATCGGTTTTTTCTGTTTCTTTTTTAATAATTCGGAAAGTTCAGGCATTCTCGCGGGAATTCAAAAACGCCTAAAAGGGAATATATTCAACTAACAGTCCCCATGGTTACCAACTGAACGTTCGAGGCGATTTCCCCATGGGCTATCACATCGAGATCAGGCAAGAAGCGTTCCGTTAGTTTTCGTAGGTGCGGACGGATCATTGACGAGCACAAAACGATGGGTTGAGACATCACGGCAGATTGGCATGCAGCTTCAATTTTTTCGAGCAGCTGTTTTCCGAATTCCGGCTCTATTGTTTGCTCAGAAGCTCCTCCGAGTAATCCAAAACGCTCTGCGATTTGAGTCTCCAGATGGGGGTCAAGGGTGACAACTGATAACTCGCCTGATTCATTTGCAAGGTTTGCAGAGATCGTTCTCGCAAGTGCTGAACGGGCGGCTTCCGTCAAGGCATTGACGTCGTGCGTCACGATACCGACGTCGGCTATCGCTTCAAGAATTGTCGCGAGGTCGCGTATCGGAACCCTTTCGCTGAGCAAATTTTGCAATACACGCTGAGTTTCGCCCAAGCTAAGAACTTTTGGAGTGGCTTCTTCGACGGTTTTTGGATGTGTTTCAGCAAGCGCATCGAGAAGCCTACGGGTTTCTTGCCGTCCTAGAAGTTCTGGCGCGTATTTTTTGATGTTTTCCGATAGATGTGTGCAAATTACGGTGGTTGGATCGACAACGGTATAGCCGGCAGCTACCGCCCGATCACGGTCTTCACTTCGTCTAATCCAAATTGCGGGCATTCCAAACGATGGATCAGTTGTTTCGATACCTGGAACTTTTTCGCGAACGGCACCGGGATCAATTGCCAAATGTGCGTCGGGATGAATTTCTCCGCCCGCGATTTTTTCACCCTTTAGCAGGATCGCGTATTCACGCGGAGCGAGTTGTAAATTATCCGTTACGTGAACGGAAGGCACAATAATTCCGAATTCCATGGCGGATTGCCGTCTAATTTCTCGAATACGATTTAGGAAAGAATCGTCTTCGCTGACAAGCCCGACTAGACCATAGCCAACTTCAAGCGCGAGCGCATCAAGTTTCAATAGGCTTTCAATTTTCTCAGGCTCACCCGCGTTTAGGGTTTTTTGCTCCGCATTTTTTGCGATCTTCTCATCGGCAGCGGCTTCTTTCGCCCTATACATAGAAAGATAACCGACCGCCCCTACACCAATTGCCAGGGCTAGAAATGGAAGGTGTGGCATTCCAGGAAGAATTCCAAGGAAACCTAAAACTCCGGCGGAGATAAATAGTGGTCGCGGATTGCTAAAGAGTTGACCACTCATTTCTGCACCAATACTTGAGTCGGTGGCTGAACGAGTTGTGATTACCGCTGCAGCAACAGATATAAATAAAGAAGGCACGGCAGCAGCAACCCCGTCTCCGACAGTTAGGATTGTGTAGTTGGTTAAGGCATCCGCGATAGTCAAACCGTGTTGCAAAACGCCAATTGCAAAGCCAGCTCCGATATTTATCGCAACTACAATTATTGATGCGATTGCGTCCCGCTGCGTAAATCGGATTGCTCCATCCATCGCTCCGTGAAATTCAGCCGCTTGGCTTATATCTTCTCTTCTCACGCGAGCTTGAGTTTCGTCGATTATGCCGGCGGCTAAATCTGCATCTACAGCCATCTGTTTTCCGGGCATTGCGTCAAGAGTAAAACGCGCAGTTACTTCAGATGAACGGACGGCACCGTGGTTGACGACGATGAATTGAATTGCCAACAATATCAAAAAGATTACAACACCAACAACATAGTTTCCGCCGATGACAAATTCACCAAAAGCCTTAATCACAGCACCCGCAGCGGCTTCCCCCGAATTTCCATCTGTCAGAATCAATCTTGAGGTTGCGAGGTTCAGAGCAAGACGAAAGAGTGTTGTTAAGAGGAGAAGGTTTGGGAATGACGTAAATTTGACAGGCTTCAGTATATACATTGACACCAATAAGATCACAACTGATGCCGTTAAATTGAAGCTAATAAGTATGTCCAACAAGAACGCCGGAAGCGGAACTAAAAGCACGAGTAAAATCGTTACCGCCCCAATTGGCAGGGTTAGGTGTGAATAGTTATTGGCTTGATCGAGCAGACGACCTGTCGGGGAATTGTTCATTGCAACTTTCTTCTGATCAGAGTTGTCCGTACCTTTTTGGCAGGAGCTTGTTTAGCAATGGAGCAATTCCGGTGCCACAAAACAGTATCGGATGCATTGAATCTTGGATAGAAGTGTTGGACATAGTTCTCTATCTTTGTAATTATTATCAAATCGCAAAAAAGTAAGGTTTCGATCAATAAATCGCAACCAAACATTGAATACAATAATGATAGCTGAAAATTTAATCGGGTTTGAAAATCTACCGCAGACAATTCCCCATTTTTGTTTTGAGTCGTTTCGGCGCCATAACAAAGCTGATGCGCTGTGCCACATGGTGAAAGAAACCTGGGAAAACTTGTCGGGAGATTTGGTTCTCGAAAAGGTGCGACACATTGCTCTTGGGCTTTCCGAATTAGGGCTGAAAGCGGGTGATAGAGTTGCGATAATTTCAGAAAATCGGGCTGAATGGTCGCTGACAGACTTGGCGATTCTTTCGCTTAGAGCTGTGAATGTGCCGATTTATACAACCCAAGCTGTTGAGCAAATTCGATATATTTTGGAGGATTCGGGTTCCAAGATGCTGTTTGTTTCCGGCAGGAAACTTCTCAAACATGCCGAAAAAGCAATTCAAAGCGTAGAGCGTCTCGAAAAACTTGTTTTTTTTGATGATGAAGGTGTACCAAAAAATGACAATCGCGCAATTACCCTGAATGATATTGAAAAGCGTGGGGTCGAACTCAATAAAATTGATTCAAAGACATTTGAACAAAAACTTGCGGAAATTGAACCGTCCGATTTGGCGACGATCATGTACACCTCCGGTACAACTGGTGAGCCAAAAGGAGTTATGCTTACACACGAAAACTTTACCGCGGATATCGCTTTTATTTCGAGCGGGCTTCCGATTAAACCGACTGACCGATCATTATCTGTTTTGCCTTTATCCCATATATTTGAACGAACAGTTTTTTATGTACTGTGTTCAAACGGTGTTTCAATAAACTATTGCGCTTCGTTTGATAAGTTGGCTTCGCATTTGGGTGAGGTTAATCCGACAATTATGACTGCCGTTCCAAGACTTTTTGAGCAGGTGTATCACAAAATTGTTAAGAAGGGAAAAAGAGCGGGTGGCTGGAAAACGTCTCTGTTTAATTGGGCGTTAGAGGTCGGACAAGTTTATTGGGATAAGAAAGAACACCGGAAATTGGTTTCCCCGGCATTGGCGGCGAAACATTCGCTTGCAAGTAAATTGGTTTTTTCAAAGTGGCGTGAAGGTGTGGGTGGGAGTATAAGATTTTTTGTTTCCGGTGGAGCACCTCTTTCGCGGAAACTTTCATATGCGTTTTGGTCGGCGGGCATTCCAATTTTGCAGGGATATGGGATGACAGAGGCGGGAATCGTTTCGGCTAACCGTCCTGAGAACAGTAAGGTTGGCTCGATCGGAATTCCGTTTGGGGAAATAGAAATGAAAATTGCTGAATCCGATGGCGAAGTACTTATTCGTGGCGGAAACGTCATGAGAAGTTACTACAATAAGCCTGACGAAACGGCGAAAGTCCTCGATGAAGAGGGTTGGTATCATACGGGAGATATAGGGCGAAAGGATGACGACGGACATTTTTATATTACCGACCGAAATAAAGATCTGTTTAAGCTTTCGAATGGGAAATATGTCGCTCCGCAACAAGTTGAAAGTTTGTTAAAACAAAGTCCTTTAATTGCGCAGGCGGTCGTTGTTGGCAGCGGAAGAAAGCAGGTTGGTGCTCTAATTGTTCCCAATTGGGAAGCATTAAAAGAAAAAATCAAAGAAGAAGGAATTGACGCAAGAGGTTCGCGCCAAGAGCTATGCGAAAACCACCATCTAGTAAAAATCGTGCAGAATGACGCGATTCGATTTACAAAGGAAACCAATAGTTACGAGCGCATAAAAAAAGTGTATCTATTGCCAAAAGAATTTTCTATTGATAAAGGAGAAATGACTCCAACGCTTAAAATAAAACGCGGAATCATCGAGGAAAAATATGCAGAAGCAATTGACGCAATCTGTGGAAGCTAATAATTACTACTTCTCAAAATAAAGATATTGCCTGAAAATCTAGGCTCCGCTAAATGCTAAGTCCTCATTCTCAATTAACAAATTCTCTAATAAAGAGCTTCCTCGATTTCTATTATTCATCAAAGATTCCGCCAATTCGAGAAGATGAATTGGAATCTCGACAGTAGCCGAATTTTCTTCAGGCAGAGGATAACGTGAATATATCTCTGCCTCAGCTCCGCAGAAATCACACTTATTTAAGTGTTTATAAACTCTTTTTTGTAGTTCGTTTGATGCGTCATTGTTTTGACACGCCAAAATATCGAGTGATGCAGGACATTGCGCACCTTTGCAAAAGTTAATCATTTTGTTCAACAACATAGATTGGAAATTTTCTAGTATAACTCCCGTGTTTATTAGCAAAAAAACATCGAGCAGCCTATTTTTTGTTACTAACAAAATAAACCAATAATAGCGCGAAGCTTCCAAAACTTAGCTAGATAAAAGTAAAAAAAATCTTTTGGAATTTTTCCGATTTTCTGTAAGCCCTTTAATCGCAATCTTTAACTACATCTTTAAACATTGTAAAAAATATCAAAAAAATGTTGCTCAAAACGAAAATAATTGATAGTATCTAATATGTAGCTTGTGAGAGTTATTTAACTTTTGCAGCTACCCGCCAAACAGTTGTTTGCTCGACAACTAAATTTAGAAAAAGTTTTCTACCAATCTAAATTAGAAAATCAAGCTATAGCAAAGTTTTTATTTAGGTCTATGTCCTAACGGGAAGGGGTATCGATTTAGAGCGACACGACGGCAGTTTACTCAGGGAAGGCTGATCACGCACTCAAAAATCCAAAGATCGAAAAATCGGAAAGTGTAAAATATGAGTTCAACAAAGCAGAAGGCAAAGCAGCGGAAGAACATTCGGAATAAAAGAATCAAAGTCGGAAAGTGGAACGACAGCCTCAACGATTCCAATGTTAATCAAATCTGGAAAGAATTGCATCGAATAGTATCGTCTCATCCATTGGTACGCGCCTCAAAAAAAGCAGGGTTTCTTGTCGAGGAAGGGAAGTATAATGTCTATACGGATATGACTCAGGAACTTTTTGTGGCTCTTTTGAGCAAAGAGAGATTTCAGCATTATATTGATACAGGCATGACCGATACCGAAATTGAAGGTGAAATCAGCCAAATCGAGTTAACAAATCTACTTACAGCTCAGCTTAGAAGACGGCATCCAGAGTCCTATAGATTAGCGCGTCGGATCTCGACATTGATTCAAACGAAAGAGTCATTTAAAAGATTCGACGATACAGATAATCCGGGAGTGCACCGGAGATTGACTGATCGAGTTTACGGGTTAACGCAATGGAAAGATCGTAAAAGTCGGCGAAATCAACAAGAGTTAGAAGATAGGGTAAAGACCGTTTCATTTCATAGGCGTGATACCAGAATGGTCGGATGCACCGGGGATTCTCAAATCGTTATTAGCAATCCCGAATTGGAAAAATTAATAATCAAGGTATTTAAAGCGGTCGATTCGCCGGTAAATGTTCGAAGTTTACGTGGTCTTGTAATGAAGCGTTTGCCGATAATGGATATCTTTTTAGTTCCCATTACGGCTCCGAGTAGAGCAGATAGTGATTATTCAATAGACTTGGATCCGGCGGATGTTCGTGAAAACCCCGAAGAAGATCTTCTTCGTCGCGAAGGCGAACAGGTTGCCGCAGGTTTCGTCGAGAACTTTCTAGGTAGTTTGAAGAAATCGGTTCGAGGTAAAGCAAAGCAATACGGTCGTATGGTCAACATTCTATGGCATTGCTATCTTTCCTCAGATGGCGGAACACAGCTCGAGGTAGCCGATAAGTTGGGCGTATCTGATTCGTTAGTGTCCGATTACCGCAAGCGCATTGAATCAAATCTTCAATCGCTTTCCTTTAACGATGTAAATGAAGCTCGACAATTTGAAAAAGTGCTAAAGGTTAAAGTGAAAGATATTGTTTCGGTCGAGCAAGAAGAAAAAATTGTCGCTTAGACACCCATAGTATTTGAGATAAATACTTGCCTATAAGGACAGTTTCTTTTTTCCCGTGTGTCAGATTCCGGATAAAAAAGTTAAAATAATCTGGGATTGAACGACAGAGATAGAGTTGAACGAGGCTTTCTTACTTGATATAAAAGACTTTCAGGCAGCGTTTCTTTCCCCACATTATCCCCACCTCAAAATAAAGAATGATTTGAAAGCATTTTATGCCCGCCGACAAGCAAACAGGCAAAGATTATGATTCTCTAAGTTCTTCTCCAGATAGAAATGGTGAAGGTAAGAATCACGACCAAGCCTCGATGAGTCCGTCCAGGCGCAAGAAATCATCAAATGAAAATTTTCGGGATAAGAACCTTCAAAACCTAAATCGCGATCGAAAATCTGAAAATAATCGACAAAAACCGCCAAAAGATATTTCTAACCAAATAGATTCGCAAGAACTAGCACCTCGAACTCGATCTGAGGATAAAGCGGTCGTTCAGGAAGTAAATGATCACGAATCTGATTCAAAAAGTAACACTTCGGACGAACTCAGCTATTCCGAGAAAATAAAGGCGGACGGCAAAAAAAAACAGAGCGAAAAAGACGCAAAACTTCTCGATGAAGATAATTGGCTCATTCGTAGCGGACATGGTCTAACCTACGTTGGGCTTTTCTTGTTTTCCTTTCTGGTGTTTTTTAGACCGTATGAATTGAATCCAAATCTAAAATTTTTAGGCGGAATGGCGATCTATTTCGCCGTGGCGACGCTTCTCGTTTACATTCCGACGCAATATCTGACGGAGGGTAATTTTACGGTACTGTCAACGGAAGTTAAATGCGTCTTGGTAATGACCGTTATTTCGATGGCGACTCTTCTTTTTGCAAAAGATAGAAGGCTGGCATGGGAGGTTTTTAACGAGGAATTTATCAAAGCGGTAATGATGTTTATCGTAATGGTAAATGTTTTGAGAACGCGTAAACGCTTAATGGGGATGATTTGGCTCTCTCTTTCCATCGGCGTATATCTGAGTTATGTTGTCTGGAGCGACTATATTGAAGGCATATTTAAGACAGGCGGTGGTCGGGTTGGTTCA
>Ga0114931_10010484_pt1 | contig 11024 bp, 8 predicted proteins | sample 2SBtaG_FD_89579 | JGI IMG/M metagenome (GOLD analysis project Ga0114931, IMG submission 89579) | Deep subsurface microbial communities from Kolumbo volcano to uncover new lineages of life (NeLLi) - 2SBTROV14_V59a metaG | ecosystem: Environmental > Aquatic > Marine > Volcanic | place: Kolumbo...
GCACGCCAACACGCCGCCGTCATGGTCGTCCTATCGGCCGGGAAAACAACCTGCCGCAGGCCCCCGCGGTGCGTTGCGCTCAGTCGCCTTTTTGCGCCGAAAGCAAATACGGGTATGCTAGCGGGGAGCCGTCGTCGAGGAGATCCCACCATCATGGACACCCGCCGAGACCGTCCGCCCCCGCCCCGCGCACTGCGCCCTCTGGCGACTCGCGCCATCGGCCTCGTATCGCTGCTGTTGCTGTCGTCGGCCCTCTCGTTCGGTTGCGCATCGACGAAAACCAGAACCATCGAAGCGACGGCGTACTGCGGCTGTTCGATCTGCACCGATTGGGAACGCGGTAGCTGGAGGTACCTGAAGCTCGACTTTTGGAACCGCTACGTAAGCAAGGGCCCGCGCAAGGGCCGCCCCTACACCGGGCAGACCGCGAGCGGGACCTACCCGCGCGAACCCCATCCGGGGCTATTCTCGTTCAACACACTCAGCCATCCCTGGGTTCTGCCGTTTCGCTTGCTCTTCCCCTGGCTCTGGTTCGCGCATGATGGGACCATCGCCGCGGACACCGCGCACTACCCATTCGGCACCCGGATGTACGTCCCCGGCTACGGCTACGGAGTCGTCGAAGACCGCGGCGGCGCGATCAAAGGCCCGCGGCGAATCGACCTGTACTTCGACTCCCACAGCGACGCTCGCCGCTGGGGCCGTCAGACCGTTAAAGTCGAAATCAACCCCTGAGTCCGAGCAACTCCCCCGCTACAGTTGCGCAAGCGGTACTGAGTCTATATGAATAGTATCAATGATTCATATTGACCTGGCCTGCGTTGATTTGGTTATGTAGCACGCAACGTGAGGGGGATGACATGACCATGGGATCTGCCACTTCGGCGACGACCGCGCAGACATCGGTGGAGCCGGAAGCTGCGAGCGAGCGAAGTCGGAAACAAGCCTGGCAGTCCCAGATCGAAACATTCGTCGGCCGCGAAGAGGAGATGCGCATCCTGCGCGGCCGGATCGACGACGCGATCAGCGGCAAAGGCAGCCTGGCCCTGGTAAGCGGCGAACCCGGAATCGGAAAAACCCGCCTCCTCACCGAAGCCTCCAAATACGCCGAAGCCAACGGCATGCGCGTACTTTGGGGACGGTGCTGGGAAGGGGAAGGCGCCCCCGCCTTCTGGCCATGGCTGCAGATCCTGCGGCCCATACTCGAGCTAGGGCTCGGCGCCGAAGACGACAGGCGGAACGTCCAGTATCTCATGCCTAGCGGTAGCCCAAGGGTGCCGATCGAAAAATGTACCGACCCATCCGGCCCCCAAGCTGCACGATTCCGAGTCTTTGGGAGTGTCGCATCTCTAATCGAGCAAGCAGGTCACCTGTGTCCAACCTTTATTTTGATCGACGATATTCACTGGGCTGACGACTCAAGCCTTCACCTGCTCGATTTTCTCGCAAGCAACCAACACACTGCTCGGGCAGTGTTCGTGACCGCATATCGAAACCTTGAGATTACACCCAACAGCTCGTTAGAGTTCTTTGTCGCCAATGCCTCCCGTGCTAACTGCACTTCTCGTATCAACCTGCCGGGGATCAACGCTGCTGATTTACGGGCCTTGATCCCAGATCAATTCCCGGAACGTGTGAGCCTCGCGACGAGTCTGACAGGTCTGACGGATGGTAACCCGCTCCTGCTTACTGAGATCCTCCGGCACTTCGCGACAGCCCCGGACGCCTATCTCCCAAACTTTGTACCACGCTCCACGCCACCGACCATCAGGGGGTTGATAGATCTCCGACTCGCCAAACTCACCTCTGGCGCGGTTCGGACGCTGCAGGCTGCCTCGATCTGCCAGCATTCGTTTACAATCGAGCTGCTTGAGCAACTCGGGATTGCCCACGAGCGCGACATCGTCGAACAAATCGAGAGCGCGGTCCGCGCGGCCCTTGTCTGTCAAAACCCTGAACATAAGGGAGAGTTTACATTCCGGCATTCCCTGATCCGAAACGTGCTGTACGATCAGCTTACCTCCGCCGGGCGATCGAACCTCCACTGGCGTCTAGCAACGGTATTGGAGGAGAGGCTGGACACGGCACCCGACGAAGTCCTCCCTCGAGTCGCCCATCACTACTTCTCGTCGGGGATTCCGGAAACCCTGGAGAAGGCGGCTCACTTCAACCGCTTGGCCGCCGAACTTGCGACATCTCACTTAGCATTCGAGAAAGCGATACCATTTTTCCGAAATCTTTTGAGCATCCTTGGGAACGATGAGAGCCGGCAGCCCGAGAAATGTGAATCCCTCATTGGCTTGGGCGAAGCGCAACTCAGGAGTGGGCTCTGGCTCGATGCGAGAGAAACGTTTCTAGCAGCAACAACAATTGCCCGCCGACACGGCCTCAGCTTTCAGTTCGCCGAGGCGGCGATAGGGTTCAAAGGAACTCGCGGCTCAGCAATCCCGCCAGACGACCAGGCCATCCAGTTACTGAAGGAAGCGCTGGAAGCCGAATGCAAGAGCCCCGATGCCAGAATGCGGGCCAATCTCCTCAGCCACCTTGCTATGGCACTCTATTCGTCCTCGGAATCAGAGAGGGCAAAGGTAAGCCACGATGCGCTCACTAGCGCACGAGAGTGCGGTGATGAGAATGCGGTGGCATTAGCGCTCGTAGCCAGGGCACATAGCATATCCGCGCCCAAGACTTACGGTGCGGTCCTTGAGTTGATGGACGAACTCGGAGTGTTAGCCAGCAATCTCCACAACCCTGAGTTGAGATTTAGGCGACATTTGATGTGCTATATGTCACTCTTGGTGGACGCGGATCCCAGGGCCGACTTCGAACTCGCCCGTTGCAACAGGGTTGCTGAGGATTCGGGGCACCCTACCTTTCTGTGGCAAGTTTCAAGCATCAAGGTCGGGCGAGCCCTCGCAGCCGGGAACATCGCCTTGGCCACGACACTCGCACTCGAAACACGCGAGCTAGGCCAGCAGGTTCATGACCTGACCGCCGAACAGTACTTTGCCGGACACCAATTCTGGATTTCGGTCCTTACCGGCGTCGGGTGCCAAGCCCGTCCCGCGATTGCCTGGCTACTTGATAAGGCCCCCGAAGCGCACATTCTCCGCGCGGGCCTAGCCTACATTGACGCTCAGGCTGGTGATCGGGACGCCGCACTCGCGACACTTCGCGGGTTCACGAAGGAACGCTTTCAGAATATTCCCGACGACGTATTCACCCTTTTCACGCTAGCATTGCTAGCAGAGGTAGCGGTATTCGAGAATTGCTGCGATGCGGCAGAACTCATCTCACTGAGACTTTCCCGGTATCGAGGAAAGAATGTGGTATTCAGTTGGGGAGCGTTGATCGCTGGGAACGTGTCTTACTTCCTCGGGCTAATCCAACTGTCCCAAGGCTGCTTCGAGTTCGCGGAGGAACTCTTTCGCGAAGCCCTAGCTGCCGAATCAATGTTAGGCGCAAGTGCTTTCGTGGCTCGGACGCAACTTGGGCTCGCTCAAGCGATCTCGGGATCGGGGCGCCTCCACGATGCACAGGTACTGGCGCAAACAGCACTCGCAACGTACGCCGACCTTGGCCTCCCAATACCACACCCCCTTGCGGACGGGCTTGACATCGGCCCAGCTGAGAATCCCAGCAAGCCGAATCTAGTCACCCGGGAAAGCCCCCATACCTTTCTTAGGTTCGGGGATTTCTGGACGGTCACGTTCGACAATCGCACAGCACAACTTCGGGATAGTAAGGGAATGCAGCATCTGCGCCTACTGTTGTTGCACCAAGGCCGAGACGTCCCCGCCATCGTAATCTCCCAGGACGCCCAAGCGGCTCAGGCAACTTCCGGAACCGTAACGATGACGCCAGACCCAACGCTCGTCTTACGAGAGACCTGCTTGGATGGTCGTGCACTACGGGAGTACCGGAGCCGAAAAGATGCGCTTGAGATCGAGTTAGCGGATGCCGAGTCCCGAAACGATGTCGGCGTTGCCGAAGCAGTCAACACGGAACTTGAGTGGCTACGGAACCATCTCGCCAATGCATTTCGGCCCGGCATGCGGCACGGGGCTAATCCCCAGCTCGAGCGGGCACGGATCAGCGTCCGAAACAATCTGACTGCGGCCCTAAAGAGAATCCACAAACACCATCCGGGGCTCGGCAAACACCTAGATTCGGCGATCAACACCGGGCGAATCTGCAGCTATCGGCCCGAGAGACACACACCGTGGATACTTGAGTAATCGCGGTACGCAGTACGCCGCCGGCTAATACTCATCGACGACATCAGCCTCGAGTTCACCGGAGCTATCAAGTTCCCACATCAACCGCCTTCTCGGTTTCCCGCTGGAAGTTCTCCGAATCACACCCCGTGGCCCTGTGAGAACACGCACAGGGGTATCCTCACCCACATACGACTTCAGTATCTTACCAGCACGCGTGCTCCATTCGGCGTCCACGCACTCCCCGATCGCTAAGATCGCGCCTCCTGTTCGGCTTGGGCGCGCAACCACGACGCAACGACCGCGCCTAATGCCAGTTCCCGCGGCCAGCCTAGCCTCCAGATCGTCGGCGTACACCGAACGGCCACGAATCTTAATACTATCCGCCATCCATCCAACGACAAATAACTCTCCATCGTACAAGAAACCGGCGTCGCCAGTTAAGATACCGCCCCGCACAAACCTCGTTGCACCGGCCCCTTCTCCCCCAGTGTACCCAAGGGCAACGGACTCGCCACTGACAAATATCTCGCCTAGGGTTCCACTCGGGACATCGCCGCCGTCTGCACCTACGATCCGAACCTCGATCCCAGGATGAGGGCGGCCAGAACCGACAAGCCACCCAAGCGAGTTCTCGTGGTTTAGGGCGCCTATCTCGGACACCGACAGCACATCAACGGCCGCCCCGAACAAAAGATTGTCCCAATCTAACTGAACCGCTCGGGCCACCACATTAGGGGACGACCCGGTTACAGCAAGCGTCGCCTCAGCTAAACCATATGCCGGCAGAAAAGCACGGTTAGAGAATCCAAACGGGCCAAATGCCTCGGAAAATAGAGTTAGTGCCCCCGCATCGACCGGCTCGGCGCCAGCTATCGCTACGCGCCAATGAGAGAAGTCGCACCCACCAAGGGTCTCCATCGACACCTTGCGAGCAGCATAACCATAACCGAAGTTGGGAGAGGCACAGAGGGACGCGCGCTCACGGCCGAAGCACTCCAGCCATTTGCCAGGATCTCGCACGAACTGATCCGGACGCATCACCCAAACGTCACTTGCATTCACCGAAGGCGTGAGTAGGCACCCTATAAGACCCATGTCGTGGTACAGTGGCAGCCAAGTAGCGGTCACGTCGTCCGCTCCCATCCGAATCCAACGTCGGATCGAGTCAATGTTCGCCACGAGGCTCTCGAACGAAACCCGAACGCCCCTAGGTGTGCCGCTAGACCCCGATGTAAACTGCAGCAAGGCCACACTCCCACGTCGGCGAGGTGACAAAGCGTGTTCAGCTCGCCCGGTAACGTCTAGGACTACCGTGGCATCAAGACCTGATGCGGCTACGGCTCTCTCAACGAACGCATAATACGTTGCATCTGTCGCAACTACCGTTGGGCACGCGGTACGCAAAATCCTCGATACGTGCAGAATGTATAGTTCCTCGTCGTCAAACATCGACGGAGGGACCAGCGCGCTTATCGTGCCCCCGGCAATCCACGTCCCAAAGATCGCCGCAACAAGGGGCTCGCTGGTGGGCAGAAAAATACAGACAACATCACCCTGCGCTACACCCGCATCACCGAGAATAGCGGCAACACCGTAAGACCGTTCGGCGAGCGAGGCGAACGAGTGAAACTTCCAACCATCTCGATCATCAAGAAACCGCAGGCCTCGGTCCGTCCGCGGGTCATCAACCCAAGCGAGTAGCTGCGTCATCAATCGCGCCTTTCCAGTCGAATCTCAACCAAGCTCTCAACCTGTTTGACCGTCAAAATCGACCGCGCGTCCTCGGCCAAGATGGGATCCAGCTCAAACTCCTCCTCAAGCGCGAAGACCAGCTCCAACAACGCAACGGAGTCATACCCCATATCGTCCACCAATCGCGCGTCTGGACCACAGTCCCCGGACGCATCAGGTGCGATCTCCATAACGATTGCACGGACACGTTCCACCCGATCCATTAATAGTCCTCGTTCACCATGCCAAGAAGAGCAAATACGTCAAAAATACGTGACCCAAGATCCGTGCCGATACCCTAACAGGCCTGGCCGGGCCAGCCCTATCCCCCACCAACCTCGGCAACCATACCCCTGCCCGAAAGATTCGCTACACTCCCCCCGCCCGACACCGGTAACGCTATTACGAATCGACTTCCGACGTTCTCCGAACTGGTAACAGAGACAAACCCACCAAGGTCGGAAACGATCCGGTGAGAAATCGCCAGCCCCAACCCAGTCCCTTCATCCTTCGTCGTGAAGAACGGATCAAAGATCGCCTCAATCATTTCTTGTGGAATTCCAGACCCCGAGTCTTCAACCTCCACCATGGAAAATTCGCCGTCCTCATTCTTGGACCTCGCGCCGGAAACCTGCACGTAGCCGTTTGGGCCCGTTGCATCGATCGCGTTAAGGACAACGTTGATCACAGCCTGCAACAGCTGGTCCCCGTCAGCTTGAACCGGTGGCAACTCGCTTAGGTCAGCAACCTCCAAATTCACGCGCCTCTCATTGGCATGCGGGGCCAGCAAGCCAACCGCGCGATCTACGATCTCGTAAAACATTGTCTCCTCGAGTTTGGGTTCAGACGCTTTTGCGTACGACAGCAACTCTCCGATCAGGGACCGAATTCGAGAAACCTCCTTCTCCGCGAGGCTTAGGAAAGAGCTCATAAACTCCTCGTCGTCCAGCCGCAGAGGCGCAAGCTGAAAGAACGTCTGGATCGACACCAGCGGGTTTCGTATTTCGTGGGCAATCCCCGCGGCGAGCGTCCCTAGCGCAGACAACCTGTCTGAGCGACTTAGGATCTGCTGACTCCGCTTGAGTCGCTCGTGCAACCGCGCATTCTCCACGGCGACACTTGCCTGAGCTCCCAACGTCTCCAACACGGCGATGTCGCCTTGAGAGTATGCTTCGGCCAAAGGCTTTGTGCCCAAACCCAATATGCCCAATGCCTGCCCACCCGCGCTCAAGGGGACGACAACCTCCCAGTCATGCTGGTCGAACATCGCAACCGCTTGACGGCGGAACGACCGATTCCCCTCCATCGACTCAACTTCCGAATATAAAACCGGGCCGGCAAGCGTGCCGAGCCACGACACCAACTCCGGATCATCGATCACGCTCCTGATCGGCCTATCCCCCCGCCAAGTCGACAGTTCGAATCTTCGAGCACTCTCTCCAGAGGCAAACAGAGCCACATTCTTGAGCCGAAAAGCTTCACTCGCACAGTTCGCGAGCTCCTCGACAATTCGCGGTTCGTCCAGCATCCGGACGACCCCTTTTCCAAATGTCACTAGAGTCTCTCGTGCTTCGCGCTTCCCCCGCAGCAGAGAAGCTTCGAACCTTCGATCTACCCATCCCCACGCGTAGGAGAACGTAAGGCTGCCGACAATACACAATCCAACAAACCCGACGCTAGCGTTGTAATCTATGGACCCGAATGTGTATCGCTGCAACGCAACCACCCCCACCCCGAACGGGAACAGGAAAACCACCAACACCACCAGAAATGAGAGGCCCTTGGACACCGCCAATTCGATATCCATCAATCGATGACGGATAATCGCATATCCGATCACTCCCGCCCACACCGCAGACCCAAGGTTGCCGGGGGGATAAATCGGAACTCCGTATGCGGGCAACAGATTCGTCAGTACCAGTGGCGTCGCAAAGGTGCTCCCTGCGATCCAAAATGCCAGTTGCTGCTTGGATCGCGGGTGAGTTGATGTACGGTAGTCAAAAATCAAGACAGATAACGCCGCTCCAGCGTTCAATAGGGCAAAGACGGTGAAAACATCGTACCATCCGCTCCCAACCGACACCCATCCCCACTCCGACCGGCGTAGGCCAATCACAAGAACATCGAAGGAGTTTAAGAAGGCAAGAACAGCGCCCGCCCCATAGTCGACGGCTAGCAATTTCCGCCAAGAGGAAGACGTCCTGGAATCGATCGACACGAACAGGTGAAGAATGGCGGGGGGCAGAAAGAGCGTACCCGTCCGGAGGATCCGGCTTAGGAACCACGCCATCTCGTGCGACTTTACCGAGTACAGAACGAAGAAGTTCAAATTCCAAAAGCACAAGAGGACGACAAAGAACACAAACACCTGAGACAATTCCCCCCGTGGTGCGTTCTTCCAAGCCACCACCGCCAACAGCAATAGGGACAGCGCGGCGGCAAGGGGAGTAATCCAGGGATAGGGCATGGAGGGTTCAGCCGGGCCTGTTGTCGCCTAACTCCAGGTTAGCGACAGGTTGGACTCTGGGGCCGCTAAAACAAACCTCGCGAGACGCCCTCGCTGTCGGCGTAGTCTTTCCTCCAACGCCGAAATGGTCAGCATGAACATCCGCACGGTGCCCCAGTGCTCGTGATCAAAGGTGTGCCCAGTGTCCTGGAAATAGAGCCCACGGTAAAAGTTTACCAATTCTGGGTACACGCAAATCAGGTAGTTCGAGATCTCCCGGGAACGGGCATACCAATAGACCAACTTCATCATTCCGAAGTGGAGTCCACCAGACAGAGCCACGCTCCTCGCGTCATCTCGAACACACCACCGCCCAATCTCGGCGGGCCGCCCCTCTAACCCGGAGATGCACTCTATGTCAAAAGTGCCGTCAAACGAGAAGGGACGTGCATCATACCGCAGGACCCGAACGGTTCCGACCAAGTCCGTATTTCCATCCCGCGCGACAAGGAAATCCGCGTGAGCATCCCGCCCATCCTCAGGCATCGTCCCATAACGCATACCATAGACCCGCCGTTGAAACGTATTGACCTCAACGTAGTCATCGGGCCCGGAAACCGAAAACGTATACTCGCGTCCGGGCCAATCTCGATTTTCCGTCGTTCCCGCCATCACCATTTCACCACCAAACGGTCGAGTCCTTTGTTCTTGACAACCTTCCGTCGAGCCACCTATCGTTCTCGCGCACTTACGGATATCCAATCGGGGATGTACCGGCAACAGAATCCGGTTGTGTGATTATACCCAAGCGGTCTCCAAGAGCGATGACAAGATCCGTATCCCCTGAGTTCGTGCGCGAAGTAGTAGTTAGCCGCATCGCCGAAATCGGTGGCTTTGACCGGTCAATTATCAATGATTCCGCGTGCTTAGACCGAGAGCTGAGCGTGAAGTCGATAATTTTCGTCGAGTTTCAGGTGGCCATCGAAGAAGACCTCGATATTGAGCTGGATCCCTTGGAGATGATCGATCTGAACCGACTAGACCTGATCATCGCCTACGTTTACGGCCTGGTCGCTGCAAAATGTGGAGAATTGCCACCGGAGAACCTCGCCGCCGAGAAGGGCCGGTCGTGACGGGGAATATTCTCGTTACAGGAATTGGGGTTATTGGTCCCGGCTCCGCCGTCGGGGCTGGTCGGTTTTGGCAAATCCTCATTGGTGTAGAAGGCCTTATTGCAAGGCTCACTCGATTCGATCCGTCGGGGTACCCGACCCAAATTGCAGGCCAAGTCTGCGACCGCGCGCTTGAACGGTTCATCGATTCACGAGCGAAGAGAACTACATCTCACGCAGCGCAACTGGCAATTGGAGCGGGCGAGTTGGCGATGGACGATTCACGGCTTCCGGTAACGGGAAACGAAGCACAGAACTTCGGCGTGTTCGTGGGGAGTGCACTCGGGGGATGGACACAAGGAGAACAGCAGTTAGCGACGCTGATCGAGAAGGGCGCCTCGCGCATTAACCCATTTCTGGTCAACAGCTCTGGGCCCCACTCGGTAAGCACCGAGTTAGCGTTCCGGATCGGCGCACATGGCAATATCCAGACCGTCAGCACCGGGTGCGCTTCCAGCACCCAGGCGATAGCAGACGCCGTGCGACAGTTGCACACCCAGGAGGTCAGCGCTTGTATAGCGGGAGGCACAGAGAGCCCTATCAGCCCCATGGTAGTTTCTGCTCTCGCCAGAACGGAGGAACTCTCCACTAGGCACAAGTCGCCCGAGCGAGCGTCGCGGCCTTTCGATCGCGACCACGACGGCATGGTCCTTAGCGAGGGAGCCTGTTTCCTGGTCCTGGAGAATTCTGATGCCGCACGCGAGCGCGGAGCACACGCCTACGCTGAAATTCTGGGCGGGGCGACTTCCTGCGACGCGGAAGGACTCTACCAGTTCGATCAGTCTGTCGAGACCGGAGCACGGGCGATCCATAAACTACTGCGAAGGACTGGCGTTACTCCCGATCAAATCGACTACGTCTGTGCACATGCCAATTCGTCACCCGCTTTTGACCGGAAAGAGGTCACCGTTCTCAAGAAGGCGTTCGGCGAGTTCGCGGCCAAAATTCCCGTCAGCTCGATCAAGGGGGTGCTCGGACATCCCTTTGGCGCCTCGGGAGCTTTCCAAACCGCCGCCGCCGCGTTGGCGATCCAAAATGACCTCATTCCACCGACACACAATCTCGAAGAACCCGATCCCGATTGCGACCTGGATCTGGTCATGGGCGAACCACGCAAAAAAACCGTCCGACACGCCCTGGTGACGAGCTATGGATACGGCGGCATCAATGCCTATCTGCTCCTCCGCAAGTTCGAAGGGTAACCTCTCACGGCTCTCAGCTATTGGCTCTCAGCTTTTTCAGCCTTCGGACGATGACGATTCGTCCTGTCACGCAGGCAACGATCGACATCAGCCTCGCCTCAGCCGGTGCCTCGGCCTGCGGGCGAAGCGAGATTCGACGTATCCGAGATGGCGAATTCAGAACACCACCTTGACCGACCGCAGCTCCTTCAGGTGACCGAAGATCCGGTCGCGGTGGCCCGCGCTCGCTACCTCGACCGACACCTCGTAGGAA
>Ga0114931_10010485_pt1 | contig 11023 bp, 13 predicted proteins | sample 2SBtaG_FD_89579 | JGI IMG/M metagenome (GOLD analysis project Ga0114931, IMG submission 89579) | Deep subsurface microbial communities from Kolumbo volcano to uncover new lineages of life (NeLLi) - 2SBTROV14_V59a metaG | ecosystem: Environmental > Aquatic > Marine > Volcanic | place: Kolumbo...
AGGACGGCCTGACCCTGAAGGCCACGTTCTATGGAGGCTACACAGATTGATGTAAGTTGGGCAGGCTACTCAACTAGCTTTTCCACTTAAATCTGGCGGATCAAAGTTAAGGTGTGTAAATTTGCTTATTTGCGCATTGGCCAAGATATCCAAAGCAGAAAGCAGTTGACGCGTGTGTGCTTGCGTTGATCCCATAACCGGATGACCTTGAATTTTGATGGGATCCATGTGGTTTGTCACGCCGTATATATTCATCGCTAGGGGAATCGTCGTGCCGGGAAACGGACGAGGTGTTGTGATTTTAATAGCGCCGTTTTTGGCCATCGAGGTCCAATTGTCGTTAGTTAAACTTTTTCCAAGAGCATGGCCGATTTCGTGAAGAGCGACCGAAAACAAATCAATATACCTTCCATTTGAATAAGCACCCACCGGGTTGGAATACACTCGACTTACGACGAGAGGGCCACCGCCAAGGTCCTGTTTTTTTTCAATATAGGATTGAAATTCTTCGTGTTCATACGGTGTGGGATCCAACCACCATTGAAAGTTTCTTTCATTCGCATTGTTGTTAAAGAGAATGGTCCCTTCAGTCTCTCGATTGGGAATGCCACCCTGCCGGGTCAACGTATGAAGACCGCCACCCACCGGTGCCCAACCAAATTTCAAGATGAGGGTATGATCATCCTGAATCGCATACTCCCAATGGTCAGCAGCCGCATTGAAAATGTCTTCCAAATTTCCCGCACCAATGGCCGTCGCTTGAGGTATCCCACCCTGGGCCTGCCTCACGATCTCTAAAGCCCCTGCACGTTCAATAAAGCAGGCACCCAGAATCAGCAGGGCGGCCATCACCATAGCCCATAATTTAGTCAAGTCAATTGTACTCAAATGCCTTGCCTGTGGTTGTTTCCAGACCATAGTAACCTCCAGAGTTGACGATGGTGAGTGTTACTGCCAATTTTCTTTAATCCTAAAGGTAGATGATGGGTCATCAATCATTCGTTATGAGGAACTAGCAAATATGGAGCCACAAGAAAACGCTGTAGGGATAACCATCCCCGAAATCTCGCAATTCGTTGACATCATGGGATAAATTTCACGAAAGGGTTGACCGGTCACTGCCACACCAGATATATGGACTGACCGACTCATACCGAAATTGATAAGAAGCCTGACAAAGCATCCAATTCAATAAACCCGTAAAAGAGATTTGATTGGCTTTTCAATAACTTCAGAAGAACAAGAGAGGAGATAAAATATCCGACGTAATGGGATTCAGACACAACGAGCACTTAACTCTAAACAGGAGAACGAACCATGACTACACAACAGTATCCCCGAAGTCCAAAGATTCAGGTTGGCGGATTAGCCCACTTAGGACGTCTATTTGATAAAATTGGCATGCGCCATGCCGGTTTGTTGCAAGACTACAACTACCTCACAACCGGATTCGACAAGTATCTTCTTGATATGTTGGGAGTCAATGGAAACGACTTGGAAAAGCGAGTCCTGGAAGGAGGCACAGACGAGGAGCTCAGTGCCTGGGTCACTCAACTGGGAAATACCCTCACCGCGGAGGAACGCATGCAGTGGAATGATATGGTATTAAACGGCGGACCCAAAAACGAAGGTGCCCAACAACGTTTTCAAGCGCGCCTGGCTGAAATTGCAAACCAACGTGGGGTACCAGTCGAGGATCTCCCCAAGGCTTCCACCTGGGTCGACATTATTGAAATCGATGAAGGGAGAATGTGAAACCAACCAGGGGAGAGTAACAAGATTTCATGAGCTGGCCACAGGGAAGGCGAAGGACAATACGAAATCAGACAGAAAGAAATTTTCAATTCTCTCCACATTAAAGAAGAACACAAAAATCCCCACCCCTGGTTGGATGATCACTAGGAGCCTGTCCAGGCCACTAGGATATGGCCCGGAATTCTATGAGGACATTCTATGAGCGTACCTGTGCCACTTCTAAGTGAAGCTTCCCGGGAGTTCGCGCCTCTGAAGTTTCACGCCAATCACCGTATGCGGCCCCACAAATGGCATAGGCTTCTTCAAGAGTGACACCTTGTTCATAAGCGCTTCGCACGACTCGGCCTAATTCGTGCAAAATGGGAGCCTTGGCAAAGTGCCCGGACCGTTCACTGGTTTGGTTGTGAAATTGATCGTTACCCATAGGTCTGATTGCTCCAAGTTTGAAAAAGTAATTGAGATTGGGTTGTAACATATTTTGCCTCTCACTGACGATAGCCCGCACAGACTATCTTTCACGATGTTGAACATTCCCTGCCGTTCTTGTCTGATGTGACTATAAGCTGGTTGCCTCCATTGTGCCATGCGTTCAATCACAAAGATTATGTGATCTTCATCACTTCATGTTCTCCGGGAAACTCAGGATGTGGACCGGGCACGGTAAGTATTGTTCAATATGCATGTAATACTTTCTGTTTTCCGGTTTTCTCTTCCCGTTATACCGAATTGTCATTAACAACAGAAGAGCCAATGGGGGCAAGGGAGTGAGAATTATGGCCCTAGAACATTAGACCTGAATGGATCTAGGAATCTGTCCCAAGATTAGGGATCGTTACAAAATCGTGTCGAGTTGAGTAAGATTTTTCGATCGTAAGAGGTCAGGCATCAGACCAATACTCTATGTTCAAGCTTAGAACTCAAAACAATCCAGCTCCGCTACTGAAGTGACAAAAAAGCGATCGTCCAGGTACCGGGGAGCATACTGACGGACATCCATATGAATCCAGGTTGGCGCAATGTACGAGGGTTCGAGCGATTTTCGATTAGGGGCAGCCCAGCCAATTTGAAAATTGCCTTGTTCGACGAGGACGCCTCGAAACCGATTACACCGGTTTTGATCATCCCGTTTATCTTCTCCAGCTTGAAGGGTAAAATCGCAATCCAGCGCTTTACCCATATGGTTCGTGCTTAACCGTCCCCTCCGATTATTATTTATCCAACATCGATAACCGCTGGACATAAACAGTGGGGCCTCCTCAGTCTGCTCGGCATAAAACCGAGCTGCGCGAAACGCGTGCAAAATAGCCTTATGCACACCTGGGTATTCCCGATTGTGATAGGCCTCGACGTGAGGTTTCCCTTCGCGATACACATGGGCAAACTGTCCGTTGCCAAAACCAGGACACTCCCCACAAGAACAGCGCACCTTCTGAAATCTGACAGGATGGGTCTTGGCGAATTGCCGCAGCTTTTTGAAGGTCATCTGATCAGCTACCCCTGTCGGTTCAGCCATTCCCATCACGTCACGCTGAAACGATTTGACCTGAAGCTCTGTTCCGGGTCCGTAATCCCCATCCCAGACCGTACCTCGAAACCCTGCTAAACGGATCTGCAATTCGACCACTTCCGGCCCGTCCGCTCCCCGTCTCAGTTCGGTCTTACCCAGACTCACTTGATGCTTTCTTAGAGAGAGGGCTCGTTGCGCCGCAATCTTTTGGTCCGCCGACCGGATCAAAGCATCGGCAATATCTGACGTCACCCGCGTACCAGATTTCGCAGATTCACTCCTTATCCCGGTTTGTCGAACAAATGCCTGCACGGCACGTGTTGTACATCCGCCATAATCACCATCCGCACCATACTTCTCCCATTGCAAGGGCCCATCAAACCCCAGCTCATGAAGCAGATGCTGCAACGACTCAATCTCCTTCCTATGCGAAGACCTTCGCTTTAGTACGGCATGAACAGAGCCGGACTTTCTCAACCGCTTAATCGTAGCCAAACCCTGCATGACACATTCCTCCATAAAGCAAGTCGCAATTGATCAAAAGTCAACGCATTGACCAAAACCAAGATCCCATGCATATTCTATGTGAAGATGCCCAATACGACGCAATGGTCAAACATTCGGGTTTAAACAGCGTATAATACAAACAATAACCACGAGTGAGCTTTATGACAATTTTTCACACAAAGTAAAATCCATCCATCAATACAAATTGTTCATCATTGAGGAGGAAAAGAAGATGTACATCACCAGGATCACCAGAACGTTGTTAAGCCTTATGTTTGTAGCAGGAACTCTCATTCCAATTAGCATGGTTGTAGCCGATGAAAACCGTGAGCATGGAAAAGGCCATTCCTCTTATGGAAGCAAACACAAAATGGGTGACCATCGTGGAATGATGAGGCACCATAAGTCGGCCTCTCCTCTCGCAATGAAAGAAGAACTCGGGTTAACTGACAAACAAATCAAGACGCTCCAACCTATGGAATCAGACTACAGGAAAGCCTCCATAAAAAATCGAGCTGACTTCAAAATCGCCATGATTGATTTAAGCACCCTTTTAGACCAAAAGTCACCGGATAAAAGTGCCATTACAAAGCAAGTGGATAAAATTGGAACCATCCAAAAAAGCATGATGATGTACCGCGTTAATACCATGCTCAAACTCAAAGAGGTGCTGACAGCGGCGCAATACGAGAAATTTCGCGCAGCAATCAAAGATCACATGGCGCAGGGTATGGGAGGAATGACGCATGGAATGAGAGGGAAGATGCACCACAAATCCGGAGGCAAGCATGGCTACAGTCACGGCGAAAAAGAGGATCATGACTAAGACCAGCTCCAGGGGATTTAATGCTCCCTTGATTATGATAGGTATCCCAGAAGGTATTTCGACAGTCGTCAAATATGGTCCCTCCCAGACTGCAACCCCTCCACACACACACAACAGGTTTGGGACAAGAATGGGGGTGCCCGCCGTCAGGGCGGACACCCGCTCTTTTCAAAGGCCCAAGCATCAAACGTGGTAGCAGTCTTATTTTCTAGTTTTTCGTTTAGGCAGGGATTTCTTAATGTTCGCCTTTGAGCGCAAGGCGACTTCATACGCACGACGGGCCCAGATTGCAGCTTCCTGAGGATCATCAAGAATTTCTTCAGGCGCCAAATAGTATGACATCTTAATCAACTTTTTCCCGCTATCATACTCAAAGGGTCCCAAGCCTCTCAGTTCAAACTCTTTGACACTATTCGTATCGACCTTGAGGTACAGCGTATCATCAGCCACCAGTCCGAACATGACCTCTTTGTGATAGATGCCATAACCCCCAAACATCTTCCGCGCATGAATCTCCCCAAAGTCTATAAACACCTCTTTCAGAAATTCCACGAAATCACTCATCGTAGACCGCCTCACAATAGTACGCCAGCCGAAGTCCCAATGAGTGTAAAATCAAGCAATGGCCCCCTTTTCAAATTCTTTTCTGGTCAAGGCCAATAACTATTTGTTCTTGGCATGACATAGTTTTTGTAGTGGTCTGAGAGTCCTTGTAACCTCAGCCCGTCTTTCGTAATGGTACCAACATACTTGCCGGGTGGCAGTCCCGATGCCGACTTCCGGGGAACGAGGAACTCGATACTGTTTCCCTTAACAGTGAGACTCAGCACTTCGGGGAAGCCAGGTGCTCCTTCAGAGGCTTGAACAATCCGGGAATACCCGACTGGATTCGGAACAATATGAATCTCTGCGCCAACAATATCGCCGGAGTTCTCGCTTAACCGAAAGGTGCTAAACAGCCCCGTAATGAGGCTTTCTTCAGCAAGCAGCGGTTGTGCAAGAATTAGGGAGAGTATTGCTACGGTTGGTAGCTTTAACCTTTTCATAATGGTCGAGACCTAACGTCGTGCTTTGCGGCAATTTTGGAGCGCAGCGGAAAACTTGTCCGGCAACAGCACTTTGTTAAGCCATTAGCTCCTTGAGATCAATCCCAAATTCAGATTCCAAGAACCGAACTGTAATTGACTGATTATCAAGAGACGCCTTTACTTTTTGCGGAGTATATATACCCGACTTACTCTTAAATTTCGCATCTTTTCTATTGAGAGTTATCTGCCAATTAACCAGTGCAACATACTCAGATTTTTTTCAGATTCACTATTTTCTGCCATGTTGTTGCAGACAAGCTCCAAGGATAGTAATGGCCGATTATTTATCATTGCTTGTTGTATCGGTTTTGCCTCTTGAGTGATTTTGCCAATACCCAAGTAACCATGCTTAGGCAAGTAAGCTGCTATCACATCACCTACCTCAAAACTTAACATGGCATCCCTGAATCTTGCCGCTTGACCAGCGGAAATGAACCCATACTTTACATAGTCATCCCAGTTTCTATGAGCGCCTTCACTAACATTATAATAATAAAGGCCATTTTGATAATCGAAGCCAGATAATTTTTTGTACAGCGTATCATGCGGTCGAAAATTCTTTGAATAGTGCCCCGACGAAACATTGGTCAATTGATTTCCAAGCTTCCAAAGCAGAGTTTTCTCTACCAGAAGGGCATCATGTTCTGAAAGGCCTCGAGCGATTACCCTGATAATGGGCTCTAAACCTTCTATTTTAATTGCTTTGATACGTTTCGCTTTTTCACTGTCGCTATCTTCAAATAGGTGATCATCTTTTCGAGAGCCCTTACCTTTTCCATAGTAAAACTCTTCAAAATTCCTTGGATCAATATATACGTAAACGTAATACTCGCTCATGACTACCTTTTAGGCTTAACGTTTAGGCTGTGGCATCGGGGCAATGGCGTCAAAGAGCGAACGCCCCCCCGGCACGTTGTCCCCGATAGCCTTCAGCTTCTGGTTCGCATTTCATTTCAATTCACGTATCTGCTTGGCAACCTCATCAGCCTGCTGCATCAGCTCATGAATGTGGTGCCGCAAACGATCGTACTTCTCGTGCAGCTCTGTGCGTTTTGAGGGAGGCCCATCGACAGCATACTTCTCGATGAAATCGGAGATTCGTTCTTCCCGTGCTCTGCGAGCATCAGGTGACATTGGCAAGGAGTCAAGGAACTCGCGCCAGTTCTTCTGGCCCTTCTTCTCATTACAGGTTCTGCAACTTGGGAGTAGGTTTCCCAACCGGTGACCAGCACCACTGGATGCGCCATCCTTCACCCGGGACTTGATATGGTCCCATGTGGCTGCCTTTTCGGCACAGTAGACGCACTCAAGATCTTCGTCGGGATTCTGTCCTAGCACGGAAACGGCCTCTCGTAATCGCGTAGGATCATACTCGTCAGTTGGAGCAATTGCGGACGCGAAGGCAGCGTTAATCGTTGTCTTTCGCTTGCCGTAGATCGAGTAGGTTGCGAAGTGCTTTTTTATGGAGATGATCTTCATTCTGCTATGCGAACTAATAGGTATACTGCCAAGGTTCCCGCAAAATATCACGGTACATCCTTGTAAGTTTCAAATACTAATTTCGTTACATTATCCATATCTATCTAACACTGACAATACGTTGTCAGCCGCCTCCTGTGCTGAAATGGACTGCCACTCTCGCAGTCTATCCCAATATCCACCCGCAGTAAATTCCAGTTCCCTCATCAGAGCCGATCGGTAGGGCTACTCAGTCTACGACCACGGCGATGGGTATAGATCAGGGTGGTGTTCACATCCCTATTCCCCCGAAGCTCCTGCACCATTCTAAGGTCATAGCCATTTTCCGAGCAGGTGGGTGGCAAAGGAATGACGAAGGGTTAAATTCAATGGAACAAGAATCGTTGAACGCTTTCAACCAACATCCCCGATTAATTCGAGGTCGACCCTATTTTCACTATTCCCCCGAAGCTCCTGCACCATTCTAAGGTCATAGCCATTTTCCGAGCAGGTGGGTGGCAAAGGAATGACGAAGGGTTAAATTCAATGGAACAAGAAACGTTGAACGCTTTCAACCAACATCCCCGATTAATTCGAGGTCGACCCTATTTTCAATGTCCTGATGAAAGATTGGAGAAAGAAAGGACGGCAATTATCTAAGACGTGGTGTCCATATCGCGGATCTGGAGCTGGAACGTCGACGACGCGATGCCAGCAACGCCGGAATGACGACAATCCAAAAAAGAATGGAAAAGGCGGGATCGAACCTTGCTGGGGGCCTCGAAAAAAACCCGCCAAGCCCTCCGAATCCACCAAGACCCCACAATCCAAGAAGGAGAAAGAGAATAACGAGATAACCATTTGCCACGGATGACCTTACTGCAAACAATGCTATCGTGACAATGGCAAGGACAATTGACACCCCATAGATGTTACGTTCATTCTCGGGTTCATGAGCCCATTCCCAATATTGGACCACGGCTTGCCAGGGATCTTGGGGAACATTCAAGGGACCAGTCGACCACAGAAGAAAGAGCAAATACCCTAAGCCTAAGGCCCACAACAGGTAGGTCCATCGAAAGGAAAAGAGTGCCCTAGAAACCAATGAAGAATGTTCGCCGACTGTGTTGGGCGAGGCAGGCCAAATATCAGAAGGTGGGGGTTCCCCAAATGTTTTTTTATACGTTTTCAGTGTGCGGTCGTAACAGACAGAAGATTTTTCACCTTCCTGGTTTTCTTGTTGAGGTTCAACGGGAAAAGGAGACTGCATCACCTGGTTGCATAATTCCGTCCAATAGGATGGTGAGGACGACCGGTGTAATTGCCAGGCCAAACCTACAGATGTGGATGGGAAAACAGGGCCGCCAGCAATGATCCCCAACAATAGAAACTTTCGATATTCTTTAACCACTCGTTCTGCGTATGACAGGGACCAGTTATTGTCCAAAGCCAATTTCTCCGCAAAGGCCCCCTCGAATCCCGGAAGATGGATCTGATATTTCTTCAATCGTCGCCAAATGAGCATGTGTTCAAAATTCATAATACACCAGGTTGAAGAGTTCCTTCTTTGTCCTACTTATTCGGTCATCAACCGAGTGCCTTTAATTTTGGGTCTTCCGGGTTTTCCGTAGGTGACGCGGCACCGCCCTATCTGTTGCCTGAAGGGGCCACCTATTAGCCTTCAACTCTTGCGAGGGAGATTTTTCAGAACGGGTTTATCGAATAGAGGGCAAGAGAGTGTGCTAGACGCCGCTAACTATCTGGCGTAAGACCCTCCAGAATGCCACGGGCACCACAACAGCGCATCCGTCTTTGAAGCGGGTATTCATCCGGACGGAACAAGATAGATTCCCGCTTACGACAGGCGGGAATGACGACAAAAGATGGAAAGATCTGAAGTTCTGTGAAGGCCCGTTTCTTTTTTTTTGACACGTTGACACGAACAATTTGGGGACCCGATCACTAAAAATTGGTGTCATTTCGTCCCGATAGGATTGATAGACATCATCATCCAGGACATGTAAACCAACGAGCAGTTCAAAAACCATAACGTTTCAATATCACTTCATTTGCCCTTCGTCATAGCGCAACGAAAGGAAGGGGGCGCTGTTTTTCACGGTTCGCGAAAGCGCACCGTCATAGGTTGCTAAGCATTGACTTTGGCAACCAGATCAACACCAAGAATCATCTGCAAGGTGGCTCGCAGATCTGGATTGCGCCCAAGAAAATTTCTCAATTGATCTTTGGACCAGGACACATAGCGCAGTGGGGTTTGAGCCACCACGCTCGCATTGGTCTTACTGTCGGTGAGATAGCTCATTTCACCCATAAACTGCCCATCCTTGAGCTTAGCCACTTCCTTCTCTCCAACTTGTACCGAAGCATTCCCGGAATACACCACCATCAGATTGTTGAGTGTAGCGTCTTGTTCAATAATTCGTTGTCCGGAAGTTTCTGTGGTCCATGTTGCCAGCTTCAACAGTTTAAGCATTTCCCGTGGTTTCAAGGCCCGAAACACCATGCGATAGAGCTGCTGCTCTTCTTCATTCAACTGTACCGGCTTTCGTTCTAGGAGAAGGATGTAAATCTGAACCAGATTAATTCCGGTAAAAAGCAGATTCCAATAAATGGGGGCCATGAGAGGTTCGGGTCTAGAATAGAAGAACGGGATTAAGCATGACGCCGCAATGACAGTCAGGATTCTGAGCCAGAGAATATCCCGTACCAAATACGAAAAAAGATAAAGCACATTGGCTACATGTATGAAGGCTTCCATAGCATCTCCCATTTCATCAGGAACAACAGATCTCTCTGAGTGAGTGAAGTGTTGAAAAAAGAATTCTTCTCTAATTCAGGCAAGTGATTTTCCATGTCGGAGTAGTAGGCGCAGTGCCACGTCGACCACCTCAACTGTCGGGGCACGATCACCTAAGTTGCTGTTGCAATAATAGTAAGCCACGTCACCATTCCCATTGACGAGGAGCGATCCTCCTTGTTGGCTGCCGTCACCCATAAGCCATGTTTGACGATGACCGGCAAAAAACGCTCTCACGAATCCCAACAAGGCACGCGGTCCAAGTGTCGCCCACCACGAACGGACGAGATGCATGGCCGTAAATGCTTGTAAGGACGGATCCGTGACGATCTCCACCTTTTTGTCTTGAAGAGCATGTCGTTCAATGAACCCGTCGATGTACCGAGGTTCTCCATTGCCAACAAATATTGTTCGCAACCCAAGCCGGTGAAGCTCGAGGAGACGCGGGGTTAGTTCATTGACGTGCTGACTACAGCCCATACAACCGAAATGGCGAAGAAAAATCAGCAAGGAGGGACTGCCTGCCCACAAGTCGCTTAGGCGAACATACGTGCCATCGGGCTTCAGCACTTCCGCTTCGGCAAGTTCTAAGGGTGGCTGTCTTCCAATAACAGGTCTTGACATAGCGGACATGGTAAAACGTTTTCCAACAAAAGTGCCAGCAGTTTTTTATGGGGCCTGTTAGATAAGCATTCCCTGAGTTCTGCCGAAGGGTCCCTTTCACAACCTTGACAGATGAGCTATCCTTTGACTTCCCCAATCTTTTGACTAGTTGGTGCCTGGGGCAAGGAGGAGGATCATATGTGCAAACTCAGCCGTAAAATTTCAACGCGCATTTCCAACCTTGAGGGATGGACCCTTTACCCTCACCCTTGCCTCCTCAAGCTCGTATGTATTGGCACCCTTGGGATCTTGGTCTTGAACGGACCTGGTTCTACTCAGGCCGCTGAGCCAACCGTTGTGTCCACCACGGCCACACTCAATATTCTCACTGGAACCGTGAAGCTCATCCCCACCGGTGCTACACGAAATCAACCCGCCAAGGACGGAATGAATTTGAGGATTGG
>Ga0114931_10010486_pt1 | contig 11023 bp, 13 predicted proteins | sample 2SBtaG_FD_89579 | JGI IMG/M metagenome (GOLD analysis project Ga0114931, IMG submission 89579) | Deep subsurface microbial communities from Kolumbo volcano to uncover new lineages of life (NeLLi) - 2SBTROV14_V59a metaG | ecosystem: Environmental > Aquatic > Marine > Volcanic | place: Kolumbo...
GGCACCTTGTCGAGGCCGCCGCCGTACACCACGACCCCGTCGATAGCATTTAGCGTGTCGAGCAAGCGCGCGGTCATCTCGCGCTCGGCCGCTTCGATGGTGTCCATGCCGATGGCCATGAGCGCTTCGGCCACCAGGCCCATGGCGATGGACCCGGGAATGTTGGGCGTACCGGCTTCTTCGCGCGCGGTGACCTCGGCCTTGATAGCGAAGTCTTCGGTGGACACGTACTCGACCATGCCGCCGCCCACGTCGGTGACGCAGCGGCGACCGCTCAGGGTCGACAGGGTGCCGATCAGCGCGCCGCGGCTGCCGGGCGCGTACAGCTTGTGACCGGACAGCACCAGATAATCGATGGCGCGATCGTTGCCGCCCTCGTGCATCTTGACCGGCGCGTGGGGAACCCACTGGGCGCCGTCCACCATGATCTGCGCGCCGACTGCGTGGGCCATCTCGGCGATGTCGTGCACCGGATTGATGATGCCGGTGACGTTGGACACCGCGGTGACCGCGACCAGGCGTACGCGCTCGCCGTGTTCGCGCAAGATGCGCTGCAGATCGGCCAGGTCCAGGCCGCCCGTGGCCGGATCGACGGCGGCGACGCGCACGTTGTGGTGTCCCACCGCCTCCATCCACGGCAGCAAGTTGCTGTGGTGCTCCATGGTCGTGGTCACGACCAGCGGCCGCGCCAACAGCTCGTCGATGCCTTCTTTTCCCGCGCCGCCCAGCGCGCCGCCGAGCTGCTCGACGAACGCCGGCGGCGGCCCGTCGGGAAACCGCTTGACCACCGGGCGCAGCTCGGGCCGAAACAGCGCCCGGGCCAAAAAGTTGATCGCACCGGTCGCACCGTTGGCGGTGAACAGCACCACGTCGTGCTTGCTGCAATAGCCGACCAGCCGGCCGATGGCCGCTCGACTTTCCTCGATGGCCCGGGTCGTGTCGCGACCGGCGCGGTGCGCATCGGTGTGACTGTTGGCGGACGCCGCCGCGAGGTATTCGCGTATGCCGTCCCACACCACCTCGGGCATGAGCGCGGTAGCGGTCGTATCAAGGTACACGCGGCGCCGGTCTCTTTGCTCGCCGTCGAGGCTGAGCACCGGGTCGACCCGGTCCAGACCAATGAACTCCCGCGCGAATCGCTCCAATAATGCATGCCGATCCATCGCATAGAAGACCTAGCACACCGCAACGACGGGTGCGCGTGGTTGCCGCGTCAAACTCGATGGCGCAGCGCGTCGCTGCACTATACTTGCCTCGTCATGCCCGACTGGTTCGATCGCCTGCCCAAAGTGGAGCTGCGGCCGCACGTCGGTGAGGGGTTCACCGGCGACTACGCGGCGTACTACGGGCTGGCGTTGCCGATGGAAGCCCAGTGGGAGCGGGCTACCCGCGGTGACCGGCGGCTGTTTCCGTGGGGCGACGAGTATTTCCCGCACGACCGGATCGCGTTTCCCGAGAACGGCTCCGATCAGGTCTGGGCCGTCGGGAGCCGGCCCGCGCTGGCCAGCCTGTACGGAGTCGAAGATCTGATCGGCGAGTTCGGCGAGTACACGGCCGATCCGTTCATGCCGTACCCCGGCACCGACATCGAGCTGTTCGAGCGCCATCTCCCCGACTGGCGGGACGAGCGTGCCGTCCGCGGCGGCTACGACGTCTATCAGGACTCCACCTGCGTCTACCGCAACAGCATCGGCGAAGACGACCGCGCCGCCGACGTGAAGTTTCGCTGCGTCCGCGTCGACCGGGCCCAGGGCCGCTCCCTCCTCGGCTAGAATGCCGGACCCATGAACCTCGATTCCTGCGCCAGGCTGCACCTGGATCGCCGCGGCCGGCTGTCCAGCTACTTTTCGTGCGGCGTGATCGGTGGGGTCGCGGGCATAGCGGTGGTCATTGCGCTGGGCGCGTTGCGTCCGGCGGCGAGCCCGGCGGCCTGGCCGGTCGCGCTGCTGGCGTTGCCGCTGTTTCTGATCGCCGTCAAGGTCAGCCACATCATCGCCGGCTACGAGCGGATCGTGCTCTACGAAAAACTCCTGGCCGTGATGCTCGGCACGGGGCTGGTGCTCCACGCGCTCGATCGCCCGGTGTGGTTGGGGCTGGAGCTTTGCGTCATCGGCGTCGGCACGTTTCTGATCGCCGGTCGCGTGGGTTGTCTGCGCGTCGGCTGCTGTCACGGCCGGCCACACCGCTGGGGCATCGTCTACGGCGCCGAGCACGGCCGGGCCGGCTTCACCGCCCACTACGTCGGGGTGAGGTTGTTCCCGGTGCAGCTTCTCGCCTCGCTCGCCACCGCCGCGCTAATCGGCTGCAGCGTGGTCTTGTTTCTGCGCCCGCACCGGCCCGGCGAAGTGGTCTGCGTCTACCTCGCCGGCTACGCGGTCGTTCGCTGGTGCCTCGAGCTTTTGCGCGGCGATCCGCAGCGCCCCTACTGGCTGGGCGCGAGCGAGGCGCAATGGCTGGCGCTGGTCACCAGCTGGGGAGCGGTCTATTTGTCCGCTCGCCTCGACCTGCAGCTCGGCTGGCTTTATCTCGGCGCGGCCGGCGCGGTGAGCCTGGCCTCACTGGTGCTGATCGTCGCCGCCCGGCTGCTGGCGGGTCACCCGTGGGCGCTGCGCCAGCCGCACCGCGTGGCCGAGCTCGCGGCCGCGCTGGACGAGCTGGGCAACGGCAGCGAGCTGGCGACCACACAGACCACGGGCGGCTTGCGCATCAGCTTCAGCCGCGAGGGCGACCTGCTTCACTACGGATTGTCACGGGAGGGCTCCACGCTGAGCGAGCCCGCCGCGCGCGAGCTCGCCCGCCAGCTGGCCATCCTCGGTCATTACGCCGGCGAGCCCGAGCTCGTCGCCGGTCGCCAGCCCGGCGTGTTTCACGCGCGCGTGCATCCTGGTCCCGCGCTCGGCGCATAGCACCCCCACGAAGCGGTCACCCGTGCTGGGGTGCGCGTCGTTTCATGTCCGAGGTTTCGCGCCCGCGTCGTTCGCCGCTTTTGCCCATCTTCCTGATCGTCCTGGTGGACGTCATGGGGCTGACCATCATTTTGCCCCTGCTGCCGTTCTATGCGGAGAAGTACGGGGCGACGCCGTTCGTGGTCGGCTTACTGATCACGTCGTACGCCGGCTGCCAGCTGGTCTCGGGCCCGATCCTGGGCCGCATCTCGGACCGCGCCGGCCGCCGGCGTTGCTCATCGGAACCAGTGTCCGGCGCCGTCTCGGCCGCCGGACACAGAGCTTCGTCCGCACTCATAGAGAAGGTGGGCAAGCATAGTGGACACGTGCCGGCGCGCTCAGAAATTCCCGCCCCGTTTCGGGCGAGTCCAGCGCGTTTGTCAGCTTACAGGTGTTGCAGCGCAACCATCGGCGCGTGGATCGCTGCCGCCGCACAACACGCCATCGCGCTGGCGGACGATGATCTGGCCGCGGCCGAACAACGCTCGCGCCGGCCCGCCTACCTCGGTGATGCGATGGCCCATCTGCTGAAGGGCGCGCTGGGTGTCGGCCGGCGTGCCCTGCTCGAGGGCGACCGGTCCGCCACCGGGCTGAATGCACAACCGCGGCCGGTCCAGGGCGGTCTGAGGATCGACGCCGTCGTCGACCAACGCCAGCACCACCTGGGTATGCCCCTGGGGCTGCATGAACCCGCCCATGACCCCAAAGCTGGCGTACAGCGTGCCGTCGGCGCGCGTCGCCATGGCCGGAATGATGGTGTGGTACGGCCGCTTGCCCGGTGCCAGCGCGTTGGGGTGCGCCGGATCGAGGGAAAAATTGTGACCGCGGTTTTGCATCGAGAAGCCACAGCCTCTGGGCACGATGCCGGTGCCAAAGCCCATGTAGTTGGACTGGATGAACGAGCACGCGTTGTCGGCCGAATCGATCACGGTGAGGTACACCGTATCGGAGCTGGCCAAAGGAGAGCCGGCAACCACGTCCGCCCGTGCGTGCGCGGGGTCGACGAGGCCGGCGCGCCGGCGCGCATACACATGATCGAGCAGTGCTTCGCTGGGCACCGCCACGGCGTCCGGATCGGCGATGTAGCGCTGGCCATCGGCGAACGCCAGGCGCAGCGCTTCGATGGTGAGGTGCAACCGCTGGGGCGACAACGGCGCGCCGACGTCGCCCAGCTCGCGCAAGATGTTGAGGGCGAGCAGCGCGACCAGGCCCTGGCCGTTGGGCGGACACTCATAAATGATGTGGCCGGCGTACTCGGTGCTGATCGGCTCGACCCAGCTCGATTCGTGCGCGGCCAGATCGTCGGCGGTCATCACACCGCCGCCCGCGGCGATCACGTCGACGATCGCGGCCGCGGTGGCTCCGCAGTAAAAGCCCGCGGCGCCGTCGCTGGCGACCCGCTGCAGGGTCGCCGCCACGTTCGGGTTGGCAAACCGCTCGCCGGCCTCGGGTGCCCGGCCGTCGATCAATAGCTCGCCCGCGTTCGCCGCCTCGGCCAGCTGCCGGCGCGCCCCCGCCGCCCAGAAGAACGCGGTGATCGGCGCCACCGCAAAACCGTTACGCGCCAGACCGATCGCCGGCGCCAACAGCTCGTCCAGCGGCCGCGTGCCCAGCCTGGCGATCACATCGCACCAACCGGCCACGGCACCCGGCACGGTCACCGTGTTGGCGTGATACGCCGGCAGCGCGCTGACTCGATCGAGCGACAGCGCCGCCGGTGCCCGTCCCGAGCCGTTGAGCGCCGACACCGTCGCAGTCGCGGCGTCGTAGTACAGGGCGAAGCAATCGCCGCCGACACCGTTGCTGCACGGCTCGGTCACCGCCAGCACCGCAGCCGCGGCCACGGCCGCATCGGCGGCGTTGCCCCCGGCCGAAAGCACGTCCACGCCGGCCTGTACCGCCAGCGGCTGACTGGTCGCGACCATACCCGCGGTGCCGTACACCGGCGAGCGCCGCGACGCGAACACCATGTCGTCGGCTGTCATCGCCGGCAGCGTACCACCGGCGAGCGGGCAGCGTGCTACCGGTTAGTCGACTTCGCCCAGATCGCGGTAGTACTCGGGAAAGTCCAGGCGCTGCAGCGGCGACATACACTCGGGACACCACGCCGAACGGTTGCTCCGTTCCAGCGGGGCGTCACAGCCGAGGCACAGCCGCGGAGGCCGCTCAGGCTTGACCGGGGGCGGCCCCGTTTTGCCCATCGATGGTTGCGTCTTCATTTTCTCCCTCCCAATGGTTCGTCGCGCAGCCAGGATCGCCACGCGCAGGTCTGCGCCATCGGCCGCGCGTAGTGCAGCGCCGCCGTGCGCAGATCATCCAGCTCGAACGGCGGATGAAACGCCGCCGTCGGTGCGAACGCGGCCGGCACGGCCACCCCCGCGTCGGTGCGATCACGAACAACACGGCCGGTGCCCAGCGGATCGCAGCGACGATCATGGATGCCAGCTGCCTGCTGCCCTCGTCGCAGCACCGATCCACGATCACCAGCGCAGGTGTGCGAGACGCCCGCGATGGCCTGCCCAGTTGTCGGACGTAGCGGTGCAGCTCGGCGCTGGGACTCGCCTCCATTCCCGCGTAACCATCCTCACGCAAACCGTGCGCAGCGTCGCGGGCGAACGTGTGGTCAGCGCTGATCACCAGCGAGCGTGTTGGCAACTGCCACGGCAGGCAGGTCGTGGTGCGCAGCGCTCTGGAACGGGGCTGGGCGGGCATGGTCCTCCGCTTTCTCTCTGAGCAACATGCGTGCCAACGCCGCGGCCCCCAACGCGGGCAAATTGCCCCGATGGGGGCGACTACCCCACGCCGCGCAGGGTTATCGCATCACACGATAATTTTTCACCCCGGCGGCGCCGTAAAGCGCAGTGACGCCGTTGCGGTTGCCGACGATCAAGGTGACCGCGTTTTTCTCGTCGAGCTCCCGAGCGATGAGTCGCTTGACCTCGGCGGGACGCAAACTCGCCACCTCGCCCACGAGCGCGCGGAAATAATTCGCACCCAGGCGGTGAATTGCGATGCGCTCGAGCTCGTCGCCCACCGAATCGGAGTCCACCGACGCGGCCATGACCCGTTCGAGCACCTTGCGGCGGGCCCGCACGAATGCCGGCTTCAGGACCTTGCCGGCGCGTAGCTCGTCGAGTCCGGCGCGCAGCGCCACCAGCGCCTTGCCCGCATGGTTGGATCGAGTGACGCGACGATGTCCAGATGGTTAGGACCGCGGTGATGCGAGTAGCGCACGGCCACGCCATAGGTAGCGCCGAATTTCTTCCGCACCCGCACCGTACGCTGCCGGACCATTTCGGCGAGCACCCGCCGCGCCGCCTCCCGGCCGCGAAACCCTGCCGCCGCGCGAAACGCGACCACGACGCGCGGTTGCACCACGTCCGCGTCGACGATCGCGTAGGCGGCGGCCGGTGTCCTGGCCATGAAAGACGGCACGGGTTTGGGCGCCACGGGTTTGCCGGCGGGAAACGCGCCGAACACTCGGTTGATCCGTTTCTCCACATCGGCGGCGTCGAACTTACCGGTGACGATGAGGGTAGCGCCGTTGGCCTGGTAGTGATCACGGGCAAAATGGTCGAGGTCATCGACAAAGATGGCGCCGACCTGCGGCGTACGCACGATGTCGGCGTAGGGGTGCGCTGCCCCGTAGAGCGCTTCTGCAAACACACGCTGGCGGCGCAACGATGTGGCGTCACGCTCGACCTCGCGGGCCACCGCGGCCTTTGCGTGGGTGAGCGCGTCGGCCTCGTGTATGCCGCCGCGCACCCACCACTGCAATTGCCACAGCAAGCCATCGGCGTGGCTGCTGAGGCCGCGCACGTGAAACGACGTGGTGTGAACGCCGACCTCGGCGTCGATCGCGCCGCCCATCTCCATGATGAACTTGATCGACGGCAGGTCCTTGACCGGGTATTTGCGGTCGAAGTCCAACGACAGCAACTCGGCGCTCAGCCGCGCCAGGCCGCGCTTGCCAGGGGGGTCGTCGACGGCGCCCACGGGAAACACCAGTCGCGCGTCGATCAGCGGATACGACAGCCGCGGCACGAGCACCACGCGCAGCCCGTTGGCCAGAGTGAAACGCCCGGCGGCATAGCGCTGTCTCTGCCGCGGCACCGCGATGGGCTCGTCGGCGTCGGCCGCGTCCACCGGCGCGCGCCACAGCTCGATCTCCGGTTGCTTGGTGTCATCGCGCAGATCGAAGCTGCCACCACCGCCCTTACCCGGTGTGACCGTCACGACACTGGCATTCGCCAGCGCCAGCTTGCGCCTGGCGATGCGCTGCAGAGTTGTGTGATCCAAGCGGCTGAGCTCGCGCAAATCGGCGTTCATCAGCATCTTGGTCGGCGCGTATTGCAGATAGTCGGCGATGGCCACCGCGCGAGACTGAAACGGCTCGACCGAGCGCAGCACCTGTGACTGCCAGCGCGTGCGCACGGCGTGCAGGCGGTCCTTTTGCAGCCGTTTCACCGCCGCGTCTCGGGCGTGCTCGAACGCCTTTAGCGCCGCGTCAGTTTGTTTGGCATCGGCGAGGCCGACCACATAGATGTAGGCGGCGCCTGCCCGATAGCCGCCGACGCGCGCGATGCCGGCGCTGCGCAGGGCGTCGCTGCCGTCTACTTCGGTGCGCAGCTTGCCCAGGATCTCGGTGAGCAGCACGCGCTGCCACAGCTCGTTCGGGTCGCCCCAGCGCGGCGCGGCAAACGCGATCACCACCGCCGGCTTGTCGATGTCCATACTCAGGGTCGACCGGCCGTGCGGCTGGAACGCCGGCACCGCAGCCGGCTTGGCCGCGCCCCGGTTGGCGATGGGACCGAACAACTTTCCGACGCTCTCGCGCACGCTGCTGGAGATGTCGCCGGCAACGACCAGAATCGCGCGTTGCGGCGCGTAGTGTTTGTCGATGAACTTGCAGACGTCGTCGCGGCTCGCGCTCATCACCTCGGCGATACTGCCACCGACCGAGCGCGTGTACGGGTGGTCCGTGCCGAACAGCCGCTTGCGCAGCCGCTCGACCACATCACCGGTGGCGACCCCGCGCTGGAGCAGCTCCTGTTTGACCACGAGCTTTTCGCGGGCGAGCAACGCGTCGTCGGTCTGTGCGCAGCTCGCCGCCATGCGCCGCTGTTCCAAACGGAACAACGTGTCGAGCTTGGAGCTGAGCGCGGTCGCAGTATAGTGAGTTTCGTCCCAGTTGGTGTAGGCGTTGTAGCTCAGCGCCGCCGCGCTGAGCTCATCGCCCAGGGTGGGACCGGTTTTTTGTCCTTGGGCCGAATGGTGAACAACAGGTGCTCGACCAGGTGCGCCAACCCGGCCTTGCCTTTTGGATCATCGGCGGCACCGACGCGGTAGCGGACGTCGACCTTCACCAGGTTGGTGTTGGACTCGGGCACCAGCGCGACCATCAGGCCGTTGGTGACCGAGAACAGCGACACATCGTGGGAAAACGAAAGCCGGCGGGCACCGCGGTACAGCTGTGGCGACTAATACCTGGCAGGAGTGATGCCGTTGCCGCCGCACGCGACCAACACCGACAAAAAGACGGACAAGCTGAGAGGTTTCACGATGACTCCTTCGCGCATGACGCGGGGCAATGGACAACAAAACTCGGCGGGAGTTATCGACCGCGGGCGCGTGGAGTTGCGCACTGCGCAAAGAAACGCCTCAGGGAGCCAAAAACCTGGCCCTGAGCGCCGGTCAGTGAGCCCGCAACCCCGTGGCCCGGTGTGATTTCAGCCGCTTCGACAGACGGCCGGGCCGTGCTGTTGTTGATGAAAATCAATGGGCGCCGTCGACGCGCGTGCGCTATCATCACTGCATGCGAGTTCTGAGCGCAGCTGCGCTGGTGTTTTGGGCCTGTTCGTCGACCAGCGCGCCCGCCCCGTCAACGCCCGCGCCCGTCGAGTCCACCACTCCCGCACCGAGCAACCCCAACGCGGCTCCACGAAAATCACGAGCGAAACCGACACCGGCCGCCGCCGCGCGCGAGTGCCTGCCCATCGTCGCCAAGAAGTGCGGTTGCGTCTACAGCTGCGGCGTCGGGGTGCGCCAGCCCGACGGCAGCTACGCCGTGCACAACGACTTTTGGAAAAGCGCCGCCCTCAAAGCCCACATCGCCGACTGGTGCGTCGGCGGACAGTGCACCCGGGCGTTCCACGCCGAGATCATATGCGACCTCATCTGCGCGCCCAAGCCCGCCGACGCGACCTGTCACTTCGAAGGGGACCAGTGTTTGAGCGGCAAGGCCGCGCCCTGATAATTCGTCACGGGAGTGAATCAAGGCGGGTGATGCGCTTGCCGGCGGCCCGCTTTGGTGCCGAATCCTCAACCTGCGCAGCGTAGGCGAAGCCGACATCGTCGAGGTGTTCCTGGTCTGGTTCAAGCTCGTCGTGCTGGTCGGCCTGGCGTGCTGGGGCCTGCTGGCAACCGTCGCTGTTGTCTCGCGGCGTTCCCGACGCAAGCCCAACCATGGCGCTGTACGCCCCGGCCACCATATTCATGGCCTACGAAGGCTTCGAGTTGCTCAGCTATGACTACGACGATCTCAAATCGCCGCGAAAAACCCTGCACCGCGCCATCCTGACCGCGATTCCCGCTTGACCATCGTCTATGTCGTCGTGGTCCTCGGCACGACCATGCTGGTGGGCGCCGACGAAATCGTCCGCCACCACGAAGTCGCCCTGTCCATCGCCGGGCAAAAGGCGCTGGGCACAGCGGGCCTCATCCTCGTGACCGTCGGTGCGTCGTTCTCCACCGGCTCGGCGATCAACTCGACCCTGTTTGCCACCGCCCGCCTCGCCCAGGAAGTCGCCGAAGACGGCGAGCTGCCGCCGTAGTCGATCACACCAACAAAGCCGGCATACCCGACCGTTCCATTCTCGGCTTGGGAATCCTGGCCGCCGTGCTCGCCGCCCTCGGAAACCTGTCGCTGCGAATCGCCGCGGCCAGCCTGGCCTTTCTGTTCAACTTCGCCGTGGTCTGCGGCCTCGCCTTTTTCGAAAACGCCGGCTCGCGCATCATCACCGGCCTGGGCACCATCGCCACCAGCGCGACCGGCATCGCGCTGATCGTCCGCATGCTCCGCACCAACCCGATCTCGCTGGCCGCGCTGGCCGTGCTCGTCCTCGTCGCCACCGTCGGCCGCCAGCAACTGCTCAAGCACGTGCGCACCGAGCATCCCTGACGCAGCCTGCGTCGTGGCGCTCAGCGCGGACGGTTCTCGGTGCCTTCGCCCGCGGTGATGAACACCGCCGTGGCCGACTCGTCGACGTCGGCCGTGTGCCACACCCCCGGCGGATTGATGATGGCCTGCCCCGCCTCGAGGGTGACCGTAACAACCTCGCCGTCGCGTTCCTGATGCAACGTCATGCGGCCACTCACGCAAATCACGACCTCGTGCCCTTTGGGATGCACCTCCCACGTCGGCCACGGCTCGCGAAACGTGTGCATCGAGACCAGACGCCCCTCGACACCATCAGCGGCGTTGCGCTCGCCATAGGACATGTACCACGCCATATCGCCGGTGAACTCCGGCTGCACCTCGGCCTTCGCGCCGAGCCCGAGATGAATGGGAAACTTCGCTAGCTCGAACACGTCAGTTGACATGGCGCGATGACAACACGGAGTTGGAGGGGCTGTCGACGGTAACGCGCGCTGGTCATCCCCGAACGGCCCCCCAATGAACACGCGGTGTGGCCCCGGAGCACTGTTCTACGCTCGGCGGAGAACGTTCCATCGTCTGGAAAGGTACGTTCCAGTGGCCGGTCACCGCACGGGAAACCGCGTAGTTGTCGGTGGTACGGGGCGTGCAGAAGGGAAACAACACGAACCAACTCACAGCACGGAGAAACCATGAAACAGCGCAAGAAACTCGAGAAACGCAACATGCCCCTGAACCCGGTCTCCAAAACCACCCTGGCAACCGTTTGCGGTGGCTACTACTCGGAAGACCCGTGGGTGTGTCACCACCGGCCAGATCGGGATCCAGTTTCACCGGAATCACCGGGATCCAGTGATCCACCTGGTGATGCGGAGACGGTTCTTCGCCCAGACCGACAGCGCGCGTCGGGCGTGCTGGGCCA
>Ga0114931_10010487_pt1 | contig 11023 bp, 13 predicted proteins | sample 2SBtaG_FD_89579 | JGI IMG/M metagenome (GOLD analysis project Ga0114931, IMG submission 89579) | Deep subsurface microbial communities from Kolumbo volcano to uncover new lineages of life (NeLLi) - 2SBTROV14_V59a metaG | ecosystem: Environmental > Aquatic > Marine > Volcanic | place: Kolumbo...
GCGCAAAGAAGAGCCCAACATGATGGGCCTTTTCATGCACGGCGGTCACCAATGACCGCGCGCAATAGTAGACGCCCCAAGTTCCGTCGCTAAAACGCGACGGCCATCCGATGTGCGTGAAGGGCGCCATGACCCATGACGCGCCCACTCCGCTCACACGTTCCTCTCGGGGCACCAATGAAATCTCGCCGGCTTGCTGACGCGCGCGTGGATTGGTGAGAGTCTCGAGCTCGATGAGGCTTTCCCAGTCGTCCGGATCGGCAATGCGCTCAAAGAGGTCAATTGGCGGAAAGCGCGCGTTGATGACGCGATAACTCTTCGCCCATCGAATACGACGCTTTGGAGGATGCTCAGCCACGCTACCCGCGAACGAAATCGAGGTACTGACGCACCTGCGCTAGGTCGACGACGCGACCCCCAAGGGCGTGCTCGAGGGCAGACCGGTGGCCAAAGGCTGCGTTCGGTTTCTTGATCCACGCATCGGCTTGGTAGGGGTTCGAAAACAGCAGTTGGAGCGCTTTGTAGATGCCCAGCACGTAGCTCACCCGCTCCAACGTGTCGTGCGAAAGCTTCCCCCCCTCGCCCTTCTTCCACGCGTAAAACGTCGTTCGACTGGGCCTTCCAAGAAGCACCTGAGCGTCGGAATCCCGAACCTCCCACGCATCCATGATGCGAAAAAACGCCCGTTTCACTGCATCGTGGTCAATGGCCCGAGCGCTCCGATCAGGCTTCCTGGCAGCTTCGGCTGACATAGTTCATATATGTACTCTTCTGCATATATTGTCAATAGTTGAACTTTTCTGTTTTGGGAGCACGCGGCCTCAGCGAGGACCAACGCTCAAAATACGAACCGCGATTGCGCAGGGTCCCACCGAACCCGGGATGCCCTCTCATGCATCGCTTCCTTCAAGCGGTATTTCTTTTGCTTGCGCCTGCGGAGCGCAACCGCGGAGACAATCGTCATGGCGACGCCCGCCACCCCCAGAAACGACCCAACGCCAACGACCGCGCGGGTCCGCCTAGGAGGTGGGCAGTCCTCGTCGAAACAAATCGCTCTGACCGCTGCCCCCCCCCGCGAACAGAGCACCAACAGTCAAACCCATCACGGAGAAGGTGACTCCCATTCGGGCTCTCCACAGAAGACGGTTCACCTCCTCGAGCGCGTAGTCATCGGCTGTCCGTGGTCCGGTTGCGGGGACCTCGAGAGCCGTAGAATCCAACTTCAGCTGGACGGCGGGCTTGTTGGGGTTAACGAAGGCCTCGGGGTACCAGCGCTCGAGAATCGAAGTGCCGTCATCCTTGCCACGTTCTGCGCTGGCGACCAGAGGCGAAGCCAGCAGCCCTGCGAGCAGATACACAAATCCAGCTAAGTGCCGCACGAGAACCTCCTAGTCTCACCCGGCCGCAGGTCGGTTCACCATGTAGACAGCAAGACTCATGCCAACTGACTTCAAGGATCCTGAAAGAGCCCGTCTTCAAAGCTCGCGGCAACCGGGGCGCACCAAATGCGTTACTCCGACCTCCGTACAAGGCAGCCTGCGCTCTCATCTGGCAAACATTTCCTGCTCGACGACCGCCCGCTCCCGGCACTCTGAAGTCACAGATCGTGCTTCTGGCACCACAGGGGGTGTGCCCCTGCCGCACACGCGAACGCGCTCTCTCACCCACAGGGTGCTGGAATTGAACGGCACGGCGGAGCCTAGCCGATTCACGCCGACGTCAGCGTCGCCGCCTGAGCTTCCGAGGAAGATACCCGGAGGAAACCGCTCCCCATACGGCTCCGCTGAGGAGACCGCCGGTGTGCACCCAGTTTGCGATGTGTCCGATCCACCCCAAGAAACCCAGCACCAACCAGATCAACATGAAGGTCACCAGTGCCTGCGGCATTCGGTAGGGGAAGCTCGGATCCAGGTGACCCCGGATCCAGATGAACGCGAACAAGCCGTAGACCACACCGGACATGCCGCCGAAGTTCGTGGGTCCGGACATCGTGTACTCGAGCGTGTGCGAGAATGCGGCGGTCACGAGCACGAAGATCAGCAAGTAGCGCGAAGAGAGCACGCGCTCGATCGCCGTACCTAGATCCTTCAGCCACCACATGTTGAAGAAGATGTGCATCAAGCCGAAGTGCAGGAACATCGGGGTCAGCAGGCGCCAGGGCTGCCCATGCCAAATCGCGCTGACGTCGCCGAATGCGAGGCCACCCCCCACCGGTACGACCGGGACGAAAGTGAAATAACCAACGACATCCATGTTCTCGCCCATGTCCGTCAGAAAAAACACGACCACGCAGATGACGATCAATCCGCCGGTCACCGGCCCAATGCGCATGTTCTGCTTTGCCTCGATGTGACGCCGGATCTTTTCCGTTCGCGTCCTTAGCCGTTCGTCCGCCTTGGCTTGCTGGCGCCGCTGAGCCCGCGCCTTGCGCGCCATGTCGGAGAAGTGGCTCGCCTTCGGATCGAACCCAGCCAGAAAAGCCTGCGCCTGCTCCATGCGGTCTTCGTCGTGAACCCAAACCGCAAACCCGCCGTCTCGCGTTTCCTTGATCGTCGTCAGCACGCCATCTGCGTAGAGCGCATCGCCGAGGGTCGTGGCCTCGCTTTGGTCGGGTACGGTCGTTAGGAGGCGCATCGCGCGGCCGAGTGTACCCGCTTCGATCGGTCTTTCAATCGCCCCGAACCATGGCGTACATCAGGCAGTCCCGTGCAATGTCCGATCGGTTGGGGTGGTAGCCGTACTGTCGCAGTCGCCCCTCGTACTTCATCCCCACCTTTTGCAGGACTCTGGACGAGCGGGCATTTTCCTCGTCACACAGAGCCTGGACGCGAGCGATGCGCGGGTCTGCAAACGCTGCCTTGCAGACCTGTGCCAACGCTTCGGGCATGTAGCCTTCTCCCCAAAAGCGGCTGCCCAGCGCAAACCCGATCTCGACTCGGTGAAGATGAACCGTGCAGCCGATGGTGCCCAGGATCATGCCGTCTTCCTTTCGCTCGATGAGCCACATGCGGTGACCCATCCGAAGGTCCCAGGCATCGATGGCTTGCCGGAAGTACTCTCGCGTCTGCGCCGGGCTCGTGTGGGCCGTCCAGGTGAGGTAGCGGCCGATGTTCGGGTCGCTCGCATAGGATTCGAATGCAGCTTCCGCGTCCTCGACCGTTGGGCGCTGCAACAGGAGTCGGGTCGTGGTCAATTCTTCGGGTGGAAACTCCACGCTGCGCGTATAGCACGGAGCGGCTTGGCGATGGATCCGCGGCGAGCCAACTGATACGTTGCACGCAATGCCCAATCGAGACCAGACCCTCGACGAAGCGGCACTCCGTCTATGTGAGGAGCTTGGTTACTCTTTTACGGACACAGGGCTGTTGCTCGACGCGCTCACCCATCGCTCGTTCAAGAACGAGAGGCCGGACCTCGCCTCGACAGACAACGAGCGCCTCGAGTTCCTCGGTGACGCAGTGGTCGGGCTCATCGTTGCGGCTCTCTTGTATGCACGGTTTCCCGACGCGGACGAAGGCGAGCTCACCAGGCGTCGGGCCGACCTGGTGAGCGAGAAAGGGCTTTCTGAAGCAGCCGCAGCCATCGGCGTTGGCTGTGCGATGCGGCTTGGGAAGGGAGAGGAGAAGTCGGGCGGTCGCTCCAAGCCGAGGTTACTGTCGAGCGCGCTCGAAGCTTGCGTCGGCGCGATCTACCGCGATGGTGGTGCGGATGCCGCCTTTTCAGCGGCTCGTCGGATCTTCGAGCCGCGCTTACACAGCAGTGCCCCCGGGCACCGAGACGCCAAGTCACGCGCGCAGGAATGGGCACAGGCACATCTCGGAGGCACGCCGAGCTACCGATTGGTAGGAACCCAGGGCCCCGATCACCATCGAGAGTTTACGGTCGCGCTGGACCTTCACGACGAAGAGGTAGCCACCGGTGCAGGCCGTTCGAAAGTCGATGCAGAGCAGGCTGCAGCGCGGGAGGCGCTCGCCGTTTGGTCAGTCGATGCCAATGAGCCCAAGCCGGGCTAAACAGCGCGCGACGCGGCGTGCGCTTCGAGCCGCGCTTGCGCCCAGTCGACATTCCGCTGGAGCTCGTTGTAGTCCGGACCTTCGTACAGCTCCCCGAAGGCCTTGAGTGCCTCTTCCGCTTTCGCGAGCTCTTCGCGCACTGCGTCTGGCTTGATCTCCTTTGGCAAAGCGAAGAGATCGGTGAGCAAGAGCACCTTGTCGGGGCCTCCTTCGACGAAGCCGGTCCCGATGGCAGCGATGTTCCGCTTGCCGTCAGCCTCCCACACCAAGAGGCCGCACTTGAGCGCCGCCAAGAGCGGAAGGTGGTTGGGCAGCACGCCGAACTCGCCCTCGACGCTCGGAGCCTGCACTGAATCGACCTGCATCGAAAGCACCGAGCCGGTTGGTGTGACGACGTCGAGTTGCAGGTGCTCGTAGATAGCCATCGTTCAGCCCAATCAGTCCTTGGAGCGCTTGGCGTAGGCTTCTTTGACCTCTTCGATGTTGCCCTTGAGGTAGAAGTCCTGCTCAGGGATGTGGTCGAGCTTGCCGTTGAGAATCTCCTCGAAGCCGGCGATGCTGTCCTCGAGCGGCACGTACGCACCCTTCAGACCGGTGAACTGCTCTGCGACGAAGAACGGCTGCGACAGGAACCGTTGGATCTTGCGTGCCCGATCGACGACCAGGCGGTCATCCTCGCTGAGCTCGTCCATACCTAAAATAGCGATGATATCCTGCAGGTCCTTGTACTTCTGCAAGGTCTCCTGCACCCCACGGGCGACCTGGTAGTGACGCTCCCCTATGATGCCGGGATCGAGCATGGTCGAGCTCGAATCGAGTGGGTCGACAGCCGGGTAGATGCCGAGCTCTGCAATCGAGCGGGACAAGACGGTCGTTGCGTCCAAGTGTGCGAACGTGGTTGCCGGTGCCGGGTCGGTCAAGTCATCGGCAGGGACGTAAATCGCTTGGACTGAAGTGATCGAGCCCTTGTTCGTCGACGTGATGCGCTCCTGGAGCTCACCCATCTCGGTCGCCAGCGTCGGCTGGTAACCCACGGCCGAAGGAATACGGCCGAGAAGGGCTGACACCTCCGAGCCTGCCTGCGTAAAGCGGAAGATGTTGTCGACGAAGAGAAGGACGTCCTGGCCTTCGTCGTCACGGAAGTATTCTGCAACCGTCAATGCGCTCAGCGCGACTCGCGCGCGCGCGCCGGGCGGCTCGTTCATCTGGCCGTAGACGAGCGCCGTCTTCGAGAGAACCGTCTCTCCGGTTTCGAGCTTCGACTCGCTCATCTCGAGGAGAAGGTCGTTTCCCTCACGAGTACGTTCGCCGACGCCGGCAAAGCAGGACACCCCGCCGTGCGCTTTCGCGACGTTGTTGATCAGCTCCATGATGAGAACGGTCTTGCCGACGCCCGCGCCTCCGAAGAGGCCGATCTTGCCGCCCTTTCGGTATGGCGCGAGAAGATCGATGACCTTGATGCCTGTCTCGAAAATCTCGACTTCGGTGCTCTGGTCGACGAACGACGGAGGCTCCTTGTGAATCGGCGAGAAGTGGGTCGCGTTGACCGGCCCACGTTCGTCGACCGGCGCGCCAACGACATTCAAAATGCGGCCGAGGCATTCCTTGCCAACCGGCATCGAGATCGGGCCATCGGTGTTCTTCACCGCCATTCCGCGAACCAACCCGTCGGTAGAATCCATCGCGACCGCACGGACAATGCCCTCGCCGAGGTGCTGCGCAACCTCCAGTGTGAGGTTCCAATCCTTTTCATTGATGGCCGGGTTACTCACCTGAAGCGCCGTGAGAATTGACGGGAGACTCCCCTCTGGGAAGGAAACGTCCACAACGGGACCGATGACTTGAGTGACGCGCCCGTTCTGAAGCTCTGCCATGTTCTTTCCGGTTCTGTGAAAGTAGGTCGGCCGGCGGTTTATCCCGCGCAAAAGCGACCGCGACCTAGCACAGGCCCCCAGACCGGTCAATGCCGCCCGCCAAGACAAAGTAGGGTCACGGCAACGCCAGGCAAGCCCCGGCTGGCGCTCAATTGACCCTCCCGTCGGAGCTTTCTACGCTCCGGTCTGCGATGCAAGATCTGGAGCCCGTCATTCACTCGCTGCTCGGCGCCGGCACCCGGTACGAAGGGAAGCTCTTTTTCGAAGGGCGCGCGCGCATCGACGGTGACTTCGAGGGTGAGGTCTACAGCGAAGGGCTCTTGATCGTGGGGGAAGAAGCAACGGTTCGCGGCGCCATTCGGGTTCACACGCTGATCGTGCGCGGCGGCAAGATCGAGGGTGACATCCACGCCACCGAGTTGGTCGAGCTGTATGCGCCGGCCCAGGTACGGGGCGACATCCGGACTCAGGCGCTCTTCATGGACAAAGGTGTCCTTTTCGACGGCACTTGCGTCATGGGAGAGGTCGTCGACCTCGAGGATGGGCCACCTTTGCCGAGCTCGGCAGAGGACACTTCCCCAGATGGTTACAAGGACCAACCCAGCAGGAATTGAAAGGTCAGCGCATGGTCGCTGCCCTTGCCACCGTCGGCCGTCGCCGGGCCGCCCACCGTGCTGCCCGCGAAACGGAGGCGATAGTACGCCCAGATGAAGCGGAATGCGTAGGTGAACCCGACTTTCAGTCGTCCGCCGAACGTCGCAGTCGCGTCCGCGCCAACGCCCGGGCTCTCATTGCCAAACGCATCGCTGAGTTCGCCTAGAAAAAAGGGCAGGCGAAGGCCGAGGTCGGCGCGGACGGTGAAGAGCCCAGGAACGATGTCGTACGCTGCTGCCGCGCCGAGCCGGACGTAGACGATGCTCGAGGACGGGAGCACCGAGTTCAAGTCGATGCTGAGCACGTCGCCGCCCACGCCGATGAGACCGCCCAGCTGTAGCCGGTCGATCGGATACAGATAGCCGAGCTGCCCGAGGAGTCGCCAAGTGTTGGTTTGGAGCGAGATGCCGCTGTCCACAGGCTCGGCCTCGAGACCGATGCCCGCACCACCGTCTAGTTGAGCGACAAAGGCCTGGACCGCCGGCCTGGGTGAGCGGCGGGCCATCGGGCGGGCCAGGAGGTGCCAGCCAAAATCGAAGTACGCGCTCGTATCAAAGCTACGGTTTTCGGTGCCGCCCGCGCCATCACCTACATGGAGGCGGATGTTTCGGAAGCGCGCTCCGCCGCCGATCAGGATCACCAAGACCGGCAACTTCGAGGCGTCGTCCTGCATCGCTGCAGCTGCTTTGCCGGAGCTTCGGGCATGAACGGGCTCGCCCGCTTGCGCTTGGAGCCTCGAAGGGGCCTCCACGGCCATGAAAAGCGCAGCGAAAACGAACACTCTGAGCGTCCGAACCATGCAGGTCCAACCTAGCAAGCCCTCCGGGGAAGGCTCGCTTTTCCCAGGTTGCAAGACGAGCCATGTGGGTGGTGCGCTTACCTATTGTCATCCGGAGGACTAGCCAAGGTGACGTAACGTCACCATGCTTCCGGGCGTAGGAGCTTAGGAGAAGAGAGAAGTAGTCATGAAAAAGGCAATCTTCATCGCAATCATCGCCACGGCATTCATCGCGGGTTTCCCCTCGAGCCGCGCAGCCGCCGCGGAACAGCAAGACGAGAACGGTGGAATCCTCACCGCGCAGATTCCAGAGAACGGTTCCGACATCGCCTGGGGCCAGGCGGTTGCGGTCGTGGATAAGCCGATTGAAGAGGTGCTGCCCATCGTGCGTGACTACGCGAATTACGTGAAGTTCATGCCACACTTCACCAAGTCCAAGGTCCTAGCGCAGCGGGGCAGTCGAGCCATGGTCTACATGGAAGTCAGCGTAGCGAAAGGCGCCTTTACCCTTTGGGGTCAACTCGATCTCGCTGAGCATCCCGAAAATGGGGACTCACGCGTAGTCGAAGCACGCCTGATGCAAGGCAACCTCGATGCCTTTAGCGCTACCTGGACCCTGACCCCCGTCGATGGCGGCGCACGGACCCGGGTTGATTTCAAGATCTACGTAGACCCTGATATTCCGCTGCCTTCGTCCGTCTTCAGCCACCAAAACGAGAAGGCAGCCGGCACGACCCTTCGAGCCTTGCGGACACGGCTCTTCGAGGTCCCCCAGGGATCCACCTGACCCGAACGCACGCGCGTGGTCGGACCGACCTTGACTGGGTTCGGCCCCATGCTACGAAGGCGCGCCGCTAGGCATTTGTCCTTGCCGTAGCTGCGATTCGGCCCCAAGCGCCGTGGGGAGTTTCTATCCAAATGGGTGGGCGCTCTCTCTGGCTGAATGCTCTGGGTCCGACCGGGAATACCGCTGCGATGAACCTGCTTTTCACAGCCCTTTTGTCTGAGGGCTCCATCATCGACCTCGACGGAACGATCTGGATTCAGCTCGGGCTGTTTGCAGTCGCGTTTTTCGCTTTCCGGCCGTTGATCTTTCGTCCCATGATCGCGCTGTTTGAAGCACGGGAGAAAGCCATCGAGGGCGCGAAGATCGAGGCGCTCCGTCTTCAGGACGAGGCCTCCGCCGAGAGCGAAGAGTTCGAGATCGAGATGCGCCGCCTTCGCCTTCAAGCCGGCGAGGAACGCGATCGCTTGCGTGCCGAGGGCAAGCGGCTCGAACGCACGGTGCTCGACCGGGTTCGGGAAGAGACGGACAAGCAACTCGCCGGGGCCGACGCGAAGCTCGAGGCCGAAAGCGCCAAGCTCCGTGCTGAAATTGCCAAGTCCATTCCGGTTTTGGCCAAGCAGATCGCATCCAAGATGTTGAACCGGGAGGTGCAGTGATGGGCGCATTGCGCGTCGCGCTGCTCGCGTTGATGCTGGCGTCGCCACACATGGCGTCGGCCCAGGCGCCAACCCCGGACTCGGAGGGTCATGAGGTCGCAGAGTACGTGGAAGGTCACGGCGGCCAAGCGCAGATGACCGTCTCTGCCCTGTTCAAGAACCGGGTGTTCCAGGGTACGCTCATCAACTTCCTCGCGTTGGTCCTCTTGATCGCCTGGGTCATCCGTAAGAAGGGGAATCCCGCGCTCGCAGCGCGCCGTATGGAAGTCGAAAAAGAGCTCGCCGAGGCGCAGCGGCTGCGCGCCGAAGCCGAGAAGCGGCACATGGAGACCGCCACTCGTCTCGAGCAGCTCGACAAGGAGATGCTCCAGATCCGCGCCGACATGATCACAGCAGGCGAGGCGGAGCGCGATCGCATGGTCGCGCAGGCTGAAGAAAAGGCTGCCCGCCTCCGCAAGGACACGAGCTTCCTCATCGAGCAGCAGATGAAGCAGCTTCGTAAAGAGCTCACGCAGCAGGCAGCCAGCGCGGCGGTCCTAGCCGCGCAAGAGCCGCTGCAAGAGAGGACCACGGACGCGGACCAGGACCGGCTCGCCGAGGCATATCTCGATCGTCTCGACGAGGTGCTCGAGGAGCGGCAATCATGAGCGCGCTGGGACGGCGCTATGCCAAGGCCGTATTGGATCTTGCCCGTGAGCAGGGCGAGCTCGACCCGGTGCTGCGAGATGTCACCGCTCTATTCCGGGCATGGAAGGCCAGCGCCGAGCTCCGCGCGATCGTTCGAAATCCTGTCGTACCGAGGCCTGCCTTGAAGGTTGCTCTCGACGCGCTGATGGACGAGCTTGGTTGCTCCAAGCTGATGCGCAACACCGTGAATCTGCTCGCCGACAAGGGGCGTCTCGGGCGGCTGGACGAGGTGCTCGATGCGCTTCAAGAGCTTGCCGAGGCCGAGACCGGCCGGGTTCGCGTCGAGGTCGTCAGCGCCAAGCCTCTAAGCGAGGCTTATTACGCCCGGCTTACCGGAAAGCTCCAGCGAGTCACCGACCGCGAGGTCGTGCTCGTCAAGAAAGAAGATCCTTCGCTCATCGGTGGCGTGGTCACACGCGTCGGCGACCGCCTGTTCGACGGGAGCCTCAGCAACCGGCTGAGCGAGCTTAAAGAGACGTTGCTTGCGGACGGCGAGACGCCGTAACCGTATCGAATCAGGAGCCTTGCAAAATGCAACTTCGCGCTGAAGAGATTTCCAACATCATCAAGCAGCAGATCGCGTCCTACGAAAAGTCGGTCGACGTGGTCGAGACAGGGACCGTTCTCACGGTCGGAGACGGCATCGCCCGACTTTATGGTCTCGAAAGCGCCATGGCCGGCGAGCTGCTCGAGTTCCCGGGTGGCGTGTACGGCATGGCTCTCAACCTCGAGGAAGACAACGTCGGTTGCGCGATCCTCGGTTCGGACGTTGGCATCGGCGAAGGCGACACGGTGAAGCGTACCGGTCGCATCGTCGAGGTTCCGGTGGGCCCGGCGCTCGTCGGCCGCGTGGTGAACGCCCTCGGACAGCCGGTCGATGGCAAGGGTCCGATCGAGAGCAAGCTCACCCGCCGAGTCGAGCTGAAGGCTCCCGGCATCGTGGCTCGTCAGCCGGTGAGCGAGCCGCTTCAAACCGGGCTCAAGGCCATCGACTCGATGATTCCGATTGGCCGCGGTCAGCGTGAGCTCATCATTGGCGATCGGCAGACTGGGAAGACGGCCGTCGCGCTCGACACGATCATCAACCAGAAGGGCAAGGGCGTCTTCTGTTTTTACGTCGCAATCGGTCAAAAACAGTCGACGGTTGCTCAGGTGGTGGACAAGCTCACGCAGTTTGGCGCGATGGAATACACCACCGTCGTCTTGGCTGGCGCATCAGAGCCCGCGCCGCTGCAGTTCATCGCGCCGTACACCGGCGTTACCATGGGAGAATATTTCCGCGACAGCGGCCAGCATGCGCTTTGCATCTACGACGATCTGTCGAAGCAGGCAGTCGCGTACCGTCAGCTTTCGCTTCTTCTCCGCCGTCCCCCCGGCCGTGAGGCGTATCCGGGTGACGTCTTCTACGTGCATAGCCGCCTTCTCGAGCGTGCCGCCAAGATGGCTGAGGATTGGGTGGTCGTGAAAGAGGGCCAGGAGCCTAGCCGCCTCGGTAACCAGGTCTTCAGTGGTCCGGAGTCGCGACACGAGGCCGATGCCGCGGCGAAGGAAAAGGGCGCTGGCTTCGTTGCCAA
>Ga0114931_10010488_pt1 | contig 11023 bp, 19 predicted proteins | sample 2SBtaG_FD_89579 | JGI IMG/M metagenome (GOLD analysis project Ga0114931, IMG submission 89579) | Deep subsurface microbial communities from Kolumbo volcano to uncover new lineages of life (NeLLi) - 2SBTROV14_V59a metaG | ecosystem: Environmental > Aquatic > Marine > Volcanic | place: Kolumbo...
CAATCGTCCGCACGAGTATGGCCGCGTAAGGAAAGACATCGCGCGGCTCAAGACTGTTATGGCCGAGCTTGCGGCAGCCGACAATGTATCCGGCGACAAAGCATAATACTGGACCAAGTGAAGAAACATGAGCGAAGAAGCTAAAGAACAGAAAGTGCAGCGCAGGATTGTTGGCCGTGTCGTCAGCGACAAGATGGACAAGACGGTTTCCGTCGCTATCGAACGGCTGGTAAAGCACCCGGTTGTCGGCAAGTATATTCGCCGTACGACCAAGCTGATGGCGCACGACGAAAGCAACAATTGCAGGGAGGGCGACCGTGTCGCGATCAGTGAGTGCCGGCCTGTTGCCAAGAATAAATCCTGGCGAGTTGTCGATATCATCGAACGCGCACAGCAGCAATAGAACGGAATAATTCCATGATTCAGATGCAGACAGTTCTCGATGCAGCCGATAACTCGGGTGCAAGACGCATTCAGTGCATCAAGGTACTCGGTGGTTCCAGGCGCCGTTATGCTGCGGTCGGCGACGTCATCAAGGTCAGCGTCAAGGATGCAATTCCGCGCGGCAAGGTGAAGAAGGGCGAGATTTACAATGCTGTTGTGGTGCGTACGCGTAAAGGTGTGCAGCGCAAGGATGGTTCATTGATTCGTTTCGACGGCAATGCCGCGGTACTGCTGAATGCCCGCCTGGAGCCGATTGGCACTCGCATCTTTGGCCCGGTAACGCGCGAGCTCAGGACCAATCGATTTATGAAAATTATTTCGCTGGCGCCTGAAGTCCTGTAAACCAGCTGGATTGACTAGAGATGAAGAAAATCAGGAAAGGCGATGAGGTGCTGGTGATCACCGGCAAGGACAAGGGCCGTCGAGGTACCGTCTTGCAGGTATTCGCAGACGATCGTGTGCTCATAGAGGGCGTCAACATTGCGAAGAAGCACCAGAAGCCAAACCCGAATATGGGTGTGCAGGGTGGCATCGTCGATCGGGAAATGCCACTCGACGTTTCGAATGTCATGGTGTTCAACCCGAAGACGAAGAAAGGCGATCGGGTTGGAATCAAAGTTTCGGACGACGGGTCGAAAGAGAGAATTTTCCGTTCGACAGGAGAAGCTGTCGATCTGTAAGGGTAGAACAGGTAAGGCACCATAGACCCTACCTCAGTGGGCAACATCACGGAAACGTCACCAATTAGGTTAAAGCATGGCAAGGCTACAGGAAAGATACAAGAGCGAGCTCAGAGGGCAGATCAAGGAAAAGCTCGGTCTGAATAACGTGATGCGAGTACCGCGCATCACGAAGATTACGCTGAATATGGGCGTAGGCGAGGCTGTGGCTGACAAAAAGATTCTCGAGAACGCCATCCGTGATATGGAAAAGATTGCTGGACAAAAAGCGATCAAGACCCTGGCACGCAAGTCTGTCGCCGGTTTCAAGATTCGTGACGGCTATCCGATCGGCTGCAAGGTCACCCTGCGTCGCGAACGCATGTATGAGTTTCTCGATCGGCTGGTGAATATTGCGATCCCGCGGATTCGTAATTTTCGTGGCCTGAATCCAAAATCATTTGATAAACAAGGTAATTACAGTTTGGGCGTTTCCGAGCAGATCATTTTCCCGGAAATTAACTATGACGAGATTGACGCAATTCGCGGTCTCGATATTACGATTTCAATGTCGGCAAAGGATGCCGACGAAGGTCGGGCGCTCCTGGAAGCGTTCAATTTCCCTTTCAAGAAGCAAGGAACAGTGTCGTAGGAGACCACCCTGGCGGGCGGAAGCGAAAACAGGAATTGAAGTATGGCTAAGAAGTCGATGATTGAACGTGAACTGAAACGCAAGAAACTCGTCAAGCGGTTTGCGGCGAAGCGCACGGAACTCAAGAAGATTATTCGTGACCTGAATACGGGCGATGAGGAACGGGCGGAAGCAGTGGCGAAGCTCAATTCGTTGCCACGCGACTCCAGTCCGTCGCGTCAGCGTAATCGCTGCGCCATCACGGGTCGGCCGCATGGCGTTTATCGCAAGTTCTGCCTGGGCCGCAATAAGCTCCGGGAAGCCGCCATGAATGGCGAGATTCCGGGTCTGACGAAATCGAGCTGGTAGGGGAAAGACGAAGATGAGTATGACTGATCCCGTTGCCGACATGCTGACGCGAATCCGCAACGGTCAGAAAGCACGCAAAGTCAGCGTTTCGATGCCGGCGTCGAAGGTCAAGGAAGCGGTTGCCAGTGTCCTGAAAGACGAAGGCTACATCAAGGATTTTGTGACCTCGGGTGAGGGCGCGAAACGACAATTGGGCGTTGAGCTCAAGTATTTTGAAGGCGCGCCTGTCATCGAGAACGTCAAGCGTGTCAGCAAGCCGGGACTCCGCGTGTACCGTGGCAACGAAGACCTGCCGAAGGTACTGGGTGGTCTCGGAATTGCCATCGTTTCAACGTCGGCCGGCGTCATGAGTGACCGCCAGGCGCGGGCAAAAGGTATCGGCGGTGAGGTGATCTGCGTCGTTTCGTAGAGCACACCGCACGAGATAAGAGACCAGGACATGTCCAGAGTTGCAAAAGCACCCGTTGAAATACCACAGGGCGTGGAATTCAGCCTGTCGGGCAGGACCGTTTCCATCAAGGGAAGCAAGGGCCAGTTGTCGATGGAAATGAATTCTGAAGTCGAGCTTACGCAGGATGACGGTATGCTGACCGTTCGTCCACGCTCAGGCTCACGCTTTTCGACCGCTGTCGCTGGCACCATGCGTGCGCTGCTTGCCAACATGGTGCAGGGCGTGAGTGAAGGATTCGAGAAGAAGCTGGAACTCGTTGGCGTTGGCTATCGTGCCCGGGCTCAGGACAATAAGCTCAACCTGACTCTGGGTTTTTCACACCCGGTGGTCTTCGACGTGCCGGAAGGCATTTCCGTGGAAACGCCTAGCCAGACCGAAGTCGTCGTCAAGGGGACAGACAAGCAACAAGTAGGCCAGGTAGCTGCCGAGATTCGCAGCTTTCGTCCTCCCGAGCCGTACAAGGGCAAGGGTGTTCGCTACTCCGATGAGCGAGTAGTGATCAAGGAAGCAAAGAAGAAATAGACAGGTTCGATCATGAGACTCGACAAGAAGCAAAATCGACTGCGCCGCGCAAGAAAAGCGCGCGCAAAAATTCACGAACTGGCAGTCAACAGGTTGTCCGTTCACCGTACGCCGCGCCATATCTACGCGCAGATCCTTGCGCCCGATGGTGGCACCGTGCTGGTAGCTGCATCGACGCTGGAGAAGGATGTGCGCAAAGGTACGAAGGGAACCGGCAATGTAGAGGCCGCGGCAATAGTCGGTGCGCGCATCGCCGAGAAAGCGAAGGCAGTAGGCATCGACACAGTTGCTTTCGATCGTTCGGGTTTTCGCTATCACGGACGGGTCAAGGCGCTCGCTGATGCGGCTCGTGAAGCAGGACTGAAATTTTAAACGGATACTAAAATGGCAAGAATTGTTGAACAGCAGAAAGCCGACGACCTGATCGAAAAGCTGGTCACCGTTAACCGCGTTGCGAAAGTCGTGAAGGGTGGCCGTCAATTCGGTTTCACCGCATTGACGGTCGTCGGCGACGGCGCCGGTCATGTCGGCTTCGGCTATGGCAAGGCACGCGAGGTACCGATAGCTATCCAAAAGGCGATGCAGGCAGCGCGCCGCAACATGATCAGGGTCAACCTGACGAACGAGACGCTGCAGTATGCAAAGAAAGGGCGCCACGGCGCCACGTACGTCTACATGCAGCCCGCTTCCGAAGGTACTGGTGTCATCGCAGGTGGTGCGATGCGCGCAGTATTCGAATGCGCAGGTGTCCGCAACGTGCTCGCCAAGAGTTACGGCTCACGCAACCCGATAAACGTCGTCCGGGCTACGATCGGTGCGTTGGAAAATATCCATTCGCCGCGTCAGATAGCCGCGAAGCGCGGCAAGAAGATAAAGGAAATCCTGGCCCAGTAGGCGCCAGGCATAGTAAGAGATCAGAGAGATGTCGAACCCGAAAGAGTTGAAAGTGACGCTGGTAAAGAGCCGCTTTGGCCGACTGAAAAGTCACAGAGCATGCGTTGCCGGCCTGGGTCTCAGGAAGATCCGCCAGACCGTGACGGTGCTCGATACGCCGGAAAATCGCGGCATGATCAACAAGGTTTCGTACCTCATACAGGTAGAGGAAGTCTGACATGCGCCTCAATGAACTATCGCCCGCCAGGGGCGCGAGCAAAACAGGCAAGCGGCCGGGTCGTGGGCATGCTGCCGGCCAGGGCAAGACCTGCGGCCGGGGCCAGAAGGGACAGCATGCCCGTTCCGGCGGTTATCACAAGGTCGGTTTCGAAGGCGGCCAGATGCCGTTGCAGCGTCGCTTGCCGAAAGTCGGTTTTCGCTCGCGCATGGCGTGTAACACGGCGGAGCTTCGCCTGCACGAACTTGCACTCCCGGCGGACGACGTCATAGATATTGAGTGCCTCAAGAAACATCGCCTGGTGCCTGCACGCGTTAGTAAGGTGAAGGTGATCAAGTCAGGTGAACTTGGCAAGGCCGTCAAGGTGAAAGGTCTTGCCGTAACGAAGGGCGCACGCGCTGCTATCGAGGCAGCCGGCGGCTCAGTTGAATAGGACCACTAAAGCATCGTAGAAGCTTGCCTCGGCGAGCGACAGCGATGACGGGAAAAACGACGAAGCAATGGCCAAGAAGCCAAAAATGAATCCGGCTGACACTGCGAAAGGTGGTAGCAAGCTCGCCGAGCTGAAAGCACGCTTCCTGTTCCTCATAGGAGCATTGATCGTGTATCGGGCCGGTACGTTTATTCCTGTACCCGGAGTAGACCCTGCTGCGCTCGCGAGCTTTTTCGACCAACAAGCGGGCAACATGTTGGCGCTGTTCAATCTCTTCTCGGGTGGCGCGCTGGCACGTTTCGGCATTTTTGCACTCGGCATCATGCCGTACATTTCGTCATCCATTATCTTGCAGATGGCGAGTCACCTCGTGGAACCATTGCAGCAGCTCAGGAAAGAAGGTGAGTCCGGCCGCCGCAAAATTATCCAGTACACGCGTTATGGCACCGTCGGGTTAGCGTCATTCCAGTCGATTGCCGCTGCGTCCTGGCTGCAGAGCCAGCCAGGTGTTGTCGTTGCGCCGGGCCCGTCGTTCCTCATTACAGCCTGTATCACGCTGGTGACAGGAACGATGTTTCTAATGTGGCTCGGTGAGCAGATAACCGAGCGCGGGATCGGCAACGGCATCTCGATGATTATTCTCGCGGGTATCGTCGCAGGCCTTCCAGCTGCCGTTGCAGGCACCGCCGAGCTAGTGCGTACCGGAGAAATGTCGCCGGCGACAGCCATCATTCTGTTTCTCGTGGGACTGGCCGCGACGACATTCGTCGTTTACATGGAACGGGCACAGCGTCGAATCGCGGTTAATTATGCGCGACGTCAGCAAGGACGGCGCATGTATGCGGCGCAGAGCACGCATCTTCCATTCAAGATCAACATGTCCGGTGTGATTCCACCGATTTTCGCGTCGAGTATTCTGATGTTTCCGGCGACCGTAGCACAGTTTTTCGGCCAGTCGACCGAGCCCAGCACGTTCCAGAGCATACTGCAGACCATTGGCGCGAACCTGGGGCCGGGACAACCGATCTATGTGATCCTGTACGCAGCGTTGATCATTTTCTTTTGTTTTTTCTATACGGCGATCCAGTACGACTCGAAGGACACGGCCGACAACCTGAAAAAATCAGGCGCGTTCGTGCCGGGGATCCGGCCGGGTGCGCACACGGCGGAGTATATAGACCGGGTACTGACGCGACTGACCTTGTGGGGTTCTCTCTATATTGCAGCTGTTTGTCTGCTGCCGGAGATTTTCCGCATGTTTTACCCGAGCGTGCCGTTCAGGTTCGGCGGGACATCGCTGTTGATTCTCGTGGTAGTAACCATGGACTTCATGTCGCAGATGCAGGCTCATGCAATGAGCCATCAATACGAGGGCATGATGCAGAAGGCCAACCTGCGCAATTACGGTCGTAGCGGAACGATTCGGTAGCGCGAAGCGGAATTTTTGGAGAAAGCGATGAAAGTCAGGGCATCAGTAAAGAGAATGTGCCGAAACTGTAAAGTGGTCCGCCGCAAAGGTGTTGTGCGGGTGATCTGCACTGATAAGCGCCATAAGCAGCGTCAAGGATAAATTGGAAGGTAATTGAAGTGGCTCGTATAGCAGGCATAAACATACCGGTTAATAAGCACGTCGTGATTGCGTTGACCTCAATCTATGGGATTGGACGCACCCGAGCGCAGCAGATTTGCAAAGTGGCAGGTGTTGCGCCGGACACCCAGGTCAAGGACCTTGCGGAGCCCGAGGTAGCAGGACTCCGCAACGCAGTTGCGAATTTCGTCGTTGAAGGTGATCTTCGTCGCGAGATTTCGATGAACATCAAGCGACTGATGGATCTCGGCTGTTATCGCGGTATCCGTCATCGTCGTGGCTTGCCATTACGTGGTCAGCGCACACGGACCAACGCGCGTACCCGCAAGGGACCAAGCAGACCGATCAGGAAATAAGCATTGAGCGGTGACGATAGTTGTCGGTCACCGAGCAACCCGAAAAGACCACTTAGGAGCCAAACTTGGCTGAGCCAACAAAACGCAAGAAGGTCAAAAAGCATGTCGTTGACGCGATAGCGCACATTCATGCTTCCTTCAACAACACGATAATCACGATCACCGATCGCCAGGGTAATGTGCTGTCGTGGGCGACCGCGGGAGGCTGCGGGTTCCGCGGTTCGCGCAAGTCGACGCCCTTTGCAGCACAGGTTGCCTCCGACAAGGCAGGTCGTGGAGCACTCGAGTTCGGTGTCAAGAACGTCGATGTTCGAGTCCGCGGGCCGGGGCCAGGCAGAGAATCTGCAGTACGCGCACTGAATGCCCTCGGCTTTCGTATTCAGAACATTGAAGACGTAACACCTATTCCTCACAACGGTTGCCGTCCGCCTAAAAAGCGCCGTGTATAGAGACTAAGTAATGGCAAGATATCTTGGACCAAAATGTAAATTGTCCCGCCGCGAAGGCACGGACTTGTTTCTCAAGAGCGGCATCAGGCCACTCGAATCGAAATGCAAGCTCGACGTTCCCCCGGGTGGTGCGGCTCAGCGTCGCCCGCGTCTTTCGGACTACGGCTTGCAGCTTCGCGAGAAACAGAAGCTTCGCCGCATGTACGGGGTTCTGGAACGACAGTTCCGCAATTATTACAAGAAGGCGGCCCGGTTGAAGGGTTCGACGGGTGAAAACCTGTTACGCCTCCTGGAAGGCCGCCTGGACAATGTCGTTTATCGAATGGGCTTTGCATCAACGCGTGCGGAAGCTCGCCAGCTCGTCAGCCACAAGGGCATCGAGGTGAACGGTCATATCGTCAACATTCCGTCTGCGCAGATTGGTGCCGGCGATGCCGTGGGTATTTGCGAAAAAGCACGCAAGCAGCTGCGCATCCAGAGTGCGTTGGAAATCGCGTCACAGGTCGGTCTTCCGGAGTGGGTTGAGGTTGACGCGAAGAAGATGGCGGGCACCTTGAAATCGTTGCCGGATCGCGAAGACATTCTTCCGGACATCAACGAAAACCTCGTCGTCGAGCTGTACTCGAAATAACCAGGAGTTACACCCATGCAGGAATCTGTAAACGAGTTTCTGAAACCGCGTGTCGTCAAAGTTGCGCCCGTCTCTGATCTTCACGCGAAGGTTACGATCGAGCCGTTTGAGCGCGGTTATGGACATACTCTCGGCAACGCCTTGAGGCGTATTCTGCTTTCGTCGATGCCCGGCGCGGCAATCACGGAGGCGGAGATCGAAGGTGTGCTCCATGAATACACCAGTATCGAAGGCGTCCAGGAAGACGTGGTCGACATTCTGCTGAACCTGAAACAAGTTGCGGTGCGCATGCATACGCGCGATGTTGCAGAGCTCAGAATTTCGAAAAAGGGTCCCGGTGTCGTCAGTGGCGCTGATATCCAGCTTGATCACGACGTCGAAATCATGAACCCGGACATGATCATCGCCAACCTGACCAAGGCAGGCGAGCTGAACATGTTGCTCAAAGTCGAGCGTGGTCGAGGTTATCGTGCAGCGACGCAACGCCCCGCGTTTGATGAGCAGACCGGCCCGATTGGTCGACTGCTGCTCGACGCTTCGTTCAGCCCGGTGCATCGCGTCACCTATGACGTCGAGTCAGCACGTGTCGAACAGCGAACCGATCTGGACAAGCTGATCATCGATATCGAGACGAATGGCACAATAGACGCGGAAGAGGCAATCCGTCGTGCGGGCAGCATCCTCAAAGACCAGCTGTCCGTCTTTGTCGACCTGCAGGGGCAGGATGACGGCATCGGTCCGACTGCCGAGCATCAGGTGGATCCGATCTTACTGCGGCCGGTCGACGAGCTCGAGCTGACTGTGCGTTCGGCGAATTGCCTGAAGGCAGAAAACATTATGTACATTGGTGATCTCGTTCAACGCACCGAAGTGGAGCTCCTGCGCACGCCGAATCTCGGCAAAAAGTCACTCACGGAGATCAAGGAAGTGCTGGAAGGGCACGGTCTCGGCCTCGGCATGCACCTGGACAACTGGCCGCCGGCCAGCCTGCGCCCGGAGCCAGAGCTGGGCCTGTAGGAACTTGGGATCGAACCGCAATTTTTGAAGGTTTAGAACAATGCGTCACAGAAAATCCGGTCGCAAGCTCGGCCGCAACAGCCCGCACCGCAAAGCCATGTTTCGTAACATGGCGGCGTCGCTGGTGCACCACGAGACGATCAAGACCACCTTACCGAAGGCGAAAGAGCTTCGCCGTGTCTTCGAACCTCTGATCACGCTGGCGAAAGAAGATGGCGTCGCCAATCGACGCCTCGCCTTCGATCGCCTGCGGGATAAGGCTGCAGTCGGCAAGCTTTTTTCGGATCTGGGGCCACGCTTCAAGGATCGTCCGGGCGGCTATCTGCGCATCCTGAAGATCGGGCCGCGCCCGGGTGATGCGGCACCAATGGCGCTCGTGCAATTGGTTGATGGCCCGGCTGCAGAAGCGACCGAAGAGGTGGCTGGAAAGTAAGCGCTCCTGAATTGCGAGATACGAAAGGGCCCGTCAGGGCCCTTTTGCGTGATAGTCAGCAGCCGCATTAAAGTAGTTTTACATAATGTATTGCAAAACAAAAAAGGTGGGCGGTCCCGCCCATATGACGCCCCGCTAAAACGGTGCAAACGGTCCGTTTGTGTCGCTTCGGGGTTTTCTAAAGTATTGAAAATAAAGGATAAAGCAGGAGATTTCCCGTCTTGTGAGCGGCCTCACAGCCTTGCCTGTGTGATGGGCCTAAAGTGATCTCGAGCGGTCACCGGAGAGGTCCTATCAGCAAAGAAGAGTTATTCGACGAATGCATCATCCTCGCCAAGGATGCGTTTGACCCGGATGCTGTCTTTCTCGACGACATCGTCGCGGATGATGTTTTGCCGCGCCTCAGTCTTGCGGTCGACGGCCTCACTGAAATGGACGACAAATCGAGGGGCAAGATGGAGATTCCGCGCGAGGATACGATGGTCAATGAAATCATCACGCCGTCTACCACGATGCCGGTCGCTACGCTCGATCCGGATATTCTCGAGGTGTATGGGTGGGAGTCGTCGCTGTGGAGGAAGATTCGGGGCTACCTGGGCTTCTGACCGGTTGTACGAAGGGACATGAAAAAGGCTCCTGAACGGAGCCATTTTTATTTCCGGTGTCGCAAACGCACTGCTGTCCAGACGTAGCAAATCGATCTCATAAAGGTTGCTCCGCCGCTACCGTCCTCGCAATGACAGTACAGACTGGTTTAGACTTTGAAAATGGAATTCAAAGACAAGACAGTCATCATCACAGGTGGTTCACAAGGCGTTGGCGCCGCAGCCGCCCGCGCGTTTGCAAACGCCGGAGCCAACCTGGTGCTCGCTGCTCGCGGGCGCAAGAAACTCGACAAGATAGCGGAGGAGTTGCGTGACCGAACGCGCGTCGAGATCGTTCCCATGGACGTATCCGATCCCGATGCATGTACCAATCTCTTCAAAAAGGCACATTTTGAGTTCGGCGACGTTCATGTGCTGGTGAACAACGCGGGCTTTCATCAGCGTGGACTGGTTGAGACCATATCCGTCGAGGATCTTTGCAAGATGATCGATGTCAATCTCAGGGCGCCGATCATACTTTGCCGCCATGCTATCCAAAGTATCCGGGAAGCCGGTGGCGGCGCGATCATCAACGTTGCGTCGTTGGCTGGCAGAACGCCCGTACCGGGTGCTGCGACATATTCGGCAAGCAAGTTCGGCTTGCGCGCGTTTACCTTTGCGCTCGCCGAAGAACTGGCGGATACCAATATCAAGGTGGCGGTGGTTTCGCCGGGGCCGATCGATACCGGATTTATCATGTCCAACATTGACATCGTTACCGACCTGACATTCTCCCAACCGATCAGTACCGCGGATGAGGTTGCCGACGAAATCCTGACGCTTTGCTCCAACAATAAGCGGGAACGCTCGATGCCGCCTGTAAGCGGATTGTTGACAACGCTGACCTATCTCTGGCCCGACCTTGGACGAATAATGAGGCCGCTCCTGGAAAAGAAAGGCAAGCGGGTGAAAAGAGTGCTGAAAGCCAGGCTGCGGCAACAGGAGTCCCCATGAAATGGGGTCCGGTGACCAATGCCGCATCGAGGAAGACCATGGCTGACGACCTGCAGACGATCCCCGGAATAGGACCCAGCATGGCACAGGATCTGCGTGATCTCGGCTTCTTCAGTGTCAGCGATCTGTCAGGACAGGACCCGGAACTGATGTTCAAGCGTTTACGGCTTATACATGGCGCGCATATCGATCGTTGTGTGCTGTATGTATTTCGCTGTGCGGTCTATTTCGCGACAGAAAAGCACCACGATCCTGAACTGTTGAAATGGTGGAACTGGAAGTTCACCGGCGTCGGTGCTAATAGTCCGGCCGGCACCGGGCACCGCCGCTC
>Ga0114931_10010489_pt1 | contig 11022 bp, 9 predicted proteins | sample 2SBtaG_FD_89579 | JGI IMG/M metagenome (GOLD analysis project Ga0114931, IMG submission 89579) | Deep subsurface microbial communities from Kolumbo volcano to uncover new lineages of life (NeLLi) - 2SBTROV14_V59a metaG | ecosystem: Environmental > Aquatic > Marine > Volcanic | place: Kolumbo...
CGGTGTCGCGACCAATGCGGGTTGCTTTGAACAAAAACGAACCGGTTAAATTGACAGAGCCGCCAACCACTTCATCTGCTTTGGATTTTTCTACCGGGATGGCTTCGCCGGTTAACATGGACTCGTCAACCGACGAGTGGCCTTCGATGATTTCGCCATCCACCGGGATTTTCTCGCCTGGGCGCACGCGAACGATTTCCCCTAGACCGACTTGTTCAATACTGACATTAACTTCTTTGCCATCTCGTACAACATGCGCAATCCTGGGTTGTAGACCGATCAGCTTGCGGATTGCTCCAGAGGTGCGTCCACGTGCTTTGACCTCAAGCGCCTGGCCGAAATTGATAAATGCCAGAATCATTACGGCTGCTTCAAAGTAAGCATGGCGCGCAATTGCTGGCAGCCAGTTTGAAAAATCAATGACCATGGTGGAGTAAAACCAGGCGCTCCCGGTACCCAGCGCGATCAAGGTATCCATATTGGCCTGGCCAAGCTTGTATGCTTTGACGGCTCCACGATAGAAATGACCACCTGAATACCACATCACCACCAGTGTCAATGCTGAGATGATGGTCCAGAACTCTGAGCCAGATGCAGTCCCCAGGTCAGGGAACGAAAACAGGTCTAAATGCGTTCCAAGCATCAATGGCAGACCCGCTGTTGCGGCGACTAGTGCTTGTTTTACCAGTTGTTGATAATGACTTTCCTCAAGCGCCTCTTGCTGGGATAAGTCATCCAGACCTTGCATGATTGCAGCGCCATAACCGGCTTCCTGAACTGACTCGATTAATCTATCAGGGTTAGCATCACTGTTAACTTCCACGCTGGCGGTGTGATCGGCAAAGTTGACTGATGCAGTGAGCACGTTAGGGGTGTTTTTGAGCGCATCCTCAACATTTTTTACACATCCAGCGCAGGTCATGCCCGCAATGGACAGCTGGAAATTGCGCGCATAATCGTGTTGTTTGTCTATCATGAGGCAATCGCTATGTTTAGGTTAGTCATTGATGATATATCTGAATGGTTATTTTGGATTAAGTTCATATCGACGACAGATTGTGGAGGGAAACCTATGAGGCTGTCCGAGAGTAGATAGCCTACTGCGGGAAAGCTGAATTTGGCCAGATTTCCCTCGCGACGGCATCTATTCTCGGAGAGCCTCCTAGTCCTGACGAAAAGGTGTTTAATGCAGTGTGGATGTTTTTATTGAGGATGAGTCACATCGTTGTTGGCGAGCTGGATTCAACCTTATATCCCAAGTCTTCGATAATCTGTTTTAACTGTTCGATATTGATATTCGTAGAGCTATAGGCAATTTCAACTTTGTTGAGTTTGTGGTTAGGCACAGCTTTATCAATGCTATCCAGGGACTCCAGTGCCTGTTTAACAGCGGTCTCACAACCACCGCATTTCATCCCTTTTACTTCCAAAACGACAGTTTCCATTTTTATCCTCCGGATTGATTGAACGCTTGAACAACAGCGACTCCGCCAATTATCCGCCAGATTATGATACGATTGCAATCGCAGTAACAATCTGTGGGCGGTTGATTTCTAGAACTAACAACTTAACTCATTCAGGGAGCATTTTATGAAAAAGTTACAATACCCGATCATCGTCATGATTTTGCTGATGATTATTACGATTTCCTGTACTGCTGATTCAGGTTCAGGTCAGTCTGTGGTTAAAAATATTAATACCACTGAACTTCTTGAGTTACAAAAACAAGGCGCGATCATTGTTGATGTTAGAACCCCTGCGGAGTGGGAACAGACAGGCGTGATTCCAGGAGCGAAAAAAGCAATGTTTTTTAATCAGGAAATGCAACCTGTAGAAGATCAATTTTTGAAGCAGATCAATCAAATCACTGCAAATGCTGACAAGCCGGTTGTTTTATACTGTCACTCAGGTGGGCGCTCGACAAAAGCGGCCAGGTTACTGGCTGAAAAGAATGTACGCGGTACAATTTATAACCTGGATGGTGGTATTCAGCAGTGGTTGTCCGAAGGTAAGGCCACAGATAAAAAGTAGCCTGGATAAGCGTAACGCCATCCGGCATGATGCGTCGTACAGAGTCTCAAACGCCGGATGGAGCCGTGGCTTATCCGGCCTGCGCGTCATCTTTCTTTATGTGGTTGGTTAGTAACATTAGATGTAGAACGCCATTTCAAAGCTGCGTTGATGCATATATCACGACCCAGTCGCTTAATCACAGCGTTTTCCAGGCGTGGTCGGCCAGGAAAATACGACTGTTTCATGCCATCCATTAAGACTCAATGAAAACCATAAACTATGCAGAAAACATATCGTAATCAGGCAATTGCACTTGCAGGTCTGTCACTGGCAACAGATCTGGTTCGCCAGATAGCAGTGAATGGCTCTGTTGATGCCAACGCAATGGAAACATTGGTTACCAGCGTCTTGAAAATTGATGCTGAATCAATTGAAGATGTCTACGGCGGGTTGTCTGGTTTGCGCCCGGGGTTACGTGTATTACGCAGTCAATTGTCGGGTAATAAAGACTTTGATCACAACCAGGGACGCTATGCCGCCAGCTTGATCTATCTAGAGCGAAAACTGGAGCAAGACCGGGCCATGCAGCAAAAGATTCAGTCAGGGATTCGAGCGGCAATTGTTGAAGCCAGAGAGCATCCGCTATTGCATCAGGATGTGGTTGCCAAACTCGCAGAAACATACGAACGCACATTAAGCAAAATTCGTCCGCATGTGATGGTTCAGGGCAATCAGGCGCATCTGACCAACAAGGCCAATATCAACAAGATCAGGACATTATTGCTTGCTGGAGTGCGTTCCGCCATGCTTTGGCGTCAGGCAGGCGGGAGTCGCTGGAAATTGATTATCGGACGTAAGCAATTGCTGGCCGAAACACAACGGTTGCTTGGGTCATCTTGATCGCTATTGGTGGTGGGTTATGTCTGTGGTTTATTGTTCTCTCGACAGATGCGTTTCGTACCTCATTTATCCAGTACCGATTTCATGAAGCTGGACAGTGCTGGAACACATCCCGTATATTCTTATTAATCAGTAAGTTAACTATTTGCGCAAGGAACAAGGCTGACTTGACTGGGATGGATCGTGTACTTTGCTGCGTTCTGACCAATTCAGAGGCAGCCTGGGTTATCATCCAGGTTTATTGTTTCCTTGCAAATCAGCGCAAGTTTTTTACTCGCAATGGCATTGTCTTGTGAGGCTGCCATACGGTACCACTGCACTGCTGTGTTGAGACTGCTGATAACGCCATCACCGCTTTCATAGCGATGAGCCATCCATAATTGCGCATTGACTCCGCCAGCAGAAGCAGCTGCTTCTGCAACCTGGTAACCGCGCAAGCGCTCGTCGAGCTTTTGGGAGTTGAGTAGCTTGTCAGCACGTAACTCGAGATCATCCAATAACTGTTGCGCTGTGGAATCACCGTTGTTAGCAGCGCGTTGATACCACTGCCAGGCTTTGCCCAGATGCATGGATACACCGTTCCCGGAGCTATACCAGTTGCCAAGCCAACGCTGAGCGTTCTTGTCATTGTCTACATAGGCCAGCACTTGCAAGCGTTTAAGTGCCTCCTGGCGGTTTTCGTTTGCTGTTAACCAGCGTGCCAGTTGCTGTTTGTGTTGTGTTCTTAGCTGTTGTATTTTCTGAACAAGTGGATTCTTAGCATGATTTTGCGAGCGAAGAAACGCTGAAAGCTGTCGCCAGGTTTTTTGTCGGTCAAAGACGTTTGGGCTCGTAAAACTCTCTTTAAGCCACAGATCAACCTGCGTGGGCGTTGTTGAGGCAACGACAGGCTGCACTTGGGCAGTGCTTAGAGTATTTTCAATGGCGTGTTCTACTCCGCTTGATGATATTGCCGTCTCAGGGATTGTTGGCGATTGAGTGAAGGCGTTAATGACATGTCGATCCCAGATTTCATGGGCTTTTTTTGGGCCGATGACGCTGATTAACAAGAGTAGAGCGGAAAAAACCGTACCAAAGCAGGTTGCGATGAGTGCTGCTTTATAGGTAAAAGGTTGATGACGATCTGATGAGGTAGTGTGTGAGACTGTGAGTGGCACTTCAACCATTGATTGGGTTGTTTCAACCGAATCCACCCGGATTTGCAGCCAATAACTACCTTCGTCTGCCGGCGCCTGAATTTCCACGCGCCATTCTCCTGTTACTCCAAAACTGAGCTGCTCACCTTTTGGTTGAGAAATAATGGTTGCGTTGAGTGATGGTTGCTCAGCCAGAGTGAGTTTGAACCAGTCTCCATTGCAAGGCAAATCAGAGCCACTTGCTTTAATACTGACTGTAAAGCGAGTGAACGGCAGCACTGGTTGAGCAGGAGGGGTTAATTCAAGATGTTCCAAATAGGGCTCGACATCTTTTAAGTCGGTATCTACTATCGACTGAAATAATTCACTATCGAAATCAGAAGTAATCATACAATTAATCATACAATAAAGAAATTTTTAGCTGGGTTTGTTGTTACCTTAGGTAAACCGGGCTGACTGTTGCAAGTCAAAGACAACACTATCTTGTTATGAAAACAAAGTGGTTTATGAGATACTGGCAACATATCACGAATACAAATTTGTTGCACGCAGACTGCGACTACAAAAGACAACTCGCTCGGTGTTGATATCCGGCGTAATTGGCTTAGCGTGTTAAGCAACGTTCACAAAATAACGTTGCCATCTGAGCCATTTGACGTGTCTTTTTACCCGTGTTCTGCGTTGTCACAATCGTTACATTGCTCACGATGTGCCGATGGTTGCGCTTTGTATACGAATAAAAATCCTGCGCCAGCTGTCGACGTTATTCCGTTCACGTTCCTGACTGAGCGATTGATGCCTTTCGGGTCTGCATTGATTGAAATCTCATTTCGGCGTCGATGTTTTCTACAATTTCAAAAAGTGAAACGGGATGGCGCTTAGTTCAAGTATAGCGTGAAAATGTGTTGTTTCCAGTCAGAGACTTGTTACACATGAAAAAACAGTAGAGACTGAGCTTGCTATCGTAGAGAATAAATGGCGGGTGATTGTGTTGTAGCGAGAACAGCGCTTTGCAAAACAGCGCGTATTCATGTGGCGAATGGAATGACGTTTAACAATGGTTCAGGCGAATGACTCTATTATTTCGCCTGAACCTTCATTGTTCTTGCTGTTTACTTTGAATTGTTCAGAATGAAATTCTGGATATTGTTATTCACATTGACTTCATTGCCGCCGCATTCTGGATGCTCAAACCCGTCAATCTTGCCGTTTCCATTGCCAGCGACAGCGTCATAGATGATATTGTCCGTGCCGTTGTTAACGCCGGCAGGAACATTACTGAAACCAAGTCTGAAACGGACTCCCGTGGCGATATTATGGTCTGCGCAAGAAGTATCTCCACTGACGCCGATCGCGCCAACCAGGGTTCCATTCTTGTCATAAAGTGGCAATCCACCTCCGAACACATTAATTCCGCCTGGCTTGAGTCCAACCATCGGGTCATTGGCTGTCCCATATAATGCTGAATCACCTGCATACACCACAGCTGGATTAACAGGGTTGCTGAGTTGCAGGCCAAATAACGATCCTCCAGGTTGGGTGGGAGCATATAAATTAGCCGTTGACAGGGCAAAATCTGGCGTGCTGAAAAAAATCGCAGTACTGGCTTTTTGCGCAGCAATTGAGCGGCTTCCAAGCCACTGATCATTTAACAAATCCCCGGTTTTTGTAAGTAGGCATACTGTTCCATCAGTCGATACGACGGTTGCCCACATATTGAAGTCCAATCCACCATTCGGTCTTCCTCCTGATGGCTTGACGATTCCTTTGAGTGCAGATGTTAATTGCTCATATGAAATTGCGGGACACTCTGCAGCGCTTGCAGTATTGATTCCGGCGGACAGTAGAGCTGCGCATAGTGCGGATAATGTTGATGTCTTTTTCATAATGATATTCCCCTTCATCTAATTGTTTGATTTTAGAAGTGCCCCAGGGTGGCTCGTACGATTTGATCGTGCGTACTCAACTTATTGAAGGCTTTTTGGATTATCTCCCAATTGAATGTTCCAATCAATGGAGGTGTGAATATTCACATTTTTACTGCAAAAAAACTGACTTTGTGTTCGCGCGATCATATTTGCGCAGTCATTGAAATGTGTTGAGTGGTCGCGCTTATATTTTTGCTGACGGTGACAAAATACTGTCAATGGCAACGCGTTGTGTAGACGTCAGTATGATTTATTTGCGATAATGGGCGCTTCATTTCTGTCAGTACATTGAGTTTAAGATGCGAGCGCATCACTCACATTGCATCATTCGTCAATCACTCAATCGATTGAGCAGCCGAAACAGCGTTGAGTTGGTACGCTACTCGGTATCAATTGCCGCATGACTGATTGGCGACATAGGCCAGGGTTGCAACTGTATTGGCTGGCATAACCTTACGATAAAACCGTTGCGGGATCTTCCGCGCGCATCATATTGACATTACATTTCATAAGGAGAATTTAGGAATGGCGATCAAGATAGCAATTAATGGCTATGGACGTATTGGAAGAAATATTTTAAGAGGATTGTACGAGTCGGGCCGGACTGATGAATTTCAGATTGTTGCTGTGAATGATCTTGGTGATGCCAATACCAATGCCCACCTTACCCGCTATGATACCGTGCATGGACGTTTTCCCGGAGACATTTCGGTTGATGGAGACGCAATGGTGGTGAATGGTGACCGGATTCAGGTGTTGGCGGAACGCGACCCGTCAAAGCTTCCCTGGGCTGATCTTGGAGTGGATGTCGTGCATGAGTGTACCGGGTTTTTTGCCAATAAGGAGAAAGCCTCTGCGCATTTTCAAGGTGGGGCCAAGAAAGTGTTGATCTCAGCACCTGGTGGCAGCGATGTTGATGCAACCATCGTCTACGGCGTTAATCATGGGGTATTGAAAGCGACTGACACGGTCGTATCAAATGCGTCTTGTACCACCAATTGCCTGGCTCCCCTGGCAAAAGCCTTGAATGATGCAGTCGGTATTGAGCACGGATTAATGACAACAATCCATTCATATACAAACGACCAGGTGTTAACCGATGTTTTTCATCCGGATCTGCGTCGCGCGCGCTCAGCGACCCAATCCATGATTCCAACCAAAACCGGTGCGGCAGCGGCTGTTGGCCTGGTACTCCCGGAACTGGCTGGCAAGCTGGATGGTTTTGCTGTACGTGTGCCGACTATTAACGTTTCATTGGTGGATCTTGTGTTTACTGCAAAACGCAATACCACAGTCGATGAAATCAATCAGATACTAAAAACTGCATCGGAAGGCGAATTGACAGGCATACTTGAATACAATGACGAGCCGTTGGTGTCGTACGACTTTAATCACAATCCTGCATCATCAATTTTTGAGTCTTCTTTAACCAAGGTCATGGACGGGAATCTGATCAAAGTGCTGGCCTGGTATGACAATGAATGGGGTTTTTCTAACAGAATGCTTGATACCACTAAGGCATTGATGGCTGTTTAATGATTATTTCCAATATAACAAATACAATGACTATGCAAAGAAGAACCAAGATTGTCGCGACATTAGGACCGTCAACTGATGATCCGGCTGTTATGCAAGCAATGATTGACAACGAACTGGACGTTGTTCGATTGAATTTTTCCCATGGTAATGCAGACGCTCAGATTAAACGAGCGGAAATGGTGCGCGAGTTATCTGAAAAAGCCGGACGTATCATTGGCATTCTGGTTGATTTGCAAGGCCCTAAAATCCGCATCGCTAGATTTAAAAATGACAAAATCGAATTGTCAGTTGGCGATGCATTCGCGATTGATCTGGATGTCGATCCTGATGCGGGTAATCAACATGAAGTAGGTTGCTGCTATCAGGGTTTGCCAAAAGATGTCACGGTTGGAGCAAAACTGTTGCTCGATGACGGGCGGATTGTGCTGGAAGCAAATGAAATCGTCGGCAACCGTATCAACACCACCGTTGTGGTTGGCGGAGAGCTTTCCAATCACAAAGGCATTAATCTCGCTGGAGGTGGATTGTCCGCGCCTGCGCTGTCGGATAAAGATAAGCTGGATATTGTTTCAGCAGCCAACATCAATGCTGATTTTCTGGCGATTTCATTTCCGCGCTGCGGGGATGATATTCGCACTGCGCGTAAATTGATGGAGCAAGCAGGCGGTAATGCGCTAATGGTTGCCAAGATTGAGCGTATCGAAGCACTGGAAAATATCGAGGATATTCTCGATGCGACCGATGCGATTATGATTGCGCGTGGTGACTTGGGCGTTGAAATTGGTGATGCACAGTTGCCGCCGGTGCAGAAACGTCTGATTGTTCAGGCTCGGCGCAAGAAGAAAGCTGTGATCACGGCAACCCAGATGATGGAAACCATGATCGATAATGCGATTCCAACACGCGCTGAAGTCTTTGATGTTGCCAATGCCGTGTTTGATGGAACCGATGCCGTGATGTTGTCGGGTGAGACAGCCGTTGGTAAACATCCGGCAAAAGTGATCGAGGCAATGAGCCGAATCTGCCGGAAAACCGAATCGCAACCTCGCTTGCAGACTGAGAAACGCTACGTTGGGGATGGCTTCATGCTGAGAGCGGAAGCGATTGCCGTTTCAGCCATGTTGATTGCCAATCACTATGATATCAAGGCCATTGCTGCGTTAACAGAGTCCGGAAAAACAGCATTATGGATGTCGCGAATCAGCTCAGGCATCCCGATTTTTGCGATGTCCAGACACGACAAAACATGTCACGAAGTCTGTTTGTATCGTGGTGTCTATCCTGTTTTGTTCAAGCCAAAATCAGCTGACCATGCTGAAGTCAATAAAGATGTTGTGGACATCTTAAGGGAGTATGGCGCGGTTGATTCTGGTGATAATGTTATTATCACCAAAGGCGATTTGCTGGGCGTGGAAGGTGAAACTAGCGCGCTCAAGATTGTGACGGTTGATGAGGGACTGCTTGCTGTCTGATTTGCAGGTTGGTTTTTCTGGTAGTGGATTAAACATGTTGTTGTCGTCAATCATTCAGTTTCTCGTATAAATAGTTAGCCTATTGATTAATATAAACAGATAGGATGTGTTCCAGCACAGTCCAGCATCATGGAATTGGTGCTGGATAAAATAAGGCACGAAGCGTATCTGTCGAGAAAGCCTCAATCACAGGTTTACCCACCACCAAGAAACAATCTCTTTTCGTTCGTAACGACTCACTTACCCGCTATTTTTCCCAATAGCCGTGTTGAAAGTGCTCATTTACCCATGTAAACCCAGCTTTCGAGATCGAAGGCTGGGTAAACTCCGTGCTTCCGCCTTGCTCTTGTGCAAAATAGCAGGCAATCTGAGCAGTTACAGAGTTTCACTGAATAGTTGCTTTCGTTCATACAAACTTTTAGTGATCTGCGATCCACTGGTAATAAAAACTCATTCCGGCTGTTTTTTGCCAATTGCTCAACGTGGCGACCTGAAAGTGGACTGCGATGAGAAAACAGAACCATTCCAGCCGCAATAAACCTCAACTGATTAAAATTATTATCGCGACTGTCAATATGGTCGGAGAGATAGCTTGGCATGGTTGAAGGAAAGACTAGGTAGGCAGCGTTGCAGAAAACGTTTAGATGCCCATGTTACTGAGCGTCACTAAGAGCCTGTTGATAATCGCGGTCAGTTCAGGATGTTCGACTTCAAATTCGGTTATCGCTGCTTCCAGGCTTTCAACAATTCCCTGGTCTTTTGCGCTGGATGAATCGTCGACATGTTGTTCAATTTGATCAGCGAGTGTCGTCAGCGATTGTTTGCGATGATCATTGGTATTTAATTTCTTAATTTCTTCTCTTAATGCTTGTAATGTTTCAGTAAGACGAATTTTATCTGTCATAAGCGTTTGCTCCTAATTGTTTCAGGTTGGTTGATGTACGAAATGAGTGATCACTTGGTAGCATCAGCGTATTGCTTAACCTGCTAGCTGTCCATATAAATCGTGCTGGTTCGCCTGGTCGATGATGACGTGTACACAGTCACCTGTTTGTAAGGGCGCGGATGACGTGATGATCACTTGTCCGTCAATTTCAGGCGCATCGGCGCGAGTGCGGCCGATCGCTCCCTGGTCTGTCACAGTGTCAATCAAAACCTGTTGTGTGCTGCCGATTTTACTTTGCAGGCGGTGTTTGCTGATGTCAGCTTGCACCGTCATTAAGCGGCTCAATCGTTCTTGCTTGATTTCTTCAGGGACCTGATCGGGGAATTGATTGGCAGCGGCGCCTTTGACTGGAGAATAGGCAAGACAACCTACGCGATCCAGTTGAGCTTGTTGCAGGAATTCAAGTAATTGTTCAAATTCAGCTTCTGTTTCTCCGGGAAAACCGACAATAAAGGTGCTGCGCAAGGTCAGTTCCGGACATTGATTTCGCCAGTCCAAAATTCGTTTCAATGTGTTTTCAGCACTGGCCGGACGTTTCATCAGTTTTAGAATGCGCTTGCTGGCGTGTTGAAAGGGAATATCAAGATACGGCAGTAGTTTGCCTTCTGCCATCAGCGGGACGACTTGATCGACGTGCGGGTAAGGGTAAACATAGTGTAAGCGGACCCAGACATTCAACTCGGCAAGTTCCCGGGCGAGTGTGACAAAGCTGGTTTCCAGCGTTTGCCCACGCCATTGCTGCTGTTGGTAGCGTACATCGACGCCATAGGCGCTGGTATCTTGCGAGATCACCAGTAACTCCTTGACACCGGCATTGACAAGCTGTTCTGCTTCACTGAGTACATCGCCAATCGGACGACTCACCAGATCGCCGCGAAATAAGGGAATCACGCAAAATGTGCAGCGGTGATTGCAGCCTTCTGAAATTTTCAGATAGGCATAATGGCGTGGCGTCAGTTTGATTCCTTGCGCTGGAATCAGGTTGGTGTAAGGGTCATGTGGCGCAGGCAGCGCTTTATGAACCGCGCTCATGACTGCCTCGTAGGCATGCGGGCCGCTGATATCCAGAACTTGGGGGTAGTGTTCGC
>Ga0114931_10010490_pt1 | contig 11022 bp, 10 predicted proteins | sample 2SBtaG_FD_89579 | JGI IMG/M metagenome (GOLD analysis project Ga0114931, IMG submission 89579) | Deep subsurface microbial communities from Kolumbo volcano to uncover new lineages of life (NeLLi) - 2SBTROV14_V59a metaG | ecosystem: Environmental > Aquatic > Marine > Volcanic | place: Kolumbo...
CAACTCGAAATCGGCGGGCGCGGTGGCTGGCTGTCCGATGGCGGTGACGCATGGAGCACCGAGGCGTTCGTCACGTTGTACTGGCACTACGGCGACATGTTTTTCGGACATCACCTGAAGACTACCCTCGCCTACCGCCGAGACGACCACAGCTCCGCGGCCTCGGCACGGGACTTCCAATCGGTCGTGCTGCAGACCCAGATCTGGCTGTAACCTGAGACTCGCTTCGCTCGTAGGCAAAGGCAGAGAATGGTGGTCGCTGCGCGACGACCGTCGACGATCTGTCACTGAGCCAACCGACTGCTAAGGGCCAATAGCAAAAAGCTGTCCCTCATTTGATCGCGGGCGCGCCCTGTGCGATGGGTTTTCCGTCTCCGGCGACGCCCCTTCGCAGAGTTCCACGGACTCGTTTCCGGTCTCAGGTCAACCACGCGATGACGAACGCCACCTCGCCCGGCGTACGGGCTCTGCTTCTCGCGCTTGTCATAGCCGCGTCCTGCCTCGCTGCCCCGCTGCACGCCGAGCCAAAAGAGAACGCCGGCGGCGCGCCGCGCCCGAAGATATTCGTCCTCAGCTTCAACCGCTGGGGCGACATTGCCAATCCCGCCGAAGTCGACCTCGTCAAGCACGAGCTCGCCAACGACTCCTCGATCGAGCGCATCATCATCTTCAGTTACGGATGGCTGAACGACGGAGAGTCCTCCTACGCCACCTATTACGGACTTGTCGACGACATGTACCGGCACCTCAAACCCGGCGAGGTGCGGCCGCGAGTAGCGGTCATCGCAGTCGGCTGGGATTCGGCGCAGTCCGGCTTCCGCAAGCTGCTCAACGATCTCGTCCCCTTCCCCGCCCTGGCATCGCTCACCGCGGCGGTGCCCGACATGTTGCTCTACCCTCTTTCCTTCTGGTCGAAGGCGGCGACGGCCGACCGAATCGGCTTCGGCGGGCTGCGAACCTCCTTGAACGAAATCTTCGACTTCGCCTATCCAGGGGGAAAGGGCACCCCGGACATCTTTCTCTCGGGCCACTCCTTTGGCACGCGAATCATCTCGCAACTGATGCAGGATCGAATCGCTGGAATCGCCGTCGACGCCGCCCCCTTCGTCGGCGCCGCCCATGTCCGCGGTGCGGTTCTGCTGCAACCAGCGATCTCGCAGACCGGCCTGCAGCGCAGCGCCGAGTACCCGATCCTGATCACCCAGAGCGCGCACGACCACGCGGTCGGCACGATGTTCCCGATCGCCAACTTCCTGGTCAACACCTCGATCTTCACATCCTTCGAAGCCATGTTCCGTTACCAGTTCTTCGATGTAGCCGGGCAAGCGACGGATCGCATCTCGGCCGCCGACCAGGCCATTCACGATCAAATTGACAGCGCCATCGTCGTCCCGGAGACGGGAGTGGGCTCGGCCGTGCGCAGCGTCGTCCGGGCCACCGGCCGCGGCGGCTACCTCGTACTGCGCGGAGCCGCCGAGATAGTCAGCATCCCCTTCGCCCTCGCCTCGGGGATCGCCGTCACTCCCATCAACTACGTTTACGTCCAGTCTGTCGGCCTGCTGACCAATCCCGTCGACCACGTGATGGACACCTTCGCCCAACTCCCACTCCTCGAGATTCCCACTGCGTGGGCGAGCCAGGCTACCGATCGCAGCGTAGCCTGGGGCCGCCGCGACAAGGGATTCCTCAACCTCGGCGCCCTCAACGAATCGGTCGGTCGGCTCTACACCCCGGCGATGATCGGCGACCTACCCGACGGTCAATCCCAGATCTACACCCTGCAGGATCTGCGGACCGCTCGCGACACGCAAGCGTGCGGATTGCCTCGCTGCAAGGGGATCCTTTTGCTCGATGCGACGGACATCATTGACGTGGGAAGTTTCGGTCTCAGCCTGAACGACCCGCTCGTCGACTATACACTGGGCTGGTTGGATCCTCTGGGATCCCACCTCGATTATCGGAACGAACACGTCGCCCGTGTCATCGCCGAGTTCTTCGACACCGCAGCCATGCACTCTCGCCCGAGCAGCGCCCAACCAGACTGACGCGGCCGGGATGCTAACCGACCAGCCAGGCGTTGGCCCGGTCGAGCTCGTGGGGAGCGAAATAGCGAATCTCGGCGGCGCGAAACGGCGCCGTCATGAAGGCGAGCATCTCATCGCGCCACTGCTCGTCGCCGACAAACGCGATTCGTTCGATGTCGGCGTCGTGTTGTTCTTGAAAGGTGAGATCGCCCCAATTTTCTCCCGCACTCCAGCCTTCGAAATTTTCCAGGATGATCAGTCCGCGCACGCGACCGTGCTGCGCGATCGCCTTCACCACACCGCGCTGGATCGCAGCGAGATCCTCGCCCGAGAACAACCCGGTCAAGCCCATGCGAACAACCTCGGCATCATCATCGATCCACTCGAACGCCATCTTGCTCTCCTCGCGACACACTCCCTCATACCTCCGAATCTCGAACCGAGCCAGCGCCGAGCCGATGCGTTGACTTTTCGCGCGCCGATCCGATGATGCGACCTGGTTCATGCAAACACACTTCCCCAGATACTCCGCCCTCCTCGCCGCTCTATTCGCTCTGCTGTTGGTGCCACCGTTTCTACCGGCGGGCCTGAATGGACAGCGCGTCATCGGAGCCGTAACCAGCCTGGTGTTGATCGTCGGCGTGCTTTCCGTTCATCGCCGGCGGTTGACGATCTACGCTACGCTCCTCGTCGTGCCCGCGCTCGTCTCCTCGTGGGCGGCCTACGCGCTCGCGACACCGACGATCTACCTCATCGGCACCATCTTTCGCTGCTCCTTCTTCGCACTGCTGGTCATCACGATTTCGATGGCCGTGCTGCGGCAGAACACCGTCACCGGCGACACCATCGCCGGCGCCGCCGCCGGCTACATCTTGCTCGCCTTGTTCTGGGCAAGCCTGTACGGGATCCTCGAGCAATTGAAGCCCGGCTCGTTTGTGTTGCCAATCGGCCCTTCCTGGGCCGGCAACTGGGGTACCGACGTGGGCAACGCCTCGTCGGTGAGCTTCACCTATTTCAGCTTCGTGACCATCACCACCCTGGGGTACGGCGACATGGCCCCCATCACCGCCGAGGCCGGAATGCTGGCTGCCGCTGAAGCGACCGCCGGCCAGCTCTACATCGCCGTCCTGCTAGCACGCCTGGTCGCTCTTCACGTCGCCTCGAAGAACTGACGCAGCACCGGTCGCGGCTCCACCAACCCTGCCTCGAGTTGCGGCACCACCGGGCATCCAGTAGGAGAAGACCTCGGCATGATAGCGCGATGGACAGTGAATTTCGGCGTTTTATTGCTCGCGGCAACGATCGCGGCTTGCGCCGCCAAGGCGCCCGCCACGCGGGTGGTCTGGACGAAGACGGACGGTAGCGTCGCCGCCCAGGCCGATCTCGAAACCGCGGCGGCCGCCTGCCGCGCAGAGACCGGCGAGAAAGGTGAGCCGTACACCGGCCGCTTCGCCAACATCGAGTGGGCCACCGCGATGCTCGACTGCATGGAGGAGAAGGGTTTCCAGCGAGTCGAGGAGCCTCTACCGTGACCGCTCACTCGCAGGCACAGAAAGGCTGCAAGCCTCGACGCTGGAAGCCAATAGCTGAATGCTAAAGACAATGAAGTTGTTTGTTCGAATGATGCGGGGACACCTTGGCAGCCGGGTTGGCAGCCGTCTGGCGCCGCTGTTCCTCGCGACCGTTCTCGCCTCGAGCGTTGGCTGCTCGCGGATGGCCGTGGAATCGAGCTCCGAACCCGACTGGTCGACGACCGGCCTACACAAATACTCATGGCGCCCCCTGCCCGGCGGTGCGCTCGGCGACCCACGTGTCGATGAGGAGTGGGTAGTCAAGAACATCCGGCAGAACGTCGATACCGAGCTCGCGAAAAAAGGGTACACCAAAACAGACGCTGAGCACGCGGACTTCGAGGTCGGGCACTGGATTGCCATGCGCACCGGTAGCAGCGCCGGCACACAGGGATCCCCCGGCAACTGGGGAACCGCATACCGCCCCTCCGGCTACTGGGAGGCGCGCGGAAGGGTTCCCGCATCGCATATCGAGAAGGGAACCATCGGCGTCTACATCGTCGATCCCGTGCAACAGCGAAACGTATGGCGGGGATGGGCCCGCGCGGCGATGAACTTCAAGGCCACGCGCGAGAAGCGCAAGGCGCGAATCAAAGAAGCCGTGCGGCAGATCCTCCGGTCTCTGCCCAACGCCGACTGACGACTGCAAGGAACAAAGGGGGACTGCGAACCATGAGAAATAGGGCTCTGCTGGTCGTCGCCGTCGCCTTCCTGGTGCAGGCCTGTTCCGGAATCAAGGTCAGCTCAGACTACGATCCTTCGGTCAACTTCGCATCCCTGAGAGACTACGGCTGGTTGCCGGCACCGCCGAAGCCATCCGGCGACCCGCGCATCGACAACCCGCTACTCATCACGCGGATTCAGCGCGCCGTCGATCGAAACCTGACCGCCCGCGGCTACCGGAAAGTCGCTGACAACGACGCCGATTTCTTCGTCACGTTCCACCTCGGCATCGACAAAAAGATCGACGTCACCGAAATCCCGTCCACCTATGGATACGCCGGGCGATGGGGTGGGATGTACTCCACGGAAACCCGAGTCGATCAATACGAACAAGGTACCCTGCTGATCGACATCGTCGACGACGGACGGGACGATCTTCTATGGCGCGGATCGGGTCAGGCACGCCTGCGCGACAGCAAATCCCCGGCCGAACGCGAGCAGCGAGTGCAGAAGGCCGTCGACGCCATCCTCGAGAAGTTTCCACCGCAACAGTAGAGGCGATCACCGTCGCAGTCGCGAGCACTCCGGTCCACTTGAAACTCGCTTCGCTCGTGAAGGAAGAGGGCATCTCATTGACCCCCTGTACCTCCGGGCCGGGGCGAGCGGGTGTGAACGCTCCCTTCCGAATAGGCCGCGTCTTTCGCCACGTCCGAGTTTCCCATTCGAGTGATCCGGCGGCACGCCGGTGGCGTGGCTCACCTCGATCGCTTCGGACGGTAAGTTTCGCGCTCCGGCGCCTTAGCCAGAAAGCCCGCGTCGAGAACGGTATCCGTTTCGACCGCATTGGCGATGGCCGCCTCGTCGGCGGTCCAAATCGAACCGACACGAGCGACCAGACCGGCGATGGTCTCGCCGCGCCGCGCCTTGCGAAGGCGCAGCCGGTCGACCTTGACGCGCGCCAGGTCCGTCGGGGTCGCGTCGTGGAAGCTATGCGGAATTCGAACGAAATCGTTGTGGTAGCGACCGACATCGTCGGGTGACGTCGCGCTGACGATCTGATACACCGCGCCGCCGAAGGCGATCCAAGTGGCTTCCACCGCCACCTTCTTGCGACGGCTGCCCCCGGTGATGCTGCGTGATCGGACCGCCTCGAGGCCGTTGATCTCGACTTCGCGAGTCAACTTCGACGCGTCCAGCCCCTGCTTTTTCGCAACCGCCTCGGCGACGGGTTTCGGATCGTCCCCCTCACCGGCAATCTTGAGAATCACCACCGCATCTTCCTCAGACGGCGCGGCGATCACTTGATCGGGGCTATTCTGGTGCTTCCACTCCTTCGGGAACTGCAGCGCGAATCCCATTTCGGGCTGGATGAACGTCCCCCCGTCGAACACCCCCCGTGCAGGATTATCGGCGACCACGAGGCCGTCCAACTTGGCGAGGAACTGCGCACGGCTCGCCGCGATCGGTTCGCCGGGGCCGCGTTGCAATTTTTTGGCCGCACGCCCGGTATTGCGAACCCGTTCCGGGGTGCGCGGATGCGACGCAAAAAAAGCGAGGCCGTCACCGCTGCCGCGGAGATCTTCTTCACGCTCGAGCGAGTGCAGGATGTGGGACAGTGCCGCCGGATCCCAACCCGCGCCGGCAGCCAGTTTCAACCCGAGATCGTCTGCCTGCCGTTCCTGATGGCGGTCGTAGGGGGAGAGCAGGATGCCCTGCGTCGCACCGCCGATGCCACCGATCAAATTGCCGAGACCGGGACTGATGATGCTGGTCAGCCCCGCGGTGATCCCGGTCACCAGAGTCAGCGGCGCCCCGAGGGTGATGCGATGTCCGGTGTGTCGCCCTAGGACGTGCGCCACTTCGTGCCCGATGACACCGGCGAGCTCGTCCTCCGAGTTCGCCAGCGCGAGGATCCCGCGTGACACGTAAACCTTACCACCCGGCAGAGCGAAGGCGTTCGGCTCCTTCATGTCGACGACGTAAAAGTCGAACTCGTAGCCCTCGGAAGGCGACTGCGCGGCCAAGCGCTGACCGATAGCGCTCACGTACTCCGTCAGCTGTGGATCGTCGACCAATCCCATGGCCGCCTCCACCTTCGCCGCTTCGCGTTCACCGAGCTGCTGCTCGGTCTCCTTCGACGTCAACACCAGCTCAGGACGGCGCGTCGTCTGATTGTATGAGCAACTGAGCGACGAGAAAACGGCGAGGAGGAAAACGAGGTGAGTGGCGAATGACTTCATACACGGACTCCAAGACAGATCGATTTTCCCAGCCAAGCTCACTGCTGTGGCCGGCGTTCGGGACCACACCCCGAGCGGCGCTCCAGCGCTGAAGTAGTCAGCGTAATGTAAATCGCGCGGCTCGGAAACCATACTCGCTTCGCCCGCTGGCCCGAACAGGATCGGCCGTCCACCGCCTCGTCCCGCGTTCGTCCCGGTTTCCGCGGCTCACTTCGCCGGTTCACCACTCCGCGGTGCGATTCCCGGTCCACCGCTGGCGCGTGCCTCGAGCGAGGCCACCATCGATCGGACCGTCGCATCGTCCGGCATCAGCTGACTGAGCTGGCGCGCGAACAACAGCGCGTCCCAGAGCTCGCCTCGCTCGCTGTGGATCCCAATCAAGGCCGACAGGATGTCGGTATCCGCGGGGTGCCTGCGATGGGCCGCCTCTAGCACCGCGATCCCTTCGTCTGCCTTGCCGGTCGAGTGGAGTGCCACACCGTACGTGTAAGCGTAACGCGCCATCGCCGGATCGAGCTCGGTCGCACGCCGCAACGACTCCACACCCTCGCCGGTCCGCCCCTGGCGCACCAGCGACAGGCCGAGCGCGTGATACGCATCGGCGCTGCCGGGATCGACGGCGAGGGCCTGGCGCAGGACACTCTCCGACTCGCTCTCGCGATGAGCCGCGCGGTGCAGATCCGCCAGATTGACGTAGGCAGGAATGAAGTAGGGGCCGATGTCGATGGCAGTTTCGTACTCCCGTTGGGCCGCGGCGAGCTCGCCGCGCGCCGCGTGGACGAGGCCCAGGTTCAAGTGGGCTTCCGGAGTATCCAGATTGACCCGTTGCGCCGCCCGGTACTCGTCGAGAGCCTTGGCGAGATCGCGCCGTGCGGCGGGCGGGAGCGATTCCCCGGGTAGGGTCACCACGATGCGAGCGGCCTCCAGGCGCACCGCTCGCAACGGATCCCGTAAGAGCGGCAGCACAGCCCGCTTCGCCTCGGCCGGCGCCAGGTCGAATGCGCGGACCGCCATCGCCCGCACCAGAGGCTCTCGATCGCCGGCCAGTGATGCCGCCACGGCCGCGGGCCGCGGCCCAAAGCGCGGGAGGATCTCGGTCGCAGTAGCACGCACGATGGCGGGCCGTGTCCGGTCCATCGCGATTTTTTCCAACTCGCCATGCGCCGCCAACGCGTCGGCGCGTGCATCGGCGAATGCCGCCGTCCAGTGGCGCGGACGAGGACCGCCGTACCATTGCGAGATCTTCGCCGCAGCCCACGCCGCGGGATTCGTTGCGGACTTCGTCGCGGACTTCGTTGCGGACTTCGTTGCGGACTTCTCGGAATGGCAGCCCGTGCAGGCATTCGGTACGCCGTACTTCTCCGAGAGGTCGGGCCGCGGGATGCGAAAACTGTGATCGCGCCGAGCGTCGACCACCATGTACGTGCGTGCCGGCATATGACAGCTCACACATTGCGCGCCGGCCGACCCGGCGGCGTGATGATGGTGCGCCGGGTCGTCGTAACACCCGGCGCGCAGGCTACGGAAACGCGCGTTGGCAGCGGGGTTGTGGCACTGCAGACACAGGCGGTTGCCGGTCGCCCGCAAGGCCAGACTGTGCGGGTCGTGGCAGTCGGAACAACGAACTCCGGCGGCGTGCATCTTGCTCTGCAGAAACGAACCGTAGACATAGACTTCGCCGTCGATCTGGCCATCCGCAAAGTACAATCCCTCGCGCAACCGACTGACCAGAAAACTGTCGAGGAACGGCGACCCCGGTTCGGCGGGCTCGATGAGCGCGTGCCGCCGCGAGTGGCATGGGGCACAACTCTCGACTTCCCTCCGCGCCGAGTCGAGGCGGACAGGCAGACCGTCGTCCGCCGCCCCCGCTCGCGCCTGGGCGCCGCCGCCGGCCCAACCAACGTGCTTCTCGCCCGGCCCGTGGCAGGCCTCGCAGCTCACGTCGATCTCGCTCCAGGTGGTGGCGTAGCGCCGCCCCGAGAGATCGTAGTTCTTGCGCAGATCGGTGGAGTGGCACGATGCACAGCGTGCATTCCAGTTGTAGAACGGTCCGGTCCAGTGCAGCGGATCGCCCACGGCGACGGTTTCGTCGGGTTGCAAGTCAAACCATCGTTGCCCACCGGCGGATTTGGGCCGGGTGTCCCACGCCACGCTGAGCGCTTGCAGTCGCCCGCCGGGCAACTCGAGCAGGTACTGCTGCAACGGATCGAAGCCGAAGGTGTACTTGACCTCGAAATCCTGCACATCGCCACCCGGTCCAGCCGTGCGAACGATGTACGCGCCGTCGCGCCGCAGGAAATCGAAGTCGGCGCCGCGATGGCTGAACCGGGCGTCGTCGAAATCGCCGAGCACCGTATCCTTTGCCGCAACCTCCATGGCGCGATCGTGATGCGACCCGCGCCACGCACTCACCTGATCGGCGTGGCATTTTCCACACACGGCAACTCCGACATAGCCGGGGTGCGGCTCGGCCGCGGCGCCGACACTGAACACGAGGAGCAAGGCGACCGACGCGCGAACCATCGCCGACCGGTAGAGCACTAACCGCCACGTCCCTCAACCTCGGCTCCTCGCTACTTCGCCGCGGCCAAACCTGGGCCGGCCCAGTCGACAACCGGCGTGAAGGGCGTTACACCGCTCAGGTACATCCCCGAGCAGACGAGGAGAACCACGGCATGATTCATCGAACGATAGGTCTGGCAATCGGTCTCGTACTGGTCTTCGGATGCAGCTCCGTCGAGTTCCACGACAGCTTAGCAGCGACCGGTGACGCCGCCGGGGCCGGAGTCGATACGGTTGCGCACGGCGCCAGCGCCATCGGCGGAGCTGCCGCCAAAACCATCGACAGCGTCACCGACAACCCCACCGCCGCCGAAGCCAGGGCGAAAATCGACGCCGTGGCTAAGGCGACCATCTCGCGTCTGCTCGCCGAAAACAGCGCCGCCGCCAAGCTCTATAACATCGCGTACGGCTACGCGGTATTCGACACGCGCAAGATATCGATCATGATCACCACCGGGTTCGGAGCGGGCGTGGCGGTCGCCAAACCCACGGGCCGGCGAACGTACATGAAAATGGCGTCAGGCGGCGTCAACCTGGGAGTCGGCGGAGTCCTCTACCAGCTCGTGTTCCTGTTCGAAGACGCCGCCTCGCTCGCGCGCTTCGTCGACAACGGCTGGGAAGCGGGCGCCGACGCCAACGCGACGCTCGGCGAGACTTCGATCTCCGCGACGCCGCGCTTCGTCGAGGGGATGGCCGTCTACCAACTCACCGAAGCCGGGGTCATGCTCGACCTGAACTTCACCGGCACGAAATACTGGAAAGACTCAGATCTCAACGGTACTCGGTAGTACCTCGCGTCCATCGCAACAGCACAGGGAAACCCGGCGTGACCAAAACCGATCGCATCCTCGCTGGCACCGCCGGCGTGTTCTTTCTTGGCGGCGCCATGCAGTGGATCTTCGACCCTGCATCGGCTGCTCGCTCTCTAGGTCTACCGCTACTCGACGGACTCGCCCGCAGCACCGAGATCGGTGACCTCGGCGCCTTCTTTCTATCCGCCGCGACGATGGTCCTGTGGGGCACGGCCACCGCCAACCCGATGTGGTTGCGCGCGGCGGCTATCATGGTGGCCAGCGCCGCCCTGGTTCGCAGTATTGCCTGGTGGATTCACGGCGCCGACTTCGCAGCTGCCTTCATCGCCGTCGAAGTCGCGGTCGCAGCCGGCCTCTCGATCATTGCCGCACGCACCGCCAACCACCAACCGTGAGACAGCGATTCCAGCCGATGCTCACGGAGATCGCTATCGCCGCAGTGGCAGCTGTCTCCCGGCCGTGATAGTTGTCCGCGACGGGCGGCGAGCCGGTGGTGACCGGCCGGGCTCCGGCATCGGAGGAGGATATCCATGCGCAGAACTGATTTCGCTACATCCCTCTGCACGATCGCTCTTGCGATCTGTGTTCTTCTGACGGCCGCCTGGGGCGAACCGCGCGAAGACGCCGACAGCGCTTCGCAAGCTTCCGAAGCAGAGTTGGCGAAGAAGACGCAGAACCCGGTCAGCGACCTGATCAGCCTTCCCTTCCAGAACAACACCAGCTTCGGCATCGGCGAGCACGGCCGCACCCAGAACGTTCTCAACATCCAACCGGTGATCCCCGTGCGCGTCGGCAACTGGAACCTGATCAACCGAACGATCATCCCGCTCATCCACCAGCCCGATCCGACATCGTCGACCAGCAGCGATTTTGGGCTGGGTGACATCAACCACACGACCTTCATCTCGCCAGCGGACAGTGGCGACGTCATCTGGGGGGTCGGCCCGACCATTACCCTGCCCACGTCGGTCAACGACCGACTCGGCCCCGGCAAGTTGGCCCTGGGGCCGGCGGCAGTGGCCCTGGCCATGAAAGGCCCCTTCGTCTTCGGCGCGCTGGTCAACAACCTCTGGTCGGTCGCCGGCGACTCGGACACGCCGAACGTCAACCAGTTCCTCATGCAGCCGTTCATCAACTACAACCTTCCGCA
>Ga0114931_10010491_pt1 | contig 11021 bp, 7 predicted proteins | sample 2SBtaG_FD_89579 | JGI IMG/M metagenome (GOLD analysis project Ga0114931, IMG submission 89579) | Deep subsurface microbial communities from Kolumbo volcano to uncover new lineages of life (NeLLi) - 2SBTROV14_V59a metaG | ecosystem: Environmental > Aquatic > Marine > Volcanic | place: Kolumbo...
CGGGCACGTGGACCGACGCGGCCCTCGGGTACGGCGCCACCGTCGCCACGGCCGCTCCCGACGCCACCTCGACCTCCGACCTGTGGGTCGCCGCACCCCAGGACGACGCCTACCGCGGCGAGGTCCTGCGCTACCCGGACGCCGCGGCGGACCCGGGCGGCGCGCCCGCCGTCGCGATCGTCGGGGCCTCGCGCGGCGATCGCCTCGGGGACGTGCTGGTGCCCTGCCCCGACCTCACCGGGGACGGTGCGACGGACTGGCTCGTCAGCCTCCCCGGGTTCTCGGGCCTGCCCGACGGGAGCGCGACGGGGGCCGCCTCCCTCGGGGGTGCCGTGGCCATCGCGGGCTCCGAGGCCTACCTCGCCGCCACGGGCTCGGTGGACGTCCAGGAGGTCGCCACCCTCGTGTGGGGCGGCGCCGAGGGCGAGGGGCTCGGGCATGCGATGGCCTGCGCGGCCGACCTCACGGGCGACGGCGTACCCGACCCGGTGATCGGCGCGCCCTGGGCCGACAGCCGGGCCGGGCGGGTCTACATCCTGTCCGGGGCCGACCTGAAGGCGGGGACCGCCGAGAGCGTGGCCTGGTGGCAGATCGCGAGCCCGGAGACCGAGGGGTGGTTCGGGTCGTCCGTGGCCGTGGGCGACTTCGACGGCGACGGCGTGGCCGACCTCGCGGTGGGGGCCCCCGGCGCCCGCTCCGGGCTCGGCACCGTGCTCGTCTACGACGGCACCGCGATCCGCGCCCGGGCCAGCGACCTCGCGCCACGCACCACCATCGATGTCCAGAGCACCCTGGCCATGCATCTCGGGACGACACTGGCCGCGGGCACCCTGGGGATGTACGCCCTCGCCGATCTCGTGGTCGGCGCCCCGCACTGGCGCACGACCGACCTCTTTGACGTGGGCCAGGTGCTCGTGTTCGACGGTGCGTCGGACTGGGCCGCCACCCTGGTGGCCGGCGAGGACGAGACCCGGTCGGTCACCGGTACCCAGGCCTTTCTGCGGATCGGCCGGAACATGGCGCTCGCCGACGTCGACGGGAACGGCGGTCTCGACCTGCTGCTCCCGATCCGCGACCGCGCCCCACCCTGACGCCCCCGGCCGCGACGGGATACTACCGGGAGCCTCGCCGGGAGGCGCCGTGGAGCACGAACTCGACGTGGCCGTACAGGCCGCGCGCAAGGCATCCCTCGCAATCCGACACATCCAGGAGCGGGATGACTTGCTCGTCCGCCAGAAGTCGGGCGGGCGCGGGCCGCTGACCGAGGCCGACCTCGCATCCAACCGCATCCTCATCGAGACGCTCACCGGCGCGTTCCCCGAGGACGGGCTGCTCTCCGAGGAGAGCAGGGACGACCGCTCCCGACTGGACAAGCGCCGGGTGTGGATCATCGACCCGCTGGACGGCACCCGCGAGTTCACCCTGGGCGTGCCCGAGTACGTCGTGTCGGTGGGGCTCGTGGTCGACGGAGAGCCCGTCCTCGGCGTGCTGTGCAACCCAGCGTCGGGCGAGCTGATCACCGGCGTCGTCGGCCAGGGCGTGCAGTACTGCGGCAAGCCCACCCAGACGACCGACCACGCCACGGTGGAGGGCGCACGGTTCCTGGTGAGCCGCTCCGAGTACGAGAAGGGGTGGTTCGAGGCCTGGCAGGACATGGCCGACCTGAAGCCCACCGGCTCGGTCGCCTACAAGCTCGGGCTGGTCGGTGCGGGCCGCGCCGAGGCCACCTTCACGCCCAAGCCGCGCAACGAGTGGGACCTCGCCGGCGGCGTCGCCATCGTGCTCGCTGGCGGCGGCCGAGCCACCGACGGCGAGGGCAAGCCCTACCGCTTCAACAGCCCCGATCCGCTGCACATCGGCGTGTGTGGGACCAACGGTCCGATCCACGACGCCGTGATGGAGATGATGCACCGTTGAGCACCCCGGAAGATCTCCCGAACCCAGAAGGCCCCCCGAAGAAGAAGGCGAGCGGCCTCGGCCCCGTGCTGCTGACCGTGCTGCTCGACCTGGTCGGCTTCGGGATCGTCATCCCCCTCATCTCCTTCTACGGCGAAGCCTACGACGCGACCGAGCGCGAGGCGCTCCTGCTCCTCGGCATGTACTCGGTGGCGCAGTTCCTGTTCGCGCCGATGTGGGGGTGGCTCTCCGACCGCTACGGCCGCCGCCCGATCATGCTGATGTCGATCGCGGCGACCTCCATCGCCCTGGCCGGCTTCGCCACCGCGCCGAACCTGCTGATGCTCTTCGTGTGGCGCTTCGCCCACGGCGCCTTCGCCGCGAACATCTCGACCGTCCAGGCCTACGTCGCCGACGTGACCAAGCCCGAAGACCGAGCCCGCGGCATGGGGCTGATCGGCGCCGCCTTCGGGTTCGGGTTCACCCTGGGTCCCTTCCTCGGCGGAGAGCTGTCCGTCTACGGGCTCGTGGTGCCGATCTGGTTCGCGGCCGGCCTGTCGGCGATCAACTTCCTGTGGGCCTTCTTCGGCCTGCCGGAGAGCCGCGTCCTCGGCGAGAAGGGCCGCGGCCGCCGCGCCGGACCGGCGATGGTCGTACATGCGCTGAGCCACCCGGTGATCGGGCTCGCCATCGGCCTGACCTTCGCCGCCACCCTGGCCTTCGCGATGATGGAGTACACCTTCCCCCTCGTCGCCGAGCACAAATGGCAGCTCGACGAGCGCAGCGTGGGCCGGTTCTTCGGGCTGATCGGGATCATCGGCATCGTGATCCAGGGCGGGATGATCCGCCCCCTGGTCAAGCGCTTCGGCGAGGGCAAGCTGATCGTCGCTGGCTACCTGCTCAACGTCGCCGGCCTGGGCGCCCTGGCCGTCGTGATGCCCGGCGTCGGGCTGCCCACCGCGTGCGCCCTGCTCGCGACGGGCTCGTCCATCGCGAATCCCTCCCTGCAGTCGATGATCAGCCGCGGCGCCGGCGAGGACGAGCAGGGCGCGATCCTCGGGGTGAACCAGTCGCTCTCCGCGCTGGCACGCGCGATCGCGCCCTGGGGTGCGCTGGCCCTGTACACCCAGACCCACCGCGTGGGCCCGTTCCTGGGCGCCGGCGCGGTGATGCTCGTCGCCCTGTTCCTCGCGATCCCGGCCACCCAGCGCGCCCGCCGCGCCCGCGTCGCCGACGAGGCTGCGTAGCTCAGGCGTCCGGAAGCACGGGCAGCGGCTTCATCATCTCGCGGATGAAGGGCATGTGCGGCTCGAGCCGGGAGCGGCCCCAGCGCATGGCGAGGAACACGTCGCGCAGCGGCGGGACGAGGTTCATCGGCGACAGGGTGCGCGGGAAGTCGACGTACAGGTCGGCGTAGGCGCGGTGCAGGTCGACGTTGCTCGACCGGACGAGCTGCTGCAGCGGGTACCAGGCCAGGCTGCTCGCTCCCGGTGCGAAGCAGTCGAGCGCGAGCACGAAGCAGTTACGCCGCCCGAGCAGGCCGCCCACGCAGGTCTCCCAGGCCACCCGGGCCGGCACGTTGGCCACCATGCCGCCCTCGCCGAGCCGCGTGATGCCATGGGTCGCGTACAGGTGGTCGAGCAGGCGATGCATCCGCGCGTCCGGACGCACCACGTCGTAGTGGATGACCCCGGGGATCGCCGCGGAGAACCCGGCGGCGTCGAGCACGTCGAAGTCCTCGGTGCCCGGGGTGCGGCCGAGGACCACCTCCTCGAGCGCGTCCCGCCGGGCGAGAAACTCGCGGAGGATGGCGATGGTCTTGATCACGCCGCGCACGCCCGAGCGCAGCGAGCCCCGCTGCACCTCGGGCTGCAGTAAGTGCTCGTAGTAGTCGAGATCGTGCTTGAGGGCGTCCACCGTGATCCCGGTGGCCACGACGTACAGCGGGATCTCCATGTCCGACAGGCAGACCGGGTCGCCGTCCGGCCGCTGGAACAGCTCTCCGAGAGCGGCGCGCAGGTACAGGCGCAGGGTGGCCGGCAGCCCGTAGCGGTTCTCGGCCTCGAACACCCGGAACACCGAGGACCAGGTGAGGCTCCGCGCGGCGGCCACCATCGGGGCCGGGTCGTAGCGACGCCGGCGGCTGCGGAACATGGACATCAGCGCACCGATGGAGGTGCCCACCATCAGGTCGGGGATCAGGCCGTGTCGCTCCAGCGTCTCGAAGGCGCCGGGGTAGACGTAGCCGGCCCCGCCACCGCCCCCGCTCACCACCGCGAGCAGCCGGGTGGTGACCTCGGCCTCCAGCGCGTCCCGATCGATGGCGAGGCGCTGAAGCACCGCGGCCCGCGCACGCCGGGTGGCCTCGACCAGCTCCGGCAGGGCGCGCCCGACCTCCCACAGATCCTCAGCGCCGTCGAGCGCCCGGGTCGCCGCCTCCTCCACCTGCAGCGCGAACAGGTGGTTGATCCCGGAGACGTCGACCTCTTCGCCGTCGCGGTTCCGGACGCTGGTGAGGCGGGCGAAGGAGAGCACGTAGCGCAGGGCGTCCGCGATGGGCGCGACGTCTTCGTCCGCGTCCTGCAGGCGCATCCGCACCATCCGGGCCTCGAGGGTGTCGAAGGCGCGACGGCGCGCCGCCCACCGCTCCGGGTCGAAGCGCGGGTCGCTCACGCGGGCTCCTCGAAGAAGGCGGCGATGGCGCCCTCGGGCTCCTCGAGGTGCTCCACGTCCCACTCGTCGGGGAGCAGGCTCGCGGTGTCGCGCCACCGGAAGCGCCGCCCGACGAGCACGATCACCCCGCGGTCTTCCGGCCGGCGGATCAGCCGCCCGGCCGCCTGGACGACCCGGGTGAGCCCCGGCACCAACGAGGCGTAGCGGAACCCCTCTCCGTAGCGTTCCTCGTAGCAGGCCTTCAGCAGGTCACGCTCCAGTCCGACGGGTGGCAGGGCGGGGCCGGCCACCAGGACCGCACGCAGCGCCCCGGCGGGCAGGTCGATGCCCTCGGCGAAGATACCCCCGAGGACGGCGGCCAGCACCACCCGGGGCCCGTCCCCGGCGAGCCGATCGAGCCATGCCTGGCGATCGCGCTCCGGCATCGCGCGGTGCTGCACCAAGACCTCGCGATCCTCGACGGTCCACCGCCCGGTGATGTCCCCGAGCATCTCGAAGGAGGGGAAGTACACGGCCACGTTCCCGGGCACCGCCTCGATGCAGCGCTGCAGCAGCGCCGCGGTACGGGCGGCGTGGGCCCGCCGGTCGCGCCACGCGGTGGAGACCCGGGAGGCCACGAGCACGCGGCGGTTCTCGGGCGGGAAGGGCGAGGGTGCCCGAGCGATCTCGAGGCGCTCCGGGTCGAGGCCCAGCAGGTCGCGGTAGAACCCGGCCGGTGACAGGGTAGCGCTCACCCCGACAAAGCCCCCCAGGGCCGCGATCCGCGGGCCGAGCCACCCCGAGGGGTCGAGGCAGAGGAGCCCGACGAAGACGTCCCCCGGGGGGGTGCCGACGAGCGCGACGGTCTCCTCTCCGGCCCCCTCGAGGGCCGAGGTGAACCGGAGCACCGCGCGGCCGCAGTCCACCCACGGATCCGCCGCCCCGGCCGGCGGGTGGGCCGCCTGGATCCGCGCGTAGTCGATGGCCAGCTCGTCGATCCGGTCCGAGATCCACCGCCAGGGGGTCGCGGACAGGTCGGCGACCGAGACGCCGTCCCGACGCGGCCCGGTCGCGAGGTCGGCGGCGTCGAGCACCGCCTCGCCGATCTCGCGGGCGAGGTGTACGAAGGGCGTGAACACCGAGTCCTCGGGGTCCAGCATCGCGGCCTCGGCCCGCTCGACGAGCGCCTCCTCGGCCTCGCGCGCGTGGGCGAGGGTGACCCGCGGCGACCCGTAGCCCCGGGCGCGCTCGACGAGCTGATGCGCCTCGTCGACGACCACGATCCAGTCGCCGGGCCCCTCCGAGAAGGCGCGGCGCAGGCTGCCCGACGGGTCGAAGACGTAGTTGTAGTCGCCCACCACGACGTCGACCTCGTCCACCGCGTCGACCGCGAGCTCCCACGGGCAGACGTGGCCCGATGCGGCGATGGCGACGATCGACTCGGGGGAGGCGTTCTCCAGGCCGTGCACCGTCGCGACGAGGCCCTGCTCGCGCACCCGGTCCCAGTAGCCCTCGGCATGGCCGCACCGATCGGGCCGGCAGGCCACCACATCGTTCAGGCATACCTTGTCGCGCGCGGACAGGGTCACCGCTCGCAGGGCCAGCCCCGCCTCGCGAAACCGGCGGAGGTGGTTGAGGACCACCCGCTGCTGGGTGGTGCGCGCCGTGGCCCAGAATACCTGCCGGTCGCGGGCGAGGGCGTGCCGCAGCACGCCGTGCAGGACGGCGCCGGTCTTGCCGATGCCCGTGGGGGCCTCGACGAGGATCGGTCGGCCCCGCTGAAGGGCCGCGAAGGTGGCCTCGGCGAGCACCTCCTGCCCGGGTCGCCAGGTCGAGAAGGGCGGCGGAACGGCCCGCCCTCGCCGCCCCGCCAGCCAGAACAGGCGCCGCTGCCGTGCCTCGACCAGCTCCGTCAGCCTGGCGAGGACGGTCTCCCGCACCCGCGCCACGTCGATCGCGACCCCGAGGACGTGGCGGGACCCGTCGAGGAGCGAGACCAGCACCAGGCGCCCGACGGGACGCGTGCGGCGCTCCTCGGCGACCATCCACAGGTAGGTCTCGAGCTGCGCCACGTAGGCGGGCCAGTCGGCCAGGGTGGTCGCGAGCAGGCGCGAGGCGTCCAGGGCGGTGGACTTGATCTCCTCCACCACCGGCACGCCCGCGTCCTCGGACAGCCCGTCCACCCGGCCGTGGACCACCGCCGTCCACTCGCCGACCGCCACCTGCCGGCGGAGCCGGACCTCGGAGCGATAGGCCGCATCCGAGGCCTCGCGTGCCGCCTGCCAGTCGAGGTGGACCTGCTGTCCGGCGACGAGACGCGCTACCGACGACTGCACCGTCTGCAGGACGAGATCCCCCGTGGGCGCCCCGGCCTCCACGAGGTCGTGGACGGAGAGCTCGACCGTCTGCTCGGCATCGTCGAAGCGAAGGGCCACGCGCCGTCCTAACGCGCAGCGCCCTCCCTTCGGGGCCGGAGGTCGAATCCGCTTGGAAGTGCCGCCAGACCATGGCAAACTTTGGTTCGTCGGCCCCATACAGACACCATGCTGCTTCAACCCGACCGATTCCGCCACACGCCTCCGATCGCCCCCGAGCGCTCGCACGCACCGTCTCGCCCGTCGCAGGGCACGAAGGAAGTGCACCCCTCGGAGGCCCAGAACGAGTCGGAACGCCACGAGAAGCCCTCGACGTCCAAGGGCTGAACCCAGCGCACCCCGCGGAGGCTCCCTGGACCGTCGACGCTTCCTCGTCGCCCTCGCGGCGGCCTACGGTCTGCCCGCCTTCGGCTGTGCGCCCCTCAGGGGACACCTCGCCGCCGCGGTCCCCGAGGGGCCCGTCACCCTCGGGTGGCGATGGCTCCCCGGCGCCACCTGGACCTGGCGCCTGGTCGTCCGCCGCGTGAGCAACGGCGTCACCACCTCCCGCGCCGAGGAGTGGTCCTACCTGGTGCAGGACGTCGACGCGGACGGCGTCGCCACCCTGCACGGGCACCTCACTGGCTTCGGCGCCGGGCTCCACCACGGTGACGAGGCCGTGCCGGACGAGGCCCTCGCCCGTGCGCGCGCCACCGAGGAGCGGCGCATCGACCGGGTCGTCACCCTGCGCCTGCGGATGGACGGTCGCCTGGTCGATGTGCAGGCGGGTCGCTTCGCCGACGCCCTGCCACACCGGCTCCTGGCGCTCCGCCTGCCGCCGGGGCCGGTGGAGCGGAGCGCCGAGTGGCCGCTGCCCGACCTCGTGCGCACCTTCGCGGCGCTGCTCCCCTCCACCGCCGAGATCGAGAGCCAGGCGATGGCGCGCCTGCTCGAGGTGCACCGGGTCGAGGAGGGCGTGGACGCCGAGATCGAGACCACCGGGTGGGTGCGCTCCCCGGGCGGCCCGGCCATCCACCTGTCCGGCTCGGCCACCTGGGACGCGATGCGCGGGGGGCTGGTGCGCCGTGACCTGCTCGCGCGCCTCACGCCGTCCCTACCCGATCCCACCCGCAACCCCGGCTCGCTCCACGTCCGGATCGAGCGAGTCCAGGTCGGCTGACCGGTCGGTGAAGCCTCGGCTCCCGTCCGGGCTAAGGGGGGAGACGATGGATGCACCTCGCTACCCGATCTGGCCCATGCCAGACTCGCCGGACGACGAGGACCGGCTGTGGCTCCGGTGGCTCGTGCGCCTGCGCTGGGTCGCCATCGCCGCGCAGGTGCTCACCGTATCGGCGATGCTCCGGGTCCTCGACGGGCCCGAGGTGATCCTGGCGCTGATGGCCCTCGACGGCGCGCTCGCGGCGGTGAACGTGCAGACCCTGCGCCGGCTCGCGTCGGACAAGCCCGTCACCCACGGGACGCTGGTGCGGCAGCTGATGCTCGACGTCGCGGCCCTCACCGGGTTCTTCTTCCTCGCCGACGGCGCGAGCAACCCGTTCACGGTGCTGTACGTCATCCACGTCGCGATGGCGGCGGTGATGCTGCGGCCCCGGGCGGCCCTGGGCCTGACCGCCTTCGTCATCGCCTGCTACGCCTCGCTCTACCTGGGGCACCTCCCGCTGCACCTCGCCCGCCACAGCCTCGGAGAACACCTGCTGCGGCACGTCGGCTTCGCCGTCGCCTTCGGGATCACCACCGTGTCGGTCAGCGGGTTCGTGATCGGCGTCGCGAGCACCCTGAGGTGGCGCTCCAAGCAGCTCCTCGAGGCCCGCGACCGCACCGCGCGCACCGACCGCCTGCGCTCGGTGGGCACCCTGGCCGCTGGCGCCGCCCACGAGCTGAACACCCCGCTGGGCACCATGGGGCTGCGGCTGCGCCGCCTCGGCCGGCGCTACGCCGACCAGGAGACCACGCGAGACCTCGTGGTGATCCGCGCGCAGCTCGACCGGTGCGAGCAGATCGTCCAGCAGCTCCTCGTGGGTGCGGGCGACCCGGCGGCGAGCGAGATGGAGCGCCGGCCGCTCGGCGGGCTCGTCGCCGAGACGGTCACCATGTGGTCCAAGGGCAGCGGGTTCGAGGTGCGGCTCGGAGACGACTCGGAGGGCGTCGAGGTGGAGGTCCCCGCCATCGCCTTCACCCAAGCGCTCGTCAACCTGCTGGAGAACGCGCGCGAGGCCCAGCTCGAGATGGACTGCACCGACCCGCTCGAGGTCGAGGTGCGCCGGGAGCCCGGGCGCGGCGTGGTCGTGGTACGCGACCGCGGCTGCGGTCTGCCCCCCGAGGCCGAGCGTGTGGGCGACCCCTTCTTCACCACCAAGGACACCGGTACGGGCCTCGGCGTGTACGTCGCACGGGCCGTCGCGGACGGCTCGGGGGGCGGACTGCGATATGTTGACCGGGCACAGCGGGGGACCGAGGCGCACTGGTGGTTCCCCGAAGCCACTCGGAGGTCGGCATGACCGACAGCAGGACCCTCCTCGTCGTCGACGACGACGACGCCTTCCGCGAGTCGATGGCGCTCGAGTTCTCCGACCGCGGCTACAAGGTCGTGGGCGCCGAGGACCACGACAGCGCTCTGGGCCTGGCCGCGGTCCACCGCCCGCAGTTCGCGGTGGTGGACCTGCGCCTGAAGGGGGAGCGAGGCCTGGACGTGCTGCAGGACCTCGTCGAGCGGCTCCCCATCGTGCGTGCCGTGGTGCTCACCGGCTACGGCTCCATCGCCACCGCCGTCGAGGCGATGAAGCTCGGCGCGCATCACTACCTGACCAAGCCGGTCGACCCCGACGCGCTCGAGGAGGCCTTCCACAAGGATCGCGGCGATCCGTCGGTGCAGGTGCCCGAGAATCCGCTTTCTCTCGCCCGCCACGAGCGCGAGTACATCGAGTACGTGCTCGCCTCCACCGGCGGGAACATCTCGGAGGCCGCACGCCGCCTCGGATTGCATCGGCAGAGCCTCCAGCGCAAGCTGCGCAAGTACCCACCCCGCAAGTGACCGGCTTGTCCCTGCCCCGTCCCTCCCGGTACGGTGACCTCCACCACGGCGGAGATGCCATGCGCGCGATGTTCGGTCTGGGTCTGCTGCTGGCCGCCGCACCTGCCTCGGCGGCCGACGTCGACCTGTTCACGCCCTCCGGGAGCGTGGTCCACAACGTCGGCACGCTCCAGGGCGAGGCGCCCATGCTCGCCGGGGACGGCCTGTCCCTCGGCCTGATGTCCTGGGTGGCCGACAACCTCGCCGTCGTCCACTTCCAGGACGGGTCGCAGACGCCGCTGATGGCTTCCGCCTTCGCGCTGCCGATCTACGGCGGGTACACGATCAATGGACGCGCCCGGGTCGAGGCGCTGGTACCGCTGTACCTGTACGCCGACGCGCCCGGCAAGAACTTCCGCGGCGTCGCGATGGGTGACCTGGAGCTTCGCTCCATGATTCCCCTGTACGCGCCCTCCAAGGAGATCGCGCTCGGCATCGTCCCGGCGATCGCAGTGCCCACGGGCACCGCCGACGCCTACCTGCGGCAGGGCTTCGAGGGTCGTCTGACCCTCGCGGCCGCCGGCATGCCCGATCCGCACGTCGGGTGGGTGGCGAACCTGAAGCTGAGCGGGTCGAAGACGCAGAAAGTGCGCGACGCGGCGGTCGGCAGCCGCCTCGACGTCCTGGGCGGCGCGTGGTGGCAGGCCCAGCCGAGCTTCCGTCTCGGCGCCGACGTGGACTTCGCGTGGGGTCTCGCCAAGCCAGCCGACAGCGTGCGCACCTCCGCGCTCACCGCCCACGTGTTCGGCCAGATCGTCGCGAGCCACGGCATGTCGCTGATCGTGGGCGGCGGGAGCGGGCTCGGGCTCGGCGCCCCGGCCTACCGCGTGTTCACCGCGTTCACCTGGGCCCCGATCCACACCGACAAGGACGGGGACGGCATCGCCGACGACGAGGACGGCTGCCCGGACCAGGCCGAGGATCGCGACGGCTACCAGGACGCCGACGGGTGCCCCGACGTCGACAACGACAGCGACGGGCTGCTGGACGCCGACGACCACTGCCCGGACCAGGCCGAGGACAAGGAC
>Ga0114931_10010492_pt1 | contig 11021 bp, 8 predicted proteins | sample 2SBtaG_FD_89579 | JGI IMG/M metagenome (GOLD analysis project Ga0114931, IMG submission 89579) | Deep subsurface microbial communities from Kolumbo volcano to uncover new lineages of life (NeLLi) - 2SBTROV14_V59a metaG | ecosystem: Environmental > Aquatic > Marine > Volcanic | place: Kolumbo...
CTGCTGCGCAGCAGACTCAAGTCGGCGAGCGCAGCACAGCGCGCCTGTGCTGCCCGCAACTGCGCGCAATCAATCAAATCGCCACTCGATTGCGCCAAAATCGTTGCCACTAGCAGGCGCACTTGATCGACAATCATTTGCGCCGTTTGTCGGCGCTCTTCATAGAGCGCGCGTAGAGTGTTGTTGTAATGCGAGCGCAAGCGTCGCGTGTATTGCAGCGCTGCGCGTGTCGCTTTTTGTGCACTGGTTGCGCGCGGTTCCTGCCGTGGATCCACCAGGGCAGCGCGGAGCGACGTTTCGTTGCCCAGATCGCGATTGTAGACATCGATTGCGAACGACGCTGGCACAGCGGCGGCATCGTCGGCGTCGGCGTCCTGCAACAAGGGGCTACGTTGCCGTCGTCGACGCCGCCGATGCGCCAAACTGTCGCGTGTCAATCGAAACGGCGCCGAAACGTCGCGCAACAACGCTGGCTCAATTCGTCGATAAAACTGCGCATAATCGTTGAGCGGCGAGGCATACAAGCAGATCTCTGTGGAAGGCCGCGAAGACGATATCCCTTGTTGTCGTGTCGCCGCGCCAAACATGGCGCTCGTGTAAAACAAATTGTCCTGTGCACCGAGCACCGGCCGAACGCTGGCTCCAGCGGCAGCCTCGTCCAAAAGGCTGCCACGCGCACGCATCAGCCGCTCTTCGACCGGTTCGGGCAGCCAGTGGCGCTCCGAAGCGAGCCGATTGAGAAACGTAATCAAATGGCGATCACGCACGGTCGTCAAACAGACGCGATAAGGCAATGCCAGTCCGGCGCGTAACGTTTCGGATCGCTGCAGTGCGTAGCGCTCGCCGCGCACGCGCGAAAAGCCGACGCCGGTTTTGGCGTCGAAGCGGTCGAGCGTACGCATCTCTTCGGGTCGATCCGCTTCAAACTGATAGGGCACAGCGTCGTCTTGGAGGTACTCTCGCATCGCTGGCTGACCGCTCGTCGCCAGCCGCTCATCGTTGAGCGCGGCGCTTTCCACTTGCAAAAATCGCTGCCACAGCGCCAAATCGGCATCGGCTGGCGCTGTTGTATCGGACACACGAGCCTGTCCGCGCGTTGCACCGTCGCGCGCTGCTTGTCGAATCACATCATTGAGCACCAACATCAGGTCGTCATGTCGCGCTCTTGGCTGCGCCAAATCACTGCCAGACCGGTCTGCCGCTCGGTGCAAGTTGCTTTCCTCTTCGTGTTCATCCGCGTCGTCGTTCTGCTCATTGGCTTCGGTTTCGTCGCGGTCTTCTGAGTCGCCAGCGTCGCTGCTGCTCAGCGACTGTGATTCGTCATCAAAATCTGGTCGAAACGACTCGTCGTCGTCGTCTTCGTCTTCTTCATGCTCAACGTACAAGGCACTCGCAACGGTCGCTGTTGGACTGGATGGTTCCCGTTCGTCTGTCGCCATTTCGTCTGCACTGTCAATGCCGCCGCCATTGACGTCTGCGCGCTGACGTGAAGCCGCGCGCAACATGGCGTGAAAAGCGCGAGACGCCAACAAAAGTCGCGCATTGTCGTAGTCGGTGCGTCGCTGCTCGCCGTGTTGCGCAGCGTCAATTTCCACTTCGTTGGCATACGCTTGTCGCCGTTGCCGCTCTTCGTCGGCGCACTCGTCGACTGTGTCGACATTGATTTGCGACAAGAAGCGCGCCGTTCGCTGCAACATTTGATCGCACAAATTGTCAAGCAGCATGCCAGCAACGTGTTGATTGTGCTCCAGCCACTGCAAAGCGTAGCGATAGGTCGGTTTCAGATGCTCAAACGCGTTGCAATGTGTCGCCGGACACTGATTCTCATAGCGCGCGTTGAGCATGCCGTCCGTGGTGGCAATATCGGCCAATTGGAGCGCTTGCAAGTCTTGCAACTGCGCCATCAACTGGTATGCGGTTGACAGCGCCGCCTTGTGCTCGGCTTCTGGCGTCACATAGACGGCGTGCTGCGCAGTCGACTGCAAGCGACCGCCATTGCTTTCGGCCAACAGCATGCTGCGTACCGAGTGCTGCATGAAAGAGCGATGCAAATCATGTCGCTCGTCAATGTGCGGCAACCAGTCGCGCCATGTGCCATGAACGTCCCTCATGCTGGGCGATGCATGTTTGTCGATACCGACCAGCGATTCGTACCGCAAAACATTGGCAAAGCGATCAACAACGCCCCGGTGCGCCGGTCGACGCCGTGTGCCGCCAGCGCGCAACGGCTGCGGTGGATGATCGACAACAACGCGCGACCAATAGATTGCCTCCAACGGTACGTTGTGCTCAAACAGTTGCGAATGTGAGGCAATCAAGTCGAGCATGCGATTCTCTTGAAGACTTGCCATTTGATGTTGCACGCAACGCATCCAGAGGTCGCGACTAAACGGCTCGCCTGCCTCGTCGCTGTGAAAGGCGTGCAAGTAGGAGCAAGTGTCGTCTTCGATTTCGCGCAGCGTGTCAAACGTGACGATGATGGCGTCGCACGTCAATAAATCGATGTACTCTAGCCGCCAATAGTCGCTGATCGATTGAACAACAGCAATGCGTGCTAAAACGCGAAACTGGGCCGGCTCGTTGGCATACAAAAGGTCTGTCGCTTCGCACTGCTGTTGCACTGACACTCTTCGCACCACATGGTACCAGCCGCGCGAGTCGCGAGCCACAAACAAATCGCTATCGGCAGGTTCGTTGAGTGCGGCAATTGCTTGCATCCAGCGCAGCACGTTGGCGTTGTCGCACAAAATCAACGTTGCCACGCTGCGCAAATCGCACCACGCGTGCCGATGTGCGCGTGGCGTTGCGGCAGCGGCAGCATCGCTGGTCATGTGCTCACGGTGCGGCACCGCGCCTGCACAATATTCAAACAAATCGCGCAACGATGCGCGCGACAAGTGTTGGTCGTCGAGCGTTTTGCGCAGCACAGACATCGAACATTCGTCGTCAATGCGGCGCTGCGACTGCAGCGCTGCGAGCCACAAATTGCTGGCGCAGAGTTTTGCGCGACCATTGATATTTTGTTTGCTTTGCTCTGTGCTGCGCACACTGACGGCGCGCGCCACGTGGCAGCGGATTATGTGTGCCAAAATGGCGGCACGCACGCCGCATCGCTGAGACGAATCGGAGCCGAGCAACGAGACACGCCAGCCAATCGACGGAGGAGGTGCAGTGGACGCCGACCACAATCTGCGCTGATTAAGATGCTGGTACGGCCGCTCATACAGCACTGCCGGATCATTTGTGAAGCAATCGACACACAGCGCCGATACGGCCCGCTGCTCGAACGTGATGCGGTCAGCGGCCGCGTCGATCGCTTGTTCGCCCAGTTGAGCGCGCAATTGGTCAAAGTCGCGTCGCTCCAGACGTCGCTGTCGAACGTTGTACACAAAGCCACTCTTGCCAATTGCCAAATAGCGCAGACTACTGTGCGTGTCGGCGCGTTCGGTCGATTCGCATTGCTGCAAAAAATGCACACAGCCGCGCTGCTGTGCATCGAGACGCAAATCAACGGCGAGCAGGTAGCGGCGCCGAAAGAGCGCCTTTTGTTGCCTGCTTGCAAGCGCTGCCGGCCAGCGCCGTTCATTGCGCTTGCCGCCAAACGCAATGGGCGCAACGAGCGGCGCGTCAATCAATGTGCTCGGAATCTGCGCGTCGACAAGTCGCGCTACGTCATAAAACGTGTTGCTCAACACGAGCATGTCGCGGCCATTGGCTTCATCAAACAACAGCCGCGAGCGTTTGATGCGCTGCGACAATAGCCGCGACAACGGGGCGCTCTTTGCTGCGCGATTGTTCAAGTACTTATTGTACTGTCGGCGCAAAACGTCGCGCCGCACTGAAAACCAGTAATACTCGGTAATGGTGTGGGAGGCAGCGTGCGCCCGGCGTTGCTCGGTGCTCGGCGCCGCCCACATGTCCGCGTCGTCGATCATGTCGTGTCGCGCAAAGAGCAAGCGCGGCACAAAAAACTCATCGACAACTGTTCTGCGCGCCCAAAGTGCTGCCGGTCCGTCTTCGGCACACAGGCGCGCACAGTAATCGGACGCAACGCACTCAATGGCGTTGAGCAGCCACGCAGAGCCACTCTTGTTTAGGCGATTTGTATTGTGCCACAGTCGTACATACAACTGCACAAGTGTAGCGTTGCGCGCAGGCAACGGCTCAAAGTAAAGCACAAAGGTCTCGCGACACGTCGTGTGACGCACAGCGCTCTCGACAACGTTGATCTCCTCGTCGCCGCGCAAAGTGGCGCGGGCAGCCGCAAAGTCGCTCGCCAATGCGATGCGCGTTGCGCCGGCAGCCGAGTCATCGCTCTGGTCACTCGAAGACAAGCGGACAACGTGGCCGGCTCGAGCACCGTCTTGATAGGTAAATTTGTCGTTGCCGTACGAAACAAAGCCAGCAGCATCGACTTCTATGCCGCTCTCTGTGCTGTACTCGCAGAACAGTTCAAGTTTGGCCACGTGATAGACCTGTTCGGCTCTGGTGGCTGAACCGTGGCTGCGTGCACGGATCATTGTTGTTCAGTTTAGTCTGCGAACAGAATGTGCCCTATCGGAGCAACAACCGGCAAGCAAAAGAACAGTGCGCCAATGCGCACTCGACCGATGGCGTCCTATTTGTTGTCGGGCCGACCAAGGCGTCAAAAATTGTGACGACCAGCAGTGCGTCAAACTGTGCATCGATCAAAGAGCATACTTCTCACGGCGCACAGCAATTGGCTTTTGTCAGCAGCCCTGAATGGATAAAGCGCACCGACAGTGATGCAAAGTAAGCGTTTCGGTGTCGCTTGGACGGTGCATCAAACGTTTCCATTTTACGTCGCCAAACATTTGCAGCGCGGAGACATGGCAACGCGTGAAGCGTTACTGTTGTCGTTGCACGCGCTTGCGCAAGTGCTTCCGTGCAAGTTGTGTCGTCGATCCTATCGAAATTTTGTGCGCGACGTGCAACTCGACCGCCGCTTGCAGCACACGCTTGGCGATTCCGTGCAGTTTGCGCGCGTGCTCTTTGATCTGCACAATCTTGTCAACCAAAAACTACAAAAACCACAGGCCACGTCGTTCAGCGACTATGTGGTCGCTGCAGGCGCTGATCAGTTTCGATGCGCACTGCTCGATTGGCTCTGCACGATTGCGACAAATTACAGCAAATTCGACGCACAAATTGCAGCGCATCCAACGTTGCGCTCGGCGATTCATCGGGCTCAACTGCTGTTGCAGCAACGTGAGCCGAGCGTTTGGCTGCGCAAATCAATGCTCCAACGCCAATCGCTCTTGGCGTTTGTCGATGCGATGGCTTTTGATTTATGGCCAGGGAGAGCAGCAGCAACGGCAGACAGAGCGCTGCTCGACGCCTGGCGCAAGATTTGGTGGCACATGGTTTACTTTGACGCGCTATTGCGTTTGCTTCACAGCAGTGGCCAGCACCGCCTTGTGCACTGTGGCACGGCACTGCGCAATGCAACCGTCACAGGCGGCGACAACGAAACATGCTCGGCACTGTTTGAGTCCTCGGACGCCATGTTTTGCGCTCTATACAACGTTCGCCGCCGCTGCGCGTGGCCAGAGTCGTGCGACTCGCTCCAAGCGCTGAAAGAAAGATTCGAATCGTATCGAGCGGGCGGCTGCAAGGGCCAAACGTGCGATTGATGTGCCCGAGCGGTGTCGAAAAAAGTCTTTACGTTGCTCTATGCAACAGATTGCACGATGCGCTGGCGTCAAAGACAAAAACGGCATTTTGGTTCGCATAGTGCATCGCGAAACGGAACAAAATTGACACTGGACGACCGTGTTTCGTTGGAACGATGGGCGAATCAACGCGCTCGACGCACTGGGCGTCACGCAGGCCAGCGTGCATCGACACGAACGGATCAGCATCGCCAACGAGTGTGGGTCGCCAGTGATGCGAACCAGCGCGAAAATGATCAATTGCGCCAACAATTGGCAACGCAGTGGGCGGTCCTGTACGACGCGATGCTGCTTTCCAACGAACAAGCCGCCGAAGTGGTCCGTTTGCGTGAAGAGAATCGTGTGTTGCGCGAACAGAACGAGCGCTTGCTCAGCAACGAACGACAGGCATTTCGATGTCTCGCCGACAATGAACGCAAGACCAAGTCGTACCGCAAGCGCAATCGAGCGCTGGTGCGACGCAACAAAGATCTGCTGCAAGGCCGCAGACAATTGTATCAGTCTGTGGCCGCGCTGCAAGACCGCCTTCAAGCGTCTGACCAGCAGCAGCAACAGGCAAAAGAACGTGTGAACTCTGTTCTTGACAGTGCCGATTTAGCGTCGATCGATTCGTCAGGCGCAACGATTGACTCTGTGATGGAAGAAAAAGTCGTCGGCTCTCAGAAGGCTGTGGCATGTGGCGTACAGCGAGGAGTTGATCTCTGACGTCCACATCCTGTCGGTAAAGTTCTTTCTGGCGGAGAAAAAAGTGAAGTCGCGGTCAGAAAGACGCTGTGCTGGCGCAGTTGGATTTGTTAATGCACCAGACTGTTCGTCACATCATCCTCAACAAATAAAAACAATGAATCGATACGAATTTCAACGATTACTGCGCGATGACAATGAAGCCGTACTGGCCAAAGTTAGAGCGCAAATTATCGATCACATACTGAGCAAAGACAACACGACAACAAAATTTTCGTTGACATTTCCGGTGGATTATTATGTTTATATGCCAGAACTGTGCAAGGACCTCGAGCCGCGCTTCCGCGGTGTATTTTGGACGTACGACCAAGACAAAGGCGAATGTTATCTGAAGTTGGCAGCCGACTATCCACGCGTTGACAAACGCAACGAAGACTGTTACGTGGCAATGCCATACGTTGACGAGCAGTTGCAAAAAAAACGCAGTTTTAAATGGCAAAAATAAACACTCTTCATTGCGCGCTTTGACAGTGTTCCTTTGACTCTGTGTCTTTACAGTGAACTGCAATGCACCCGATCGCAACCGCAGATTCATTTGTCGGCGAGCAGTAGCGCTGAAAAATCGTGCAGTGAGTGGAAATGCGACATACTACAGACAACAGGTTTCACTTTGGACCAATAAGCGATCCCACAGACGACTGTACTGTTCGACAAATTGCCACATTATCACCACCTGTGGAATCATGCGCATCGCGCAGGGCGTCAAACCTTTGAACAGCGCTCGCGAGCCTTCTGTGTGCAACGTATGTTGCAAGCAATGCCAACTGGAGCGATAGGCCACAGTGGTCGAGCGATCGCCGCTCGATGCGCTCGAGTTCATCATTCGCGATTTGATGACGTCCAGTGGCGTGGACACCAGCGCCGCCGCTGTGCCAGCCACCATACCGCTTGCGCAGTGCGTCCGTGGATCGTCGGGCCATTGACAATTCGATAGCAGACTAGCCTTTGCTGTTTCGTACGTCGCAAATTGCGCCGAAGTTACACAAATGCCGCGACTGAGCAGCGGTCCAAGGCCGCGATAGAAAGACCGCACTCCCCCGCCAGAACTTGTTGTTGCCATTGCATAGAGTCCGTGAAACGCGTTGCGATAGTTGCGTCGCTGCGGCGCTGGCAAGCGCCTGTCGGCTTGCATACGCACCAGCACAACGTCGGCCGGACATGCCACAATGGCAGCGCTGCCACCGGCGAGCGATGTCGCCGCGAGTCGCCTATAGAGTGGCATTGGCGGTGAACTTGTGCGCTCACAGTCGCAAGTGCTGCTCGGCTCCAATCGGCTCTTCATTTCACCGTAAATTGCAAAGCGCGTGCCAGAGTAGAGCGCCTGGCGCAGCAGAGCAGCGCTCAATCCGGCGTAGAGTGAGGCACTGCGCTCAGTGAACACGATCTGTCGCGTCAGAGCGACGCGGGCTCGCAGCGACGACATACCGGCAGCGGTCCTGCGGGCGCCGCGCCCCTCGTTTTCACCGTGTAGAGCCATGCGGACTTTGAGCACGTCGAGTGGATGAGTGATGCACGCGGCCGACATAGACGCTGCTGCACCTATTGTCGTGTCGCGCACGAACAACACCCGTGCGTTGATGTTGGCGTCACGATCAACCACCATTGCTTTGCATCCTGCCAATGTGCGGTACTCTAGTAGCGATAAAAGAAAAATGCATTTATTGCTCGACACGTTGCGAGGCGACATGTCTGCGTATTGGCGCGCTGCCTCGCTCCATGTTGACTGCGTGAACGTACGACACCACGTCGGAAGCGTTCTTCTTCTCAGTGGCATCACTAGCATCGTCGTAATCCATGTCGCTGTTAGTCGAGAAGTGCGTCGTCAGTGGATGCAACAAAATGTCTGCGGCTTCGTCGTCTTTCTTGTTGTCGCGTGCGTTTGGCTGCCGGCGCATTTGACGCCAGCAATTGAGCAATGCAGTCCACGGCGCAGAAAAACAGTTATCGCTGGCGTTGGAAGATGTCGCATAGGGGCCACAGTCATCAATCATAGTTGCTGCGATGCTTTCGCCACCAATGGCAGTGCTCCGCCCGGACAATGTCGTTTGGATCTTGTGATTGTCTTGTTGCAACGAGCCTTGACCGCGCTGCAGATCTTCCAGGCATGTTTCGAGGTTGTCAAATCTCCGCTCCAACAGCGCAACTAGCCGCTGAGTTTCGTCGCACCGCTCGAGAACAGTTTTAATTTTTTTGTGCGATTGGCGCTGCCGATCAAGCAAAATAGCACTCGCTTCGTCAGCCGACAGTGGCAACACTGCCGAAATCGGCGACCTGTGATACGTTGCTGTAGTGGTGGTGCGCTGCTCTGTGTTGTAATCAAACGATTCAGAGTCTTCGAGACTCTGCGCCAGCGCTGAAGCGTCGCTGACGTGCGCACTTGGCATCGTCATCTGTTTGTTGTTGTTCAAATGCGACTTAAAAAACTGAGCGCGTCGAAAAATGAGCGCCGGCAGGCAACTACAACCCTTCTGTCTATCGAGCCAAAGACAAGTCGGCTGAAGAATCAATTTCATCCGGAACAGTCATTTGCGTAGTTTTGGGCGCGCGACGGCCCGGTTGACGCTGCTGAACGTGTTTTGCATTGACAACAATGATCGACGCCACCAACAGGACCAGTAGAAGCGAGCAACCGACATAAACGACAATTTCGACCGTTTTTTGGCGCTTTTCCTTTGCAATCCGCTCCTGTGTAACGGCAGCCGCTGCCTTTTGTGCGTCAATATCCAACGAGGTGTCGCCTTCGCGCAGCGCTCGTTTCAGAGCGTCGCTCAGTTCAATCTTGGCATCGCAGCCCGCAAAATCGTTGTCCAGCGTCGTAAATCGTGGAGTTGTGAGCAAGTTTTGACCATCGAGCGATACGTAGCGCAACGGGAACGCGTTGTACAATTGAGGCAAGTCCTCAAACTTGACCTGACCGACCGGTTTGCCGAGTCGTTTGTTGACCGCTTCGTGCAAATCGTAGACCCAGCGCGCCAGTGCAACGCGCGTGTCGAGCGTATTGCTAGTGAACGTATCGTCAAAATACTTGCCATAGTGTTGGCGACACGACACGCACGGCAGTGTATCCTTGAGCGAGGCAAAAAACTGACGCGCCGCCGAGCGCTCCGCTTTGCTTGGGTCAAACTGCGGATACCTGAGCGACATGCGATGCATGCTCGCCCACAGATCGGTACCCCATATGCGCGGATCGCTCATTCGTTCTGCGTTGGCGCTTTTTGCTACAGATGAACGTGCTCAAAAAGTGTAGCGCTGCGCCAACTCGAGCCAAACGCACGCAGACCTTTTTTGGCGCAGTTTGCAATGAAGTAAACGACTGCTGTGCATGTTGCCGAGAGACCGACAGCGCCGACGACAGGCGGCCATGCTCGCTTTCTATCGCAGAAAATCGCTCATTGTCGCCAAATTACAGCGCGCCTGGACAATTGTGCGGCGGGTGGTTGAGCGATCGAGTTGTGGCAGCGACAACTGGCCGCTCGTCGAGCACTGGCTGCACAACACGCGGCGTTATCTTGGCAGCAAACCGCTGCGTCAGAGTGGCCTGTGTCGTCTCGGCGCCGGTCGCTGCAATACAACAACGATACTCGCAGCCATTGATCATCTACTGGACACGGCACAATGGCACCTAAGTGTGCTAGATTACCTGTGGACCATTGCGCCGCCCGGCGGCGAAGGTTTTCGCACGTTTGACGTCCGTCGACTGGTGCGGTTTGCGCAGAGACAATGTGCGCCATCAATTTTCGCACAACTGGCTGCGCCGATCACACATGCTGTGGTGGAGCAAATAATCGATCGATTTCATTTGCATCAATTAGTTTTGCTGGAAATCGAACACAACGACAAAATCGTCATGTAAAGAAGATCGAATGATTGGCGCTCGACGAATTGTGCTTTAACTCGTCGTTCCAAAGCAAATAGCCGATTGCTTCGTGCTGTGCTGCGCCGATGCTGCAGCAGAATGGCGAACTGGACGCCATGCTGATTAAAAATCGTGCCGTGCAACTTTGCTGGCAATAAACGCCCAATTCACACTTGTACGTGAATTGCAACTGCGACTCGGGAGCCGCTTGCAAGCGATAGGTCCAGAGGCGCACAAAACACTGACCAAAGCGTTTTTCGATCGTTTCGCGACAAAGCGGTCGCAACACAACAGTTTCGCTCACTTGCACGCTGTCGTCGTCCATGTCAAACGGATGAAATCCATCGTCGGCAGAAACAGCACTTGTCATTTGTGGTGTGGTTTTACAGTCGATGCAAACCCTTGTCGTTTTTGATAGGTGTTGCAAAGCCGTCGGCATTCGCCAAACTAGCGCAGCGTTTGCAGCGCTGAAACAATTGTAGCGCAAAACTGTATGCTAGTAAAGGCACTCTGATATCTTTGAGCGCGCCTTTATTGCTATCCAGTCTATTATTGCCATTTGAGCACTATTGAGCAAGCGCGACGGAATCGAGCGGTGCCGAAAACCCGGTTTAAAAATTCTGACTGGTCCCTCGCCGTTATTCGGCCTAAAAGCAAGAATGACTGAAGCGTCGTCGACTCTTCGAACGCCCTTGGCCACAGAAGATGGTCAAGGCGCTTTGCTTGTC
>Ga0114931_10010493_pt1 | contig 11021 bp, 7 predicted proteins | sample 2SBtaG_FD_89579 | JGI IMG/M metagenome (GOLD analysis project Ga0114931, IMG submission 89579) | Deep subsurface microbial communities from Kolumbo volcano to uncover new lineages of life (NeLLi) - 2SBTROV14_V59a metaG | ecosystem: Environmental > Aquatic > Marine > Volcanic | place: Kolumbo...
CCCGGTATTGAAGCTACTCGACCGGCGAATGATCCCGTGGACCTCGTAGCCCTTGTCGAGCAAGAGCTCCGCCAGATACGAACCGTCCTGCCCCGTAATTCCGGTAATTAGCGCGCGTTTCACGTCGGTACCTACACAGAGATGGGTTGCAGCGCCGCCCGCCTGCGTTCACGCTTGCCCGGCCGCGCCGCGGGAAGCTACCACGACCGCACTCTGGCCGGCCGCTGGGGCCCGTTCCGGGCCACTGACGCCAGTTCAGCCACAGAATATCTGGGCCCTCCAGGGCCTCCCGCGGGAGTTTCGGCAATCCCGAAAACCAGTGAACCTACGGGCGGTTCTGGCAACTAACCCTGTCGAGTCGCCGCGTTTCGCCAGCCGCCCAGTCCAAACCGCAGCGCTTCATCGCATGCGCGTCCTCTTCCTCAACCAGTACTTCTACCCGGACATGTCGGCCACGGCCCAGATCATGACCGATCTGGCTGTCGACCTGGCCGCCGCGGGCATCGACGTCACCGTCATCACCGGCCAGTCCGCCTACATCGGCAACGGTCGCTTCCCCGCCCGCGAACACCACCGCGGCGTCGACATCATCCGCGTTCCCGCGACCAACCTCGGTCGCAACCACCTGGTCGGCCGCGCCGTCGACTTCGCCAGCTTCTTCGGCACCGCGTCCCTCGCCCTCAGCCGCGTGCGCAACGTGGACATCGTCGTCGCCATGTCCACGCCGCCGTTGCTCTCCCTCCTCGGCGTTGCCCGAAAAACCTTCTCCCGCGCCCGCTTCGTCTACTGGGTCCAGGACCTCTACCCCGACGTCGCCGTCGAGCTAGGCGTCCTCTCGCGCACCAGCCTCGCCACCCGCATATTCGAGGTTCTATCGCGAACCTCCCTGCGCGGCGCCGACCACGTCGTCGCCATCGGCGATTGCATGGCCGAACAGCTCCAGCGCCACCGCATCCCCGATGCTCGCCTGTCCGTCATCCCCAACTGGGCCGACGGCGACGCGATCACCCCCGTCGATCACACCGACAACTGGTTCCGCCGCGAGCACAGACTCGAGGACAAGTTCGTCGCGCTCTACAGCGGCAACATGGGCCGCGCCCATCGCTTCGACACCCTGATCGGAACCGCCGAAGCCCTGGTCGACGATCCCCGCTTCGCCTTCCTCTTCGTCGGAGGCGGCCCCCGCGCCGGCGAAGTCCAGGAAGCCGCCGACCGCCTCCCCAACCTCCGCGTCCTGCCCTACCAACCCCGCGAAGACCTCGCCTACAGCCTCGGCGCCGCCGACGTCGCCCTGATCTCCATGGAAGACACCATGGCCGGCCTCATCGTGCCCAGCAAACTCTACGGCCACATGGCCAGCGCCCGCCCCATCGCCTTCGTCGGACCAGCAAACAGCAGCGCCGCCCGAACCATCGAAGCCACCGGTTGCGGCCGCGTCTTCCCCCACGGCGACACCCACGGCCTGGCCCAGTTCCTCGAGACCCTCCACGCCGACCCAACCCTGCGCCGCACCATGGGCCAACGCGGCCGCACCGCCTTCGACGCATCCTTCGACCGCCGCCGCACCACCCAAGAGTTCTCCACCCTCCTCGGAGCCCTCACCAACTAGCCATGTTCAGCGCATCGCTAGCCTTCCTGATCGCCCTCGCCATCTCCGCCGTGATGACCCCCCTCGTCCGCGACTTCGCCATCCGCCGCGGCTGGACCGCCAAGCCCCGCCGGGACCGCGACGTCCACGAAAAGCCAATCCCCCGCCTCGGCGGCCTGGCCATCGTCGTCGCGTTCATGGTCCCGCTCGTCGGTCTGCTGCTCGTCGACTCAGGTGTCGGCCACTACTTCCGCGGTGACCCGGTGTGGGTCAAGTACATCATTGGCCTGTTCAGTGGCGCTGCGATCATCACTGCCCTGGGCGTCTACGACGACATCCATGGCGCCAACGCCTACCAGAAGTTTGCGGTCCAGATCGTCGTTGCCTGCCTCATGTGGGCGCTCGGTATTCGAATCGAGAAATTCGGCTGGTTCGGGATGCACATCGACATCGGCCTCCTGTCGCTTCCCGTAACCATCATCTGGATCGTCGGCGTAATCAATGCGATGAACCTGATCGACGGACTCGACGGTCTGGCCTCCGGTGTCGCCTTCACGGCGGTCCTACCCAATCTCATCTTGTCGTTCTACGGCCATAAGATCGTCATGATGCTGGCCATGGCGAGCCTCGGTGGCGCCATCCTGGGCTTCCTCTTGTACAACTTCCGACCAGCGTCGGTATTCATGGGGGACACCGGTTCGATGTTCCTCGGGTTTGTGCTCGCAACGGCTTCGCTTCTCAGCAGCGTCAAGAGCTCGGCCGCGGTCTCCATGATCGCCCCGGTTCTTGCGCTCGGGCTACCCATCATGGACACCCTCCTCGCGGTGTTCCGCCGAAGCGTTGAGGGCTTGCCACTATTCGATGCGGACCGCGATCACGTCCACCACAGGTTGTTACGCGGCGGAATGAGCCACCGCAAGGCGGTCCTCGTGCTGTACGGGGCTTCGTTCCTGTTCGCTATCGCCGCGCTCGGAAGCGCCTTCGCCAACGGCCGCCAGATGGCTCTCTTGCTGCTAGTGCTCGCCATTTCGACGGGCATCTTCCTGCGTAAGCTCGGATATCTCTCTCTTTCGTCGTCGCGTTCCATTCGCGAACGCAACAAGCACGCGCGAACGGTTGCGCGATCTGTGGCGACCGAGCTGAAGGATGCGACCTCCCACGCGCGCATGTGGGCAGCGCTCGAACCGCTTCGGCAAGCCCTCGAGCTCGCAGCAATCGAGCTCTGTGTCGCCGAGGATGCATTTGGTTGGAGACGCTCCTCCCTCGACAGCCGACGGTCGCTCGCCCATCTCGAGCTTCCCCTTGGAGAATCGGGGTCGCTGGGCGTACTGCGGACAACATGGAAGCCCGGCGACGTGATTACCCGCGGAGATGAGGTGGCGCTCGCACTCGTCGCCGACGCCGCAGAACGTGCCGCGGTGGCAATTCGGGATCGACGCGGCGCCGACGTCATCGAGCTCCGCTCTGATCGTGAGATCGCTCAATAGGCGGTCACTCCAACCCAGATGCATTTCATGACCCTGAAGCGCAAACAAACTACCGGCTGCACGGCCGTGTTGCTCATCCTTTGCGGCATGGCCGCCTGCGGAGACCCGCCGCCCAGCAAGTACCCGGCAAAGGAAACCATCGTCGAGGACACGACACTCAGCGCCGGTGACCTGTTCATGATCCGCGTATACCGGCAAGACGAGCTTTCCGGCGAATACAGCGTCAGCAGTGAAGGGACTATCTCTTTCCCGCTGATCGGTACCGTCGAAGTCGGAGGAAAGACCCCAGCGCAGGTCGAACGCCTCATCAGAGAAAGCCTGGCAAATGGCTACCTGAAAGACCCGCAGGTGTCGGTACTGGTCAAGGAGTACCGCTCGAAGAAGATTTCTGTGTTCGGGCAGGTGCGGAAGCCAGGAACCCTTCCGTTCGTCGACGGCATGACTGTCGTCGAAGCGATCTCTAAGGCCGGAGGATTCACCGAGATGGCTCGGAAGAATGCGGTAACGGTGACGCGCAAGGCGGGCTCCGACGCCAAGAAATTCACTGTGCCAGTCGAATCGATCGGCGAGGGCAAGGCGGCAAGCTTCTTCATGCGCCCAGGCGACACCATCTTCGTGCCCCGACGCCTCTGGTAGGTCGGCGGCGACTCCATCAAGCCCGATGATGAAGGGTTCTCGCGAGCGGGTTGCTGCAGGGCTGGGCCTGGCTGGACTGATCGTCGGCACATCCGCGCTCGGTGGAGCTCCGCGCTGGGCATCGATCGCGACCACGGTTCTCCTCCTGGGCAGCGCGGCCTGCTACTTCACCGCACGGCGAAGCACCCGCTCGGAGCTCTTCTACTTCTTCCTCATTGCGGGCGCCCTGACTGCACTCCAGTGGCTTCCCCTGCCAACTGCGCTCGTGGGACTCGGCTCGCCGGACAAGCTGGAGCTGGTGAAGGACAACGCGCGTGCCATGGCGACGCCGGTTCCGTCGACGGTAATGCTTTCATATGACGGGCCAGCGACGCTTCTGGCGCTCGTTCGGCTGATCGGCTACTCCGCGTTTGCATTCGTCTGCGTGCGGCTCGCCGCGGAGCGCAGGTGGCGAAAACGCCTGGTCAGGACGATCGTGCTGATCGCTGCCGCGCTGTCGGTCACTGCTATCGTCCACCAGATTGCAGGTCTCACCCTCGTCTATGGCTTCGTCAAGCCGCCCGGGGGCCTGAGCGAGCTGGTCCTCGGTCCGATCGTAAACCCCAACCACCTCGCGTCGTTGCTCGCCCTGGGCGTCCCGGTAGCCCTCGGCCTCGCGATCGCGGGGCGCATCGGACCGCGCGCCTGGTGGGTCGGTGTCGCGCTGTTGCTCGTTGCGGGCACCTTGCTCACGCGCTCCCGTGGAGGGGCACTCGGCCTGGGCGTAGGCGTATTCGTCGGAGGCATGCTGTGGTTGCGGCAGAGCCGCAAGTCACGCCGTGGCAGCCGCGGGTCGCTATCGATCGGGACCATCGTCCCCGCAGGGATCGTCGGCGTGTGCGCGGTGGTACTGGTGGTCATCTCGACGGGGAGTGGACTGGTCGACGACCTCAGTCAGAGCCGAGCCGATGAGATTTCCGGGGAAGAGGGACGTGCAGCCGTTTGGCAGCGGGCCGCAACGCTCGTCGGAGACCACGCAATTTCCGGAGTAGGTCGTGGTGCGTTCCAGTTCGCGTACTCGCGTGTCCAGGAGACATCACAGACCACCTACAGCCACGTCGAGAACGAGTACCTGCAGTCAGTCGTGGATTGGGGTGTCCCGGGAGCAGCGCTGCTGGCGGCGCTGCTGGTGTTGATGATCCGGCGGGCCTGGAGAACGTGGGATGCCGGGCCGGTGGAGGCTGGCATCCTCGGCGGCCTTGCCGGCCTCGCCGTGCACAGTCTGTTCGATTTCTCACTTGAGCTTCCGGCGGTAGGGCTGTCCGCCATCGGCCTGGCCGCGCTGGTACTACCCGGACAGATCCAGCGGTCGAAGAAGAATCCAACCGCGGTCAGAATTGCGCGAGGTTTCGCGTTCGTCGGCGCTGGTCTTTGCCTGATCCTGGCGACGACCGCGGAAGGGAATCAGGCGGCCACGGAGGGGCGAGAACTCGCCGGGCAGCCCGCCAGCGGGTCACACGCGGATCTGTCGGCGGCGACTGCCGCCTGGCGGCGACATCCCTCGGACTACCTCATGGCGGGACTGGTCGCTCAGCAGTTGCTGCGTCGGGAAGACGAGCGAAGTGTGGCCGTGTTGAACCGGGCACTGTTCCTCAACCCGCAGCATCCGACCCTCCACGCGCTCGCGGTACGAGCCCTCTACGCCGCGGGCAAGACGTCGCAAGCCCTGGTGGAGATGGCACTTGCGCTGCAATATGCTCATGACAGGCGGCCACTGGTGGATGACCTGACGCGGATGTTCACCGATCCAACGGATATCGCCGCCGGAGTGCCCACGTCGGACCTGAACGCCGCACTGAACGTGATCGCCCTGCTGCAGCGATCCGACCAGAAAGAAGCTGCTTGGGTGGCCGCCCAGCGGACCCGTGATGTGCACCCGGACGCGCCCGAGATTCAAACCGTGATGGTGCGGCTCGCGCTCGTACGGGGAGAGCACGCCGCCGCCCTGGCCGCGGCGAAGCGTGCCGTTGCCCTCCGCCCCGATGCTACGAGCGTTCTTCTACTGGCTCGTGTGCTCTCCATCAATGGTGACTATGCGAATGGAATCGATACCATCACCGCCGCGCTGAAGAACCGGACGATCGAGGGGCGCAGAGAAGAAACACATGCTCACGACATGTTGGCTCAGATGCGCCTCAGAAGCGGAGACCTAGCGGGGGCGCGCGCCGACCTGCTGAAGGTCGTTTCCCTGAGCTCGACCCCGGCCGCTCGGGCCCGGGCACACCGCAGGCTGGCCGAAATCGAGAGCCAGCAGGGCAATCTTCGGCAGGCGGAGCTCGAGCGTAAGATGGCAGAAGAACTGGAAAAAGTCGGCCAGCAGCGGCCCTAGCTCGCCGCCGAGGTTGAACATTCCCCGGCCTTTCGGACACTTATCAAGGTCAGTCGTGCAGAACCGATCGTCAGAGACTCATTCGCTGGGCTCAAATGAACCCGAGCAATCCTCGCTGCAGCTGCGGCACTACCTGGAGATCCTGCGCAAGCGGGCATGGCTCATTGCAGCGGTCGTCGCTGTTGGCGTCACGGGAACCGTTCTGTACACGCTTCGCCAGCCAAAGGTCTATCAAGCGAGTGCAAGCATCATCATCGATCCGCAACCTCCGCAGGTGTTCGGTTCGAGCGTACAAGAGGTCGTACAGCTGGGAACGGGTGGCTACTGGTCCAACCAGGACTACTACAACACCCAGGTCGAGATTCTGAAGAGCTACGACCTCGCTGAGCTAACCGTGCGCCGCTACGGACTGCAGCACAATGAGAAGCTGGTCCCGAAGAAACTCGGCGACCCGCGAACCGAGGACCAGCTGGTTGCCGCTGCCAGCGCGGCCCTCACCGGGATGCTTGACTCGAGCCAGGATCGCGATAGCCGCATCGTGCGCGTTTTCGTCCGGAATACCGATGCGGACCTCGCCGTAGATCTGGCGAACAAGCACATCGACACCTTCCTCGAGTACACACGAGGACTGCGCAGCGAAGGCAGCAGCAGTGTCGGCGAGTACCTCTCCGGCGAGCTGGACCGTGCAGAGAAGTCCCTGAGGGAAAACGAAGAGGCATTGTCGAAGTTCAAGCAAGACAACGACATCCTCTCCGTCTCGCTCGAAGACAAACAGAGCATGCTCGCCGCCGATCTCGAGCGATACACCACGGCCCACAGTGAAGCAAAGATCAAACGGCTAGAGCTGGAGGCCGTCCGAGAGCGTATCTCCAAGCTGAGCGACGAAGATGTCAGCGCGTCTCCAATCTTCGGGCTCACGGGCAATGAGGCTACGGTCGAGCCGATAAAATCTCAGCTCGCGACCGCGCGACAGAAGCTCGCCGAGCTGCGAGAGGAGCTTGGCCCCAAGCACCCGGTCTACTTGAGCCAACTCGAAAAGACCGCGGAGCTCGAGAAGATCCTGAAGACCGAAGCCCACCGCGCCGAGCGGGAGATCGACGAGCAGTACCAGGCCACCCTGGCAAAGGAACGTCGCTACGCCGCGGAGATCGAGAGGCTGAAACAGGATGCCTTCGAGCTGGGACCGAAGGCGATCGAGTACAAGCGGTATCGTCGCAAGTACAAGCACGCAGAGGACAACTACAACCTCGTCCTGAGCCGCTTGCAAACCAACGACATCTCGAGCCGCAACCGGGAAATCAACATCAGGCCCCACACCTCGGCGCGAACCGCGAAGCTCGTCGCACCACGGATGAGGCTAAACGTCGTCCTCGCCGTGCTGCTATCCCTGATCGTTGGAGTGGGCCTCGCGTTCGGCCTCGAACAGCTCGATCAGACGGTGCGGGCTGGAGATGCCTTGGAGATTGCCGTCAAGGCGCCGTTGCTCGGAGTCATTCCCATCGTCGAGGAAGTAGGGCCGCGAGCGGACATGGCCCTGTCCCAAGACAGAGACCTGTTCGTCTATCGCAACCCCAAGTCCAGAGCTGCCGAGTGCTGTCGCTCGATCAGGACCAACATCCTATTCAGCACCGCCGACAAGCCACACAAGAAGCTGGTCGTGTCGAGTCCGCGCCCCAAAGATGGCAAGACGACGGCCGCGGTCTATCTGGCGACCACCATGGCGCAGAGTGGCCAGCGCGTGCTGCTGGTAGATACCGACCTGCGCCGGCCCAGATTGCACAAGTCCCTCGGCGTCGCCCGGACCCCGGGATTGACCAACATGATCCTGGGAGAGTCCTCCGCTGAGGACGCGATCAAGAACACCGAAGTCCCGAACCTCTTCGTGCTGCCAGCCGGGCCCAATCCGCCGAACCCTGCAGAGCTACTCCTTACGAGCAGATTTCAAGCGGTCCTGGCCGAGCTCGAACAGAAGTTCGACCGGATCATCTTCGACTCACCTCCGTTGCTCGCGGTAACTGACGCCGTGGTTCTGACCCGCGCCGCTGACGGTGTCGTCCTAGTGCTGCGTGCAGGTCAAACAACCATGGACGACGCGATGCACGCGGCCCGGCAGTTGCGCGACGTCGACGGCGAAATCCTGGGTGTGGTCCTCAACGATGCGGACATGGGCGATCGCAGGTATGGCTACTATCAGTACTATGCTCACACGTACGCGGAAGCTGGCGACGCAACGCAATCGACCTAGCCTTGTGAGTGTGCGAGGTTCGTCGAGACGGATCGGGCAAGGGAACAACCGTTCATGCTTCGACTTGATGGCATCGGTCGGAGAATCCTCGTAGCAACCCACCGCCGCAGTGGGACGCATCTCCTGATCGATCTGTTGCGCCGGCAATTCGCGGCGACCCAGGCCAAGAAGTGGTTTGGGGAGCGCACGGATAGCCTGTACCTCGCAATCGAGCGCATCGATGGGGTCGGCGTTGACGGCAGCCGTAGCGATCAACCTCAGTTGTGCGACCGCGAGGTGCTGCGAATTCTTCGGCGGGCCAACCGGCCGCTGCTGAAGACCCATGGCACGCCGGGCTTCGAGGACTGGCGTCCACCCGCTCGAGAACTCATCAAACAGCTGCGCCACAACAGCGATACCGTCTACGTGCACCGGGATGGCCGTGACGTTCTCTGTTCGCTGTACGTGTACATGCGTGGGTTCGCCCCGTGGGCGCGAGTGCCGTTGTCGGAGTTCCTCCGGCAATCCGTGAACGGGCGCAGTCGCGTTCAAGTCTGGGCGGACCACGTGCGGGCCTGGGCACGCGAAGAGGGAGTGATTTCGCTGAGCTTCAACGACGTCGTACGACGACCCGCGGACGTCGTGTCTGGCCTGAGTGAAGGCCTTTCGCTCCCGGCGCTCAACGTCGTGCCGCTTCTGCCCTCGCGCCCGCACACGGTGTGGCACAGTCGGTGGCAGCGGCTAACGTCTAGATCGCCGCAATCGACGGCGATCATAGCAGCGGGTAGTCTGTCGCAGCAGACCCGCGACTGGCGAGCGTGTTTCGATCGCGACGATCGCGCCTTTTTTGCGGACCACGCAGGCGAGATGCTCATCGAGCTCGGCTACGAAAACTCCGTCGACTGGGTCGACAATCCGCCGGAGCCGAAGCGGCGCCGCGAACATCTGTCACGGAGTGCTCGGTGACCCGGGAGCAGGGCCTCATTCGGCTGTGTGTTCAGCAACCTGCTCTTCCAAAATACCGCGTGCCGGTGTTTCGAGAGCTTGCGCGCAGACGGCACATCGCGCTGCAGCTCCACTACGCGTCCAAGTCAGAGGTACCGAGCTGGAGTGCCGACGGATTCGAGACTCGAGTCACGGAGATGAGACAAGTCCGAATAGGGGGAACCCCGGTCTACTGGCACTCGCCGCAGTGGGCGTGTGCCAGCCGGCGCGTCTGCGACGTCCTCATGTTGAGCTGGGACACCCACTACGCCAGTCTGGTGCCGGGCCTGGTCCGCGCCCGGGCGGCTGGCGTCGGAACGGTGCTGTGGGGGCATGGCTACTCCAAACGGGAGTCTCGCGTTCGCCAACGATGGCGCTACGCCGTCCGCCAACTGGCAACCACCTTGCTCGTTTACAACCGAACCACGGCCGAGCGGCTGGTTGCGGCTGGCTGGGACTCGAATCGGGTTTACGTAGCCTTGAACAGCCTGGATCAGGAGCCGATCGCGCAGGCACGCGATCGTTGGTTGAGCCGACCGAGCGAGCTGGAACGGTTCCGGCAGCAAACGGGCTTGGGCAGGGGACCGGTGGTCCTATTCGTCTCCCGACTCTGCGCGGACAATCACGTCGAGCTACTGCTGCGGGCCGCAGTCGAGGTCCGGCGCAAATATCCGACCTTGAGAGTCGTTCTGCTGGGCGGAGGAGAGGACGAGGCGAGGCTGCGCAACCTCGCTCAGACCTTGAGCCTCACCGACAGTGTTGTGTTTCCTGGGCCCCTCTACGACGAGCAGAAGCTCGCCCCATGGTTCCTCAGTGCCGACGTCTTTTGCTACCCGGTGAACATAGGGCTCAGCATCCTCCACGCGTTCGGCTACGGCCTGCCAGTCGTCACCACGGATCTCACGAGCCGACAGAATCCGGAGATCGAAGCGCTGGAACCCGGCCGAAACGGACTCGTCTATCGACACGGCAGTGCAACTGCACTCGCCGACGCGCTGGCCAGAGTCATCGGGCATCCAGAGCTTCGATCGAGGCTGTCGAAGATGGCGCTGGAAACCGTTCGCGAGCGGTTCTCCGTCAGCGCCATGGTTGATGGCATGGAAGCGGCAACCCGGTTCGCCGATGCCGCAACCCGGAAGACTGGCCGATAGGCGCGGTTGGGCCCTAGCGCGAACGACGCTTCAAACGCCTGCGCACCCGCATGTAGCGCTCCTGGACGATCCACGGCTTGGTCGTCGTTGCGAGCTTGCCATAGGCGATCCAGGTGAGGTCCTGCACGACTTGCGTGCGGTGGGAGGTTGCGCCGTCGAGCTGGTCTTCCAGGTCTTGCTTGTCGTAGCCCATCGCCTGCAACCGCTCCGGGCCAATCCAATCGAGGTAGCTCTGACACCAGTGCTTTCGCAGCGGATTCGCCATCACGCTCCGCCACTTTGCCAGCGGCTCCTTGTCGACCGCAGAATAGCGACCCACGCCGGTCGGGTCACCGAGCCTGCCTGCGAGCTTGACGTCGGCGAACCGCTCGAGCGCCTCTGGCGGGTACGGAAGGCCCAGGTAGTGGAAGATGATCTCCCAGGCGTCTCGAGCTCCGCCGACCAAGGACTCGTAGTTGACGGCGATCGCGCGGTCCTTGTGCCCCTCATAGGCGCGAAGGAGCGAAGATAATCCGTCGTAGAGGTCGATTCGGTGCCTGTGGATGGTCCATCGGCCGCGGCCCCATGTGGTGATCATGGAGCC
>Ga0114931_10010494_pt1 | contig 11020 bp, 7 predicted proteins | sample 2SBtaG_FD_89579 | JGI IMG/M metagenome (GOLD analysis project Ga0114931, IMG submission 89579) | Deep subsurface microbial communities from Kolumbo volcano to uncover new lineages of life (NeLLi) - 2SBTROV14_V59a metaG | ecosystem: Environmental > Aquatic > Marine > Volcanic | place: Kolumbo...
GAACATTGGCAGGGAAATGGGCTGTGCCAGGGTGACCGGATCGGGCAAGGGTCCCCCGATCAGCCACAAACGCCCACCACCGACGTAGTAGCCGTAGAAAAAGATCACGATTCCCGAAGAGGTTTGGATGACGTTGTAGCCTTCGCCATCCAGCGAAGGGTCGAACCACAAGCCGCTCAAGCCGCTTGCGGCAGCTTTGGCGGTAGTCATGCAATTGGCGCCGACGATACCGGCCAGGGTCTTAACGGTGGAGGTTTTGGCGCCGTCATCGCCGCTGAGGAGAATGCTCCCATCGGTACAGTTATCCAAGGTCACGGTGATCGTGCCCCACATCGCCAGCGCGGTGCTCGACGGCGCGGGACTTGCAAACGTTCCCCCGCTGCCCTTAAGCATGTTGAAGGACAGCGGGATTCCGGGAACAAAGGCGCGCTTGGAGGTTTCCGAAATCAGCCACATGCGCTTGCCACTCTTGTCGTGGCCGTAATAGAACAATACCTGTCCGGACGGGGCGCTGATCAGGTTGTAGCCTTCGCCGTTGAGCATCGGATCGAACCACAAACCGGAAATTCCGGAGTTGAAAGACGGGTTGGCGCTATACACGAAGGCGATGGCGTTCTGGTCGTCGACGCCCAGGGTGGCTCCACGACTACTGGCCATGGTGCTCGCGTTCATGATCGCATCTTTGTCGCCCACGGGATTGTCGTCACAGTCGCCGGAATCGGTATCCCCACAGGAATGGTTCAGGCCCAGGGCGTGACCGATTTCGTGCGCGAGCACTTCGGCAGCCGGGGCTTTCCCGAACTTGTCGAAAGCGCATTCAACGCCGTCCTGTACGATTACGTCGCCGCCAACAATATCCTGATAGCTTGTGCCGTTGAATTGGTGGGATGCGTTACTAACCCACGGTCCACCCTGGCCGAGTGTACCGCCAGTTGCACAATCATAAGCCCCGGAAATGCTGTCATTGGGGTCGTCGAACAAAACGGTGTTGATCATGTCAAAATTCTTGAATTCATCGGTTGCAGTCGTGGTGCCGGCGAGGTTCATCAGGATTTTGCTGCCCGGGTCGTCCTGCCAGGCGGCCAGGGCCTGGGCGATCTGGGTGGCATACGCATCGCCGCCATTGCGCCGCCAATCGACCGTGGTGTTCGAATCAAACGCCGTCCAGCGTTGCGGGTTGCCCGTGGTCGAATCCGTGAATTGTGAAAATGACAAGTGGGGTGGATTCGTCCCGGGTGTGGAATTGCGAAAATAATCCGCCGGCCGGGTTTCGCCCCTCGCCCGGGCGCTTAGCCAGCGTGAAAACGGCGCGATCAAACGCGGCCGGTCGAGTGACGGCCCGCCCCCCAGCGCGGTTCCGCCCTCCAAATCGCGGACGGCATATCGCTCGGCACCCTCTTGCACGACGTGGAATGCACCGAGTGCAAACTGCTGTAGACCATGCACGCCCCCGCGCGCCGACCCGAGAAATAATAGAACCCGCTCATCCGCGACAAAGCGTGGCGCGCCGGCAATGTGCAAAAATGGGTCGGCGCCGGGTGGGCTGCCGGCCACGCGCACGGTCACTCCAGCCACGGGTTTGCCTTTCAGGGTGTTAGACACCTGGATTTGGTAGTAGGTATGGCCTTGGTCGCCGGGCACCGGATACGGATTGCCCGACACCCGGCCCACGACGACCAGCGGGGTTTGGTCGAGCAAGTCCCCGTCCTGCATCATTACGTACGTGAAGGCGAAGCCGGGCAGCGACGCGAAGAAAATCACTGAAAAAACGACCGGGCGAAGCAACCCGGTAAGTCGATCGAAACGGGTCATATAGCCTCCTTGGCCGGCGAGGTCGGGGGGCCGGCCTGTGCGGACAGTATAACCCGCGTTTAGGTTTTTCGACCAATGGATGCCTGGGATCGAATCGCTCCGATGCGAGTCAGCGCCACTGCACGGTGCAGAAACAATAGGCGTTGATGGAGTACTGTTTGCCTCGCAGCAGGAGCGCCATGTCGCCGCGCACATCGTTGAGCACGCGTGCCAGCGGCAACTCCGCCCACTGCGGTTTTGTATCCAGACCCACGGTGAGCAAGGCTTCCCCGGCCATTTGCACCACCAGTTGCTGCCAACGCGACAACTCCTTGGTGACGTAGTCGAGCTTGTATTTTCCGGCTTCCAGCCCGGCCAGGCCCGCTGCTGCGTTCACGGCGTCGTCAAAGTTGCCCAAGTGATCGACGAGCCCCAAGTCCAGCGCTTTGCGCCCGCTCCAAACCCGGCCCTGGGCAATGTGGTCGACAGCATCGGGGGTCATGCCCCGGGCCTGGGCTACTTTGGTGATAAAATCAAGGTATCCGTTCTTGATCACGTGGTTGAGGATCCCCACCAGGTTTTCATCGATGGGTCGCAACAGGTTTTGCGCGCCGGCCAACGGCGTTGTGCCAACCCCGTCGACGTTCAAACCGAGTTTGTGGATGCTGCCGGCAAAGCTTGGATAAAGACCGAAAATGCCAATGGATCCGGTGATGGTCGTGGGGCTGGCCCAGATCTGATTCGCATTCATGCCGATCCAGTAGCCACCCGATACGACCACGCCGCTCATGGAAACCACGACGGGCTTTCCAGCATCCCGAACATTTTGCACTTCGCGACGGATCAACTCCGAGGCAAAAACGGCGCCACCGGGGCTGTCTATTACCAGCACGACCGCTTTAACCGCATCGTCAAAACGGGCTTTTCGCAACAACTTGCTGGTTGAATCACCGCCCACGGTACCGGGCGGTTGGTCGCCGCCGGTGATGGCGCCGCGCGCCACGACCACGGCGATCTTGTCGCCCCCGCTACCCGGGAAGCTGGGTTTGCGCGTGGCCGCCAAGTAATCATCGACACCGATGCGGCGGTAGGAATGCAGCTTGCGGTCCTCCTGGCCCAGGGAAATCAGGTAATCACGCATTTGCTGGCGAGACATCAATTTGTCCACCAAACCGTTTTTCAGGGCCAGTTGCGCGAGGTCGCCGTGTACGGCCTCAAGCTGGGCACTCATGTTGACGATGTTCGCCTGCAGCTGTTCCGCGGTCTTGCCGCGCATGGCAGCGATGTCAGTCAGGTAGGCGTGCCACAGATCGCCCATCCAGTCGAGGTTTTCCTCCTTGGCGGCATCCGACATGTCGTTGCGGATATAGGGTTCACCATAGGACTTATACGTGCCCACTCGAATCAAGCGCACATCGGCGCCGATTTTATCCAGGGCGCCCTTGTAATAGGTGCGGAAGCTGCCAAAGCCGTCCATGAACACGACGCCCTCAGGGTGCATGAGCACCTCGTCGGCCATCGCGGCAAAATAGTATTGCCCTTGCGACATCGCTTCGCTGATCGCGATTACCTTTTTGCCGGACTGCTTGAAGTCCTCAACCGCTGCACGGATGGCCTGCAACTTGTTCAGGCTGACGCCCGTAATTGCACTAGGATCAAGCACCATGAACGGAACCCTCGGGTCATCCTTGGCGCGCTGGATGGCGGTGACGATATCACGCAAAAGCACCTCCGGCTTGCCGTCGCCCAGCGCCTTGTTCAATGCAACTTCCGCCGGATCGCCCGCCAGTTCTTCGACAATCAGGCCCTCGGGCGCAACCAGCAGCGCGCTCCCGGAAACCACGGCCCGGGGCTTTTCTTTGGACATGAGGGCGCCGAGGAAAGCGAACAGGAATATAAAGAATATGACGTTCAAAAAAATCACCCGAAGCTTGTTCATTCCCCAGAACAGGCCGCCAAAGATACGCGACAGGGCGCTGCGTTGTTGATGCATAATCATGTACTCAATGGTTGACTTGTGCCGCATTCTTAAGCATTTCAGGCGCCTGGAATGCTGCATCGTGTGGCTGCGAAAGCCGCTATGCTACTAAGCTTGACAGGTCCTGCCAATAAATAAAGTGTGGAAAGTCACCCGCAACGCGATGAATGTAGGGTAAACCGTGCTTTGCAGCAAGCGTCACGCCCGTGCCACGACCCATACGTCCACGCGCTCCGCCCCGGCTTTTTTCAGCGCTACAGAACAGGCTTGCGCTGTAGATCCCGTAGTGAGCACATCGTCGACCAGAGCGACATGTGCCGGCACAGGGGCGCTTACGGCAAATGCCCGACGCAGATTTCGCTGCCGCTGTTCGCGTTTGAGCCCCGATTGGGCAGGCGTTGCACGGACCCGAACCAAGGCATCGCTGCACAAGCGCAAATTCAACGCGTGTGCCAAATCCGCGGCCAGCAACAAGGCCTGATCGAAGCCCCGTTCGCGCAGCCGGTCGGTGTGCAAGGGTACCGGGATCAGGGCGTCGGGCGGCGAACGGGTATTGATGCTGGCCGCCAGCAACCGGGCCAGTAGCGCACCGGCCTCGAGCCGACCGGCAAACTTGAAGTCCTGCACGAGGACGTCGACGGGAAATTCATACAAAAACGCCGCCTGCACCGTGTCGAAGGCCGGGAGATGGCTTTTGCAAGGCGCGCACAGAAGCCCTGGGTACTCGCTGGGCAGCGGATTGGCACAGCGCTCACATGCCCGGTCCGGGCGTGGCAAGTGTTGGTACCAGGCATGGTTCAGATACAGACCGTCGTCACCGGACAGTCCACTCATCAGGCAGCGGCGCGGCAGCAGCCAGTCGAGCAAGGTGCGCTTACTTGACTTCAATGCCGAGCGGTGTAGAGTCTCGAACGGTTTTTCCATCATCAGCAGACCAAGCTTCATGCCAGTAAACGATGCCATCCGCCATGACTGGGCGCGCGAGGAAATCCTCGCTTTATTGAAACGCCCCTTCAACGACTTGATGTTTCAGGCGCAAAGCGTACATCGTCGGGTTTTCGATGCCAACTCGGTACAAATCAGCACATTGTTGAGCATCAAGACCGGCGCCTGCCCCGAGGATTGCGCCTATTGCCCGCAAAGCGCACGCTACGACACTGGATTGAACGTAGAGCGCCTGTTACCGTTGGAACAGGTGCTGCAAGCAGCCACCCGGGCCAAAGCGGCCGGCGCAACACGCTTTTGCATGGGCGCGGCCTGGAAAAACCCGCGTGACAAGGATCTTGACCGGGTGATCAAAATGGTTGAGGCGGTCAATGCACTGGGGCTGGAGACTTGCGTAACGGCCGGCATGCTAAAGCGCGATCAAGCCCAGCGCCTGGCCTCGGCGGGGCTCGATTTTTACAACCACAATCTGGACACCTCGCCGGAATTCTATGGCGAGATCATTACCACCCGCACCTATGCGGATCGTCTGGACACCCTGCAACACGTGCGCGAGGCCGGCCTACACGTATGTTGCGGTGGCATTCTCGGTATGGGTGAAAGCCGCGCGGACCGTGCCGGCTTGTTGCAGGCGCTGTGCAACCTGCCCCAGCACCCGGACAGCGTACCGATCAACATGCTGGTGCGTGTGAAAGGCACGCCCTTGGCCGACGCAGCCAGTTTGGATCCATTCGAGTTCGTGCGCTGCATCGCGGCGGCGCGGATTCTGATGCCCAAGGCCATGGTGCGGCTATCGGCGGGTCGGGCTGAAATGTCCGATGAAATGCAGGCACTGTGTTTTCTCGCCGGCGCCAATTCGATTTTCTATGGCGAGCAGTTGTTGACCACGGACAATCCCGGGCAGCAGGCGGATCGGGCCTTGTTCCAGCGCTTGGGCATCCAAGCCATGGCCGACGAATGTCCTAGACAACGAGCCACATCGTCGCGCGGTAACACGCGCCGGCATCGGCCCACGTCTGGCCGCCCGTCTCGCTGAGCGGCAGGCTGCGGGCCTGTATCGCCGCTTGTTGTGTAGAGACGATCCCGGCGGTGTGCACTTGCGCCACGCCGGGATGGACCTTCTGTCATTTTGCAGCAATGATTACCTGGGCCTGGCCACCGATGCACGCTTGTGCAAATCACTGCAATGTGCCGCCAAGGAAATGTCTGCCGGGAGTGGCTCGGCACACCTGGTGGCCGGCCATCACCGAGTGCATGACCAACTGGAGGCGGCATTGGCAGCCTTCGTTGGGCGGCCCAGGGCCTTGCTGTTTTCCACCGGGTACATGGCCAACCTGGGTGTGCTTGGGGGGTTGTTGCAAGCCGGGGATGTGGTGGTACAGGACCGGCTCAACCACGCATCGCTGGTGGACGGCGGCCTGCTCAGCCGGGCCCGTTTGATGCGTTATGCGCATGCGGATTGGCGCGCAGCCGAAGCGGCGCTGCAATCGCGCCCCGAAAGCGCGGCATTATTGGCTACCGACGGCGTATTCAGCATGGACGGCGACCAGGCGCCGCTGAACGAGCTCGCGGCAATTTGCCAAATGCAAGGGGCTTGCTTCATGGTCGACGACGCGCACGGAATCGGCGTACTCGGACCCGGTGGGCGGGGCACTGTCGCGGCAGCTGGACTGGACGCGGAAGAGGTACCGGTATTGGTTGGAACCCTGGGCAAGGCGTTCGGCACCTTCGGCGCGTTCGTTGCCGGCAGCGAAGCCCTGATCGAAGGCTTGATCCAGTTCGCGCGCACCTATGTGTACACGACAGCCATGCCCCCGGCGCTCGCCGCTGCTACCCTGACCAGTGTTGAACTGGTGCGTGCCGCCGATGAAGCGCGCGCCCATTTGCGGCAATTGGTGGGGCAGTTTCGCAAAGGCGTTACCGATCTGTGCGAGCGCCACCCGGATCGATTACGACTGATGGACTCGGCTTCCCCGATCCAGCCCTTGGTGGTAGGGAACAGCGGCGTAGCGATGGCATTGAGCGAAAGGCTGAAACAGCAAGGTTTGCTGGTCACCGCCATACGACCCCCCACCGTACCCATCGGTACCGCGCGCTTGCGCGTGACTTTTTCAGCGCAACACAGCAGCGCGCAGGTGGATCAACTGCTTGGGTCGCTGGAATCTTGTGTAATCGAAATGACTCCAGAGCTGGCAAGCGGGAATTCGTAAGCCCGGGCCCGGCCAGTGCTCGGGGCCGAAACGGTACCCAGTTGGAAAGCTTCACGAGAACACAAGCCCGATCAGGCATCCACGGACACGATAAAAATGTTCAAGTGGTCCGGTCCCTGAATGGGCCGTCCGGCTACGGTGTCTCGAAAATGACCGGTTTGGGGACGGACGAATCAAGCCGCACCAGGCCGGACAAGCTCGCGATTACAGCGTCCGCCGCCGCGGCGTCCCGGGCGTGGACCACGGCCAGGGGATCGCCGCGTTGCACGGGCGTACCCGGCGGACATAGATCGGAGAAACCAACTGCTGCATCGATGGGGTCGGAAACCTGCTGCCGGCCCCCCCCCAATGACAGTACCAGCGTGCCCACCTGCAGGGCATCGAGACCGGCAAAAAACCCGTCGTCATTCGCTGTTAAAGGTTTCTGCGCCGGTGCCTGGGCGAGTTTCACAGCGCCGGCAAACACATCCGTGGGGCCTCCCTGGGCCGCCACCATGCGGGCAAAATATTCGGCGGCACGACCCGAGTCCAAAGCCTGGTTTAGCGACGCATCGGCGTCGGCAACATCGGACACTGCCAGTGCCTGTTTACACAGCGCCAGGGTGACTTCCGCCAGCCGTGGGTCGCGGTGACCACCGCTGAGAAAATTCAACACTTCGCGGATTTCCAGTGCGTGACCGACACTGGTACCCAGGGGCACGCCCATGTCGGTGATCAAAGCCCGGGTCGGCAACCCAAGTTGTTTGGCCGTCGCCACGATTTCGCGTGCCAATTGCGAGGCATCCTCCCGCTTGGTCATGAAGCCGCCGCTACCGCATTTGATGTCCATGACCAGGCCTGCCAGCCCGGCGGCCAACTTCTTGGATAGAATCGAAGCAACGATCAAAGCCTTCGACGGCACCGTTCCGGTGACATCGCGGATGGCGTAAAATCGCCGGTCCGCCGGAACCAATTCCGCCGATTGACCGACGATGGCACAACCTATTTCTTCCACGATGCGCTGGAAGCCAGGCAAGGGCATGTCCGTGCGAAAACCGGGGATGGACTCCAGCTTGTCGAGTGTACCGCCGGTGTGCGCCAGACCGCGACCGGAAATCATCGGTACATGGCAGCCACAGGCAGCCAACAGCGGCGCCAATATCAGGCTTACTTTATCGCCTACGCCGCCGGTGGAGTGCTTATCGACTACCGGACCACGCAAACGATCACCGGGCCACTTCAGTACGTTCCCTGAATGCAGCATGCTTCGAGTCAGCGTAGTGCGCTCTTCGGCCTGCATGCCACGGCATACGATCGCCATGGCCAGCGCGGCCACCTGGGCATCCGACCAGGCATTGTCACACAGCCCGGCTACAAACGATTCGATGTCGCTTTCGCTGAGGGTTCCCCCGTCGCGCTTGCGCGCGATAATCTGTTGTGGAAATGCGGACATCTCTAGCTAATTGGCCCTGAAGAACGCATAACCCACTGTTTCAAAACTAATTTTATACAACACAAGGCGAATTTATATGACAAGTTTTTCGGCTGTTCTCGCATTTTTCCGGTCTGACTAGGCCGGTCCAGGGATGGACCGGCAACTGCGGTACCGGAAAAGTCCCAAGGGGGGCTTTCCGGTTCGACTAGTTACGGTGCTTGCCACCGGTCCATCCGCCCCGCGCCAGGTAGGCATCTCCCAACTTTGTGGGCGGAGCTTCCAGAGTGGTGGCCATGGAATCGTTCCAGCGATTGAGGAAGCCGTACACGCCCACCACGGCGAGGATTTCCACGATCTGGTTTTCGTTCCAGTGCTGTTTCATACGCGCGCCGATGGCTTCGTCTACGGTGTTGGGTACCGAGCCCGCGGCCAGGGCAAAATCAAGTGCTGCACGTTCCGCCTCATCGTATAGGGCACTGGTCTGGTAATCCCAGATCGCAGCGATTTTTTCATCTGCGACGCCGTGAATGCGGGCCGCGATGAGGGAGTGCGCCATGCAATACTGGCAGCCGGCTGCACGGCTGCAAAAATGCGCAACCAGGCGTTTGAAGCCCAGGCCCACCTCGCCTTCCGGATCCATGACCCCCTCGACCAGGGCGCCAAAACCGGCAACAATTTTTGGCCGTCGTTGCATGGTTAGCAGGCTGTTGGGGACGAAGCCCAAAATACGCTCAAAGATGGCAAAATCTTCTTTGAGTTCGGGGTGCCTGTCGGCAGCAAGTGGTTCGAGTAAAGCCATGGGGGTTCTCTTCTAGGTGGTACGCTGCCGGAGGCCTCCGGCCCGCTGTCGATTTGACCTAAACTGTAGACTATTTGTTGTCGGGGAACAATTTTTCCAGAAAGCGCATGATGCCGGCCGAATCCTTGGCACGACCGGCCTGCTCGGCGTCCGCGGCGAGCTCCAGGAGTTTTTCCTGGACCACTTCCGGGTCAACCTTGAGCTTGGTCATGGCCATGTTCCAGGCCACTGCCGCGGCCTGATAGCTGTTCAGGCTCTCCAGGTAGCGCGCCATTTTCTTCAAGTCTCCGGCGGCCAACGACAATGCAGGGCGGGCTTTTCCGCAATCGACGAAAATTTTCGCGGCGAGCTTGCGTCGACCCGGTTGCAGGTTGACGCGGATCCCGATCGTTGCTGCTTCGTCCAGTCCGGCTTGGGAGGTCGCACGGCACATCAGCAGGGCGATTTCGGCCAGGATAAATGGATCCTCGGGCCGTGCGTTGAGGCGGTTTTGGGCCAGTAACAGCGCGTTATCAAGCTGGAAATCGGGTATCGCGGCAATCTTCTTCAGCAGGTTTTGCGCAGCGTTTTGGTCCGCAGGGATATCCGCGGGTAATGGGCTCGAAGGCGTCTCGGCCGGTTGGTCCGGCTGCGCCGAGCTTGTGGGGTCCGCTGCGCCTGGTTTGGCGGGTTCATCCGCGCCGACCGCCTCCGGCACTTGGTTCTCTGTATCGCCGGCCACAAAGGCACCGGCCAGACGACCCACGAGGATCGGTGTCATGGCGAAAGGCAACAACAAGAGAAACACACCAATCGTCGCGCCGGCGCCGGGCGCCATGGCGCCAATCGCTGCTACCAACAACATCAAGGGCAGTGCATACACGGCCCAAAAAACCAAGACACCGCCGAGCATGGCGGCAAAATAGGCAATCGTGTCCTGGGATTTGTCCACCAGCAGCTTCCGCCACGGTGAGAAGCTGAGCAAGTCACGTGGATCGTCGGTTGCGGTGGCAATGATTACGCTCAGGGCGGGCGCCAGGATCAGCAGTAAAACGCCAAACAACAAGAATACCGCGGAAAAACCGATATGGGTGATGTCCGGGCCGCCGGAAGCCGAGCGCAGCGCGAAAAACAGCAACAAGCCGGCCGGTATACCCCAGAGCACGGTAAGAATGCCGTAACGAAACGCGAATTTTAGGGATTCTCCGTTACGTATCGAACGGCTGAACCAGCCGGCGTCCAGGTCGCCGCGCGAGGCGGGAATGGCGAAACGGGACAAGGCGATGCCGGAGATCAGAATACTGAGGAACGCATCGAGCACCAGCCATTGTTTGAAAATCGCCTGGATCAAGGCAACCGGCAACAAAAAGAACAAAATTACCGGAATGGCTGTGCCAACGCTACTCGGATGCAAGAAATTTACAACCACTTGTCCTGCAAGACCGCGAAATTTTGAGTTATTGTTCATGCGTCGCCCTCAGGCATGGCGCGGCGTCGTCCATCGCCGCGTGCGCCGGCCATTCCATGCCCTCTACAGTCCCCCAGTATGGATCAAGTGCGCCGCTGGTGGCCAGTGGTGATGGTTCAAGCGGCCCGAATCCGGGCGCCATCGGTCAAATACCGGGATTCGACGTTGGCCCGGGCACTACAGGGGTAGCGCTGAAAACCTCAATATGTGGAGTTGTCTTGGGCCTTAGCTCAGGCAGAGGTTCATGTCGGTTTGCAAAGCAAGAAGACCTGGACCGATGCCGTATAGAGCGTTCGTGATGCGATAGGGCCGGCGAGAGGCCAAGGGCTTCGTCCGAACGGGTTCGGATGAAGCCCTTGGCTGAAGCCGTAGCCCGTGAAAGCGGCCACAGGTGCAGCATAAAGCATGCAGTGGCGATGTTTTGCGCAGCAAAATA
>Ga0114931_10010495_pt1 | contig 11019 bp, 11 predicted proteins | sample 2SBtaG_FD_89579 | JGI IMG/M metagenome (GOLD analysis project Ga0114931, IMG submission 89579) | Deep subsurface microbial communities from Kolumbo volcano to uncover new lineages of life (NeLLi) - 2SBTROV14_V59a metaG | ecosystem: Environmental > Aquatic > Marine > Volcanic | place: Kolumbo...
GTAAGGATAGTTCAAACCCGAATTCAGAAGGAATAGACGGAATGGATCTTCCCTCAATATCCTCCGTTGTCGGAGACAGAGGTCGAAGGGGGACGGACAAAATGTGAGAGAATGTGTTCAAAATATTATTTAAGTACAACAACATATATTTTAATACAAAAAAAAATAGTACTGGGGGGTGGATCTAGATAAATGAAATATATTTAAAATATCGAAAAGTGCTTTATTTGACGAGGCTAATATAACAGATATATAATTATAAATATGATACAATTGTTAAATAGTATATAATTCATTTTTCTGTATTAAAATATTTTTTTATCAGAATACAATATATATATAATAAAAATGGATGTTAAATCTGGTATAGTTATTGTAATAGTTTTAGCATTAATTATAGTAGTAGGTATTACTGTATATAATAGGTATAATGAATCATTTAGAGCTGATTTTCCATTAAGAGAGAGTAAAGGAACCAATAAAATTTGGAATAATGCTCGTGTGGTTATGTTAAGAAATAAGTATACGGGAATGGCATTAACTCAAATCCCTAGAATGAATACGGTGCGTTTACAAGGTTTTGACAAGTTAAATCCTCACCAATATTGGATATATTCATCTGAGGGTTATCTAATGAATCCCCAAACTCAAATGTGTTTATCGTTTTCAAATCCTAGTGCATGGGGTAATGATGGACTAAATGCGAGTCCATCAATAAATATTTGTAGTCAATATGGTGGAGAAATGTTTATCTATGATCCAAAAACAAAAAAAATAATTAATGTTATAGGAATGCCATATACAGCAATAGGTCAAAAATTACGTTTATCTAAACAAAAGCGTAGATGTCTTTCATATTTTCCTAGAGTTTCTGGACCAAATCGTGTTATTCCAAGTAGTGGACTTAATCCAAAAAATTTGAAAAATCCGAAAGATTTAACCCAATCTATTGGACTAGGAAACCAATCAGTTGCAGTAATTGAATGTGATTCAGATTATAATAATGAATATATGCAATGGGATATAATTCCCATGACAATTGAAAATTTTGAAAATGCGCAAAGTAATTCCAAAAATTTTGGTTCAATATCATATTCAAAAATCACACCTTCAAATAATGATAGAGATTATTATCCAACAGATAAACCGTTACAATTTAACACTGAAAAATGGAAATCAAATAAAATGGTACGTCCATATTTTAATGCGCAAAAAACATACTCTAATCTACCTGGAACATATAAATACTCTTAGGTCAACAAAAAGTAAACTGTAGGGATTATCTACAGATGTGAAATCTTAATTAAAAAATTTATTTATTTTTTTACTTAATATATATTATTGTGTGTTAATTATCTTAAATAATGCCTAAGAATAGAATAATAAGTAACACTACAAAATTATATAATATAGCAAATAAAAGTGAGATAAGAAAAAGAAACAATAAATTATCAAAATTAAGAAATTGTAAAAATAAAATATTTGAAAATGTAAAATGATCCAAAAACTATGAAAAAGCAAAAAAACGGGGAAAAACATCAATGATAATATATCGATACACACGATGTCATATTTTAAACCGGATTGAGCATGAGTTTTGGAATGGGGTGAATTTTAGATCTCAACAACCTTTTGAAAATAAATTAAAAGACATATTTAGAGAAGCTAAATTTGATTATTTAGATGTAAATTGGGGTGACATAAATTATTGTCAAAAGACTCGTAGTAATAGATATAGTTCAGGAAAAATAAAAATAATTTGGACAGAAAAAAATAATTGAATTTTTTATTTATCATATTTGATTAAAAACTTAGTTTTGTAAAGCATGTGATGAATTGGTTCACATTAACTAGAAGATGGTTTTGTACTTTATCAAGAGAACGATATATAAGTAACGAACCTGAGGAGGATATAGGTGATGGGATAATGAAAGGATTATCATCAGGTTCTTTTCAAATGTTAATAGTATTAAGTTTTGTTGTTATACCAGTAATTTTCAGTGTGGACATATTATTAGGATTGGTTAAATTAATTATAATAATATTTCAAGTTTTAATATTAATCAGTAGTCCAAAAATACATTTATTAAAAAATAACTTAAAAAAGAAAAATGAATAACAATTAGTACAGTTTTTTATATTTTGTTTTTTTCTTAGGATGTCTATTACTAATAAGATTTTAAACACTAATAAAATTCTTGGGTATCCCCTAAGAATTATAGTAGATAAAAAGGGTCGATCATGGCCAACACCTGTTTTAAAAATAATATCTTATGAGGAATATCGTCAATTAGAACCGCAACGTTCAACAATAAGTTTGGCTAAAAATCCTTATAATTATTGGATTCCATGTTATTTTAATAGGAAACATTTCTTACGAGCACAAAAATTTATAGATAAAGGAATAATGGTATTATTTACAAATGGAAAAAAATCAGAACCATTTCAACATGATGCAATTATAAAGGTATTTCCAAAAATAATAAATCAGACTTTATTATTGACAGAAGAAGAATCAAAAGTTAATATTAAAAAATTAATAAAATGTTATTGTAATTTTGTTCATTTATTCAAAAAATATTTAGATGAATATCCAGATTTAATGAAAATAATAAATCTGCAAATAAATGAATTTATTACTTCACGAGACGGTCGTCATAGAAATAATATTTTGGATTTAGGAGAATTTATCGCCAAAATATCATTTTCAAGTTTAGCGAATAATTATTCGTTTGATAATATACGTAAAACTTTTGTTAAAGAGTTTATATCTAGGCAATTTTATTGGATATTTAAAAATAACCGAGAAATGGCTAAATCTTTCTATTATTATAAAAATATCAACATTGAAGATTGTTTTAGTTTAATGAAAGGTAAATTAATTACTCTTTATCATGCAATTATTATGGCTGAAAAATTAATTAATCCCAATGTTTTACAAATATTAGAATTAAATTATGGATTTCCTAGTGAAGAAATTATCAATGATATTCTGTTAAAAAAATCATCAAATAATATTAATAATTTAAAAGAATTATTGGAATGTATTACATTGACAAAGTTTCAAAATGAGAATCAAATTAAGAAATATTTACACAATTGTTGTGCTGAATCTTTTATGCAAAATTATACTACATTTGATCCTCATTACAGAAAAAATCAATCTAGAGTTCCTAAGAGTTATTCCTCTAAATCTTTCTGCTTTAAACAAGCCAAAATCGCCGATACACAGCTTCGGCTAAAGACAGTGGCCATGGATGGGTGTTTAACCGACTCAAATTTTAAAGAAAGATCAAATTCCTTGAGAGATGAGTCGATAAGGACGAAATTGGAGAATGAAAAAAAAATCCCAACTCATAATCCGTTTGATATTTTAAGAAATACTAAATCTTACAATTAATGGTTCGGTTGATGATTATTAATTAATCTTTTTTTTTATAATCGTCGCTTATTTCGTTTAATAAATGAATGTACAACTTGATTATTGGATGACTTGTATCCATCACCACATCCTCCTTCATATGGTATAGGTGGTTTATATGTTACAGAGAAATTTTCTGAATTACCATTTAATTGTTCTTTATCGTTTTCTCCAGCGATAAATGCAATATAGTTTTTCACATCAAATTTTTGTTCACCAGTAGTATTATCGGACAATAAAAATTGTCTGTATAATTTGTTATATATACTATCGCTATTTCTATTAAAATTCATTTTATCAAACAATAAAAGCTGTGCTTGAAAACCAAAATTAGGTCCAACTTGTGGACGCCTTCTTTTAACAAATCTATAAACTTCTGAAAATGGTCTTTTCATTTTTCTCATTAGATATGATATTACTATTGTTGATGATCGCGATATTCCCATATTACAATGAACTAATACTCCCAGTCCTTTCCTTAATCCCTCCTCTATAAAGGAATGGCATATATCAAAAATAGATATAAGATCTTCATATGGTGCATCACGTAAACTAAAATGTATATGTTTATATTCACTTGGATCTAGACGTACATCATTTTTTGTTATGGATAATACATATTTGATGTTTTTTAATTTTAAAAATCTATAGTCTTTTGTTGATTCTAAATTACCTAAAAACAAATTCGGTATTATTTCGTCATAATCTGGAGAATTCATTTTTTTTTGTTTCTAAATTGACAATAGTTCAGATAACAATTGTATACTATATAACACGGAAATATAAAAATCTACTATTTATTTCTCAATAAAAAAATATATTATCTTATTATAATACTTTTTATTATGCAACATATGAAAAACCAGATTGATTTATATTAGATATCTTAAATCTCTCTGTTTTAGCGACTCAATTGAGTCGCGTGAACTCCCAGTAGGGATAAGAGAAGCTTTCGCTAAAACAGGAAAACATGTATTATTGTTTTTTATCTTGGACTTTCCAAGACTTGAATATTCATGATATTTTGATTCAATAAACTTTTTATCAGTTTCACCCAAAGATTTAAATCCTGTTGAATTAATTATTCGAAAATATCTTAAATTTTCCTTAAATAACCATTCAAAACATTTTTCTTGAACCAAATATAAACTATTTTTTTTTGTAATAATAATATTATCAATTATTCTTTCATCGTTAAAAATCTCAAAATTTAGATGTTTTTCCAATAATTTTAATCCTGTATCATCAGTGTCCATCAGTAAGGATTCATCATATAAACAAAGTATATCATAATTTGTTACTTCATACTCAAATAAATATAACAAATAAATATTATCTATATCTACATGATCTAAGTTACTCTTAAATAAATCAATAATCTTACCATTCGAAAGATTTTCTAATATTTGAATTATACAATACATTTTTAGTTCAATATATTCTGCCTTTTTGGCAATTTTATATATTTCATATATTTTTGGTGGTTGATATGGAGCAATTCCATGATTAGAACGAATTATTGTATGTAAATCAGTATCCGTTTTTATTAAGGAAGTAATTTCCAATACGAATCTTTGGATATTAATTTTAGATTTAGGAAACAAATCATTATCTAAAATTAAACCTAGAATGTTGCCTAATTTTAAATCAATATCTACTTTCTTTGTAGTTGTTTGTGTATTTCTAACTTGTAATGCCCATTTACTATATTTGTTGTCATCAGTTAAACTATCGCTTGAAACACCACTTGGAACTTCAGTGTGGATATTTCCCCCCCCTGCATTAATAATATTACTTTGATGATATTTATTAAAATTGGTATAAGGATAATAGGTTGTTTTATGTTTTTTCTTGAAACTTGGTATTAATATACAATCTTCTGGTATATCAAATTTTCGTATTTTATCATTGTTAATTTTTATCAACTTTTCACTTGGTGGATCAACATATATGCTATCTGTAATAATAATTATTGTTTTATATTTAACTGTTTTAAAATCATTTTTCTCAAATTCAGATTTTTCTAAACTTTGTGGTTGCAAATATTTTGATGTATAGGATGATAATGGATGAGACATATTTGTGCCATTATATAATGATGAATAATATGATGGAGTTGCATATGACGGACGATAATCATTGGTTGGTTGGGAATAGTACATAGAAAATTTATTGTCATAATCCAATTCTATCTGTGTTTTATCTGGATTATCATAACTTTCATAATTTCCATATTCTCCATCATCTCCAAAAGATTGTACAATATCTTCATCATTAAAGTCTTCCATCTCTTGTTCCATCATCTGAGTATTTAGCTCTTGTAATTTTTTTTCACAATCCGCAATTTGTTCTTCTCTTCCAAATTCTCTTGCTGTTTCTAATTGCTTTTGTACTGTATTATATGTTTCATCTAAATTATCGTCATCACTATCATCAAACAGATTTTTACTTGACCATTCACTCTCATCATCACTTTCACTTTTTTCTAAATAAGATAATTGTGGTTGCATTAGGGGTGATACCATATTAAACAGTACCATATAAATAAATATGAAATTAAAGTAATAAATTAATCATTTTTTTTTAAACAATATCATCAATCCATTTATTTATCTCACTGGCAAATTTATCATGTCTCATTAACCCAGTATCAACATATTCTCTTTTTAATTGTTGTCTAACAGAATTTTTTAAATTATCTTCGTACTCATTAACTATAGGTTGTTCATCTTCTGTTGGATTAACTTTATCTACTGTTTTTTTTATTTTATCTGATAATGAATTATAAATATCATTTCTAATTTTTCCTGCTTTATTTAATAATTCTCGTTTGAATGTTGTATCGTCCTTAATAGTTACATCTTTGTCGACAATGTTTAAAGTATCGATTAATCTTGCAACACGTCCTTGAGTACATACAGTTGATCCACGTTCCATACACTCCGCTAATTCTGTAATTAAATTTTCACTTAAATCCTTTTTCATTTCACACCTGCTCTGGTTTATGATATCATCAGAGATAGTTTCCAAATTATCCTTATCACTTTGTGGTGGGAAAATTGAAGATTTAGAGGAATTATTTGTTATAAAATTAATCCTGTTCCAAACTAAATTAAGAATATCTGTTTCATTCATTTTCAGACTAGATACAAAACCATTCATTTTTATAATATAATCTAATGCCTTAATAGCATCACGTTTTTTTATTGTACCAACCGTTGATTCTTGTATCATTTTTCTAATTTCTATGAGACTGTTAGTTTTATTTGTTCTCATTGGAGTTTTCTTTTTTATTTTATTTACACAATGTTTTATTGAACTTACAACACCCGAATCATGAACATTCTGTGAATTTGCCCTATATATGGCCTGATTTAAAGCAACTGCCATAGCCCGATCATCTCTTTGACGATCATTAATTATTCCTTCTAGTCCTGGATGAATCATATTTTCTAAAGCGGCAGGTTGAATAAAATCATAATTAAATAAATCATCAACAATATTCCCTAAATTATTTGTTGGATTTTGTAAAGGATTGGGACGATGTTCAATCTGATTTCTAAAATTATCTGTAATACAATGACCTCGACCTTCCCATAATCTATTATAATCCCAATTGTCAAGATCAACATCATTATTTACTTCCTCAAGTTCGGTTTGATCTATTTCTGGAGCTGGACTATCATAATATTCTATTATTTCTTCCTCATTATCCTCCTCTTGTAATTGAATTAATCTTTCCCTCGCACTTGTAGCTAATAATGGATGCCCCGATTGTATAATTTTGTTGTAAATTAGTTCGGCTAAATCTTTTTTAGGTTTAAAACCTTGAATTCCATAATGGAAAATATTAGCCAAATCAAGTGTATATTTCGGATAACCTCTACGAATTAAATATATATAACACTTTATGGCTTTAAGGGGTTGAGGTTTCATACCATCGATTTTTTGTTGACCATTATTTATATAAATATCAGAAGTACCATGATGATATATTTCGGCTAATTCTTTAATTCTGTGAATTTTTGACTTCCATTGGGGGATTCTTAATGGAAGAGTCTCATATAGAGATGAAATTAGAGATTTTTTATTGTATATCCAAAATATAATATAGGTAATAATAATAAAAACTGCCACAACCACAAAAATATAATTTTTATCTTTCCAAAACCAATCTCTAATTAAATCTAAAAAATAAATCATTTTCCTGTATATATTTTATACACTAATAAAAAAAGTTTAAATTATTCGCTTTTAATCACATCTCAAAACAACAATACTTTAAGTAGGAAGGGTAATAACAAAATAACCAAGAATAGTTTGACCTCCACATATATGTTTACCTGCCTGTATTTCATCAGATAATAAAAAATTATTAGAAAATAGATGAACATCAACTCTTGATCCGAACAGAATCTTTCCAAATGGTTCACCACTATCAATTAAATTACCAATATTCACAAAACTGGATATTCTTCTAAATATAGTACCAGCTATTTGTGTAATTGCAACACTACCTGTATAAAAATTATTAAACATTGTTATCATTTTTTCATTTTTGGCGGCGCAATTTAAAAATGCTGGTAATCTGCTTCCCGGTTTATAAAATTTATTAACTATTGTTGATGTTATTGGAGCATATTGAGTATGATCATCAAAAAAATCTAAGAATATTACAATATGTAATATATTATTGGTGTTTTTAACACTTAAAATTGAACCAGATGCTGGAGATATTACGGGTAAGTAATATTTAAACATCTTTGAGAATATATAAAATTATAACTTTTAATTTTAACTTTTAATTATAACTTTTAATTTTAACGTTAGTACCCACGTATACATTTTTTGCGTTTTTTAATAAATTCTTTTAATTTACAACATCTTTTCTTTACATTAATCATTATATCATTTTTTGATGCAGCAACTACTGTATCAATAACTTCAGGTAATATATTATCTATTAAATAGGATATTTCTTTTTTTTCTTCTAATTCTAATTGTTTATCTTTTTCTATTATCTTTCTCATTAAATCTAATACTAATTGTTTTTTCTCTGGACCGCTTAACACATCTAAGTTTTCTACTAATTCCATAGCATTGACAACAAAAGTCATTATATTTTTCACAAAGATACCATCTCTTACTGCTATTCTTTTTAATTCAATATATAACCCTTTGAATCGAGATTTTTCAATAACGATTGACATTTTACTAACTTCACTAGATTGCATATATTAAACTTTAACATTATTTTTAGCTCCAGCTTTAGCTAATTTATCAGCTCTATCATTTCCAAGCCATTCCTGTGTTGATGACTTTTGTTGGTGTGCTCTAACATGTTTAAATATTATATCATTTTTAATATTTTCAATGAGTCTATTAATTATTTTTAATAAAACTTGATTTTTTACTGGTTTCTTTTTTGCTGTTTGCCAGTCATTTTGTTTCCATTTTTTAATCCATTTAGTAATACAATCAATTGAATATTTGCTATCAGTAAATATGATTAATTTAAATTGTGAAACATTGTATTGTGGATACTTGTTAAATATTTTTTCTATTAACTTTAAAGCCGCTATAATTGCCAATAGTTCCGTTTTTTGATTAGTTGGAATTGAATCTATTATTTTTTTAAAATTAAATGAAAATTCATTTTTTTTTATTTCCTTAATATCGGTAAATAATCGTAATCCACAACCTCCTCGAGCTGTTTTACTACCATTATTTAAACATGATCCGTCTGTATATATATAAATATAGTTACTTACAGACTGCATTATACTTTGGTATTAACACCGTAAAAGAATTAGAAAATTTTCCCTCTCAATTTTAGTCTTGCTAAATAATATATTAGTAAAAATGAAGATTTGGTTAATACTATTATTGATATCTTTTATCATTACACTCTTCATTAGTGGCTGTGGTTATGGTATTTATAGAATTAGAAAAAAGAGAAAAATTAGACAACAATTAGAACGCGAATTAATGAGAAAACATCAGGAACAAGTTTCGCAAATGAAAAAAATAGCAAATAATTATTATTCTATTCTTCAAGATTATGATAATTTTGTCAAAAATCGCAAACGGTTTTGGACATTACAACTTAAATTCCATACCAAGTATTTACCTGATAAAAAGAAATTGGTTAAAGATTTATTCCGATTCCGACAGGTTCATTCTCGAATTGACACCGATACTTATGGTCATCTCGATGATGCCAAGAAGACGGCATATGAAATTTGGAAGGATAATTTAAAACTCAAACAACAATTCGGTACTAATAAAACATTAACTTCCATACAAGGGAATGTTAATAAAGAAATGGAAAATACAAGAGACGAATTTGCGGAAATTGCTAAGAAAATGGAAAAAGAAAAAAAGGAAGATGGTAAACTAGTTTTTCCTGATAAAGAAGATCGTAAAAAACGCCCTGAATCTCATCTAATAAATCGTCTAGATGATGATGCTTATTTCATCAAATCTCACGCAAAAATAAAGAAAAAAACGAAACCTAATAAATATGAACATGATAAAATTCAACAGAAATATAACGAATTAGAAACAACTTATTTAGATTTGAAAATGACCCAATTTAACATTCTTCGAAAAATAAAACACTGTATTGAAGAACATCCACCGCTTAACTCTTTAAGTGCTCTAGAAAACGCTAAAAAATATTATTTCTCTGATGATCCTACTCCGAATATTTTGCATGTTCAACAATTGTCAGATAATATTTTCAGAATTCATTTCTATTACGACAATAGAGAGCCCACTTACAAGGACTTTATATTCCAGCTAGATCCCCTTAAATGCCGATGGTTTATTTCAAATGTAATTAGGCCACAGAAGGTAGATGAGGAAGATAGTATTCCAAAACCACTTATTCGAATTTAATTTTTACTACTATTTTTATATCTTGTACATGATATATTTTTGATATTTAACAAGATAAACCTTTTTTTGTTTTTAATGAAAAAATAGTTATTTAAAATGGGTATTCACAGCTTCATGAATAGAAAAATTTAGTTATATCTATCATATACCGTTGAAAATCAAAGAATTTATTCTCATTCTTTGGGAAATTCATGTAACCTTTTGAATTACTAAAACACCCATGTAATATTCTTTTTTATATTTTACATACTCTGGTAAATTATAGTGAGACCCAGTGCATCTAAACAATTTAGAATTTAACATATCCTCTTGTAAATCAGTCGGTATTAATGTATTTGTAATTTGAAGTGGATTTTGAATAAGGTAATTAATAATTAAAGTTTTAAGAGTTAAATTAACTTTCAAAATAAATTTCTGTTTCTTGTGGTAATTCAGTAAGATTATTATTATAACTCTACAATTCTTTTAATGATAGTTCTTCCCTGAGGAGTTTCGCACCCTCCGACGAATAACTGAAGGTTGTTCTTCCTTCAATCTCCTCCGTTGTCGGAGACAGAGATCGCCCATTCCTATCCCCTTTAGGGATGAACTATCCTTACCGACTCAAATGAGTGGGGTGGGAATTCCTAAATCTTTGATTTTCTCAAAACCCTTGGTTTTCCCACGCTCAACGCGTAGCTTTGAGCTAAGGACGCAAA
>Ga0114931_10010496_pt1 | contig 11019 bp, 9 predicted proteins | sample 2SBtaG_FD_89579 | JGI IMG/M metagenome (GOLD analysis project Ga0114931, IMG submission 89579) | Deep subsurface microbial communities from Kolumbo volcano to uncover new lineages of life (NeLLi) - 2SBTROV14_V59a metaG | ecosystem: Environmental > Aquatic > Marine > Volcanic | place: Kolumbo...
ATCGCCGATGAAACCCCAGAGCATCTTGTTTCTTTCCAATCGCAATTGCGGATCCATCAAGGTGGCGCGTTGCAGTTCGTCGGGTCCTTTGGAGTTGAAAAAATCGATGGTCCCGGGTTCCTTAGGCATTCTTACCAAATGAGCGTCCCATGGGATAGGTTCCAACAAGCCTCTACTGGAATCGTAGTACAATCGCAAATTATCCGAGCCAAAACGAACATGGTTTGTGTTCAACAGTGTGGTCAAAACCCGGAAGTATTGAAATTTTTTCCAGTCTAACACTGCGCGGGCATGAATGAAATTTTCTTTTGTCTGGTGGAGAGAATGCTCTATCAGCACGTTCATCGCCTGCATCCCGAGTTCTCCATTTCTGTCGATCAGGTGCCGCATTGAGCCGAGATCAAATTTGGCATCCGCCGTGATCGGCGTTCCCAATTTCGTGTATTGTTCAAAATGTTTGGCGCGATCATTTTGGGCAAAGACTGTCGTTTCCGGTCTTTTTCGATACGCCATTAAGGGTTTATCAAAATGTTCCACTTGATAGTAAAGACCCTGTAAGACACCATTGATCCTTAGGACAACAAAGTCATCCCTAGGAACCAACAGGCCCTTTTCTCGCATTAACGAGTTCACAAAGTAAGCCAGTATATACCTTCTGTCCCCTGGAATAATCAGGTTAATTTGCCACATTCGGTTAAAATAAACAGGCGTTTCGAATTCTAGTCCCGCCTTGTTCACAATTTTCTGCTTCCCGAACTTGATCCGCCACGACTTCTTGGGACCACTCCAATGGGATGGCAGATCGCCACGGGCACGTATTTTGACGTTGTACGATTTGCCCTCGAAAATAAAACGTGCGTTCGCCCACACCTTCATATCGTCGCTCATCCAGCCCTGTTTCTTGGCCTTCTCAATGACGCCTTCGATCAGCGCAAATTGCTGACGTTTGATCTTAATATCATAGATGGGAAGACCAGACTTTAGCAAAAGATGCTTGGTTCGAAAGGGGTTGAACAGCCCTTCCAGCAAAGCAACGTATTTGTTGCTCGTGACTAACTTGCTGGTATATTCGGAGAGATCGACGGAGTAGGTGAGAATGGCAAATGCGATGACCAGCATGGCGAAGATCCCGATAATGGCTTCGGAAGTTTTCGGCCAAATACCGTGAACCGGACTGCTGGCTCGCTCCAGAGCTTGCTTGACTTTTTTTCTTCTGGCAATCTTCACCGAGTTAATAGTACTAGCCTGGATTATTCATGAATTATTTTTCCGTCATCCTGGAAGGATCTTTTTGGGTTAAACCCGTGCTTGTCGAAGGCTTGTCGGACTCTTCAAAAAGGATTCCTCCTGAATGACAGGTGTTGATAGATTTCCGCTCAATCCGCAGATTCGTAAATTATCCAGGCTAGTTAAAGTCTTCCTGGCGAGCAAATATTGAGAACAGAGCTTCGCTGCGAATTGAGTTTGTAAATTTGCTGAACGCCTGGTCTTGAAGATCATATTTGCTGATCAGATGATGCAGCCAAAAAGGCAGGCCGCCATCAACCTTAATCTCAAAAACGGCGTTGCCTTGCTTAAGCAAGGGCCTGGCCGATTGTAAGGGTTCCAGCAGATTCAATTCCCGGGATCCCAAAATCTCATCATCAAAATTTGCTCTGACCCGACTTATCTCGTTTCTTTCGTACGCTTCACGACGGTATTGCACCATAATTTTTGGTACCATATTGTACAGACGTTGCAGCCTGAAGAACTCTTTCGATATGGTCGAGTCCCTTAGGATTTGTTCCGGTGGCAGGCTCTTTCCCATAACCGCGGGCTCAATCGCTTCATATTGCTCCGTGGGCACATCGACCGTAATCTTATGAATGTGGCTCAAATAACGCGACTTAACCTCAAGGCGAATGAATGCCGCCACTTGAGGATTTAAGCCGTACGCCCTGATACGCAGCTTGTGCCGAATGGCGGCGCCGGATAGTTTTTCATGGTAGGCCATGTGGTAGTTGGTATCGAAATAGAGGCTGCGAACCAGGTAACCGCCGTCCTTACCCGAATAAATATCCGGCCGCATGAATGCCTTCAGGTCTTCCGTCAGAGCCGTTCTGGTCGTACGGTCGACTAGATACTTGACTTCCTTGCGCTGGAAAAGGAGCATGCGGCTCGTAGCCGCATGGGAGCTGACATCCATCTGGTTAGAGTTCAAGGTGATTTTCCGGCGTAATCAAGGTAACTTGATGAATGACACCATTATTCAATTCGCCAACGATTCGCTCTGGCGTCGCACGGGCAGCCAGGCGAATACTGTAGGTGTACTCAAACTCTTGTCCACTATTGACGTCAGTGGCGCCGCGAAGCTGTTTCCAGGAAATAAGCGCTTGCGCGTCAGCCTTCAGTTTTTCCCATGGTTCCTTCTGGTCAGACCGGAATATCAAAATGTAATCAGAGGACCCTGCCTTGTCGTGCCCGATCTTGTGCATCAGCAGCGCTATCAGACAACACATACCGGTGCCTGCGACCGCGATCATCCAGGCATTGGCGCCACAACACAACCCGATACCGATGGCGAGGAAGAGGAAGGCCATGTCTTTCGGGTCTTTGATAACCGTTCTAAATCGGATAACGGACAGGGAGCCCACCAGCCCAAGCGAGAGAGCAACATTGCTCCCGATGGCCATCATCACCATGGCAACGATGGACGGCACGAGTAAGAGCGTCATGAAAAATGACTTGGTGTAGGCAATGCCGCTGTGTGTCTTGCGATAAACGGTCGCCCACATGAAAGACAGAGCAAACGCGATAAGAAAGCTGATGGCGACCTGAGCTGGAGTCAGGTCCGCCTTCAGGAGATTTGTCAGATCCATAGTTTAATCCCTTTTCAAATGCCGCAATCGATCATACTTGATCTTCTATGGCGATCAGTTCTTTTGTTTTGACGAGGTCGAATATGTGATTAACCGCCGCGATCGATCCATCCACGGCGGCTGCTTTTCTTTCGGTCTTCAATGTGGCAAGGGTCTCTTCCATGGCCTGCACCGCGGCTCGCATCATTTGGTTGGCCAGAATGATCATTTGGAAACCCTTTTCATGCAACTGCTCTACTGTAAAATCTGGAAACAGTGTCGGGACTGCCACAAGCGGTGCCCCGCCTTGCCATTCGGCCAGAAAAGCTTCTATTTCCCGCAGCGTCTTGTCTTTTGAATGAATCAGGATAGCGTCGGCGCCGGCGGCAACGTAGGCATCAGCTCTACGGCAGGCATCAGCGACCCCATGGCCAGCAATCAAAGATTCGACGCGTGCAATGAAAACAAAATCTTCCGTTTCCTGTGCCTTTTTTCCAGCTCGAACTCGACGCGCCTGCTCATCCATGGGAATGAGCTCCCTCTTGGAGTTTCCAGCGTAAAGGCTGTTGCGCTTGGGAAAGTGATTATCCTCCACGCAGATGCCCGCGATACCCGCACGTTCATACTCGCGTACAGTTCGCATCACATTTGCCAGGCCACCGAAACCGTTATCGCAATCGGCAACAACGGGAATGTTCACGGCAGCGTCCATCCGGCGCGCGGCATCGAGCGCCTCGGACATTGTGACAAGATTGGCATCTGGCATGGCATAGGCCATCGTTGAAACTCCAAATCCACTGACCCATATCGCCTCGAAGCCTTGTGAATCGATCATTTGAGCACTGAGTGCATCATGTGCTCCAACCGCCGTGATGGGCTTGGGTCCCGTCAATCCATCACGAAGTAACCGTCTCTTAAGTGTTGCATTATTCATAGTAATTCCCTTCACTCGAATAGTTGATTGTGTAAAACTTTTTTATTGTTATCGGTTTGGCAACCTTTGATTAGGCGTACGCTACCATTCCGTGCTGCAATTGTTCCGTACTATTTTCCGCCACGAACGCATCTAATATTTTCAGGATGCGTCCTCCCATGTCCTTGTAAGTATCTACGGTGGTTGAGCCAATATGAGGCGTTAAGATGACATTCGTAAGATCTTTAAGGGGCGAAAGCTTTCCCTCACCTTCTACTTCATGCACATCCAGCGCGGCGCCCAGCAGATTTTCCCTTTCCGTCAACTGGTTGTAGAGCGCCTTTTCGTCGACGATTCCCCCGCGCGCTATATTTATTAAGAAGGAATCGTTCTTCATACAGCCCAGGACGCCGGCATCGATCAAGTGGTGTGTCGATTTTTTCTTTGGCACATGAATCGTCAGGAAATCCGCCTCCTGTACCACCCGATCAAAGGAACAAAGCTCGATGCCCTTTTCAGCTAATTTCTTGGTTCGTTCACCGGAAGGGTGCTCGACACACCCCAACACATTCATGCCCCATGCGGCACCAAGCTGACCGACACGACTCCCGATATTACCAGCACCAACAATGCCCAGCGTCTTCCCATAAAGCAAACGTCCTTTCAACTGGGTCTTTTGCCAACGTCCCGCGCGGCGCGAAGCGTCGGCTTCCAGGATCCGGCGAGCAAGCCCGAGCATCAAAGCAAATGTCATTTCAGACACAGCAAAAGAAGCAGGCTGCGGGATTGTATGCAACTCCACGCCCTGTTTGCGGGCAAAGTCAACATCAACATTGTCCAGGCCGCATCCCGCACGAATAATCAACTTAAGATTTTTTGCGCGGGAAAGAATGTCGGCATTAATATCCACACCGCTTCTGAAGATTAACACATCCCGGTCTGCTATCAACGACTTAAGCTCGTCCGGATCAGCGTTGAAATGGCATTTGACGTCGTGATTCAGATTCATTTTCTCAATAGCCTGGGAATCGATAGAACTCGCAACAAGAATTCGCATAAAACCTCCACTATAACCGTTATCTTAGGACTGAGTGCCCCACTTCGCTTTCGACCAGTTTGTGATTGCTGATTGGTTCCCGCCTCGGCTGCCAGGATTCGATTCGTTTGCCACTCAGTAAGCGTATGATAGCTACCAGAGCAGCAACATTTGCCAGACAGAAAAAGAACGGGATATAGAATACTTTCAACTTTCCTATTTTTCTATTACGAACGAAATAGCCCACTGCCGCAAGGCCATAGAAAATGAGTTGAGCGATTGAGGACGCCAGGTAAAACAAACCGCCGAAACTCAGAAACAAGCTCTCGACTAATAGCCCAATAAGCAGGAATGGCACAAGTCGACGTAAGATTTTGTGAGAGAACAAGATGACGGCGTAAAAACCATTTCTAAAGGGATTCAGTAATCTTCGTCGCAGCAGGACTCCCCGTAAACCACGATTGATAATACGAACTTTACGAGCAAATTCATCTCCCGCATGCGAGGAAGCCTGCTCGCATGCAATGGCTTCACTCTCAAAAACAAGCCGGTAACCTTGTTCGATGACACCGGTCGAAATAGCAAAATCGTCTGTTACGTCCTTCCATTCGGGTGTACGGTAAAGCTTACGCCTGATGGCATAAATAGCGCCGTCCGCCGAAACGATACTGCCCGTTCTGCTCTCCATTGTTTTGAGCCACTTGTCATACTTCCAGTACAGGCTCTCCCCTTGATGGCTGTTATCGCTGCTCGATGTTTCATCATGCGTCTGATTCCCACAAACTCCGCCGACTTCAGGGTCAGCGAAATTTCTGGCCAGCATTCTTAACGCGAGAGCATCGAACATCGTGTTGGCATCCGAAAAGACAAGAACCTCTCCCGATGCATGGGTTACCGCCTCGTTGAGGGCGTATATTTTACCCTGTCTTGGTAGCTCAAGCAGGATGAGGCGCTCGTCATGATAACCCGAAATAATCGCATTTGTTTTATCGACCGATCCATCTGAAGCAATAATAATTTGTAAACAATTTTCAGGATAATCTAGAGATAGAATATTGTCGATTTTTTGGGCAATATTTGATTCTTCATTATATGCCGCAATAATAAGACTTATTGTGGGGGTGGGGGTGGCGTTGTTTTTCTTGACCCGCCGGTTGAGAAGCGTTGCGACCAAACCCAGGAGTATTGAGAAACCACCATAGGCGTAAAACAGCGTAGCCACTGTCAGCCAGAATGCCGCCTCGATGGACTCCTCCACTTAGTTGGCCCCCCGGCCATGAAATACCGTGGCAAATGTTCGCAGGATTATCTGCAGATCGAGGACAAAACATTGATTACGCAGGTAAGCAATATCCAGTCTCAACCGGTCATCAAAATCCAGTTCATTTCTACCGGAGACTTGCCAAAGGCCGGTCATACCAGGCCATGCCTCAAGTCGTGCCGTATGCCATAGATTGTAGGTTTTGGCGCTGAAGGAGGTAGGCCGGGGACCCACCAGAGTCATTTCCCCCTTAAAGACGTTGATGATTTGGGGTAACTCGTCCAGACTGGTTTTTCTCAGAAATCGTCCCACCCGGGTAATTCTTGGATCCTTTGAGATCTTGAAATCCGGATAGGTTAGTTCGTTGAGGTGCATATATTTTTCTTTCAACTCCTCGGCATTCCTCACCATTGTACGGAGCTTAAACATTCGAAAGCGTTGCCCACCCTTCCCCGTACGTTTCTGATAAAAAAAGACCGGGCCGCGTGAGTCTATTTTTATTGTAATATAACAAAGTATCAATATCGGCATGACGAACGGCGCCGTTAAAAAACAAAAAATGATATCGAAGGCACGTTTGCACGCATAATAGGTTTCGAGACGCATGCGCCGTTTCCCATCATATTGTTCATACCAGGGCTTGGCCTTTGGCCTCTCCATCGCCATGGCGGCTGCCTGCATGGGTCTTGATCGCACTGCTACGCCGTTTCCGTTGCGGCCGGCACGCAGGCTCTTCGCGCGCCCTTTAGCCCGAGAATTATTTGCTTTGAGTGCCTTCATCTATCTTCTTTTTTTCGTGAGTGTCTTGACCATTTTGGGGAAGCTCCGTCCTAGGCTTCCTGAGTTTACCGCCGGCATCATCAGAGCAATTTTCAACACCGAGAGCAATTAAATCTCCCAAGATAAGCCCGTCCTCTGGAAACTCCGCTATGCCAGCGACCAGGTGACCAGCGGTTCGTTTAAACAGTAGCCTCTTGAGCCGAGTCACCGTCAGGGAAGCTTGGTCCCGTGTAGACTCAGGAAGCATGATTATATATTGGTTATTTGGTACGTCATAGGCAGCAACGTCACTTTCTCTCAATGATTCCTTCAAGATGGATCCGACGAGGGAGAAGACAAGTTGAATGGTCTGCATCACCTGATTGTAGGCCTCGACACTGCCGTTGCCTGAGGCCGGCACCAGGTTTCTTTTCAGATCCAACAAGAGTTGATCACTCTCCAGCCGTAACACGACAATAGCAAGAGGACGCTGGTAACGTCGCACGCGTGCCAATTCATTTAACATCCTCTCGTGAGTTCTGCGTAGCGTCGGCACGGCACCAAGCTGCAAGTCCGAACCGAGGTTGCCGGAAGCGTTTACCTTCTCATGTCGTTTTCGTATCAGCACGAAAATCAGCACGAAACTGACGGACGCAAGTAAACCGCTGAGTACCCATGGTGTAAGCATCAAGTTACTTATTGCCCCACGAACTGAATTGAAAAAATGCGACCCACGGAATCTCCCCCAAACTCCTGCGCGGAAAATATTCTACGACGCTCTAGGCATCGTAATAGTAGTAGCTTTCTCTGTTTTTCCTGGTCACTTCTACCTTGTTCAACACGACTCCGACAACATTAGCATTGGCTTTCTTTAATAAGCTCTTTGCCTTGAGAAGCATCTCTTTGTTGTATTTCTGTGAATCGACCACAAAAATAACCCCATCAACAAGAGAGGAAATAACCATCGTTTCCGGCACAAGCAGCAACGGCGCGGAATCAACCAGGATGACGTTGAATCGATTCTTCAACTCCTCGAGGAAGCCCTTCATCGACAAGGACGCAACGGTCTCACTTGGATTCTTTAGCTGCTTACCGCTAGTCAGAACCTTCAGATAGTCGATATCAGTCGATTGCACTGCTTCGACGAGGGAGCTGTTCAAAATACTCGTATTGCTTGTGCCGGCTAAGGCATTGATCTTGCTGACGAGATTATTGTCCATTACGAATTCGGAAAAATTGTCGACCAAGTCCCCCATCTCTTGATCCTTGAAAGCCTTTTCAACCAATGTTTGCTTGTTGTCCATCAGAGCCGCTTGATTCTTCATGGCATTGTAATAGACAAGCAAGTCCCCCAGTCCAGGCTCTTTGTCCACTTCGAAAAGTTCATGTACCTGTGGTCGTCTCAAATCCGCGTCAACAATCACAACATTTTGCTCTAGCTTTGCCAGCGTTATCGCCAGATTGGAAACGGTCGTGGATTTTCCTTCACCGGGTCCGATACTGGTCACCATTATCGTTTTGTACCTCTTACCCAGACCATTAAACTGCAAGTTCGTACGCAGCATGCGGTATGTCTCCGCAATAGGCGTTTTGCTATCGAACTCGGTCACCAGGCTGCGCTTGATCCGTGGGCTCTTGTGCTTGCCATTCTGAAAATTTGCATTTTTTGGCATTTTCCCAAAGGCACTTTTTTCCATGATAGGCACGGAAGCAAGAACAGGCCATTCGGTGACGCTTTCCAATTCCTCGGCGGAATCAAGCGAACTAACGGTCATTTCACGAATGAAAGCAGCGCCAAAACCAATCATGACGCCCAAAATGAGACCGATGGTTATATTTAATTTTTTACGTGGTGAGACAGGCCATTCGGGCAGCCGCGCCTTATCAATGATACGTGTGTTGGATAATTTTGAACGCTTCGCTAGCTCAGTCTCGGCCTTCTTTTTCAAAAGCATCATATAATTTGACGCAGTGACTTCCTTCTGGCGTGTCAGTCTGGCCAACGTATATTCTTTCTCGGGCAGAGTTCCTAGCTGCTGTTCATAATTCCGCATGGTTTTCTTCAGAGCCGCCTCTTGTGCTTTAAGAACCTCAAGGTCGACCTGCAAGGCATAAGAATCAGTCACGTTTTTCGCGATTTGGCTAAGCGGATCGATGGTATGTTCACCACTCGCAATCTTCACTGCTTCATCCGTCAGTTTTCTTTTGGTTTCATCACTATCGTTACGCAGTTGCACCATCTTTGGGTGATCAGCATCATATCCTTGCAGCTTCAGGTCGGTGTACTGTTGTTGCAGGGACAAGAGTTTGGTTTTTAACGCCTGGGCATATGGCGTCGTTATGTTGGTGATGTTTTCGACTAGATTGCGTTTCTCGTTACTCAGGTTCTGGCTAATCTGAACCAGGCGTTCTTCAAGAGAGCCACGATTCGATCGAACGGAGTTGTATAATACCTCGGCCGCCGTCATCTTTTTCAGCAGTTCCCCAGACTCCGCGTTCACGGAAATGATGCGATTCCGTTCTTTGAAACTCTTGAGTTTTTCCTCGGTGTCGTCAAGTTCGGCCTTGACTCTCTGAAGTTGTTCATCAATAAACGACCCCACATCCGTGACCCCCGCCTGCTTCACCCTAAACATTCGATCTTGAAACACCTGGGCCGCCGCATTAGCGACATCGCGGCTCAGAGCAGGACCATTCAGATCGACACCGATTTGCATGACGTTGGAGCCCCTGATCGTGAAAGCAGTAAGGTGCCGATTGATCTTTCGACTGACATAGTCAAACTTGTCAATATTTGGGTCAGCCACTTTGAATTTATCGTAGACTTCGCCCGGCAAAGCCCGCACTATATCTTCCGAGAAGGCCAGGCTCTTGATTTCCTCCAAACGGCTGGAAATCATAATTTCGCGCGATGCGTCGTAATCATAACCAGAGACGTTATTGGCAAACTCTTCGAAAATCAAACTGGTGCTGGCATGATAGATAGGTGTCGCCGTTTCATTATAATATAACACTGGCAAAAGCATGCCAATGATACCGAAAAGCATGAACTTTTTTCGCCTTTGCAATATTTTCGATATGAAAGATAGAATCTGCTGGCTATCATTTTCTGGCATTATTTCGCTGGTGCTCCTGTCTGCTGAATCATAAAGCGCATTCGGTTCGTCATCTAATTCTTAGATATAGAAAGTAAAGACTGACTGGCACGGTCAGATCTCGTAGAATCGTACTGGCCATACGCCATTTGCTCCAACCGTTTCTCGACACCAGCACAACATCGCCCGGTTTCAGTACAGGCGGTGGCGAAAGGTTCCTTCTCTTCAAATATTTGTTTAGGTCAACTTTCATGACTTGATTCCCGATTTCTATGTGTCCATTGCCGTCCGAACCATTAGAACCAACGGCATGCTGTACGCGGCTAATCGTCACCCCCCCCAACTTTGAGAATTGTGTTGGACCGCCTGCTTTGGACAATAGTTCAAGAACATTCGTCTTATCCGATACCTGGTATTCGCCTGGCCTCTTGACTTCTCCGATTATGTGTACAATCATCTGCAACTGGCCTTCCGGTTTGTCCACGAAGTAACCCTTGGCATCTTGAGCAAGAAGATTTTCGGAGGCGAACAACAAAAATGTGACGACAATTGACAAGGAGACAATCATGCTATATTTTATTTTCGAACGATCCATGTTATCTTACCTCAAAGTGATATTTTCCTAGTAAGCTCAAAGCCATACTGTCCCCGCAGTTGGCAAACAAAAATAGTTTTGCTGGAAATAATTTAGGCGGGGTGACTTATATAGTAATTCTATTCCCAAGTAGTGCGAGATGTCGTTCTTAATATTCATAAAGAAGTGATGGGTTGCCATACAACAAGCGTACCAAAAATATCCATTATTATTTATTTTTTCATCAGGCTGATTATTAAGCATTTACGTCATCATTCGTAATGGATTCTTAATATAAGGGCCAAGTGCCTTTCGACTAAGTGCCGCACAAAAATACAATTGTCTCAAGACTGACACAGCCCAGCGAAATTACCAAGAGTTTGATTAGTTTCGGCATAGCACCTCGGCACGTTTCGTTCCGGGCCCCATTCCGGAAATCGAACACAAGGCGATTTTCTTCTAACCTATTAGTCATCGGCAGTGAATGGAATCTAACTTTAGGAATTTTCGAATAAATCATCCATAATCATAAATCCGTTGCCGG
>Ga0114931_10010497_pt1 | contig 11019 bp, 8 predicted proteins | sample 2SBtaG_FD_89579 | JGI IMG/M metagenome (GOLD analysis project Ga0114931, IMG submission 89579) | Deep subsurface microbial communities from Kolumbo volcano to uncover new lineages of life (NeLLi) - 2SBTROV14_V59a metaG | ecosystem: Environmental > Aquatic > Marine > Volcanic | place: Kolumbo...
GACGACGGAGTGCCCACCGCCCGCGCCCGACTGTTGAACGGGGTGCTGGAGTTCACCGAACGCCCGGTGCGTGACGTGATGACGCCCCGCACCGACGTCGTCGGCATTGCCCAGGGCGCCACGCTGACCGAGGTCGGCCAGCTGTTTGCGGAATCCGGGTACTCCCGGATGCCGGTGTATGCCGACACGCTCGACAACATCGTGGGGATGATGTACGCGTTCGACCTGCTGAAAGTGACGCCTGGCAGTGCCATTCCGGTACGCCCGGTGTCGGTGACGCCGGGATCGAAGGAGTGTTCGACGTTGCTGCTGGAGATGCAACGCGAACGCCGCCAGATGGCCGTCGTCCTCGACGAGTATGGGGGAACGGACGGGATTGTGACCTTGGAAGACCTGCTCGAGGATCTGGTCGGGGAGATCTTCGACGACGACGAACCCGCTGCCGCGGCCGACGGGGTGGAGCACCTCCTGGTCGAGCTCGACGGATCAACCCCCGTCGGTGAACTCGCCGGACGCTTCGGGGTCGACCTGCCCGCCGAGGCCGAGACGGTCGGGGGCCTGCTGACCCGTCTCGCCGGCCGGATTCCTGGTGTCGGCGAACGGTTCGCCTGGTCGGGACTCGAGTTCGACGTGTTGGCAGCCACCCCCACCAGGGTCGGACGGGTCGTCGTGCGACGGGGGCCGGCGCGTCCAGCGGTCCTCGGGGTGGGATCGTGACGGACCCTCCCCTGGCCGCTCTACACCTGGGACGGCGTTTCCGCCGCTACTTCTTCACGGGCCTTGTGGTCCTGGCACCGGTGGGACTGACCATCGGGGTGCTCGTGTGGAGTTTCCGGTTACTGGACGGGATCCTGGGCGGCCTGTTCGAGGATTGGGTGGGCCGCCGGATCCCGGGGGTGGGTCTGGCGCTCCTGCTCATCATGGTGGTGGCGATCGGGTGGATCGTCCGACAGGCCGCCGGTCGGCAGCTCCTCCACTGGTGGAACCGTTCCCTGGTGCGCTTCCCGCTCACCGGTCGCATCTACCACTCGGCGAGCCAGATCGTGCAGACCATCGTGGGGGAACGGAAGCGCGTTTTCCAACGCCCGGTGCTGGTGCCGTACCCCAGCGAGGGGCTGTGGGCGGTCGCGTTCGTGACCAACGAGCATCCGGCTCCGATCGGCGGCATCACGGAGCGGTGCGTGAACGTGTTCGTTCCCACCACACCGAATCCGACCTCCGGGTTTATGTTGATCGTGCCGGTGGACCGGATTCGACCGCTCGATGTGAGCATCGAGGATGCGATGAAGCTGGTCATCTCCGCAGGCGCGGTGGCCCCCGTGCCGGTCGGCTCCGGCACGAAGTCCCGGGGACTCGATCTCGATCACCTGCTGCGCGACACGAGCGAACACGCCGCCGATGACGGAACACCATGAGCTGAACGAACTCCGCCGTCTGGCGGAGTCACTGAACGTCGAGGGGTTCCGGGACCTCGCCGAACATCTGCACCCGTCCGACGTCTCGGATGTGCTGGTCGGGCTCGATGAGGACGCCCGCCTGCAACTGATCCGGGCTTTGCCGCCCGAACTCGTGTCCGACGCGCTCGCCGAGATGGCACCCGACGAGCACCCGGAGGAGGTCCTCGCCGCCCTTCCCGCGCAGGATACGGCGACGATCCTCGATGAAATGGCGGACGACGACGCCGCCGACCTTCTCGGCGATCTCCCCAGCGATACGGCCACCACGATCCTCGCCCGGGTGGATGACCGCGAGGAGATCGAGCGTCTCCTGGAATACCCGGAGGATTCGGCCGGCGGCATCATGACCTCGACGGTCGTTGCCGTTCGCGATACGGAGACCGTCGGTGAGGCCCTCGACGACATTCGGCACCAGAGTGAGGACGTGGAAGGCTTCTTCCAGGTCTACTGTGTCGATGCCAGCCGGCGACTTCTCGGGGTGGTCCCACTCCAGCGCCTGGTGAGTTCGCCACCTGACCAGCCGATCCGCGAGATCATGCAACCGGCGCCGGCGGTGGCTCGCCCCGATCAGGATCAGGAAGACGTCGCCCGCCTGATGAGTCGGTACAATGTGGCCGCCGTGCCGGTGGTGGACATGGCCGGCCGCCTGCTGGGCCGCGTGACGTTCGACGACGTCATCGATGTGGTGGAGGCAGAGCAGACCGAGGACCTGTTGCGGTTCGGCGGCGTGTCCGCGGAGGAGGAACTGGCCGCGCCCTGGTATCGCGCCGTGGCCAAACGCCTGCCGTGGCTGTACGTGAACCTCCTGACGGCGTTTCTCCCGGCCGCCGTGGTGTGGATCTTTCGGGCCTCCACGGAGTGGAGACTGACGGCACTGGTCCCGGTGATCGCGGGGATGGGTGGCAACGCGGGCACCCAGGCGCTCGCCGTGACAGTCCGCCGGGTCTCGCTCGGGTTGATTCCACCCACCCAGGCCCGGGCGGTGATCGGGAAGGAGCTCTTCGTCGGATTCCTGAACGGATTCGCCATCGGCAGTGTCGTCGGGGTCGCCGCCGCGTTGGCGTTCGGGGTCGGGTGGACCTTCGGTCTGGTCGTCCTCATTGCCATGTGGGGCAATCTGATCGTGGCCGGTTTTGCCGGAGCGTTCATTCCCCTCCTGCTCGAACGGTTCGGGATCGATCCCGCCGTGGCGAGTTCGGTATTCGTCACCACCTTCACGGATGTGTGCGGATACTTCCTGCTGTTCGGACTGGCCAGCGCGATCATCCTGTGACCGCACATCTGGAGCGGATGCTGGCCGACTTCGATGCCGGGCGCCGGACCGCCCTGGCCCGGGTGGTGAGCATGGTCGAAAATCGCACCCCGGGTTTCGAGACCGCCCTTGCCCACCTGAACCCTCGGGTCGGACGGGCGGAACGTATCGGGATGACGGGGCCTCCCGGGGCGGGGAAGTCGACACTGAGCGCGCGGCTCCTGCAGTGGTATCGCGCGCGGGGTCAGACGGTGGCGGTGGTCGCGGTCGATCCGACCAGCTCCGTATCGGGCGGGGCGCTTCTTGGCGATCGGATTCGCATGGAAACCGACGCCACCGACGACGGCGTCTTCGTGCGATCGATGGCCACCCGGGGCGCCACCGGCGGGCTGGCCCTGACCACCCACGAGGTGTGTGACGTCTTCGATGCGTTCGGCTTCGATCGCATCGTGGTCGAGACCCTCGGCGTGGGACAGGCCGAACTGGCCATTGCGAGCACCGCGGATACGGCGGTCCTGGTGCTGGTGCCGGAATCCGGGGACGCGATCCAGGTCCTGAAGGCCGGGGTGATGGAAGTGGCCGACATCTACGTGGTCAACAAGGCGGACCGGCCCGGCGCGGGGGCGCTGGCCGCCGAAGTCCGCGACATGCTGCAGATCCGGACCGAGCGCCAGGGGGCGTCGCCGGTCGGGTGGGACCCCCCGGTGCTCGAAACGATCGCGACGCGCTACGAAGGCATCGACGCCCTGGGGGAGGCTATCGAACGACGAGCCGAAGCGCTCCGGGCCTCGGGGGCCCGGGCCGGACAACGCCGGGAACGACTGCGGGCCCACGCGCGCGAGGTGGTGGAACGGGTCGCCCGGGATGCGTTCTGGTCGACGGAACGGCGTGCCCGGTTCGAACGGGGGATTGACGAGGTGCTTGGAGGCTCGCTCAGCGTGTACCAGCTTGCCGAGGATCTCGTGGGGAGGGGACCGGTGCCCCATCCCCCCGCCTCCCCGCGGGGCGGGGATCCGGCGAACAACGAGCGACCGGATGCAGACGTTGCCCACCCCGAGGGCGCCCGCTAGCTTCACGACACCATGTCCGACGGAGCTAACTCTTCTCCGGATCACGGTTTAGGCCGTCCGATCCGGGTGCTGATTGCGAAACCCGGCCTCGACGGCCACGATCGCGGGGCCAAGGTCGTGGCGGCTGCGCTCCGGGACGCCGGGATGGAGGTCATTTACACCGGCCTCCACCAGACGGCGGAGATGATCGTCACGGCAGCCCTCCAGGAGGACGTCGATGTCCTGGGCCTCTCGATCCTGTCGGGAGCCCACCTGACGCTCGTCCCCCGGGTCCGGGCGCTGTTGGAGGAACAGGGGCTCGGGCACGTGGTGTTACTGGTGGGGGGCATCATTCCGCCGGAAGACGCCAGGGCACTCGAGTCGGATGGCGTTGCGTGCGTATTCGGTCCGGGTACCCCCACCGGCGACATCGTCTCCTTCATTCACGAACACGTGCGAGGGCGTCAGTCGTGACCAGTTCCCCGCCCGGCGGCTCGTCCCGCCTGCGACAGCTGACCGATGACTATCTGGCGCTCGCCGTGCAGTTGCGGCAGGGTGGCGGCACCAAACGGATCGAACGCCAGCACGCCCAGGGGAAGCTCACTGCGAGGGAACGGGTGGAGGGGCTGCTCGATCCGGGTGGACCGTGGCTCGAGATCGGGCTGCTGGTCGCGTTCGACCAGTACGACGGCCAGGCGCCGGGCGCCGGAGTCGTCACCGGCCTCGGCCGGATCGACACCCGCCCCGTGGTCGTGGTGGCCAACGATGCCACCGTCAAGGCCGGTTCCTGGTGGCCGGAGACGATAAGAAAGATCCTCCGGGCCCAGGAGATCGCGATGCGCCAGCGTATCCCGATCATCTACCTGGTGGATTCGGCCGGGGTCAACCTGCCCTATCAGGGCGGGGTCTTTCCCGGACAGTACGGTGCGGCACGCATCTTCTACTACAACTCGATCATGCGTCGCTACCTCCGGGTGCCGCAGATCAGCGCGGTCATGGGCCCGTGCGTGGCCGGGGGCGCATACCTTCCGGCGCTCTCCGACGTCGTTTTCATGGTGGAGGGAACGTCGTTCATGGGTCTCGGTGGACCGAATCTGGTCAAGGGCGCGACCGGCGAAACGATCGACGCCGAGACGCTGGGCGGAGCCGGGACCCACACCACCCTGAGCGGCGTAGCCCACTATCGCGCATCCGACGACGCCGAATGCCTGGTGCGGATCCGGGAGTACGTGCAGCAGTTGCCCCGGTCCGTCCCGCCCACCCGCCCGGCCCGGGTGGCGGCGAGACCCCCACGGAGCCCGGCGGCCCATCTGTACGAGCTTCTGCCGACCGACCATCGGATGGCCTACGACATGCGGGCGGTGCTCGACTGCCTCCTCGATGACGGAGCCCTGAACGAATTCCAGCCCGACATCGCCGGGGAGATGATCTGCGGCCACGGGCGGATCGAGGGGTTCCCGGTCGCGGTCATTGCCAACCAGCGCGGCCTCGTCAAGGGGCCTCCCGGCACCCGACCCCACTTCGGGGGCATCGTCTACACGGAGAGTGCCGAAAAGGTTGCCTACTTCATTGACACCGCGAGCCGCGAGGGCCTGCCCCTCTTCTTCGTGCAGGACGTCAGTGGGTTCATGGTGGGGTCCGAGGCCGAGGTGTCCGGCATCATTCGCGCGGGTGCGCGGTTTGTTGAGGCCATGGCGACCGCACCCGTCCCCACCATCGTGCTGACCGTCAACCATGCGTCGGGTGCGGGGTACTACGCCATGGCCGGTCAGGGGTTCGATCCGGATTTCATCTTTTCCTGGCCGACCGGACGCATGGGAGTGATGGAAGGGGATTCCGCGGTCAAAGCCGTGTTTGGTGACCGGGCGGATGACCCCGAACTCGAAGAGGAGGCAGCGCGGATGCGGGCCGACTACGAACACCAGCTCGATGCCCGGTTCGCCGGAGCGCGGGGGTTCGTGGATGCTGTCCTCACCCCGGAGGAAACCCGCGACCAGTTGGCCTTTGCCCTTGAGGCCACCACCCACTTTACCGGTCCGCATCTCGGACCCTTCGTTCTTCCGCCCCTGGATACCTGCGCATGAACCGACGTTCCCGAACTCCCGTCGCTCCGCACGTCGTGTGGGCCTTTCTCTTCCTGGCCGCGTGCGCCCGCCCCGGGGGGCCCACGCCCCCGGCTCCGGCCTCCTCCGATGGGGATTCCACGGCTGCGGCGGAGGAACCGCCCGAGGAACCCGAAGCGCGGCGACGCACGGAACCGTTCGCGCCGCCGCGGATTGCGATGCTGGCCGGCCTCATGCCGCTGTCTCCGATGGGTGTCGATCGCTTCGTGGCCGAGCATCCCACATTCGACGGGCGCGGCGTGATCATCGGTATCCTCGACACGGGCATCGACCTCGGTCTGCCCGGGTTCCGGACCACCACGACCGGTGAACCCAAGGTGCTCGATGCCCGCGACTTCTCCCGGGAAGGCCGGATCACCCTCCGGGAGGTCCAGCCCGGCCCGGACGGGTCCATCGAAGTGGGCGGCGTCACGCTGACCGGTTTCTCGAACGTCGCCGGATACGCCAGCCCTCCCTACTACGGGGGGACGCTGCGCGAAACCCGACTCGGCGGCGTGGACGCGAACGACAATCGGGCGATGGACGATGTCTTCCCGGTGCTCGTCGTGCGTACGGCGTCGGGCTGGGCGGTCGTACCCGACGGCGACGGGGACGGCTCGCTCCTCGACGAAACGCCGGTGCACGACTACCTCGTCGCCGGCGAGACGTTCACCTGGTCGGCCCGGAACGATCATCACGGCGACGGCCCCATGACCGTGGCCGCCAACCTGGCGGAGGTGGACGGTCGACCGGTGCTCGATCTCTTCTTCGACAACGGTGCGCACGGCAGTCACGTTGGCGGGATTGCCGCCGGACACCAACTGTTCAACATGAAGGGGTTCAACGGCGTGGCGCCCGGGGCGCAGATCCTGGCGGTGAAGATCGCCAACAGTGCACGGGGCGGGATTACCGTGACCGGCAGTATCGTCCGGGCGATGAACTACGCGGCGGATTTCGCCCAGCAACGTGGCCGGCCCCTCGTCCTGAACCTCAGCTTCGGCGTCGGCAACGAGGTCGAGGGGCGTGCCGCGATCGACTCTCTGGTGGCGGAATTCGCGCTCAAACATCCCGACGTGCCGTTTGTGATCAGCGCGGGGAATGACGGTCCGGGGATTTCGACGATCGGGTTCCCGGGATCGGCCCGGCACATCCTGTCCGTCTGCGCCCTGTTCCCTGGCGCGTTCACCGGTCCGAGGCCCCAGGGTTTTGCGATCGATGCCGACGTCATCGCCGATTTCAGTTCGCGGGGTGCGGAGTTGGCCAAACCCGACCTCTGCGCGCCCGGGGTGGCCTATTCCAACGTTCCCCCCTGGGACCTCGGGAATGAGGTGTCGGGCGGAACGAGTATGGCCGCCCCGCAGATCGCGGGAGCGGCGGCGTTGTTGCAGAGCGCACGGGTCCAGGCGGGCGTTCCGGCTCGGGCCATCGATATCAAGACGGCGCTGATGGCCACCGCGGGCCCGGCCCGGGGTGGCAATGTGCTCGATCGGGGCGCCGGGGTTCCGAACATCGGCCGGGCGCTGGAATGGCTGGAGGCGGGACACCAGGCCGGACTCTACGAGATTACGGCGGTGGCGGACGGTGGCAACACATCCCGGAGGGATGCCGCCTACCGGCGCAACGGGTTCGCCTCGCCCGCCGACACGGTTCAGCATTTCGTGATTCAGCCGGTGGCCGGGCAGCCGGCCGCCCGGCTGTTACTCCGGTCGGACCAGCGGTGGCTCCACGCCCCGGCGGCGCTCGAGTTGCGGGGGGGGCCGGCTACGGTCCCGGTGACGTACTCCTCCCGCCGTCTCCGAACGCCGGGCCTGTACGTGGGCAGCGTCTGGGCCACTCCGGCCAGCGATACCCTCGCGGGTCCGGCTTTCCGGTTGACCAGTACCGTCGTGGTCCCCCAGGCGCTCACCCAGCCCTTTGCCGAAGGGCGGGATCTCGGCCCCGGCCGACTGCGACGGTATTTCTTCAAGCTGGCCCCGGACGCGGGTGGGCTGGTGGTCGAGATGGAGTTGCGATACAAGACGCAGACGGGGGCGTTGTATCTGTTCGAACCCTCCGGCCAGCCGTACCGCGCTGGCAGCACGGAGACCGCGGGCGGCGGGAAACCGTCCCGGGTACGGATGGTGGTGCGGGCCGAGGATGTCATTCCCGGGGTCTGGGAGGTGGTCGTGGTCGCTCCGCCTACGACGGCGCTCTCCTACGAACTCCGCGCCGCGATTCCGCGCTACCGGGTGGAAGAGTTGACCGACGGGCCGCTGGCGGTCGTGCGCATGCGGCCCGACGCGCCGCCGTTCGTTCAGGCGGCAACGGTGTTTCAACGCACGGGGGACTACTCGACGTTCCAGGACTCCCTGGAGGTGGTGGGCAAGGTGATCGGGGCGCGTCGCGAATGGAGGGTCGAGGGGCGCGGGTCGAACGTCGAGCACGTACCCCTGCGAGTGCCGTCCTGGGCCCGGGCCGTGGAGGTGGAGGTGCAACTCCCGGAGGGGGCGTGGGAACAGTACACAGACTTTGGCGTGACCCTGTTCGATTCGACCGGGGCCAAGGTCGGCGAGGGGCCGTTGAGTTACCGGGTGGGTCGGACGGAGATCGACCTCCGGCGCAAATACCGCGGCGGGTCTCTGGACCTGGAGTTGTTCCCGGCGTTTGCCCACCTCGATCCACCCGAGACCTGGCGGGCTCACGTGCAGGTGGTCTTCCTTGCCCGGACGCCCGTCACCCTCGAACTCACCGGGATCGATACCACCCAGGCCCTCTCAATGGCGCCCGGTACGTCCACGGCCCTGACGTTTCGGCCCCCGGCCCCCGACGCGCTCGTCATGCCCGCCGGTTTCGAGCCGGTGATCGAGGTGACGCTGAATCCTGCGGGCGGAGCTCCGGCGCGCCGCCGACGGGCACTCCATTGAGGGGCCGCATGACTGACGGGGCCCGAGGGAAGGGGAAGCACGTGATACGTATCGGTTCGGGTCAGGGGTTCTGGGGCGATTGGCTCGAGGCCCCGATCCGGCAGGTCGTCGGCGGACCGCTCGATTACCTCATGATGGATTACCTCGCCGAGGTGACGATGTCCATCATGCAGAAACAGCGCTCGCGCGATCCCGAACTGGGGTATGCCCGGGATTTCGTGCCCTTGATGCGACGGTTGCTGCCCGAGCTGGTCAAACGCGGGGTGCGGGTCACGGCCAACGCGGGGGGGGTGAACCCCGACGCCTGCGCCCGTGCGGTCCTTCGCGACGCCCGGGAGTTGGGGTTGGGCGGCCGCATCTCGATCGGCGTCGTTACCGGGGACGATCTCATGGACCGTCTCGACGGGCTGATCGCCGCCGGTCACCACTTCACCAACATGGACACCGGCGAATCGATCGAAACGATCCGCGACCGCGTGCAGAGTGCCAACGCCTACCTCGGCGCGTGGCCCATTGTCGAGGCGCTCGATCGCGGAGCCGACATCGTCATCACCGGCCGGGTCACCGACACGGGGTTGACACTCGCTCCGATGATTCACGAGTTCGGCTGGTCGGCCGACGACTGGGATCGTCTCGCGGCCGGGACCGTGGCCGGACACATCATCGAATGCGGTGCGCAATGCAGTGGGGGCAACTGTCTCTACCAGTGGGATCGGATTCCCGGACTCGAGGAGCCTGGATACCCGATCATCGAGGCGCACCCCGACGGATCGTTCGTCGTGACCAAGCATGAGGGCACCGGCGGGCGGGTCTCGGTGCCGGGGGTGAAGGAACAGCTCCTGTACGAGATGGGCGATCCGGTCCGGTATATCACCCCGGATGGCATTGCCGACTTCACGTCCATTCAACTCCGTCGCGGCGGACGCGACCGCGTGAAGGTGTCGGGTGTGCGAGGCCAACCGGCGACCGATTCCCTCAAGGTGTCGATCTCCTATTTCTACGGCTACAAGGCGGTGGGCACGCTGGTGTATGCATGGCCCGAGGCCTACCGGAAAGCGCGCAAGGCCGATCGGATTCTGCGCGCCCGGCTCGACCGGCTGGGCCTGAGTTTCGAAGAGGTCGTGACCGAATTCGTCGGTGTCGACGCCACCCACGGACGGCTGGCCGGCCCTCCCCACCCCGATCTGCCCGAGGTGCAGTGGCGCATCGGTGTTCGCGCGCGGGACCGCGCGCCCGTCGAGCGGTTCAGCCGGGAAATCGCGCCGCTGATCCTGAACGGGCCGCCGAGCGTGACCGGATTCGCCGGTGGACGCCCCAAGGTGGAGTCGATCGTGGCCTACTGGCCGGCGTTGATTCCCAAGTCGGAAATCCATCCGCAGGTGCGGATGGTGGAGGCCTGAACAATGGCACGGAAACGATCGCAGGTGCGCCAACCGACCGGGACGCGATCGGGGGCCAAGACCCGATCCCGGACCCGGCGGGTGCCGCTGTGGAAACTTGCCCACGCCCGCAGCGGCGATAAGGGCGATACCGCCAACGTCGGCCTGATTGCGCTGCGCGACGAGTACTACCCGGTGCTGGTTCGTCAGGTGACGGCGGCCCGGGTGGCCCGTCACTTCCGGGGTATCATCACCGGGGGGGTGGAACGGTTCGAACTGCCCAACCTCCACGCCCTCAACTTTCTTCTACACGGGGCGCTGGGCGGCGGGGGGACGCTGTCCCTCAAGACTGACGCCCAAGGCAAGGTGTTTTCCACCGCCCTCCTCCGGATGGAGATCGAGGTACCTCGTGGCCTCCGGGTCTGAGCGCGTTCGCTCGGAATGTCGGGACGGGGTGCTGACCCTGGTCCTCGATCGACCGGACAAACGCAACGCGATCGACGGAACGATGGTGGAGGCGCTGTCCGACGCGCTCCGAACCGCCGACCACGACGCCGACGTTCGGGTGGTGGTCATCCGGGGCGCCGGACCGGATTTCTGTGCCGGAGCCGACCTCGCCGAACTGCTCGCGTCCGTGGACGACGGCCCAGCCGAAAACGCCCGGCAGGCCAGGAGGCTCGGTGAGATCTTCACCGCTATTCGCGAACTGCCCAAACCGGTGATCGCTGCGGTACACGGCCGGGCCCTGGCCGGCGGGTGTGGGTTGGCTACCGCGTGCGACCTGATCGTGGCGCATGCCGACGCCAGGTTCGGCTATCCCGAGATTACCCGAGGCTTCGTGCCGGCCATGGTCATGGCCGTCCTCCGGCGGATCGTA
>Ga0114931_10010498_pt1 | contig 11018 bp, 7 predicted proteins | sample 2SBtaG_FD_89579 | JGI IMG/M metagenome (GOLD analysis project Ga0114931, IMG submission 89579) | Deep subsurface microbial communities from Kolumbo volcano to uncover new lineages of life (NeLLi) - 2SBTROV14_V59a metaG | ecosystem: Environmental > Aquatic > Marine > Volcanic | place: Kolumbo...
CACCGTGCTGCTCGGCCATTACCTTCGTCAGCGCCGCCGTCAAGGTCGTCTTGCCATGATCCACGTGACCAATCGTTCCCACATTGACGTGCGGTTTCGTACGTTCAAATTTTGCCTTGGACATGAGATTCCCCTAAAAATAATCAACTATCAATAACTAAGAAACCGTAACCCGTGCTACTCACCCCAACTTCCGGCCGGCAAGCAATTCAGCACAAACGACACGACGCCACGCCATGCCTCTATCTCGACTCACTATATATACTGATGGAGCCCATAACCGGATTTGAACCGGTGACCTCTTCCTTACCAAGGAAGCGCTCTACCGAGCTGAGCTATATGGGCGGAGTATCCACCTAAACCTCTAAGCGCACTGCCTCGATGATGGAGCGGGTGATGGGAATCGAACCCACACCATCAGCTTGGAAGGCTGAGGTTCTACCATTGAACTACACCCGCCTGCTCGATCAGCGCACCAAAATCTCAATACAACAGCCAAACATAGGCAGCTGGTGGAGGGGGGAGGATTCGAACCTCCGAAGGCGGAGCCGTCAGATTTACAGTCTGATCCCTTTGGCCACTCGGGAACCCCTCCAAAATGCAAGCCGGGTATTCTGCTGTCAAGCACCTGACTTGTCAAGACGACACAGAGCCAAATCCCGCATATTTTCACGGAATCCAGGCAAAACCACCCTAATCGGCCACAGAAGACCCAAAATCAGCTCCGTCCAACCCGATGGTGACAAATCAAAAGCACACGTACTATACTGTACGCCTCTTGCAGTTACCACCCCGCTTAGAGCTATAACTTCAGAGGGGGCTATTAACTCAGAGGGCCGTTAGCTCAGTTGGTAGAGCACCGGACTTTTAATCCGTTGGTCCCGCGTTCGAGCCGCGGACGGCCCACCATTCCATGGTTTCAAAGATCAGGCGCCAACGCCTACCCATACGGTAGGGGCGAACACAAGGTTCTCCCCTACTAATCCATTTCCGTATTTTGATCTAGTTCCCATGGTCTCCGTGGGAATTCATCCCTTGCACCCGCTCCCACCCGCCGCATGCGTTCCCACGCCGGAGCGTGGAAACGAGGGGAACCCGACCGCGCACGGTCAGGACGGGATAGCCGCATCTCCCGGATATTCACTACCTTCTTTTGTTTCCCCCTCGGCTTCGGCTTCTTCCGCCTGCTGCCTGCGCCACATCTGGGCGTAACGACCGTTTTTGGCGATCAATGCGTCGTGACGACCTGATTCGACGATGACCCCGTTTTCGAGGACAACAATCCGGTCGGCGTCGACGACGGTGGAAAGCCGGTGGGCGATCGTGATGACGGTACGGCCGCGGCCCATGGTCCTGAGGCTTTCCTGGATATCGCGCTCGGTCTCGGTATCGAGGGCCGAGGTGGCCTCGTCGAGCAGCAGGATGGGCGGGTTCTTCAGAAAGGTGCGGGCGATCCCGACGCGCTGTTTTTCGCCGCCGGAGAGTTTGAGGCCGCGCTCGCCGACGCGGGTCTCGTATTTGCCTGGCAGGGTCACGATGAAATCGTGGATACGGGCCGCGCGGGCGGCGGCCATAACCTCTTCCTCGCTCGCTTCGGGGCGCCCATAGGCGATATTGAAATAGATCGTGTCGTTGAACAACACGGTGTCCTGGGGAATAACGCCGATGCCCTCGTGCAGACTCTCGAGCGTCACATCGCGCACGTCCTGACCGTCGATGACCACGGCTCCCGAAGCGACATCGTAAAATCGGAACAACAACCTGCCCAGGGTCGATTTTCCAGATCCGGAGGGACCGACGATGGCCAACGTATGTCCCGGATCGACCGAAATGCTAACGCCTTTCAGGACCTCGCGCTCGCCATCGTAGCCAAAGTGTACGTCGCCAAAACGAACGGCTCCCCGATTGACAGTAAGCGGCCGGGCATCGGCATGATTCGTGACCTCGGGAGGTTGTTCGAGCAGATCGAACATCTCTCCCATATCGACGAGGGACTGACGAATCTCTCGATAGACCGTGCCGAGGAAGTTGAGCGGCATCGTGATCTGCAACATATAGGCGTTGACCATGACGAAATCGCCGACCGTGAGCTGACCCTGTTGCACGCCCATGGCAGCCATGACCATGACGGCTACGAGCCCGCCCGTGATCAAAACGGACTGACCGAAATTCAGGAAGGCCAACGAGTAGTTGGTGCGCAGGGCCGCGTGCTCGTAACCTGCCATGGCCGTGTCATAGCGTTCGGCCTCGCGACGTTCGGCGCCGAAGTACTTGACCGTTTCGAAGTTCAGCAGACTGTCGATGGCCTTCTGGTTGGCGTCGGTGTCGTGATCGTTCATCTCCTTACGCAGCTTCACCCGCCATTCCGTGACCGCGAACGTGAACCAGACGTAGAGCAAAATCGTGACCACGACAACCGTTAGATAACGAACATCGAAGACGACGAACAGGACGGTCGCAATCAACAGCAGCTCGAGCAATAGGGGTCCGATCGAGAACAACAGGAAGCGCAGCAGGAAGTCGACGCCTTTGACGCCGCGCTCGATGATACGACTCAGGCCCCCAGTCTTGCGCGTGATGTGGTAGCGCAACGACAAACCGTGGATATGTGTGAAGGTCTCAAGTGCAAGTTGGCGCAAGGCGCGCTGGCCGACGCGCGCGAAGACGGCATCGCGCAGCTGCTGAAAGCCGACCGTCATGACCCGCGCCATGCCGTAAGCGATAGTCAGACCAACTGCGCCGAGCGCCAGCATCCAGGCTGGATTGGTCGATGCCTGACTGCCCGCCAAGCCATCGACGGCCGCCTTGTAGAGCAGTGGCGTCCCAACGGCGATGACCTTGGCGAACGCCAGCAAGGCGACGGCCGACACGACCCGACGCTTAACCCACGGCTTGTCGGCCGGCCAGAGATAGGGAGCGACCTTGCGAATCGTACGCCAGCCTCGAGAACGACCCCGCCTCTTAGCCTCGGACTCCTCCACCGCATCTACATCGACCTGAAAATGCCTCATTCTTTTTCCAATTTACCCTCTAAACACATGATTTAATCCGACGCTCCCGGTGTCGCCCGACACACAAGGCCTTATAAATAAAATCGAATTTCGACCGATAGATAGTGCAATGAGTTCCACACCGGCCAAGTCATCAAATACCCTCAATTTCATATTACGAACACGATGAACCCAGGCGAAAAAAACCCGAACCCGCTCTGTCAGCAGATCCATGCCGACCAGGTCAGAATGACCTATAGGAGCGCGCCACTATCCCTGCTGGCGGTCGTGGTAAACGCCGTGGTCCTGGGCACCCTCAACTGGTCCGTGATCGAACACACCGTGATCCTGACATGGATCGCCGCGATATGGATAATCAGCAGCCTGCGTTTGCTGGTAATCCGACAGTTCAACCGGAGACACCCCGAAAATGACGCGATCATACCCTGGGGCCGTCTGGCGCTGGCCGGCGCCTGGCTGTCGGGTCTGAGCTGGGGCGCGGCCGCCTACTTTCTATTCGCACCAAACAGTCTACCGCACCAGGCATTCCTGGCATTCGTGGTCGCGGGCATGACCGCAGGCGCGGTCACCACCCTTTCGTCCCAACGATGGGCCGCGATCGGCTTCATCCTGCTGTCCGTGCTGCCCCTATTCTACCGCCTGACGCAAGCGAACCACGAATTCTCGACGGCCATGAGCATGCTCGTGCTGATATTCGTGTCTCTGATGATCTATGTCGCCAACCGTTTTCATCTCAATCTGACGGATATGTTCAGGGAGCGCCATGAGCGCGAGATGAGCCAACAGCACGACCGGAATCGTAACCAGATCCTCGAGATGGTCGCCAAAGGCGCGCCGGCGTCCCAGGTACTCAACACCATCGTGACCGGGATCGAACGCGAGCATCCCGGGATGATCTGCAGCATTCTATTGCTGGATGAAAGCGGCAAACACCTATTGAGCGGCGCCGCCCCCAGCCTGCCCGATTTCTACAACGAGGCGATCAATGGGGTTGCTATCGGCCCCGGTGTCGGGTCCTGCGGCACGGCCGCCCACACAGGTAAACGGGTGGTCGTCGGCGACATTCAGAGTCATGAGTACTGGGCACCATACAGGGAACTCGCCGCCAAGGCGAAGCTGGGCGCCTGCTGGTCGGAACCCATCATCTCGGCGTCCGGACTGGTTCTGGGAACGCTGGCCGTCTATCATCGCAACGCCCACGAACCCACCGATGACGAAATCGCCGCCATCGAGCAACTCGCCAACCTCACCGGTATCGTCCTCGAACGCAGCCAGACCTTTGAGGCCTTGCAACTGGCCGGCCTGGTTTATCAGAATTCAAGCGAAGCGGTCATGATCACCGACGAGGACAACAATATCGTCGCCATCAACCCGGCATTTACCGCTATCACCGGCTACACCCAGGCCGAGGTCATTGGCAAAAACCCACACATCCTGTCCTCGGGACGACAGGGACGCGAATTCTACAAAGACCTCTGGGAAGCCCTGGATACCCTTGGCTATTGGCAAGGAGAAATGGTCAATCGTCATAAGGACGGCGAGGAATTCACCGAGTGGATGACCATCAACACGATCTATGACGATTCGGGCAAGGTGCACAGACGCGTGGCGCTGTTCACTGACATCACGGAACGCAAAAAGGCTGACGAGGCCATCTGGCGGCAGGCCAACTATGACGCCCTGACCGGTCTACCAAATCGCCGACTGTTCACGGACAGGCTCGAACACGGCCTGAAACACGCCAAGCGCAAGGAACAACGCCTAGCGTTGCTGTTTATCGATCTCGATCGTTTCAAAGAGATCAACGACACTTTGGGCCACCATATCGGCGACCAGCTGTTGATTGAAGCCTCTCTTCGTATAAAGGCCTGTGTCCGCGAATCGGATACCATCGCCCGCCTCGGCGGCGACGAGTTCACGGTCATTCTGACCCAGGTCGCCGATGAGGCCTGCATCGAGCGGATCGCCCAGCGTCTCATCGGCTCTCTAAGCGAGCCCTACGAACTCCGCGACGACAAGGCCTATGTCTCGGCCAGCATCGGCGTGAGTGTTTATCCGGACGATGCGACCGAGGCGCTCGACCTGCTAAGCACGGCGGATCAGGCCATGTTTGCCGCCAAGAACGAGGGGCGCAACCGTTACAACTACTTCACGATCCCGATGCAGGAGGCCTCACAGCAACGCATGCGCCTGATTCGCGATATCCACCAGGCATTGATCCTTGATCAGTTCAGCGTGCACTACCAACCGATCGTGGAACTCTCGACCGGCGACATCCACAAAGCCGAAGCCCTGGTTCGCTGGAGACACCCCGAACATGGCCTAATCAGTCCGGCCACCTTTATACCGATCGCGGAGGACACCGGCACGATCCATGAGATCGGCAACCGCGTTTTCCGGACCGCCGCGCAACAAGTCAGCGTGTGGCGAGCGCAGTACAATCCACGCCTCCAGGTCAGCGTCAACAAATCACCGGTGCAATTCCTGGCGGAAGGCCCCCATCAAGACGACTGGGTCGCGTATTTGGATGAGCTTGGCCTGGCCGGCGACGCCATCGTCATCGAGATCACCGAGGGGCTGCTACTGAAATCGGCGGCCCATATCGACGAAAAACTGTTGCGCATGCGCGACGCCGGCATTCAGGTCGCCATCGACGACTTCGGCACGGGATACTCTTCGCTCGCCTATCTGAAACGCTTCGATGTCGATTATCTGAAGATCGACCAATCCTTCGTCAGAAACCTTGAAACCGACTCCAGCGACCTGGCGCTCTCGGAAGCCATCGTCGTCATGGCGCACAAACTGGGCTTCCAGGTCATCGCCGAGGGCGTCGAGACCGAAGGCCAACGTAAAATCCTCGAGCAGATCGGCTGCGACTATGCCCAGGGCTACCTCTTTTCAAGACCCGTGCCGGCGGAAGACTTCGAGGAATTGCTCCGAAACCGGCCTCCGAACACCGCCCCCTTGTAGCTGGCTGCCGACGGCTACGGCTAGCATCACACCCCGGAATCTGTAACCATGCACGGATGTCCGGTGCCCGCAATAAACCATGAATCCCGACGCCCTGCTCGCCCAGGCGACCCGCCTGCATGCCCAGGGCCAACTCGCGGCTGCGGAAAGACTCTACCGGCAGATCCTTCAGGTCCACCCTGATCATCCTGGCGCGCTACACCAGCTCGGCACCTTGGCTCACGGCGTCGGCAGACACGACACTGCAGTGGATCTGATCCGCCGCGCCATCTTATTGGACCCCAAACGCCCAACCTATCACTTCAATCTCGCCATGGCCCTGGCCGCGTTGCAGCGGATCGACGAAGCGATCGCGGCCATGCAGGAAGCCTGCAAGCTCAAGTCGCGCGATGCCGGGGCCTGGTTCAACCTCGGCACCCTTTACCTAATGAAAAGGGCCTACAATGAGGCCAGAAAGGCTTTCCGGCGCGCGCTCAAGGTGGAACCCGGACATATCGATGCCCTGATCAATCTAGGCCTGACTGCACGCGTCCTGGGCGATCTGACTGAGACCGAAGGCGCATTCGAGCATGTCCTGCGCATCGCGCCCGAACACGTGCCCGCGCTTATCAACCGAGGACTTTGCGAGATCGACCGGCGCGCATTCGAATCAGCGCGGCGCTATCTCGAGCAGGCCCTCAAAAACGCCCCGAACAATACGGACGCCCTTTCGAATCTGGCCCTCTGCGCTCAGGAAACCGGACACTACCAAGAGGCCCTAGCACTTAACCGCCAGGTCATCGATCTGCAACCCGAGGCAGCCCAGGCCTATAACAACCTGGGGAACACCCTGGCCGGTCTCGGCGACTTCCAGGCGGCGCTCGAGGCCTACGAACGCGCGCTCGAACGCCTGCCCGACAAGCATCAAACCTTCAGCAATGGCCTGTTCATCAAGAGTTATCACGTGCTTTGCACCCCCGAGGAGACGCTCGCCGCACACCGGGCCTGGGACAATCGTTACGGCGGCGAAGCACGCGCCAATCGTTACCAGCACACCCGCTCCGATGATCCCGACAGGCGACTTCGGATCGGCTACGTGTCGCCGGACCTGCGAAGACATTCGGTCGCCTATTTCCTGGAGCCCATACTGGCGGCGCACGACCATGAACGTTTCGAGGTCTTCTGCTATGCCGAGGTCGCCAATCCGGACAAGGTCAGCGCGCGCTTGAAAGGGCTTAGCGATCACTGGCTAACCACATGCGGCCTCTCTGACGAGGCCCTGGCCGATCAAATCCATGATGACGGCATCGACATCCTCGTCGATCTCGCCGGACATACCGCCGGCAACCGTCTACGCGCCTTTGTATACCGCCCCGCTCCGGTGCAGGTGACCTATCTGGGCTATTTCACGACGACAGGCCTCACTGCCATGGACTATTGGTTGACGGACGAAGTGCTGACCCCGGCCGATACCGTCGAACGCGCCAGCGAGGCGATATGGCGACTGCCCGGCTGCAGCCTCGGCTATCAACCGCCGGGCGAGGCGCCTGACGTGGCCGTCCGTCCGGATGCCGGACCCATCGTGCTGGGCAGTTTCAACGATCTGAGCAAGGTCTCACCGGCCACGGTCACCTTGTGGGCGAAAGTCCTGAAACGCCTACCGGAGACCCAGCTCCTGCTCAAGGCGAAACAGCTCTCCGACCCCGATACATGTGAAACCGTTCGGCGCGCCTTTGCCACGCACGGTATCGATTCGGAACGGCTGAAACTGCGTGGACGCACGGTCGACCTCGACGCCCACCTTGCGATGTACGGCGAACTCGATATCGCCCTCGATACGATCCCGCGCACCGGCGGCACAACGACCATGGAGGCCCTATGGATGGGCGTGCCGGTCGTCAGCCTGGCGGGCGAAAGGTATATCGAGCGCCTGAGCGCATCGATGCTGACGGCGGCGGGACTGGAAACGCTCGTGTGCGCGGATTCAAAAACCTATATCGAGCGCGTCGCCGGACTCGCCAGGGACCCGGACAAACGCCGAATACTGCGTGCGGAGCTGCGCGAACAGCTCCGCCGTTCATCTTTATGCCGCGCGGGCGATCTGACCGGACGCATCGAGGCGGCCTATCGGGAAATGTGGCGACGCCACCTCGACGACACCCGCGAAGACGGCAGCCCCGCTAACCCGATCAGTCCGGAGTCGGTGTAAATACGAACGGATCGGCGTGAATGTTCTGCATCGAGGCCCCGGCGATAAAGCACTTTTGACGCAGGGCGTTGACGATGGGCGGATCACCGCACAGAAAGACTCGAAAACCGTCCAGCGAACCGATTTCAGCCATCGGCAGATCGGCGATATTGCCCTGTCGGCCACCTTCGGGCGCATCGCCATGAAGAACACAGGGCAGATAGTGAAACTGGTCGTTTTCCCGATCAAGCGTCCGCAGCGCGTCTTCCAGATAAAGCCCCGGCGCTGCCAAGCTGGCGTGAAAGAGATGAATCGGCCCGGTGTGCCCCTGGGTCAGGACGTCGCGCAGGATGCCGTATAACGGCGCCAACCCGGTCCCCGTGCCCACCAGCAACAGCGGCTGCTCCGCGGCACCCGGGATATAGAAGCAGTCCCCCGCCGGCCCGAAAAACTCGACCGTCTCCCCGACCGCCAGCTCATCGAACAACCAGTTGCTCATCTGTCCGTCGGGCACGCGTTTGACGTGCAATTCCAAATATCCGTCATCCGGCACGCTGGCTAAAGAATAGCTGCGGGTCAGTTGATCGGATGGCCTGACCAAGTTGATGAATTGCCCGGCTCGATAATTGAATCCCTGAGGCTGCTCGAGTCGCAAACGGACTACAGACTCGTTCAAGACCGTCTTGTCCGTTAGTTTGGAATGATAAGCCGGCGATACCGTCGAGAGCCCGATTGTCATATCTTCCGTAGGCTTGCACATGCAAGCCAGGAAATAATTCTGGACTCTCAACGTATCCTTGAGACCCTGCTGGGACTCCGGCGTGGGCCGGACTTCGAGCGCGCGGATCATACAAGTCTGACAAGCGCCGGCCTGGCAGGAAGAAGGGATCATAACGCCGTGACGCGTCATGCAAGCGAGCACGCTCTCATCCTCGCCGCAAACAAAATTCTGACCCTCGAAACGAATAACAGCCATTCTACCCCCTTGAAATAGCATCCGATTTTTTTATGGTGTCATCACTTGGCTGCATTCCGGCGCGCGCACAGCCGGGTGAAGGTCACAAAACTCACACAAAGAAGACCCGCGCCAGGAAGACGGACCGCCGTACTCAATTTACGGTACGATCCGCCCCTCGGCGCGAATTCAGTCCCTATCTTATCGGTCCAGTACGTCGTCCCGCGTACTCTCCGCCACGCCGATGACGGTGTCGATCATACTCTGAGCAACCCCCAACTCGGCAAGTGTCGAACGCAGATGACAGACAATATGATCGAAATGGCTGTCGTTGAGCCCCATCTTGACAAGATGTTTGTGGCCCTCACGCATGTCCTTGCCCGTATAGTTGTTCGGCCCACCGGTCACCATCGTCAGAAAGCCCTTCTGCTTGGCGGCCTGACGTTCCATATCTACACCCTCGAAAAAACGGTTCACATAGTGATCGGCCAGCACCTTGCGATAGAAGATATCGACCGCGGCATTGATGGCGGCGTCACCGCCTAATTGTTCGTAAACTGTGCTCATGCGTTTATTTCCCTTGGTAGTTGATATTGGATCGCACACATCGCACTTAAAGATGCATGGAGAATATAACTTTATATCTCCTGGACAAAACATGTCAACAAAATATATGATTTGAGGATGCAACTGACCCTGTACACGGATTATTCATTGCGGGTGCTGTTATACCTTGCGACCCACCAGGGTCGTCGCGCCACGATCAGCGATATCGCCGACGCCTATCAGATATCGAGAAACCACTTGGTCAAGGTCGTACATCAACTGTCCCGCAACGGCTGGATCGCGACCACCCGCGGCAAATCGGGCGGGGTGAGCCTCGCCTTTCCGCCCGAGCGCATCAATATCGGCACAGTCGTTCGCCAGACCGAACCGCACATGAACCTGCTCGAGTGTTTCGACAAGCAGAACAACCAGTGCGCGATCAGTCCGAGCTGCCAGCTCAAACAAGTCCTGTACCAGGCCCGCAAGGCCTTCTGCGACGTACTCGATAACTCGACGCTTGCCGACGTTATCGGCGCGGGCGATGCTGAGGTCATCCGGATCCTCGATGGCAATATCGCACTGGCACGATCAACCTCGCGCGGACCCGGCAAAAGTCACTGATCCCGGCTAACCGATAACTACCTCTACCGAATCGCTTTGGCGACGACGCTGGCGCAACAGCCGGCTGATTCACCCTCACATACGAGGGTACACTCGGTGGAGAGCAACGGCATTTCGCCGGTTTCCATAAAGGCGGGCTCCAGGTGTTCGGCATGATCGGCGAGGTCGTCCAAGGGCCTTTTTACGTCCGCGTCGTCGATGTCGAATTTCAATCCGGCCATGGATCACCTATAATATAGGGGCTCGGTATCGCAGGTAGGGACGGCCCCTTTGATCTGCGGTATCCGCCTGCCTCTGCCGTACGGGGGTGAGGTCCCCAATCCCTGCCATAGAGCAAACTTCCCTGGCGCTGGTTATCCAGATAATTCAGTCTCGATGCGAGCACAAAGGTCCGCCTTTCAAGCCGCCCCCGGTTCATCCCCACGTGCGTGGGGAACACAACACCTCGATGATCGCATCCGGGAACTCGGCCGGTTCATCCCCACGTGCGTGGGGAACACGACGTTGCAAGGCGATAGCCGCGCAGCTTGGACGGTTCATCCCCACGTGCGTGGGGAACACTTGGCAGTGGCCGTCCCGCCGTCGTATTTGCGCGGTTCATCCCCACGTGCGTGGGGAACACAAAACGGCGACGACCTGGAGCAGGCGATTGACCGGTTCATCCCCACGTGCGTGGGGAACACAGATGCTCCTCGATTAGTGTTGAGGTCACCTGCGGTTCATCCCCACGTGCGTGGGGAACACTCGA
>Ga0114931_10010499_pt1 | contig 11018 bp, 17 predicted proteins | sample 2SBtaG_FD_89579 | JGI IMG/M metagenome (GOLD analysis project Ga0114931, IMG submission 89579) | Deep subsurface microbial communities from Kolumbo volcano to uncover new lineages of life (NeLLi) - 2SBTROV14_V59a metaG | ecosystem: Environmental > Aquatic > Marine > Volcanic | place: Kolumbo...
AAGGCGATTATCCGGGACCCCAATGCTTCCTATGAAGAGAAAGAGACAGCACATCTGAAATTGCAAAAACTGCCCAGAGACTCCAGTTCTTCAAGATTGCGCAATCGCTGTAACATAACAGGTCGACCGCATGGATATTACCGGAAATTTGGTCTTGGCAGGAACAAACTGCGCGAAGCGACAATGCGTGGTGACGTTCCAGGCGTCGTTAAAGCGAGTTGGTAATACCTGTTGGTTATTATGTATTTGGAGAATTGAAAGATGAGTATGACAGATCCGATTGCAGATATGCTGACTCGTATCAGAAATGGACAAACATCTGCTAAGAAAAGCATTACCCTGCCGTCATCTAAATTGAAAGCAGCTATAGCAAACGTTTTGAAAGAGGAAGGCTATATCTCCGATTATTCAATCGAGACGACTGGTAATCGTGCGCAGATGACTATTGCCCTGAAGTATTACAACGGCATGCCGGTAATAGAAAAAGTGAAACGGGTCAGCAGACCTGGATTACGGATATACAAATCGAAAGACGAACTGCCAAAGGTTCTTGGCGGATTGGGAATAACGATCGTTTCGACATCGAAAGGTGTTATGACGGATAGAGCCGCACGCGCGATTGGGCATGGCGGTGAAGTTATTTGTACTGTTTGTTAATAATTTAGGACAGTTCAATGTCAAGAATTGCGAAAAATCCCGTAGCAATCCCGGCTGGGATTGATATTAGTATTGAAGGCGGAAGTGTCACCGTAAAGGGTGCCAAAGGTCAGCTTGCTCACACATTGCACCCACTGATCTCTCTGGACGTCAAGGAAAATGTCATGCATGTCAAATGGGACGAAAACGACAAGCAGGCCAATGCCCTGGCGGGGACGACACGTGCCATCGTCAACAATATGGTTACCGGCGTTACCCAGGGATTTGAAAAAAAGCTTAATCTGGTTGGTGTTGGCTACCGTGCTCAAGTCAAAGGCAAGGTACTGAATTTGACCCTGGGTTTCTCACATCCGGTTGATTTTGCCATACCGGAAGGTATCCAGGTGGAAACTCCAAGCCAGACTGAGGTTACGATCAAAGGCTGCGATAAGCAGAAAGTAGGCCAGACCGCCGCGGAAATCAGGGCCTATCGGTCACCGGAACCCTACAAGGGCAAAGGCGTCAGATATGCCGATGAGCATGTCGTTAGAAAAGAAGCTAAGAAGAAATAAGGTAAAGTGATGGATAAAAAAACATCCCGCTTGAAACGCGCATTGAAACTGCGTAGCAAAATCAAGAAAACAGGCGTAAAGCGGTTGTCAATACACAGAACACCTCAGCATATCTATGCCCAGGTGATTAATGAAGATGGCACACAGACATTGGCCAGCGCATCGACGATACAGGCCGATATAAAATCGACATTGCAAAGTACCGGTAATATCGATGCAGCGAAAGTTGTTGGCAAGCAGATAGCGGAAAAGGCCTTGGCGGCCGGCGTAACTGAAGTTGCTTTTGATCGGTCTGGTTTTAAGTATCATGGCCGTGTCAAAGCTTTGGCGGATGCAGCCCGTGAAAGCGGTTTGAAATTTTAGGAGAATAGAATGGCTACAGCATCTTCCCAGCAAGGTAGTGCAGACGGTTTACAAGAAAAACTGGTTTCTGTCAGGCGTGTTGCAAAAGTGGTAAAAGGCGGCAGAGTCTTCGGTTTTACTGCCCTGACAGTTGTCGGCGATGGTGAGGGCCGGGTTGGCTATGGTGTCAGCAAGGCGCGCGAAGTTCCGGTGGCAATCCAGAAATCCATGGAGAAGGCCAGAAAAGATATGCGCAAAGTGTATCTCAAGGGGGACACGCTGCAATATCCTGTCATGGCGAGCAAAGGTGCTGCCAAGGTCTATATGCAGCCTGCATCGGAAGGCACCGGTATCATTGCCGGAGGAGCCATGCGGGCAGTCTTTGAAGTTGTGGGTGTGCACAACGTCCTGGCGAAATGCATCGGTACAAATAACCCTATCAATGTCGTGCGTGCGACTATAGAAGGTTTGGCCAGTATGCACGATGCCAAGCAAATTGCCGCAAAGCGCGGTTTATCTGTGGAAGAAATCACGGGATAACAGGCATGTCAGAAAAAACCATACAAGTGACAATGACGAAGAGCAAGATAGGCCGGCTGAAAAAGCACCAGGCCTGTCTGAATGGGCTGGGTCTGCGAAAAATAAATCAAACCGTTGAGGTTCTCGATAGCCCGGAAAATCGGGGCATGATCAAAAAAATAGCCTATATGGTCAATGTAAAGGAAGGGTAATGTTTTTAAATACTATTCAGGCGAACGAAGGTTCCCGAAAGAAAGCCAAGCGAGTTGGTCGTGGAATAGGATCTACTCTGGGCAAAACCTGTGGCAGAGGACACAAGGGACAGAAATCCAGAAGCGGTGGTTTTCACAAGGTTGGCTTCGAGGGCGGACAGATGCCTTTGCAGCGTCGTCTGCCGAAGGTAGGTTTCGTTTCCAGAAAAAAGAAATACAGTGCCGAAGTCCGGTTGCATGAGCTGAACGCTTTGGCTGAAGCCACCGTGGACCTGCAGGCCTTGGTGAAAGCCAACATAGTACCCGCCTTCACGAAAACAGCAAAAATCATCAAGTCAGGTGAAGTGACGAAACCGGTAACTGTTGTGGGTATCAAAGTGACTGCCGGAGCAAAGGCGGCAATTGAAGCTGCTGGCGGCAAAGTAGAGGCATAAGTGAGTACGACAAGAGCGCAAATTAAGGACAATATCGGTAAATTTGCCGAATTGAGATCCCGACTGTTATTTGTTTTAGGAGCCTTCTTTGTTTACAGGGTAGGTGCACATATACCGGTGCCTGGTATCGATCCCAAGGCACTGGCGCTGATGTTCGAACAACAGGGTGGGTCGATCCTGGACATGTTCAACATGTTTTCAGGTGGCGCCTTGAAGCGCCTGAGCCTGTTTGCCCTGGGTATTATGCCCTATATTTCCGCATCGATTATCATGCAGCTGATGACTGTCGTATTGCCATCGCTGGAACAGATAAAAAAAGAAGGCGAAGCAGGACGGCGCAAAATATCACAATATACCCGTTATGGTACTGTTTTGCTGGCAACCTTTCAGGCAATAGGCGTGTCTATCGCTTTGCAGAACCAGTCTGCCGGTGGTTTGTCGGTAGTCAACAACCCCGGTCTGCATTTTATCGTCATTACCACCATTACCCTGGTTACAGGCACCATATTCCTGATGTGGCTGGGTGAGCAGGTCACGGAGCGCGGATTGGGGAACGGTATATCGCTGATTATCTTCGCAGGTATCGTTGCCGGTCTGCCATTCGCCATTGGCGGTACTCTGGAGTTGGCCCGGACAGGTGAATTGAATGCCGCCTTTATTATCGTCTTGTTTTTACTGGCGATAGCGGTTACTGCGCTGGTGGTATTTGTCGAACGGGGCCAGCGGCGCATCATTATCAATTACCCCAAGCGTCAGCAGGGCAAGCGCATGTATGCCGGACAAAGCAGTTTCCTGCCGTTGAAGCTGAATATGGCTGGTGTGATTCCGCCCATTTTTGCTTCCAGCATCATTTTGTTTCCATCGACCATTGCCAGCTGGTTTGGCAAAGCCGAAGGCTTTACCTGGCTACAGGACGTTGCCATGACGCTTTCTCCGGGTCAGCCGATATATGTCCTGTTCTATGCTTCGGCGATTATATTTTTCTGCTTTTTCTATACGGCTCTGGTATTCAATTCCAAGGAAACAGCTGAAAATCTGAAGAAATCTGGAGCATTTCTGCCTGGTATTCGTCCTGGTCAGCAGACCACAGCGTACATAGACAAGGTGATGACCCGTTTGACCCTGGCTGGTGCATTCTATATTACCTCCGTTTGTTTGTTGCCCGAATTTCTCATCGTATATTGGAATGTTCCGTTTTATTTTGGAGGGACATCACTGTTGATTATTGTGGTTGTGGTCATGGATTTCATATCGCAGATGCAGACCCATCTAATGTCGCAGCAATATGAAGGATTGATGAAAAAGGCCAATTTGAAAACTTGACAATTATTGTAAGAAAAATATCTAGGAGTAGACCGTGAAAGTTCGCGCATCAGTAAAAAGAATCTGCAGAAACTGTAAAATAATCAAAAGACATGGGGTTGTACGGGTAATCTGTAAAGATGGCCGGCATAAACAACGACAAGGTTAGGAATTTGTTGCGCTGAAAACTGCTAGATGTTACTATTCGGCGCTTAACTTTGATATACCATTCGGGAGTATCTAAATGGCACGTATTGCCGGAATAAATATACCAGATCATAAGCATGCTGAAATAGCCCTGACTGCCATTTATGGAGTAGGCCGTCCTACAGCGAATGAAATATGCAGGGAAGTAGGGGTGACTCCTTCCACCAAAATCAAGGATCTGACTGAAGATCAATTGGAATCGATCCGCAGCGTCATAAAAAAAATGACCGTGGAAGGTGATTTGCGCCGTGAAGTATCAATGAATATCAAGCGACTGATGGATCTAGGTTGTTATCGCGGGATAAGACATCGTCGCGGCTTACCCCTCAGAGGGCAAAGAACGAGAACCAATGCCCGCACACGTAAAGGGCCGCGCAAGCCAATTAGAAAATAAAGTATTACGACTGAGAGGTATAACACTATGGCGAGTCCAAGCCGTACGAAAAAAAGGATAAAGAAAGAAGTGGCGGATGGTGTGGTACACATACACGCTTCATTCAACAATACCATCGTTACCATTACTGACAGAAAAGGCAATGCGCTTTCCTGGGCAACTTCCGGTGGCTCCGGCTTCAGAGGCTCACGGAAAAGCACCCCGTTCGCCGCACAGGTCGCCGCAGAAAAAGCCGGTACCGTGGCATTGGAATATGGCATGAAGAATCTCGATGTGATGATCAAAGGACCAGGTCCAGGTCGCGAGTCGGCGGTACGGTCGTTGAACAATCTGGGATTTAAAATCAACAATATCTTTGATGTGACGCCTATTCCACATAATGGTTGTCGTCAGCCAAAGAAACGCCGCGTATAGAAATCGGGAGTAGTTTATTATGGCAAGATACCTTGGACCAAAATGTAAATTGAGTCGCAGAGAAGGGACAGACCTTTTTCTCAAAAGCAGAGGCAAGTCTCTGGAAGGCAAATGCAAACTTGACCAGCGTCCAGGCCAGCATGGCACCAAACGTACCAGAACCTCCGATTACGCGTTGCAGTTGAGGGCCAAACAAAGAATGCGCCGCATCTACAGTGTATTGGAAAAACAGTTCCGCAATTACTACAAGAAAGCGGCTTTGAAGAAGTGTTCAACCGGTGAAAACCTATTGAACTTGCTGGAAGCCAGACTGGACAATGTGGTTTATCGTATGGGTTTTGCCTCGACCAGAGCGGAAGCCAGGCAGTTGGTCAGTCATAAGGCGATCATGGTGAATGGCTACGTCAACAATATTCCATCAAGTCAGGTCGTTCCTGGGGATGTCATTTCTATAAGAGAGAAAGCCAAGAAACAACAGCGTATCATCGATGCCTTGACCGTTGCCGAGCAGTATGGAATCCCTTCGTGGGTGGAAGTCAATGTCAAGGAGATGTCAGGGACATTCAAATCCCTACCGGAACGCGTCGATCTGGGTAGCGAAATCAACGAACAACTGGTTGTCGAGCTTTACTCCAAGTAATAGATACATCTGAGGAAACTAAATGCAGAATTGTATTTCTGAATTACTCAAGCCTCGTCTGGTAGAAGTAGTCAGCAAGTCGCCGAATCATTCAAGAATCGTCATAGAACCGCTGGAACGTGGCTTTGGGCATTCCCTGGGGAATGCCTTGAGAAGAGTACTGTTGTCTTCGATTCCGGGCTGTGCCGTTACCGATGTTGAAATCAAGGGTGTACAGCATGAATATACGACCATCGAGGGTGTGCAGGAAGATGTCATTGACATTCTCCTCAACCTGAAAAAGCTGGCAATAGTTCTGCATGACCGTGATGATGTGCAATTGCAACTGGTCAAGAATGAAGCTGGCCCTGTCACGGCTGCAGATATAGAGCTGAGTCATGACGTCGAGATCATCAACCCCGATTTACATATCGCCAATCTGACACAGGCTGGCGAATTGGACATGAAGATACATATCAGGCGCGGAAGAGGGTATGAACCGGCCAGTGTTCGCAAGGAGCAAGCCGAGGCTAAAATCGTCGGTGCGTTGCAAATCGATGCCTTGTACAGCCCGGTGGCAAAAGTTGCATACCAGGTGGAAAGCGCCCGCGTTGAGCAAAGAACTAATCTGGACAAGCTGATTATCGATCTGGAGACAAATGGCACAATCGATCCGGAAGAGACCATCAAATTGGCAGCGACAATTTTGCATGAGCAGCTGTCGGTATTCGTCGACTTTGAAAAGGTAAATGAACAGATACCGGAAAAGGAACCCGAGAAAAAACCGGAATTCGACCCGGTTTTATTACGTCCGGTCGACGATCTGGAGTTGACAGTGCGTTCAGCAAATTGCCTGAAGGCGGAAAATATTTTCTACATTGGAGATCTGATTCAACGTACAGAAGTGGAATTGTTGAAGACTCCCAATTTGGGTAAAAAGTCATTGACTGAAATCAAAGATGTACTGGCTATGAAAGGACTCTCATTGGGTATGCGCCTGGAGAACTGGCCGCCGGAAAATCTCGCTGAACATTGAATAAGAGAATAATATTTGTTGGATTTAACTTGGAATATAAGGTTTTCTCATAATGAGACATCGTAAATCTGGAAGAAAATTAAATAAAAACAGCAGTCATCGTAAGGCGTTGTTCAGTAATATGGTCACATCGCTGTTTCGACATGAGTTGATCAAGACCACGCTGGCTAAAGCGAAGGAGCTTAGAGGGCAAGCTGAGCCGCTGATTACGTTATCCAAAGAAGATAATGTCGCGAGACGACGCAAGGCTTTTGCAAAATTGCGTGATCGGGAAATGGTTTCGAAACTGTTCAATGAACTGGGCCCGCGCTACAAGGAAAGACCAGGTGGCTATATGCGCATCATCAAATGCGGCTATCGCATCGGTGATGCAGCGCCTATGGCTTATGTGGAATTGGTCGACAGACCGCAGGAAGAAGATTTCGCAGAGTAACGCTGAGTTATGATAAATATTAAAAAAGCCGGAGTCATTCCGGCTTTTTTTTTGGGGGCAACCCCCTGGTGATCTGCAGCTGGCGTTTTATTTCTCCAGATACTGTAGTTTACCGCTTTTACCATTCCATTCATCGGCATCCGGCAAGGGGTCCTTCACTTCGGTAATGCTGGGCCACTTCTGGGAAAGCTCGGCATTGAGCTCTATAAACATCTCCATGCCTTCGGGAATTTCATCCTCGGCATGAATTGCCTCCGCTGGACATTCAGGTTCACACAGTGTGCAATCGATGCATTCATCCGGATCGATGACCAGGAAATTGGGTCCTTCATGGAAACAATCGACGGGGCAGACATCGACACAATCAGTAAATTTGCATTTGATACAGTTTTCTGTGACTACAAAGGTCATAATAATTACCAGGCAGCTTATTGTTATGAAATATGATTCGAGAGTGTGTTCTCATTACATATTTTAACAGAAACGGATTGACGAAAGAACTTTATAGGGTTTTAAAAGATAAGTTTAATTCCCATCAACAATAAAATTATGGATATCAATGGGCGCAATACATGATCGGGTAATTTCTTTCCGACCATGCTTCCCAGGTAAATAGCAGGAATTCCTCCCAGCAGCAAACCACTCAACAAACCGGGGTCAACGGTACCAAAATGTAAGTGACCAAATCCTGCGATTGCCGTCAGCGGCACCGCATGGGCCAGATCCGTGCCAACGATGTTGATGGGTTTATGATGTGGATAGAGTAAAAATAAAATAGCTGATCCTATTGCGCCCGCGCCAACGGATGATACGGTGACCAGTACTCCCAGGGCGCAGCCTGCAAGGATGGTGATTTCAGGACGGTAGCGGCGTATTGCATCGATCAGGCGGTTTCCGGCATGACGGCTGTGAATAAATGCCAGCAGCCTGGTTTTGCTGATGACGATGATGGCGGTGATGATGAGCATGCAGCTCAATGTCATGATCATGGCCTTTTCATAATTGACCCCTTTGGCGTGCAGAATTTCTAGAAAATAAATGGTCAGAAGGGAGCAGGGAATGCTGCCAGAGCCCAATAGTTTGACGATTCGCCAGTCTACGGTGCCATTTCTCTGATGGAAATAGACGCCGCTGGACTTGGTGATGGCGGCATAGAGAAGGTCTGTTCCTACGGCAATGGCGGGAGCGATACCAAAGCCCAGTACCAGAATCGGGGTCATCAACGAGCCTCCACCAACACCAGTCAGGCCAATGATAAGTCCGACGACTGCGCCGGCAGCAATTTGTATCAATTCCAAAGGAGGCTCCATTGTTGTGCTTGGCCCTGACGCGATTTGTTGAGTAACGCAGTCTGGGTGGTGTGTTTAATCAATTTTGTCTGTAAGGGGGATCCGGTTTAATGACCTGGAATGAAATAAGTGTTGCAATACCCGGCTATTCGTTCGCTTTTTGACGGAGCAATGGGCGCATAGCCGGGCTATATAACCATTGTCGCAACGCAGAAGGCGAGCGAAAAGACAAGTAAGAGCGATCCTTGAGGCCCTGAGTTCGGTATTTAGTAAACAAACCGGGGTTGCTGTTGTTGCAATAAAATCGGCAGCACACTATAACGTAAAAATCATATATTCAAAAGGAATTAAAAATACTATCATTATCGCTTTTGGGTATAACAATATGAAGCTGCATCAGCTCCGATATTTCCACGAAATCGTTGCGCAAAATCAGAATATTTCCCGTGCCGCCGAGATTCTTTGCACTTCACAGTCTGGAATCAGCAAACAAATCAAACTTCTCGAGGAAGAACTGCATCTGTCACTTTTTAAACGCCAGGGACGAAAACTGTCTGGCTTGACTCCCGCAGGTCTGGAAATTCATGAGGCAGCCAGGCGCGTGCTGAAAAATATCGATGATATCAGGCAGATAGCCCGGGAGCACAATGGTCAGTCCGGGGCCCTGGTAATTGCAACCACCCATACGCAGGCCCGTTATGTGCTGCCCTACGTGGTGGAGCGTTTTATCAAGCTGTATCCCGATGTCCGACTGAATCTGCAGCAGGGAAATCCCAATCAGATTGCGCAGTTGCTGATCGATGGCAAGGCCGATATCGCCATCGCCACCGAAGCGCTGGAGCAGTGTGAGGAACTGATAACGATGCCGTGTTATCGATGGAGCCGCAGCATTATTGTCACACAGGGACATGCTCTGTCCCGGATGTCGGAAATGACTTTGCAGGAAATTGTCAAATACCCGATTGTGACTTATGCGCTGGGTTTCACTGCCCGCTATAAAGTGGACGAAGCATTTGCGGCACAAGATCTGCAGCCAAATATCGTGCTCACTGCCGTCGATGCCGATGTCATCAAGACCTATGTCAGGCTGGGACTGGGTGTCGGCATCATTGCCAATATGGCTTTAAATGCCGCTGTGGACAGTGATTTGCATGCGCTGGCGGCAAAGCGGCTGTTTGGTATCAGCACGACGCTGATTGCCTTCAAAAAAGATCTGTATATCAGAAATAATATTTTTCGGTTTATTGAAATGTTTGCACCGCATTTGACGGAGCAGGTGATTGAGCAGGTGATTTCCTGCGACGGAGATGCAAAAAAAAGAAAAAAACTTGTTGATGGATTCACTCTGCCCGTTTATTAGACTAGCTTTCCGTGGGCAATACGTTGCTTCCGGAAATTCAGGATTTTCGCCATGTGCAGTATGGCTGCAATGACAGGTTATGGTTGTAATAGCGTAGGTCATCGGTGACTTCAGAACCGATCCATTCGGGTTTTTGAAATTTCTCTCCGACTTCGGAAAGTTCTATTTCAGCGACGATGAGACCTGCATTGTCGCCCTTGAATTCATCTATTTCCCAGACATGGCCGGCATATTCCACGAAATGGTGGGTCTTTTCAATCAATGGCTTGCGACATAAATTATCGAGTATTTCATCGGCATCCTGAAGTGGAATCTGGTATTCATATTCACTGCGCTGTGTCCCTATCGTCGCACTTTTAATATTCAGCCAAGCTTGCTTGTCACTGATTCTGACCCGAATCGAGCAGGAACTGTCACTGCTCAAATAACCCTGGCGGAAAACGCTGGAGCGCTTGATCAGTTTGCGCCAATTGTCATTGGCCAGCAGGAATTTATGTTCGATTTCCAAAGCCATCTTTAGGTCCGTAATGATTCAACATTATCACATTGAAGATAATTTAATCTGCCTGGGTTCGAATGCACGTTCCGGAGCACGCCATGAATCCACCCCTGGGAGCTTGACGGCAGCATCCCTGCCGCCGCAATCCCTGGAATGAACAACCGAACCCCGGCTGTGCATAAATTTGACAAAATAGAATTAAAAATAGATCGTCGGGTAGTGGGATAATTTCTATGCCCGTTGCAGTGCCGGCAGGGCATTGCTTTACTTATTGAGTCTATTAGCAACTATTGATTTATAGTGACAAACCTTTATAATTCTAATACTGCATCAGCGTTGCCGGAATTTTTCAACTACTGTGAGCATGCAGGATTTCCATCATAGAACAACGGCAGTATTTACTCAATAGTGGATTCTGTCGACAGGTCGGATGAATTTAAAGTTTCCTGATTACGAATGACTCTCAGTTCTGCTGTACTGCTTTGAGCAACAACATCCAGTTAGACCAGCTGTCTTCTTCAGACAGCAATATATTTCTGTTGACCTGGTTTTTCCATGGCTTACAGGTGATGATCGCCTGGTTCCCTGCTGCCAGATCCTGCAATAACTCTGCCAGTACAATGATAACTTCAAGCAAATACAAATCATGAAAAAAACTGTTTACTTTTTTTGGGCTGTCGGTTTTGTTCTGCTTGCCATACTGATTGGCCATCAGGGTGCTGCCGATGTCGCAACAGCCATTGCAGTGGC